>ENA-OROO01001317-OROO01001317.1-human-gut-metagenome-genome-assembly--contig:-NODE-1317-length-13154-cov-2.737156_pt1 | contig 13154 bp, 9 predicted proteins | sample MGYA00242130_ERZ509052 | MGnify/ENA primary metagenome ERZ509052 (study PRJEB26280, sample SAMEA2338730) | human gut metagenome | biome: human gut; feature: human-associated habitat; material: faeces... | reverse complement strand
GATTATATAGATAAAGCACCACTGTGGTGTTCGGTTGATTTACGTGATGGCAACCAGGCTCTAATCGAGCCGATGAGTCTTGAGGAGAAGCTTGACTTCTTTAAGATGCTTGTAGATATAGGCTTTAAGGAAATCGAGGTAGGTTTCCCGGCAGCCTCTGAGACAGAGTTCAATTTCACGAGAGCTCTTATTGAGAGGGATATGATTCCTGATGATGTCACTATACATGTGCTGACACAGGCCAGAGAGCATATCATCAAGAAGACCTTCAAGGCACTTGAGGGAGCACCGAGAGCAGTTGTACATCTGTACAATTCCACATCTGTTGCACAGCGTGAGCAGGTGTTTAAGAAGTCAAAGGAAGAGATAAAGCAGCTTGCAGTTGACGGGGCTGTTTTATTGAGAGACCTTGCAGCAGAGACTGATGGTAATTTCCGTTTCCAGTATTCACCGGAGAGCTTTTCGGGCACTGAGGTGGATTATGCGGTTGATGTGTGCAACGCAGTGCTTGATGTATGGCAGCCAAAGGCTGATAATAAGGCCATCATCAATATCCCTACCACAGTAGAGAATGCTATGCCACATGTTTTTGCCACACAGATAGAGTATATCAACAAGCACCTCAAGTACAGAGACGGAGTAGTGCTTTGCTTACATCCTCATAATGACAGAGGCTGCGGTGTTGCCACATCAGAGCTTGGTGTGCTTGCAGGAGCTGAGGAGATAGAGGGTACGCTGTTTGGAAACGGTGAGAGAACAGGAAATGTAGATATCGTGACACTTGCCATGAATCTTTACTCACACGGAGTGGATCCACAGCTTGATTTTTCAAATCTGCCTGAGATCAGGGAGAAGTATGAGACATTTACCAGAATGAAGGTAGGCGAGAGACAGCCATATGCGGGAGACCTTGTTTTTTCTGCTTTTTCAGGCTCACATCAGGATGCTATCTCAAAGGGCATGGCATGGAGAGAGGAAAAGAAGCTTGATAAGTGGACGGTTCCATATCTGCCTATAGATCCAAAGGATGTCGGCAGGACATACGAGGCTGATGTTATCCGTATCAACAGCCAGTCAGGAAAGGGCGGAGTGGCATATATTCTTAAGCAGAGCTTCGGTATCAATGTGCCACAGCAGATGAGAGAGCAGGTCGGATATATGGTCAAGCAGGTATCGGACGAGGAGCACAAGGAGCTTTCACCTGAGTGGGTACACAGTATCTTTACAGACAATTATGTGGATTTTCATCCATATTTCACTATACCGGAGTGCCACTTTAAGCAGGTAAACGGCATTTTCGCAGAGGCGGTTATTTTACACAATGACAGCACCAGAAAGGTAGATGCCAATGGAAACGGCCGTCTCGATGCAGTCAGCAATATAATTAAGCAGTATTTTGATATCAGCTTTGAGCTCACTGTATACGAGGAGCATGCGCTTTCACACGGATCTTCATCAAAGGCTATGGCATATGTGGGTATCACAGTTGACGGCAGTATGTTCTGGGGCGCAGGTGTGGATGAGGATATCATCAAGGCATCAATTGGAGCGCTTGTTGTTGCGGTAAACCATTATCTTGCCACCAAGGCTGACAGTCACGTGAAGGATGAGCGCTATATTGCCATGCTCAACTTCATCCAGGCCAACTACAAGACGGTATCGCTTGCAGACATGGCTGCACAGTTCAACCTGACAGAGCCGTATATCTCCAAGTACATAAAGGAGAAGTCAGGCAAGACTTTCGGAGAGCTGGTCACCAATGCCAAGATGAAGAAGGCACGCACACTGCTGAGAAACAGCATCACAACTGTTGAGAATATCGCAATCGAGGCAGGATATCAGAACGTGGAGCATTTTAACAGACAGTTCAAGAAGCTGTATGGAATGACACCGCTTGAGTACAGAAATTCAAGCACAAAATAAGCGGATGCAGCATTTTAATATAACCGGATCAATATGCTAAATGACAATTCATTCAGCTGTATTGGTCCGGTTTGCTTTTTAATATTGCGCTTTTTATGTGAAAATCTGCATTATAATTGTATAAAAATGGGAACAATGGGCTATTGATTGTATTTTATCAAGTAATTTGTTGTTTTTACAACGGATTATATGTACAATGCGGGTATAATATAAATAAAAGATAATTATTCAGAACTACTGATAACAAAGCAGATATTGAGAATTTGTGTTTGGGATGAATAGTTATAATAAAAAGCAACTATTTGAATTATAGTTTAAGAAAGAGAGGAACGTACATGAGCAATAAAACTAGCGCAGTTGTTAAGACAAACCCAAGAAAGGCTGTCATGATCGGATGTGGATTCGTTGGTTCGGCATCAGTTTTTGCACTTATGCAGAGCGGTCTTTTTTCTGAGATAGTTCTCATTGACGCTGATAAGGACAAGGCTGAGGGAGAGGCGATGGATATAAGCCACGGTATTCCTTTTGCCAGACCTATGAAGATATATGCAGGTGGTTATGATGATGTGGCAGATGCTGCTATCATTGTTGTTTCTGCAGGTGCAGGCCAAAAGCCGGGCGAGACAAGACTTGATCTGGTAAATAAAAATGTTGCAATCTTCAAGAGCATCATTCCGGAGATTGCAAAGAGAAATTTCGGTGGAATCTTACTTATCGTTGCAAATCCTGTAGATATTTTAACACAGGTGGCACAGAAGCTTTCAGGACTTCCTGAGGAGCGTGTCATCGGTTCAGGTACCGTGCTTGACAGTGCAAGACTTAAGTACGCGCTTGGAGAGCATCTTGAGGTGGACAGCCGAAGCGTACATGCATTTATAGTAGGTGAGCATGGAGACAGTGAGGTGGTTGCATGGTCATCAGCCAATGTTTCCGGAGTGGAGCTTCACAAGATGTGCGAGATGAGAGGTCACTACAAGCACAAGGAGAATACAGAGGAAATTGCTGCAAACGTAAAGAACAGTGCTTACGAGATAATCAACCGAAAACATGCGACATATTATGGTATCGCTATGTCGGTCAGACGTATCTGCGAGGTAATCATGCGTGATGAGAAGTCTATTCTTCCTGTTTCACACATGATGCATGGACAGTACGGCATCGACGGTGTGGTTCTCTCAATGCCTGCAATCGTTGGAGCAAACGGAGTGGAGAGCGATATCCCAATCGAGTTAAACGGTGAGGAAGCTTTAAAGCTCAAGGAGTCTGCTGATGCACTTAAGAGCATACTTGACGGGCTTGAGCTGTAAATATCAGGCTCATAATATTAAACTTATATAAAATACTACAAATTCAGTAGGGTTTGGGGTATAATGATAACTGTCGGGCTGCATATATTATGTGCTCGGCGGTTATTTGATTTTATGGCGGATAATTATTTAGAATTACCGGGAAAAAGGAGTATATATAATGAGCGAAAGAAAACAAATCCATCAGGAGTTTCTGACAGGCGAAAGAGCCCTGTTTGCAAGCAACGACCTGGATATATATGATACCATTTTTGATGACGGAGAGTCACCTCTTAAGGAGAGCCATGGCATTAGCCTGACAGGCTGTTTTTTTAGATGGAAATATCCGCTATGGTACTGTAGTGACATAGCTGTAAAGGACTGTACATGGTTTGACATGGCGCGTGCGGGTGTCTGGTATACTGACAATATCTCTGTCACTGATTCAATAGTTGAGGCACCTAAGAACTTCAGGCGCTGCAATTACTTAAAGCTTAAAAATGTGACGTTTCCAAATGCCCAGGAGACACTCTGGAGCTGTGACCATGTCGATATAGAGAATGTCTCGGCAAAGGGAGATTATTTTGGCATGAATACAAATAATCTTATCATGAAGAATTTCCAGCTGGTCGGCAACTATTCGTTTGACGGCTCAAGAAATGTAGAGGTGCACGATTCAAAGCTTATCTCAAAGGATGCCTTCTGGAATACGGAAAATGTCACAGTCTATGATTCATTTATTACAGGTGAATACCTTGGCTGGAACGCAAAGAATCTGACACTTATAAACTGCACAATCGAGAGCTTGCAGGGGCTTTGCTACATCGACAACCTTGTTATGAAAAACTGTAAGCTCATAAACACTACATTGGCATTTGAGTATTCTTCGGTAGATGCAGAGATTTGCAGTAAGGTGGACAGTGTTTTAAATCCGACAAGCGGAGTGATAAGGGCAAAGGAGATTGGCACACTGACTATCGAAAAGGACAGAGTTGACCCATCAAAGACTAAGATAATATGTGAGGGAAAATAATCTATGTATGATTTTGATACCGTTGTAGACAGAAGAAATACAGGCTCACTAAAGTGGGATGTGGCAGAAAATGAGCTCCCGATGTGGGTAGCAGATATGGATTTTAAGACAGCACCCCAGATAATAGATGCAATATCAGCGCGTGTTTCTCACGGAGTGTTTGGCTATTCCATCATTCCGGATGAGTGGAATGATGCGTATATTTCGTGGTGGGACAGACGCCATGGGCTTAAAATCGAAAGAGACAGCCTGATTTTTTGCACAGGTGTCGTCCCGGCCATATCATCTACAGTGCGAAAGCTCACAACACCTGGTGAAAATGTGCTTATCATGACACCGGTATACAATATATTTTTTAATTCCATATTTAATAACGGCGTAAATGTGCAGGAAAGCCCGCTTGGATACGAAAACGGCAGATATTTTGTGGACTATGACAGGTTGGAGCATGACCTTTCCAATCCACAGACCTCGCTTATGATATTTTGCAATCCTCACAATCCGTGCGGTATCATCTGGACAAAGGATGAGCTTGCGAAAATAGGTGCACTCTGCAGGAAGTACAATGTGACGGTCATATCAGACGAGATACACTGCGACATCACAGCACCGGGAAAATCATACGTGCCGTTTGCGGCAGCATCGGAGGACTGCGCCGATATAAGCATTACCTGTATTGCTCCGACCAAGTGCTTTAATATGGCTGGCTTACAGACTGCGGCAGTGATGGTGCCAAATAAATTTTTGCGTCACAAAGTATGGCGCGCATTAAATACAGACGAGGTGGCGGAGCCAAACGCATTTGCCATCACGGCAGCAGTTGCGGCATTCACAAAGGGTGAGCCGTGGCTTGAGGAGCTCAGAAAATATCTCTGGGAAAACCGCAAAACAGTCTGTGACTTCGTGGCAGAAAACCTGCCGCAGATACATGTAGTGGATGCCGATGCGACATACCTCATGTGGCTTGACTGCAGTGCAGTCACAGATGATTCTGTGGCATTTACGCAGATGATTCGCGAAAAGACAGGCCTTTATCTGTCGGAGGGAGCTGAGTTTGGAGGCAATGGCCGCTACTTTGTGAGATTGAATATCGCATGCCCCGGTTCAGTGCTTAAGGAAGGACTTGACAGGCTAAAGAGAGCCCTCGCATAAGCTAAATAGTTACCTTTTTTATTAAATAAATAAGACCGGTGATCAGCCGGTCTTATCTGGTATAATTAAACATTTATGGCATACAAGATTTAGAAATATATCATGCATACGTTTGTTTTCTGATTCGATAGTTAGTATACACTAACACAAATTAGAAGTCAATAACATATATGGAATTTTGATATTTTTTTGGATTTTTATAAATCACGTACAAATCAAAAAGAAAAGTTTTGCAAACAATAAAATGTATGTTATAATAAAATAACTGAATTAAAACGAACGAAAATAAACTCACGGGGGTATTCGAAATGCGAAACAATGAATCATCAGAAAACTATTTAGAGACCATACTTATTCTCAGCAAGAAGCTTCCTGTGGTACGCTCAGTTGATATAGCAAATGAGCTTGGATATAAGAAATCCAGCGTGAGTATAGCCATGAAAAACCTTAGAGAGAAGAACAATATCACAGTTAGTGATGCAGGATTTATCACACTCACAGAGTCAGGAAGACAGATAGCAGAGATGATATACGAAAGACATGAGCTTTTGTCAGAGTGTCTTGAGAAGCTTGGTGTTGATAAGGAGATTGCAGCAGAGGATGCATGCCGTATAGAGCATGTCATCAGTCCTGAGAGCTTTGAAGCAATCAAGAAGCATATACATAAGAGCTGATATATGAAACCAGTACCGCATGGTACTGGTTTTTTAGTGTATCGTTTTTCTTGTATATATGAGAAAAATCATCTATAATAGTGAAGCTGTAATCGGCGACATAAAATCTGAAAGGGGAAAAGATGAAACAGATATTAAAATATTTGAAGGAGTACAAAAAGGAATGCATCTGTGCTCCGTTATTTAAGCTGCTGGAAGCATCCTTTGAGCTTATAGTACCGCTTGTCATGGCGGCAATCATTGATAACGGAATTACGGCTTCGGACAAGCCATATATATGGAAGATGGGAGGTGTGCTGGTGCTGCTTGCGGCAGTTGGTCTGGTAAGTTCGGTCACAGCACAGTATTTTGCGGCAAAGGCGGCAGTTGGTTTTTCCACAAAGCTTCGCCATATATTGTTTGAAAAGATAGAGTCACTGTCATTCTCAAAGATGGATACAGTGGGCACATCGACACTTATCACGAGGATGACAAGCGATATAAACCAGGTGCAGTCAGGAGTCAATCTGGTGCTTCGACTCTTCCTTCGCTCGCCATTTATTGTATTCGGAGCTATGGCGATGGCTTTTACAGTAAATGTAAGAGCGGCAATGGTTTTTGTAGTTACCATACCTCTGCTTTCAATAGTGGTATTCTCAGTTATGGCTGCAAGCCTTCCGCTTTACAAAAAGGTGCAGAGCTCTCTTGACACAGTGCTTTCACATACCAGGGAGAATTTAGAGGGAACCAGGGTTATAAGAGCTTTCAATAAGCAAAATGATGAGATTGACAGCTTCAACAGGGACAACGAGCTTTTAACCAATATGCAGCAGGTTGTAGGACGAATCTCAGCACTCACCAATCCTCTGACTTTTATCATTATAAATATCGCAACAATCGCAGTTATCGTATCAGGCGGCAAGCAGGTATACGCAGGAATCCTCACACAGGGTGAGGTTGTGGCACTTGTAAACTATATGTCACAGATACTTGTTGAGCTGATAAAGCTTGCAAACCTCATCGTACAGGTGACAAAGGCAGTGGCGTGCGGTAATCGTATAGCGGATGTGCTTTCTATTCCATCAATGCTTCCTGAGAAAAATCCTAAGCTCATTGGTGCAAAGGATGGCGCACCTGAGGTTGAGTTTGACCATGTCTGCATGACCTATGAGGGAGCGGCCGATGAGACACTCACAGATATAAGCTTTACAGTGCAAAAGGGGCAGACAATCGGAATCATCGGTGGTACAGGTTCAGGAAAATCAAGCCTTGTAAACCTTATCCCGAGGTTTTATGATGCCACAAAGGGTACTATAAGGATTCAGGGAAATGATATAAATGACTACGATGCAGTGCAGCTTCGAGATAAAATCGGTGTTGTAATGCAAAAGGCAGTGCTTTTTGCAGGAACGATAGCCGACAACCTGCGCTGGGGCAAAAATGATGCCACAGAGGAGGAAATGTGGAAGGCACTCGATATAGCACAGGCGACAGAGGTTGTAAAGGGCAAAGAGGGAGGCCTTGACTACATGATAGAGCAGGGCGGCAAGAACTTATCAGGCGGTCAGAAGCAGCGTCTTACAATTGCCAGAGCGGTTGTAAAGGATCCTGACATACTGATACTTGACGACAGTGCATCGGCACTTGATTTTGCTACAGATGCGAGTCTCCGCGCGGCATTAAAGGGCATGCATGGTGACAAGACAATATTTATCGTGTCACAGCGTACCTCATCTATCCAGTTTGCGGACAATATCATAGTGCTCGACGACGGACAGATGGTTGGCTTCGGACCTCATGAAAAGCTGCTTGAGACATGTGAGACCTACAAAGAGATATATGATTCACAGTTTAAAAAAGAGTCGGATATGACCAGACAAAAGGAGGTGTAGAGTATGGCTACGGATAATGCGAAGATGAATAAAGCAGGCACAATGCGCAAGGTATTAAGCTACATGAAGAGATATATTCCTTTGCTTGTAATTTCCCTTGTCCTGTCTGTTGTTACAGTGGCGCTTACACTCTATTTTCCAATTCTCACAGGACGCGCAATTGATTTGATTGTAGGAAAAGGAAAGGTTGATTTTACGGCTATGACAGCCATCCTCACAAGAGCAGCAATAATAGTCGTCATAGCGGCAGCAGCCCAGTGGCTTACTAATATCTGCAACAACAGGATGACCTACAACATAGTGAGGGATATAAGACGTGATGCATTTTTAAACATTGAAAAAATGCCACTTTCCTATATTGACAGCCACTCACACGGTGATATGGTCAGCCGTATCATCGCCGATGTAGATACATTTTCAGAGGGACTTTTGATGGGCTTCACACAGCTCTTTACAGGAATTGCAACAATAGCAGGCACGCTTATTTTCATGCTTACAATAGATGTGAAGATATCATGCATTGTAGTGCTCATCACACCTCTGTCACTTTTTGTGGCAAGCTTTATCACTAAAAAGACATATTCCATGTTCCAGCTGCAGACAAGAACAAGGGGAGAGCAGACATCACTCATCGACGAGATAGTAGGAAATGAAAAGGTCGTACAGGCCTTCAACCATGAGGATGAGGCGCTAGAGCAGTTTGACGAGATAAATGACAGATTACAGAAATGCTCACTGAGGGCAACATTTTTTTCAAGTCTTACAAATCCGAGTACACGTTTTGTCAACAGTCTTGTGTATGCCGGAGTCGGAATTTTTGGCGCCATGAGTGCACTCACCGGAGGAATTACAGTAGGACAGCTTTCATGCTTCTTATCATACGCCAACCAGTACACCAAGCCGTTCAACGAGATATCGGGTGTCATCACAGAGCTTCAGAACGCACTTGCCTGTGCTGCTCGTATCTTTGAGCTGATTGAGGAGAAAAAAGAGATACCGGATGCTTCAGATGCGGTAACACTCGATGAGGCAGACGGTCGTGTGGACATAGAGGATGTTTATTTCTCATATGTGCCGGATAAAAAGCTTATCGAGGATTTCAATCTCCATGTAAAGCCTGGACAGCGCGTGGCTATCGTAGGTCCGACAGGATGTGGAAAGACGACTATTATCAATCTGCTTATGAGATTTTATGATGTAAACAGTGGAACAATTAAGGTGAGCGGACACGATATCCGAAAAATCACGCGGGAGAGTCTTCGTGACAACTATGGTATGGTGCTTCAGGAGACATGGCTCAAGAAGGGTACAATCCGTGACAATATCATAATGGGAAAGCCTGATGCCACAGATGAGGAAATCATTGCAGCGGCAAAGGCATCCCATGCCCACAGCTTTATCAGACGTCTGCCGAAGGGCTATGACACTGAAATCGGTGAGGACGGCGGCAGCCTGTCACAGGGACAGAAGCAGCTATTATGCATCACAAGAGTCATGCTCTGCTTACCGCCTATGCTGATATTGGATGAGGCTACATCATCGATTGATACACGTACAGAGATTAAGATTCAAAAAGCGTTCCTTACCATGATGAAGGGCAGGACAAGCTTTATAGTGGCTCATCGTCTGTCTACCATCAGGGAAGCGGATATTATCCTTGTTATGAAAGACGGAAAGATTATAGAGCAGGGCAATCATGAGAGCCTGCTTGCAGCGGACGGATTTTATGCGAACCTCTATAATAGCCAGTTTGCATAGCATAGGGCTATGGAAATACGCGGCGTAAGCCGCCGGAGTGACTGCCCTGCAGCAGAGGCGTTCTCTCGTTCGCTACGCTACTCTGCCAAGATACTGTACGAATTATGCTTTTAGGGCTTCTATGCCCGACAAAACCGTCGAAACGCGCCGTCCATGGCGCGGTAACGTCTCGCCTGTGCTTCCGTGCACGGGCGTTGCTGGATTGCAAACACAATTCCAACAATCCCTAGGCCGCTTCGTACAAGCTCAGGCAGATATGCGCAGCCTCGCGCTTCCGGCGCGTTGGCTTTTTCCATCATAAGATAAGTTCATTAAATAGTTATAGATGTAGACAATTGGTAAGAGTATATGTATGATTCAAGTCATATTAGTATTCTACAATCGTTGGAAAGGAATATTATGATAATTACAATTGCTAGAAAGTGCGGTTGCGATGCAGATACTATCGGTAGAGCAGTCGCTGAGAAATATCATTTACATTTCATGGACAGAGAGGCTATTGCGGCCGGTGCCAAAGAGGCAGGCTGCTACGATGAGTATGAGGAGTTTTACAGTGAGAGACCGGTTAATTCCCTGCTTTACTCTATTGTGATGGAGACGGAGGAGGATAATGTGCTGCATGATACTCCGGCTATGGCTCTTACATTTATTGACAGGCTGCCGCTTGAGGACGGCTGTGAGGGATATGTGATTCAGGGACGATGTGCAAACTTTGCCTTTCAGGGAAGAGATGATGTTGTCTCAGTTTTCCTGACAGCGAATGATGCATTCTGCGTTGATACTGTGGCTGATACACATGGAGTCTCAGTGAGAAAGGCAAAGACTGTTGTGCGTGAGACAAATGACAACAGAAAGACCTATCACAAATACTATACCGGACAGGAGTGGGGGCAGGCAGAAAACTATGACCTGTGCCTGAATGTGGCAAAGCTCGGTGTAGATGGTGTGATTGCGATGATTGACAGCTTCATACAAAATAGAAAATAGAAGTGTATATACAAAAGCCGAATCCGTGGGAGTGTGGATTCGGCTTTTTGAGTTTGTTAATCGAGGTTATTAATACTTTCAATTATACATGTATGCTTTTTTTCATTATGAGATGTGCTGCTGTAGTTAATTCCGACAAGTAAGATCTGATTGCTGTATCCTGATAAGGCTCCGTGATATCTGCGGTTTTTGATCTGTGATATGGCAGAATCAGCGGAAGCATTGTACTTAAGTTCAATTACTATTGCAGGTCTGCCACAGGCATTCGCTCTTGGAATAAAAACAAGATCAGCAAAACCTTTGCCGGCTGGAAATTCTCTGACAATATTGTAATATGCATTTGCAGTAAAATATGCCATTGTGAGAACACAGCTTAAAGAATTTTCGTCGTTGTATTTAAGAACAGATGTATATGTTTCATGTGCTATTTCTACCAATTCAGCGACTTTATCAGCATCTTCATTTAGGGTAGCATCTAATAATTCATCACATTTTGAAATGGAGTTGGCTACTTCACTCCATGAACCGGTCTGTAATGCAAGATCATATGCAGCAGCAACCTCATAATTAGGTATATATGCCATTTTCCTATTGGCATCATAAGCAAGATAACCTAAATGAATTAAAGCTGTAAGTGCATCATCCTTTGAAGCAACTGTAGTAAGGTCATTTTGGAAGGTATTTACATTAACTCTGATTTTATCACCGGAAAGCATGGCGAGCACATCATCCTTTAAACCTGCATAGTTCATGGTGATAAATGTGTTGATTGATTCAAACGAGGATGTATTTTTCCAGTAAAAATCATAGTCATGATCTAGCATAGCCTGAACAACGGAATTAGGATTATACATATGAAGCCCGTCTATCAGATATCCGTTATACCATGCTTTTATAGATTCGAAATCCATATCATATGTGATGCACAGTTTTTTAACTTCATCCTCTGTAAAACCAAAATATCTGGTCAATTGTTTAGATTTCAACATTGTAAACTCACGGAAGTTGTTCAGAGCTGATTCATCTTTAATTTTTTTGATTGGCAGAATACCGGTGATATATGCCAAAGCTAAAAAAGTTTTTGACTCTTCGCTCTTAAATAACAAATGAAGAAACTGAAGGTAGCTGTGAACCAGTGTTTTATTTCCACCATTTCGGATTACACAATCCCATTCATCAATTATTATAACAAATGGAATACCGGAAATGTTGTAAACGGACATGAGTACAGCACTGATCATCTTGGTATAATCTATCTGATCCCCATATACCTGTTTAAGTTCGTCATAAATATATTCCTGAATTTTTTCTATCACATTATCTTTGTAAGCGTCCCAAAATGATGATACATCAATGTGTATGACATTGTATTTATTCAAATGTACAGCATAGCTGTCCTTAGCTGCAATTTCAGAATCTGCAAAAAGCTCTGATGAATCGCAGCCTCTGCTGTAGTATGCATCAATCATTCCGGCAGCATGGGATTTACCGAACCTTCTGGCATGGCTGACACTTATGCAGTTGGCATTTGTACAGATAACTCTATTCAAATATTCAATCAGACCGGTTTTGTCAATATATAGCTGACTGTTTTTGTCTTTTGTAAAGCTGCCATTTCCCGGATTAAAATAAATACCCATTGTCCCATCTCCAATTCATTTATATATAATCAGTATAACAGATTTGGAGGAGTGATGGAAGTAGGCAACGTGAGATTATGTGCACGGTCTACGGACAGTGTTTTTGTAATATTTTGGGATTTTTGAAAATAAAATTCATCGTTGGAAAAAAGTACGGAATTATGTTACAAACACAGCAAAAAATATCAAGAATAATGTTGCAAATACATAGAAAACATCAAGAATAATGTTACAACGTGGATATATCTTGAAAAATAGCTAATTAACGTTATACTATAATTAGTTATATATGGCACTTAAATCTGCGGAACTTTTGGCAAGAATTTAATTGCAATGCTTCGGATCTGGAAATGTTTGCGCTTATGTCATATGAGGGGTATAAAGGAAGAACTGCGCCTGATTCGATAAATAATTACTCTGCCTATAAAATAATGAAAGCAGATGCCGGTTATGGAATGGCTTCTGCTGATGAAAATAGCTTTGTAAACAAAAAAGTGAATGCTGATTATTTATTGGAGCAAATATATGATTCATTAAAGAAGCGGGAAACAGAACAAGAAGCAAAGAGTTTTGATGTCTGTGAATATTTGCTCCAGATGATAAAAAATCGTTAAAAGAAACAGCTTTCAGTGCCGAAGCATAATAATCGTATGGAATGTCTTGGTAGGATCATCAAAGTAAAAAGTCATTTCACCGTTATACTTCTTAACAATATTTTCTATACTACGCATACCGAATCCATGAAACTGTGGATTCGGTTTTTTAGTTGGTAAAAGATTGCCATTCTTGTCGATAGGATTTACGCGGCAGGAATCAATGAGCGTGATAAT
>ENA-OROO01001316-OROO01001316.1-human-gut-metagenome-genome-assembly--contig:-NODE-1316-length-13154-cov-4.105962_pt1 | contig 13154 bp, 11 predicted proteins | sample MGYA00242130_ERZ509052 | MGnify/ENA primary metagenome ERZ509052 (study PRJEB26280, sample SAMEA2338730) | human gut metagenome | biome: human gut; feature: human-associated habitat; material: faeces... | reverse complement strand
GTGAATCCATCCTGTCTTAGCTCAACAATCTGCCGATCCTTCTCCGTCAAGGTGGCTAAAAACCGTTCCACAAAGTCCTTAGCGATCACATATTCCTCTACATTTTGGCTTGGGTCTGGAATATGGAAGATAGGACTGTCGTCATCGCTACTTTCCAGCATTCCTTCCAGAGAAACGGTCTGCACCTTCTTGGAACGGGTGTGATACCACCTGCGGAGAAAGTCTTTGCGGGCGTTGGTGTCCCATTTTTCAAAATCTTCATCGCAGGGCATTTCTCGCACGATGTCCAAAATTGGTTGCCACCCCTGCCCTGCAATCGCACGCTTCACCACACGGGCAAATAATTTCCTTACCTGCTCAGCATCTGGGAAGGGAATTTGCGTTCCGGGTTTCATGCGGAATAAAAGCTGCAAGCCCCACCCACATTCCTGCTCCATTAAACTGGCCCAAAGGGGCAGCGCATAGGATAGCCGCCAAACTGGACAGTAGCCGGTGTAGTGTTCTTTCCACCCGCCAAAGCCAAAGTGCGGAAAAGTCAAAGCAGCTATGGCGTCCATGATGTCCTTCAAGAAAGCGTCGCTGTCGAGCAAGTCCATCATTGGTTTGGATACCGCTATTTCAGATAGACACCGTGGCAGTGTATTCAGTGTAGGATACCTGACGATCTGGTCTACCGGGATAAGATAGACAAGAGGTAGATAGCGGATGTTGCTGTCAAAGGGAAACGTTACTTGGATGTGCGGATGTGGTTCGTCCATAGGGCTGACCTCCTTTCTCGCTTAATAAATTATCTAATTATTTACGACATAAATATATACTTTTTGTTCCTAAAATTCAAAAATATTTTTTGCTGTGTATACGAGCAGTTGTGTTCTTTCGCTTAAAAAGCCCTTGCCTAATTTCGCTTAAACGAATATACTAATAATGGTTTAATATTACCCCATGAGACAGACTTTGAGGTGTCACAAGTGAACGGATATATGACGGTACAGGAAGCCGCTGAAAAATGGGGCGTGACTCCCCGGCAAGTCCAAATTTTGTGCAAAGCAAACCGAATTGCCGGGGCGGCACGTATGAGTCGGATTTGGGTTATTCCAGAAAACGCAGAAAAGCCGACAAATGATAAAAGCTCGCAAGTCGTATTAAACGGAAAGCCAGTCGGCAATATGTCCGCCAAGGATTATTTCGGGATACAAAACCAGAAGGAGGAGCTATTTAAGGAAGCCATCGAAGCCTTCAAGCGTCTGGAAGCTCGCTATAACCCGATCGTATTGGAAGGAGCCGGAAGCATCTCCGAACTAAACCTGCGAGACCGGGATATCACCAATATGCGTATGGCGATCGCTGCCGGAGCCTCTACCTATTTAGTTGCGGATATAGACCGTGGGGGCGTATTCGGCTCTGTATATGGAACGATCGCTTTATTACGACCGGAGGAACGAGTGTTAATGAAAGGGGTTATCATCAATAAGTTCCGTGGAGACGCCTCTTTATTCGAAGAAGGACGGAGCCTATTAAAGGAATTGACTGGGATTCCCGTGGTCGGCGTAATTCCATGGTTTCGGGATATCAAGATAGAGGAAGAGGATTCCGTAGCGTTGGATATGAAAAATAACACTTATAAAGACGGGAAAATCAATGTAGCTATCATCCTGCTGAAACGAATGTCTAATTTCACGGATTTTGATGTATTGGAGATGGACCCCCGTTTCAATCCGTATTATACCAACAATATCGATGAGATAGAGAAAGCCGACATCATCCTGCTCCCCGGCTCAAAGAATACGTTATCGGACTTACAAAGCCTGCGGGCCAATGGGATAGCGATGGCGATTATCCGGGCGCATAAAGCGGGTAAAAAGGTGATCGGTATTTGCGGTGGCTATCAAATGATGGGAGTCCGCTTGGAAGATCCGGAAAGTATCGAGGGAAATATCCCGGCGATTCCCGGTCTCGGTCTTCTGCCTCAATGCACAGTCATCGAGCAGGAGAAGATCACGAGACAAAGCGACTTTGCTTTCCTCCCCTCCTCGGAGAATAAGGATTGTAAAGGATACGAAATACATATGGGACGAACCACCTTATTGGGCGACGCCCCCGAACAGCCCGTAGCCCGACTGGAAGACGGACGAACGGACGGATATTACCTCAACAACCGATGCTGGGGAAGTTATATGCATGGTATCCTTGATAATCCGGCCGTATTGGACAACTTAGCTGAGGGCTTTGACACGGAAACGACTACAGGCCCTTTCGATTATGCCGCTTTTAAGGAAGAGCAGTATGATAAACTCGCCGCCCTCGTAAGGGAGCACGTGGATATGGAATATATTTATAACAGTATTAAAAACTAATATCATGAACAGACGTACTTTTATGCAAAAAACCGGACTTATCATGTCCGGACTTACTTTATCGCCGCTTATCGGTAAATCGTATTCCTCCATATACGGACAAACCGCCCCTAGCAACAAAGTAAAGGTAGCCCTCATAGGATGCCGTAGCATGGGATACGGGGATTTGAATACTTTTCTTGATTATCCGGAGACGGAATGCGTGGCTCTTTGCGATGTCGATGACGAATGGTTAAACAAACGGGCTGCCGACGTTGAGAAGAAAACAGGGAAAAAAGTACCTCACTTATATAAGGACTGGCGACGAGTAATCGATAATAAAGACGTAGATGTAGTCATTATCGGTACGCCGGACCATTGGCATTGCCTTCCGACGGTCTGGGCTTGCCAAGCGGGAAAAGACGTATATGTAGAGAAGCCGCTCTCCAATACGATCGAGGAATGTAACCTGATGGAAAAAGCCGCCCGTAAATATAACCGGATCGTACAGGTAGGCCAATGGCAACGTAGCGACCCGCATTGGGACGAGGCGGCTAATTTCTTGAAAGCCGGAAATATCGGACGGATCCGTACGGTCAAGGTCTGGGCTTACCAAGACGGCAAGCCGACACTTCCGGTTAAACCGGATTGCGACGCTCCCGCCGGTGTGGATTACGATATGTGGCTAGGCCCGGCTCCTAAACGTCCGTTCAATCCGTATCGTTTTCATTATAATTTCCGTTTCTTCTGGGACTATGCCGGAGGCTTGATGTCGGACTGGGGCGTACATTTACTGGATTATGCCCTAGAAGGTATGAACGCGGATCTTCCCACCCGTGTATTCTCAGGCGGTGGCAAGTTCGCCTATCCGGATGACGCTATGGAGACGCCCGATACCTTAATGGCAACTTATGCCTACGATGATTTTAATATCATCTGGGATCACGCCTGCGGAATTAATCACGGACTCTATAACCGTAAGGAAGGATTAGCGTTCTATGGGGAGAATGGCACGATGGTACTCGACAGGGCCGGCTGGGAGGTCATACCGGTCGTATCCAATAACGTAGCCCGCATGGAAGCCGTTCCTTTCAAGAAAGGAGAAGGCAAAGGGCTTTATAATCATGTGGGAAACATGTTGAGCTGCATTAAAAGCCGTGAGCTTCCGAACGCCGATGTCGCTATCGGTGCCCGTGTAGCGAAGATGGCTCATCTGGCGAATATCTCCTGCCGGGTTCAACGGGAAGTTCATTGGGATGATAAAAACAATTTGTTTGTCGGCGATAACGAGGCTACCGCCTTGTCGAAAGCCTATTACCGGGCACCTTGGGAATTACCTAAATTGTAACAATCGCAGCATAACGTTAAAATTTTGACAAACAATAAACAATGCCCTAGTAAGCTTGTTAGAACTATAAAAAACGAACAATACGTTTAATTCTAAATTAATACAGCTATGGCAAAAGAAAGCGTCAAAATTTTAAGAGGGAAATTGGATGTCGACAATTTATTATCTCAACTAAACGCCGCGTTAGCGGAAGAATGGCTAGCATACTATCAATATTGGGTAGGAGCCTTGGTCGTTGAAGGAGCCATGCGTTCCGACGTACAAGGTGAATTCGAGGAACATGCCGAGGAAGAAAGGCATCACGCCCAATTATTGGCAGACCGGATCATCGAATTGGAAGGAGTTCCGGTACTTGATCCGAAACAATGGTTTGAATTAGCCCGATGCAAATATGATTCACCGACAGACTTTGACGTAGTAAGCCTTCTGAACCAGAATGTCGCCTCCGAGCGTTGCGCCATCTTGCGTTATCAAGAAATCGCTAAATTCACGGACGGCATCGACTTCACGACTTGTGATATCGCTAAGCATATCTTAGCTGAGGAAGAAGAACACGAGCAAGATCTGCAAGACTATTTGACAGATATCGCACGTATGAAAAAATCTTTCCAGAAATAATTTAGGAAAGGGAAAACTCTTTACAACAAAAATCCCTTGAGAGAATGTCTTAGAGACATTCTCTCAAGGGATTTTAATTTCAAGCACATTAATGCTTTGTCCCATGCAACAAAGCGTCATATAATAAGGCATCCGCCACTTCCAAAGCGATTTCCTCGTCTTTCAGATTCCTCAAGATCGTCAAACCAAACTCAAACATAAAACCCGGCCCCTTGCTTGTGATGATATTTCCATCCTGCTCTACTCCATTATCCGTAGGGATAGCGCCTACCATTGTTGGCTCGAAGAAAGGAAAACAGGTAGCCCTTTTCCCTTTTAGCAATCCAAGACCACCTAAAACCATCGGTCCGGCACAGATAGCACCGATTAATACGCCTTCCTCCGTTTTCTCCTTGACTAATTCTTTCAAATGGGCATGCGCATTTAAGTGGTTGCTTCCGGGTATTCCACCCGGCAAGATCAAGGCATCGACGCAACTGAAATCCGCCTCCTCGAACAGATAATCAGCCATTACCGGAATATCATGAGCTCCTATCACCAATCGGTCACCCGTAATAGATACCATCATAACCCGTACACCACCACGCCTCAAGACATCAATCGTACCCAAGGCCTCTATTTCCTCAAAGCCTGTCGCTAAAAAGACAACCGCATTTTTCATTTCTTTTTTATTTAATATAGTTGACATTCACTTAAAACAGAAGGATCATCCTTCTCCACAACAGCCTTATCCGTAACAACCAATGGTAAGGTGAACCAGAAAGTGGAACCTTTGCCAAGCTCAGATCGCACACCGATCTCACCACCCAACTGCTCTACAATCATCTTGCAGATCGGTAGTCCCAAACCAGCCCCTTGATAAAAATCATCCAATTTCACGAAACGCTCGAAAACAGACTCCAGCTTTTCCTCTGATATCCCGATTCCGGTATCCATGACAGAGACACGTACGAACATATCTTCCACCTCATAAAAAAGCGAGATAAAACCTTTGGAAGTAAACTTAATGGCATTAGACAAGAGATTTAACAAGACCTGTTCTACCCGGTGCGGATCGATCCACAGACGAACAGAAGGCATGGCGACCGAGTTATATAATAATGCCACATCGGAAGTCATCTTCAAGGATTGTACCACATAGGCCTCTTGGCAAATATCCCTCAACTCAACTTCCGACACGTTATAGTTTAACCGACCGGACTCGATCTTCGACAAATCTAGGATATCGTTAATCAGTTTCAACAATAAATCGCAATTCTTATTTATAATCGAAAAGTATTCCCTTTGCTCACTGGCATTAGTCGTTTCCGTCACGAGATGGGCAAAGCCAACGATAGCATTCAGCGGGGTCCGGATCTCATGGCTCATATTAGCGATAAAAGCGTTTTTCATCTTATCCGCCTCTTGTACTTTCATCAGCGCCAACTGGTCCTGACGCTGCTCCGTGATATCATTCAGCATGACCAATAACAGAGGCGAGGCTCCCGGGTCCGGATTCGTGATCAGTAAACGTACGATATTTACGATTCTCACCTCTCCATTCGGTTTCTCATACTCGACCATTTCCTTTACCATACGTCCCGTCTTGATCGTATGGTAATCTTCCGTTCGGATCTCATGCGCCCGCCGGGAATCAGGGAAAAGCTCGAAATCCGTCTTCCCTAAGATATCTTCCGCCTTGACCCCCGTAAATTCCTCCGCCGCCTTATTAAAATAGATATACCGGAAACCGTTGAAAATATCTTTCACCGTGATCTCCACAAATACGTTCGACAAGATCGTATCCATCAAGATATTTAAGAAGTTGATCGTATGCTGGCTTTGGCGCATCTCAAGTTCGTTATCGCTCGCGGATGGTGTCAAAGTGGCTTTTTCCAGATCGGCTTCCAGTCTCTCAATCCTTTGAATCAACTCTTCTTTGGAAAGGTGGTCATATTTTCCCATGGCCCATACATAAAGTTAAATTGCGTAATGGACAAAAATAACTATTATTTTTTTATTTACAACGGCTTACCGCCTAATAATTCTTATTTTCAAAAGGTCATTACTAATATTTTGACACAAAAGCATGGCATTATCCAAAATAAAAGATACATTTGCAATCTAATTTCATGAATTAAACACACTCTAATTGAAAAAACGATGATGTATTGGCAGAAAGAAATAGAAACCATGGATCGTAAAGATCTGGTAAAATTCCAACTGGAACGACTGAAACAAACCATAGAACTAGCGGGCAACTCCCCTTTTTACCATAAGATATTCAAAGAGAAAGGAATTACCCCGGACAGTTTTCAGTCCTTGGAGGATTTACAAAAACTTCCGTTTACAACGAAAGATGATCTTAGAAATAACTATCCGTTCGGATTGGCTGCCATCCCATTACAGAAATGTGTACGTATCCACTCTTCCAGTGGAACGACAGGTAATCCTACCGTTGTCTTACATTCCGCCAAGGACTTGGACCAATGGGCTAACCAAGTAGCTCGTTGCATGTATATGGTAGGGCTAAGGGATACGGACGTATTCCAGAATACATCCGGCTACGGCATGTTTACCGGTGGCCTCGGTTTCCAGTATGGAGCAGAAAAATTAGGTGCGTTGACAGTGCCTGCGGCGGCCGGTAATACCAAACGACAGATTAAGTTCATCACCGATTTCGGCACCACCTGTTTACATATCATACCGAGCTATGCCACTCGTTTGGCCGAGGTTATGTATGAGGAGGGAATAGACCCCAGAAAGGATACCAAACTACACACCGTATGTATCGGTGCCGAGCCACACTCGGAAGAACAACGTAAACGCATCGAGCAGCTTCTGGGTGTCAAGGCTTACAACTGTTTCGGTATGTCGGAGATGAACGGGCCGGGTGTAGCGTTCGAATGTACGGAGCAGAACGGCTTGCATATCTGGGAAGACAACGTGATCGTAGAGATCGTAGACCCGGTTACCTTGCAACCGGTGCCCGAGGGAGAGGTCGGAGAATTGGTATTAACGACCATCAACCGGGAGGCGATGCCTTTACTCCGTTATCGTACCCGTGACCTTACTTGCATCTTACCGGGTGATTGCCCTTGCGGACGTACCCATAAACGCCTAGCCCGTTTCAAAGGACGTAGCGACGATATGATAATCTTGAAGGGCGTGAACCTATTCCCCATCCAAATCGAAAAGATATTGATGCAATTCAAGGAGTTAGGCAGTAATTATTTGATCACCCTCGAAACGATCGGTAACAGCGACGAGATGTTGATCGAGGTTGAGTTGAGCGACCTATTCACCGATGATTATTCCGCCTTGCAGCGCTTGACGAAAGGTATCACCCGTCAGTTGAAGGACGAATTATTACTTACACCACGTATCAAGCTGGTAGCCAAGGGATCTTTGCCAACCACAGATGGCAAGGCGGTACGAGTGAAAGATCATCGCAAGCTTTGTTAAATAAACAATTAAAATAACACCTTATGACAGTCAATCAAATTTCTATTTTCCTTGAAAACAAGTACGGGAAATTAAGCGAGATATTAGCGTTATTGGCGGAAGAGCGCATACGCATCATCGCGGCCCACCGTAGCCGACACCTCCGAGTATGGAATCCTTCGTATCATCGTAAGCGATCCCCAGAAGGCTTACAAGATATTAAAAGAGAATAATGTCAGCGCCAACCTGACCGACGTATTAGCGATCGTAACCAGCTCATGCGCCGGAAGTTTTGCCAATACATTATCTTATTTCACGAAAGCGGGCATCAGCATAGAATATATGTATTGTTTCTCCATCCGGGAAAAAGCGATCTTGATCTTGCGTACGAACAACCGGGAAAGCGCCCGTGAAGTAATCCGCCGTCAGAATCTCGAGTATATCTGTGAAAGTGATCTAATAAAACTTTAATAGGCACGGATATATGTTCGGAATCAGCGACCCCGGTATTTGGCTGGCTTACCTTCTAGCGTTCGCCTGCCTCCTATTTTCTATTTGGTTCGGGATAACCACTTGGAATAAAGAAGACGACGAAAAAACAAACCCTACTAAAGAATCACGAAAATGAGTACGCTAACATTAGGCATTATTGTCATCATTTACATGTTTGTAATCGCTTGGTTAGGGTATCTCGGATACAGGCAGACGAAAAATGCCAGTGATTATTTATTAGGCGGACGAAAAGTAAACCCCATTATCATGGCCCTGTCTTACGGGGCGACCTTTATCTCGGCATCGGCGATCGTTGGTTTCGGTGGCGTAGCCGCTACGTTCGGCATGGGTATTCAATGGCTTTGCTTATTGAACATGTTCATGGGCGTAGTGGTAGCCTTTATCTTTTTCGGACGAAGGACCCGGAAGTTAGGCGAGGCACATAACGCACGGACTTTCCCGCAATTATTGGGATTACACTATAAGTCCCGGTCTATACAGATCTTCATCGCCTCGATCATTTTCATCGGCATGCCCCTCTACGCCGCCGTGGTGATGAAGGGAGGAGCCGTCTTCATCGAACAGATGTTTCACATCGACCTTCATCTGGCCTTGTTGATCTTCACCTTGATCGTAGCGGCCTACGTGATTACGGGCGGTATCAAGGGAGTACTTTATACGGATGCGTTGCAAGCGGTTATCATGTTCGCTTGTATGCTATTCCTGCTATTTTGGTTTTACCATATCATGGACATGGGCTTTATCGAGGCGAACCAGAAGTTGACGGATATCGCCCCCATGGTGCCCGAACGCTTCAAGGCCTTGGGACATCAAGGATGGACAGCTATGCCCATCTCAGGCTCTCCACAATGGTATACATTGGTTACCTCATTGATCCTTGGCGTAGGAATCGGTTGCTTAGCGCAGCCACAACTAGTCGTACGCTTCATGATGGTGGAAAGTACCAAGCAACTCAACAGGGGCGTATTGATCGGCTGCGTGTTCTTGATTGTCACGGTAGGGGCGATTTATCACGTGGGAGCCTTGTCTAATTTGTTTTTCCTCAAGACGGAAGGTGTAGTCGCCTCCGAGGCGGTAAAAGATATGGACAAGATCATCCCCCTATTTATCAATAAAGCGATGCCGGAGTGGTTCGGGGCGGTTTTCATGCTTTGTATTCTCTCTGCCAGTATGTCTACCCTTAGCGCGCAATTTCATACCATGGGAGCGGCTTTCGGGGCAGACGCATTCCCCAAACTAGGACGTAGCAAAAATCCGAACTCTACATTAGGTGTACGTATCGGCGTGCTATGCTCTATCTTGGTCAGCTACGTTATCTGCTATACGCTAAGCGCAAGTATTATCGCACGAGGCACCGCCTTGTTCATGGGTATTTGCGCGGCTACATTCCTACCTACCTATTTCTGCTCGCTATATTGGAAAGGGGCTACCCGGCAAGGGGCCTTGGCCAGCTTATGGGTAGGAGGCTTGGCCAGTTTATTCGCCATGTTGTTCCTTCATAAGGCGGAAGCGGCTCCGGTAGGACTTTGCAAGGCTTTATTCGGACAAGACGTCTTGATCGATGTATATCCGTGGCATGCGATAGATCCGATCTTATTTGCTTTGCCATTATCGGCGATAACGATTGTTTTGGTTAGCCTAGCGACTCAAAAGAAGGCTTTTTAGCTTTTCTTATGAACCTCAAAACACTAATTAGCATTTATTCTATTGACAGATATATAGAAAACAGTACATTTGCACTGTGGTTTTTTCATAATAGTATTAGATTTAAGGTTAACAAAGTTGGTTAGGGGTTGCCGGGAGGCAATCCTTAATTGTTTTATAGAGGTCTAGATATGATTAAATACATTTTTCTACTATTCATACTTTGTTGCTCCGGTTGCCGGCACGCACAAACGGAAGATACCGTAATCAAGGTTTCGGTACTTCGTGGTCCATCCGTTATCGCATTCGCCGATTGGCTTGAGAATCCTCCAATTATAGATAACAAAAAAGTACAAGTAAAAGTGGTAGACTCGCCTGATCTGGCGCAAGCCTTACTGATCAAGCAGGAGACCGACATAGCCGTACTCCCCATGATCAATGCGGCGAACTTGTACAATAAAGGGATCAAGATTAAACTAGCGGGATGCCCGATCTGGGGAACCCTTTACCTCGTCGAGAAAACACCCTTAAAAGAACCGGCATTGTATGTATTCGGCAACGGTACGACTCCCGATATCCTTACCCGGTACTATCTCGGCCGCCAGCGATCAGACTATCCGTTGAATTACGCCTTCAATACCGCCGGGGAAATCACCCAAGGCATCTTAGCCGGAAAAGTAAATCGTGCCGTGCTCGGGGAACCGTTTCTAAGCATCGCTTTACGGAAAGACAGCAGCTTACGAATAACTGCGGACTTGAATCACTTAACAGACAGCGATACCCTCGGATTCGCCCAAACAGCGGTCGTATACACCCCGACGATGGAGAAATATCGTATCGCTTTTGAGGATGCCTTACGAGCCTCCTGCCAAAAAGCCGTACGATATCCGAAAGAGACCATCCATTCTTTGGAAGAACATGGAATCTTCGCCCAAGGGGCCTTAACTCCTGAGAGTATCGAGCGGTGTAAAATCCATTATTTATCGGCTATCGAGGCGAAAAACGCCGTCATGGATTTCCTGCGTCTCATCGAACAGTATGAACCTAAGGCCGTCGGCGGGAGGCTTCCCGATGCCGGATTTATCCCCGAAAAACAATGAGATTGCGAAAAACAATCACTACAATAGTCGCTACCGCTATCCTCTTGGCGGGATGGCAACTATTCGCCGTTATAGCCAACCAACCGGAGCTGATACCTTCACTTCCCCGACTCGTACGGACACTTTGCGAATGGCTCGTCTCCGGTAGTTTCTATCAGTCGGTCGGAGCGACTATACTCCGGGGAATCTTAGGCATGTCGATCTCATTCGTTTGTGCGATAGGGATGGCCGGGTTATTCGCCCGTTTTGAGTGGGTGTATGAATTATTCAGACCTCTGCTTGCCATCATGCGCTCGATCCCGGTCATATCCTTCATACTTTTGGCGCTTATATTCCTAAATCCGGAAAGTATCCCTTTGATGATCGCCTTCCTCACCATGTTCCCGCTACTAACAGAGAATCTGACACGGGGAATCCTCGATCTACGTCCGGGTTTATCCATTATGGCACGTCAGTTCCATATCAAATGTTCCAATGTCTTATTCCAGATCATCTATCCGCAGCTAAAGCCATTCTTATATAGCGGACTTGCCTCCGCCGCCGGATTCGGCTGGCGTGCGATCATTATGGGAGAAGTCCTGTCGCAATGCGCATTCGGAATCGGAAGCGAGATGAAAAGGGCGCAAAACTTTATCGCTGTCCCTGAGCTACTCGCTTGGACAATCGTGGCGGTATTCATCAGTTTCTTTTTTGACAAAGGAATTAGCAAAGTCGCTGATATCACCCCTAAAATATCTTTCGCGAATGAGGATCAGACCACCCCGACCCCTACATTATCAGTTTTAGACACGAAAGATATAAGTTACCAATACGGCATACAGCACTTTTCCCATTCCTTTCAAAAAGGGATTATTTATGGAATTAGCGCACCTTCAGGCAAAGGAAAAACAACGTTATTAAACCTAATCGGAGGTATCTTATTACCTACGGAAGGAGAGATACATCCCACAAGACACTTTGGAATCGCCACCATATTCCAACAACCGCAACTCCTGCCCCATCTAACCGCAGAAGAAAATATCATCCTCCCCCTCTCCTCTTTTCTCACGGAGGAGAAAGCCCGGCGAATCGCCCAAAAACACTTACAGGAAATGGAAATGGAGCCCTTCGGGAACCGATACCCCAAAGAGCTTAGTTACGGACAGCAACAACGTATCGCTATAGCGAGGGCATTGGCATACCCTTCTCCTCTCCTTTTGATGGACGAGCCGTTCAAAGGCTTGGATGAAGCCCTAAGCCATCGCATCATAGAACGAATACGAGAAATGCAAATGAAAGAAGAACGGATCATTCTTTTCACGTCACATAATCCGGATGAGATTCGGTTGTTGGCGGATGAGGTGATTTACCTATAAATCCCAACCAAACTTGAATGTCTTATTTCACTTTCATCGGTTGGCAAGGTATCGTAAACCAGAATGTAGAGCCCTTTCCTTCCTCCGACTCAACCCCGATTTTACCTTTCAACTTCTCAATTATCGTCTTGCAGATAGAAAGCCCTAATCCTGTTCCTTGTTTAAAGCTGTTCAATTTCACGAAACGATTGAATATGCTCGCTTGAGACTCCTTACTGATTCCCATACCCGTATCCGTTACGTAGACATAGATACCATCATCGGTCAAACGATAACCAAACCGTATAGAACCCGAGCTGGTGAACTTCACGGCGTTGGAAAGGAAATTGGTCAAAACCTGAGTCAAACGGGTCTTCTCCGACACAATACAATAGTCATTACCGTCCGACTCAAAGATAACCTTTACACCCGGGGCCACTCTCAAGGCGAAAGCTTGCTGCTGGGGAGCGAATATCTCACTCAAACGCAGGGTCGTATAAATAAACTCCATCTTTCCGGACTCGATCTTAGAGATATCCAAGATATCACCGATCAACTGCAACAAAAACTCATTGCTACTCTCTATGATCCTCAGATATTCCTTTTTTTCCTCCTCATCGTCACTCTCCGCCAATAAGGTAGAAAAGCCGACGATGGCATTTAAAGGGGTACGTATCTCATGGCTCATGTTAGCGATAAAAGCGGACTTCATCCGGTCGCTCTCTTCCGCCAAACGCTTGGCCTGCACATCCGCCTCGTGCCGTTTATCGACAGTCATATCCCGAAGGATTCCGATCGAGCGGATCGGTTTGCCGTCCGGATCGGCCTCATAGACCTCACC
>ENA-OROO01001313-OROO01001313.1-human-gut-metagenome-genome-assembly--contig:-NODE-1313-length-13188-cov-3.171705_pt1 | contig 13188 bp, 16 predicted proteins | sample MGYA00242130_ERZ509052 | MGnify/ENA primary metagenome ERZ509052 (study PRJEB26280, sample SAMEA2338730) | human gut metagenome | biome: human gut; feature: human-associated habitat; material: faeces... | reverse complement strand
AGATGTGGTTCAGCCGGCTGAACTTCAGTTTGACGCGGCGGAGCTGCACCTGTGCCCCTTCGCCGCAGTCAATCATGAACAGTTTCTCGCGGATGTTGAGCACCTGCGAGGTCGCCTGATGGCGGGTAGTGGGCAAGGCTGAACCGCATCCCAGGATGTGTATGTCGAATTTTTCCATTCTTATGATTCAAATTGGGTGTTTCGCATGTCACCCGTCTCGGCGTACGCTATATGCATCTTGAAGGCGTTGCGCAGCGACATCGGCGTGTGGCAGGACTTTCCTTCCGAAAGTTTCAGGTAGTCCCACAGCAGTTGCTTGTAGTCCGGATGCGCGCAGTTCTCAATGATGCAGCGGGCACGTTGCGAAGGCGATTTGCCACGCAAGTCGGCCACGCCCTGTTCCGTCACGAGGATACGTACGTCGTGTTCCGTACTGTCCACGTGGGATACTTGGGGCACGATGGACGAAATCAGTCCGTCCTTGGCCACCGACGGGGTGGTAAAGATAGACAAATATGCGTTTCTGGCAAAATCTCCCGAGCCTCCAATTCCATTCATTATCTTGCTGCCCGATACATGCGTGCTGTTCACGTTGCCGAAAATGTCTGCTTCAAGGGCCGTGTTTACCGCAATGATACCCAGACGGCGAATCATCTCCGGATGGTTGGTGATTTCCTGCGGACGCAGCAGGATGCGTTCGCGGAAGTCGTCGATGTGCTCGTACATCGTGTCCAGACGGTCTTCCGACAGAGTGAGCGAGCTGCCGGCAGCAAAGCGGATGCGGCCTTTCATCATCAGGTCGATGACGGAGTTCTGTATCACCTCCGTAAACATGGAGAAAGCCGGAAGGTTCGAGTCGTCGCCCAGTGCACCCAGTACCGCATTGGCAATGTTGCCCACACCCGACTGCAGGGGCAGGAACTCCTTGGGGATGGCCCCGTTCTTCCATTCGCGCAGCAGGAAGGCAGCCACGTTATGTCCGATTTGCAGGGTTGGCTCATTTTGCGGTGTAAAGGCCGCGATGTGGTCGCGGGCATTCGTGCGTACCACTCCCGTAATCTTTTTCGGGTCGATTTTCACGCTGATGTGTCCGGCGCGGTCGTTCACATGATACACCGGAATCTCTGTCCGGTAAGGCGGGTTGGCCGGAATATAGATGTCGTGCATGCCGGTAAGTTTTCCCGTATGCGCTTCATTCAGCTCGATGATAACCCGTTCGGCCACCTGGAGCAGGGTAGGCGAGATACCTACGGAAGTGCTCAGGATGATTTCTCCGTCGTCCGTCAGGTCGGAAGCTTCTACGATGGCTACGTGGATTTTACCCAGAAAACCGTAGCGCACGTCCTGTCCGATTTGCGACACCGCTTCCAGAATCAGTTCCATCTTGTCGAGGATGAACACGATGTCACTCATCTGCTCGTTTTCGGAGACCTGCGGTTTCGGGGGTTCTTCCCTTGCATTTTTCTTTGCCATAATTTTTGATTTTTAGTGTTGATAACTCATGTTGTCACCGCAAATATATAGGAGAAAAATTGATAAATAATTGATTTGCAATGTGTTAGGATATATATTACACCATGTGTCATCACATTACACCGCAGGCCGGAGAAAACGGAGTGAAAAAACGGGGTAAAATGGCAGGAAAAGGAGAAAAAACGAAAGACGGCAAAGGAAAGGGTGGAACAGGCCGGACAGACAAGGGTATGGCGGTACACGCAGCCGCACGGAAGAAAAGGAAAAACTGTAATTATGCAGAGTTGGGAGCGAGCGCAGCCCTTGTCCCCGTTTGAGGTATCCCCTGATGGGACAGGAAGAAGATTTTGTTTGGAAAACTCCGGGTGGCGTGACCCATTGGGATATCATAACGCGGCAAAATATCCCCCGGCAGATTTTTTCATTGACCTTGTATTATGCGTCGTAGGTCGCTTCGCTTGCCAAGTCCCAAACCTTTCCGCAACTCGGACGGCAATACCGGAGCGTTTTTTCGGGCGGAAAATTACCGCAGGGAATTTTATGTCCCGAAAACCGAAGGCTTGAACGTGCAGGTATTCGCCTTCCGAGTTACCTTCTTGATGGGACTTGGTAAGGGAAGCGACATTAATAAGCCCGGCTATTGCTATTGGAGAAATTTGGTACTTTTCCCATTTTTTTCCAATAGAATAATCGCACTACAGATAATTTTTACTACTTTTGCAACATGAAAATACCAAGAGACAAATACTTACAAGAGCTGCAAAGTGTGATGCACAACGGAATGATTAAGATTATTACCGGTGTACGACGTTGTGGAAAATCTTACCTTCTATTTGAGTTATTCAAACAATCATTACTTGATAATGGCGTGAATGAAGATCATGTTATTCAAGTAGATTTGGAAAACCGACGTAGTAAAGATCTCAGGAATCCGGACACATTATTGGATTATATTGACGGGCATATTGTAGATAACGATATGTACTACATACTATTGGATGAGATTCAACTTGTTCCAGAATTTGAAGATGTACTCAATAGCTATCTGAAAATTAAAAATGCAGATGTATATGTGACCGGTAGTAATAGTCGAATGCTATCCAGTGATGTAAAAACCGAATTTCGTGGTCGAGGATATGAAATCAGAGTACATCCTTTAAGTTTTTCGGAATTTCTCAAGACAGGACAGTACGCAAGCGAACTTAACGCTCTGCAAGACTATATGATTTATGGAGGAATGCCGCAGATTGTGTCTTTTTCTGACAAAAAGAAGAAAGAAAACTATCTTAAATCATTGTTTCAGGGTACTTATATACGCGATATAAAAGAACGGTATAATATTAGGAATGATGATGATTTGAACGAACTTATAGACATTATAGCTTCTAATATCGGTTGCCTGACAAATCCGACAAACCTTGAAAATACATTCAAATCTGTGAAAGGTCATAGTATCTCAGATACAACCATACAGAGTTATCTCGGGATGTTACAAGATGCGTTTATGGTGGAAAAAGCCATTCGGTATGACATTAAAGGTAAGCATTACATCAATACACCTTCAAAATACTATTTTGAAGATGTAGGATTGCGCAATGCCCGTCTGAATTATCGTCAGATTGACGGTGGCCACCTTATGGAAAATATTATATATAATGAACTGCGTATCAGAGGGTATTCTGTTGATGTCGGGCAAGTGGAGGTGAGAACAACAAATGCCGAAGGAAAGAAAATACGAAAACTATTGGAAGTGGATTTTATTTGTAACAGTGGGAACAAACGTATGTATATACAATCAGCACTTGATATGCCTACTCCTGAGAAAATTGATCAGGAAACAAATTCACTTCGTCATATCAATGATGGATTCCCTAAAATAGTCATAGTTGGAGGCTTAACCCCTTCTTATGTGAATACTGATGGCATATCAATCATGAATGTGATTGACTTCCTTAAAGATACAGAAATGGGGCTATTGTAAATAATTACAATATGGGCAAAATGGTGTGCTAAAAATGGTGCGTAGGTCTCTATACAAGATGACCTACGCATCATTTTTATAATCCAGGATTCCTTTTAGAGATATACAAGTTCAAGTATGTATACTCCAGCCGTGTATGGGAGTCAGTGTAACCGCATAAGACTGGTCCGGTTTTCCATGGTAAAGCAATCCTCCGACAATACCGCTGCTTCCGTTAGCGGCCACTTCCGCAAAACCGAATGAATGTGGGGCGAAATCCCGGTAGAGTTCAATTTCATACCTGCCGTTTGAGTTCTTCTCCCATTGTTTGAGGCGTTCAATGCAATTCTGAAATGTTGTGTCGCCGATACTTTTGGCGTACTCCACTACCTTATCGTAGTGTTCCTGACATCTGATTTTCATAACATGATTTAATTGGATTTATAATAGTTCTTCGTATGTTCCGAAACCGATACACTCTGCTATGGTGAAATCTTCCCTGCCTTTGTCCGCCATGGATTTCATATCATTCAGGCTGTCGCAGTAGAAGAATATTTCATCGTCCTTTTCCGTATCGGCATCCATAGCCAAAGCAATTCTTGCCTCTTCCGTTTCCAACGTATCGTTCCACCGTATCACGCAATCCGCGTAATGAGGTTCACATCCTTTTTCTGTATAGAATTTAAGATAATGGCTTCCGATTTCCTTTCTGACCTCATCCGGCTTTTTCCATGAACTGTCATCCACGATTTCAAAACCCAGCCCTTCGACCAGCAGGCAAGTACCATTATCATATACCATCATGGTGCGTTTGCCGATGTGTTTTTTACGCATTTCCGCCCAGTCGGGTATATCCCAACGCTCGGTAGTCCATACCCCGCGATAGGCTTCAGATATGGAATTGTATTCGCTTAATGTTATCTTCTTCATGTCAATGTTTTTATAGGATACAGAAAGTTACCTTATAAGTCTTGCACGCCTTTCCGAATGCCGGATTGGTGTCGAATTCGTTGTATGACTCCCAATCCACCGACATGGTGTAACCGTTCGGAAAGTTTTCAACGATGAACTTGGTTATCATCTCCTTGTCTTCATCGGGCAGGAACAGTTCCTCGTCGATGCCGTACTCCAATGAAAAAATCGCCCATTCGGGAATGTTGTCCCAAACGATCGTCTTGCTGTTATTGTTATTCATAGTCCTGCTGATTATTGGGGTGAAACCATAAGTCTTTTTATAATTTCGTCAAGCTCCGTTTCCCACTTGTCCGCCCCCTCAATGAGTGACGGGTAGGTCAGCTGTTTCCACTGTCGGTAATCGAACAGTTTCATCCGTAGCGGATAGTAGTCGAACAGCTTCCTGTTGTCAGCGAATATTCTCAGGTGGTTGGTTCCCACCTCCATCAGTTTCAGTCCGTATCGGTCGATTATCTCTTTGAACCGTCCCATCGGTGTAAAGTTGCTTCTGCTCATACCTTTTGTTTTTTGAGTTAGACATCCCCGGCTTTGTAGAGCCGAGATTTTATTTCTTGCCTGCCCCGCCGTTCCGTGCCGGATTGCGCAAGGCTTTCGGGAAAAATACCGCAAGCGCAGCGAGGATGATTTTTCCGCGAAACCCGAAGGGCCCGGCCTTGCACAATCCATAAGGCACGGGACGAACTTTGCAGGCTGAAATAAAACAGCGGTGTCCTATTCCTCTTTTTTTCCGTCCTCCTGTGGAATCAGGTGTTTCAAATCCGGGTCATTGGCAATTCTTTCCATCTCATCTTCAATTATTTGCAGTACGTCCGCCTTGATACGGGAGTAGTTGCGGTCTATCTGCTGCTGCATGATGTCGTTACCGTCTGCATCCTTGAACTCGTTGATGACAGGGATTTTTTTGTAGGCTCTGGTCTCCGCCGCCACCTTCTCGTTATCGACGATGATACGGGCATGGAAAATCTTCTGCTCGATTTCCTCACCGAAGTTGTCCGCCACGCTGCCCACGAATGTACCCTGCGAGAGGTTGGCAATCTTGGAAGCGGGTATCAGGGAATCCAATTGCGTGTTGATGGAGGTGGATGTGTCCTGCCGGTTGATGGATATGGACTGCCTTTGCTGAAGGATTTTGCCGAAACGCTCCGAAAGGTTCTTTGCCGTTTCGCCTACCACCTGTCCGGAGAAAATATTGCCGACTGTATTTTGGATCACTTTCGCCTCTTTTTCACCGTAGTCACGGGTCAGCTGCGAGAAGTCCTGGAAGCCGAGACATACCGCCACCTTGTTGCTTCGGGCGGTGGCTATCAGGTTGTCGATGCCGCGGAAATAGATGGTCGGTAGCTCGTCTATAATAATGGAACTCTTCAGCTGTCCCTTCTTGTTCACCAACTTCACGATACGGGAATTGTACAGTCCCAAGGCCGCCGAATAGATGTTCTGCCTGTCAGGATTGTTTCCCACACAGAGGATTTTGGGCTGTTCCGGATTGTTCAGATCAAGTGTAAAATCATCGCCCGTCATCACCCAATACAACTGGGGTGAAATCATCCTCGAAAGCGGAATTTTTGCGGACGCTATCTGGCCCTGGAGCTGATCTTGCGCTCCAGATTGCCAGGCATCCATGAATGGGGAAAGGTAGTTTTCCAGCGAGGGATAAGAGGTAAGAATCGTGAAGATATCGGCATACGGCTTGTTAAGAAATTCTATCGCGTGGGGGAAGGTGCAATACTTGCCGTCTTTGTAAATCCGCAAGTACCAGATAATCGCCGCGAGCAGGATAATCGGTGACTCCACGAAGAAATCACCCTGTTTCTGTATCCAGGTCTTGTTCAAATTGAGCATTATCGTGTAGGCGGATTCGTAGGCATCGGAAATATCCACCATGAATTTGGGATTGATGGGATTGCACCTGTGCGAGCGTCGGGGGTCATCGAAGTTTATGACATAGAACTCCGGTTTAACCTTGTAATGTTCCTTGTGTTTAAGCAGGTGATTATAAGCTATTTCGGATAAATCCGGAAACTTGTAATCATAAATGTACATGGCAAAGGATTTCTCGATTTGCTGTTTGATGTAGTTGTTTACCACCGCGTAGGATTTCCCGCTGCCCGGTGTTCCAAGCACGATGGACGCACGAAAAACGTTTACAACGTTGATCCATCCGTCCCATTCCTTGCCCTGATACACGAACTTGGTCGGCAGGTTGACGGAATACTCGTTTTCCATAAAGCGGGTTTCCTGCATGAAACTCTCGTTGGCGGTGTTGAACACGTCCTCCATAAGGTTGTGTTTCAGCATACGGCTTATCCATACGCCCGACATCAAAAGAAGGATGTACCCGGCGGTCAGCGTTACCGTGTAAATGGCGGCATTGACCGTAGGATTGAACGGCAAATCAAGCATCCACCAGTTCATGAAGAACAATACAAGCCCCGAAAGGAAGGCGGTATATATCTTCCGCCAGGTCATCTTCTGGTTCTTCACGCCCTTCGTGCCCAAACATGACAGGGCAAGGAATATGACGGCGAATACTTTTGTCACCAGCAGGTTGCTGAAAAGCCCCGCCGTCCTCTGGAAATTCAGGAGTATCTTATCGACCACTCCGATGTTGATACCCGCATCCACGAATGCCCGGTAACAGAACCAATAAACGTGGATGACGACAAACACGATGGATATGGCACGCATGAACTCCATGACCTTTGCCAATCCTCTCAAATCATCTTCTTGTTGCATATTGAATAATTTTAATGGTGAATGAATACTGTTTTCAGGAGATACCCCGTGAGCGGCGTTTCTTTTTCTTCTTGCGTTGCAGCCTGCGTGCGAGAGCCTCTTCCTGCGGGTCGGGACCATTGGCTTCAAAATCGAAGATTCCGAAAGCCTGCCCGATGGCGTTTTCCATGTCGGCAGAGAAACTGCTTTGCCTGCTGATTTCCGGTGTGGGAGCATCCAAGTCAGGAATATTGTTCGGCCCATTGAACAATCGTTCAAAGGCATTTGCCGAGAACTCCTTTCCGAGCCGCGAGCCGTTATACACCTCCCTGTTCTTGTGGTCGATGAAAGTAGCACCGTAAATGCGGCCTTCATTATTTTCACGGAATACCACGTCTATTCCCTGCCTGTTGAGCAGGCGGATGAAGTCCTCCCGGTTGCCCCGGCAGCCGTGCATGGCGAGTGCGACACCGTTCCGTATCTTGGGCTGCCATTTCTTGTCCTTGTATTCACGGGCATTGAATCCGATACGCTTTTCCAGTCCTTCATAGCCGAAGCGTTTTCCGATAAGGGAGGACTTGATGGGCGTACATACCGGCTTGCCTGTATCGTCTGTCATGGTATAGACAATGCCGTTGTAAGGCGTCCCTTCAAATTCGCCCCTGACCTGCTTCGCCTCGATGTTGAAGCAGGACAGCAACGCGCTGTACTCCCCGAATGACTGAAAGCGGTAAGTGGAGAACACGCTCTTGAGGATGTTGGAAACTTGTTGCTTTACATCGCCATTCTGATAGTCTGCTTTTTTCAGATATGGTTCCAACATTTCCCTGCGTTTCTTCTTGCTGGTAGACTTCGGAATTTCGTAATATGCAATTATCCTTACATCCAGCATTGCCCCTTCCGGAAACATCTTTCCTTTGGCTGCTTCGTTGTAAAACAGCTTCACCAGGTTTTCATAACTGGTGGTCTCTTTCGGGGTGTACGTCTTAACATACGCCCCAGCTCTTGAAAACTTCGGTCTCTGTTTCCCGAATGGCTGTCCTGGTATTGTGAAACGAATCTGCTTCATATCTTCATCCACTTTCTGCCTCCTATGCCTTGTCGCCAATCTCGGCCGACATCTTATCCGTCACCTTCTTGGCTGTCACCTTCGTTTTTCCGCTTGTTGCTTTGTAGAGTTCTGCCTTATCTGCGCCTTCCTCCACATACACCTTCAAGTAGTAATCTAACTGCTTTCCGGTCTCTGTCTTTTTTCTCTTTCCTGGCCCGACGGTATAACCGTTCTCGTGCAGGATTGCCGTAACCGTCTTGCGATCTTCCAGCTTTTCAATGCTGATTTCTGCCACCTTAATCAATCCCATGCTGTCATTCCTCCATTAAATTCTTCATGGCATCGAACCTCTTCGACGCCGCCTTTTCTCTCCAACTTCTGCCTGCAAACCTTACCGGAAAACACATCTCAAATATTCTGTCATAGATACGTCTGTATCGGATGTCCTCTGACTCCTGCATATCCTTCAATGTCATATTCGTAGTGAGGATCAACGGCTTTCCGGATAAATACCTGCTGTCGATGATGTTGTACACCTTCTCTAACGCATAATCGGTACTTCTCTCTGCTCCCAGGTCGTCGATAATCAACAGCTTTGCCGCATTCAGTCCCGCCATTATTCTTTCTTCCTCGTCGGGGTTGCCCTGGATGTTCTGCAGTATCTTCACGAATGATGTCATAACCACCGGGATCATCTGATTCAGCAACTCATTCGCAATGCAGGCGGCCGTGTAACTCTTCCCGGTTCCGACCGTCCCCCAAAACAACAACCCTTGGCGTTTCTCGTACATTTCGTCAAACCTTTTCACATAATTGCCTGCGAGGTTGTAGATTTTCTGATTGTCTCCGTCCACCTGGTATCCGTCCAGCCTTGCCGCTTTCAGCTTGGCGTCCATAAGGCTGCTGGCTTTCAATCTTTCCAAACGCTGCATTTCCTGTCTCTTCTTTTCTTCCTCTTCCTTGCGTTTGTTCTCCTCAACCTTGCACTTACAGATACATGGAACAATTATCTCCCTGCCGCCGGTAAAATCCGACGCTGGCAACCTGGTCTGCTTTTTGGTTCTGCAGACTCCGCAGTAAAGCAGTCCGTCTTTGCCGATGTAGTCGCCCTCATTCTGCTCTGTCTCGAATGCTTCTGCAGGTAAAACCTTCTGCAAATCCAAATTCATCGTCACTCACTCCTTCCGAACGGATTCTCGTTGTCGTCGTACTCTGCTTCGCTCTGTACCGGCTTGTCCTTTGGCAGATAGTCCAGGAACGGCGTTGACTCTCCTAAGAATGTCTTGCCATGCTTTATGTACATTGTCTCTGTTCTCTGCTTCTTACACTGTGCCGCATAGTTCTTTACCGCTTCATACAACTGCTCGTGGGAGAAGCCATCTTCCAGGCGGGCCTTATACTTCTTGTATGCCTGCCCTTTATCAACCTTCCTCGGGTATGCCTCCCACAGTTCCTCGAAATCCGTGGTGTAATTACCAATCGCCTTATTTGACTTCCGTTCTGCAGGCAGTACCGGTTCTTTCGGCTCCGGAAGTTCCGGCGTTTCTGTGTTTTCTCCTGCCAGTGCTTCCTTCTCAGCCTTCATGCGGTTGTAATATTCTCTCTGCCTGTCAGCCTCACTGGACGACTGGCCGATGAAGTTCTGAATATCCATCATGTAGATTGCTCCGTTATCGAGCATCTCGATTAAATCCAGCTTCTTGAATACATCCAATGCTTTCTCGACGGTGCCTACCTGGTGCCCTGTCAAAGTTGCCAGGATTTCCGGCGTGTACGGAATCACATTTCTATACATCAACCTGCCGGAATTGCTCAGGCTTTTCAGATAGAGTTTCAGCAGGATATTACTGTATAAATATCCGTCCTTCATGCTCTCTAAAATCTTCATCTCGTCCGTGTCGAAAAAGTCCTCTTTCAGCTTTAGGTAGTAATACTTTCTGTTGTCTGCCATTCAGTCACCGCCTATCTCCTTAAATGCCTGCTGTTAAGTCCATAATCGAGATCGGCTTCTTTAAGACTCTGTTGTGTCTGCAGCAATCGCACAATTCGCATCTGTCCGGCTCAACCTCTCCATTCTTGACTCTGAGGATTCTCGGCATATTCATCTCTACCATGTGCAATGCCTCCTGCAGATAGTTGTCTGTTACGTGGATAATACGGATGTCCGGCTCTGTCTGCTTCGTTGCTCCCGCAATAAAGAATGGCAACTTCTCGCCGGTATTCTGTCTCACGATTTCCTGGTAGACCGCCCCCTGGATGTCGTAACCCCAGTAACGGACAAAATCGAGGTAGCCGATGTCTTTTACCCACTTCAAATCCGTAATGGATGCCATGACCTTCAAATCAACGATAGCCACTCCCGGAATGTATGAGTCCATCTTGATCTTCCACTTCGCCCCGAACAGTTCTCCTGTCATAATGACCTGCTTCTGACCGCTCATATACTTCATGAAGTATTCGTCTCGCTCGATACGGGCGATGATCTCCTCTGCCTGCTTGAAGTTTGCCTTTAACTCTCCCTTCTGAGTGAAGATTTCCGGATTGTCCTTCTTGAACTGATCCAGGCTTCCCTCAAAATAACTGTCTACATAGCTTCCTACCAGCAGTGCTGTACTCTTTTCATCCTCCCAGCGTCCGTTCAGTTTCTCCATTCCGTAGAACTCGCAAGGCATCTTGCCGTAGGTTCCGGCAAAATCCTTATATCCCGATACGCTCATGTACTCCTTGTTAGCCTCCTGGCTGTAATAATTTTCTGATGTCAGCTGCATTCTTCTTCCTCCTATTCAACCTCTTCCAAATCTAAGCCGCCGATCTGCTGTTCCTCTTCTTTCTGCTCGATATTACCGAACGGGTCCTGTGCCTCTACGATGTCTGGCTGGTTGTCACCGTAACTTCCTTCGCCGTCCTCGTCGTAAACTTTCTGATCGTCCTGGATTGCTCTCTGCATATCCACTGACAAAATACCCCACTTGCTTAGGAGCATCTTGATAACCGTCTTTAATGCCATTGCCTCAAAATCTGTCGTCCACTTACTGCCCTTCTTGTTATTTTCCAGGTCGTATCTGTACGCTGTCGAATACTTGCGGGCATGGTTCTCAACCTCTGCCGTTGTCATAAACAGTTCTTTTCTGAAACCTGTCAATAACTTAAACCGGGCATAATAGCCAGCGATGTTCTCCGATTTTCCTTCGGCTCTCTGCGTACACTTCGAGAAGTCCGTCACAAACTCAACCTCTCCGGTAATCGGATTGTATGAAACCAGCTCGTCCTTATAGACAACCGAGCAGTTCATCTTTTCATAATATCCGGAGCGGATCGCCAGCTGGATAAATCCCTTATACATCATCTGAAACTGTGCTTCCGGATGTTTCTCCCACTGTCTCGTCTGCGGATTGTACTTATTGTTGTTGTAAGGCACGATTGCCGCAAACCCTAAATTGCTGTCAATCGGCAAATCGTAGGTTGCTGCTACAAACGCTGCGCTCATGATCGTTGTTGCCGGGCATTTCTTTAACTGTGCTGATCCAGCAACCACATTCGTAATGGATGCTAAAAACTGCGGTGCTTTCTGCCCTAAGACTTCCGTAAATTTCTTCTTTACTGCGTCCTGGGAAATCATGCTCTTAACCTGCGCTGCTACACTTAACTGCGTTCCCTGCTGTGTTGCCACTGCATTCTGTTCTGCCATACTACCTTTCCTCCTTTTCTGCTTCCGTGAGGCTTTCGCCACACAACTTTAATATTTCTTCTGCGCTCATATCATCCACGCATTCTTCACAAATCTTCCCTTCCGGAGAATCCCAAAACTTATCTCCTACCAGGATTCCGTACCCGCATTTCACGCATTCGTGAACCGGTACCGGCTCCGGTGCGTTCGGGCATCTTGGATGGCATGGGTTCATACCGCATTCTGCACACATATTCCTTCTGCCTCCAATCTTCTCAAAAACGTCGTAGCGTTTACCGAGCATCTGAACAGATAGTTCTTAACCTCGTCCTTGAATAGCAGCGGCAGGTATTCCTCTCTGTTCTCGATCTTGCTTATATCCATCTTCCGGTTGCACAACCATAAGATTTGCTCAGCCTCTTCATCTGAGATGTGAATTTCTTTCTCTCTGTACTCGTCTACGATTTTCTGCAACTCTTCGCTCATAGGCTTTCTCCTCTCTCCATTCTTCGATGAAGTCCGGCAGGTACATTCTCGCCTCATTTACGAAATATCCGACGATCAACACCACTGGTAAGACCAGCCACTCACCGCCGTAGGCTTTATAGCCTCTCTCAATGTACGCTGCTTCAACCGATACTTTTGTGAGGACCAGTCCCAGGCTTACCCAAAACCAATACAGTCTCACAAATCTTCTGACTTTCTTTCTAAATCTTCTCATACCGCCTGTTCCTTTCACTTATAGAAGTAATGTTTGCCGTACTTGAAAAGAAATTCCAAATTCTCGCTGTGCCACTTACTGTCGCTCTTGCTCTCAAAATACAAAGCATCCTGGCTTTCGTTCCAATGGTCTACCTGGATCAGCTTCAATGCTTCGTAGCACTCCTCGTCCGGCTCTACTGCGTCGTATCTTCCGTTTGCTACTGGACTGAACTGGTTCTTCTGAAAAATGACTTCCTCGATTGTGTCCGGGAACTCATTGCTCCAAACTCTGTTGAGGACCACCAGCATGACCAGTGCCTTTCCTTTCACGCCTTCGCTCTCAGCTTCGGCCATTGCTATCTTGCATAGCAGGTAAGAATCGTCCTTGTCCCAATCCATACTTGCAATCAACGGTTCTTCTGTCTCAACTGCCTTTGCTGTCTCCGTTGGCTGTGTTGTCTCTTCGACCTCCGGCATATACGTCGTCTCTGCCACTTCCTCTGTGGCTATGTAGACCGGCCGGCTTTTTTCTTTCTCCTGCCCGAGCGTTTCTGAAATGCCACTTACTGCAAAACAGGCAGCTCCGACCATCGTTGCCATTCTTGCCGCAAACAATATTCTTCGCTTACTTGCTTTCTTCAATTC
>ENA-OROO01001309-OROO01001309.1-human-gut-metagenome-genome-assembly--contig:-NODE-1309-length-13225-cov-2.716325_pt1 | contig 13225 bp, 8 predicted proteins | sample MGYA00242130_ERZ509052 | MGnify/ENA primary metagenome ERZ509052 (study PRJEB26280, sample SAMEA2338730) | human gut metagenome | biome: human gut; feature: human-associated habitat; material: faeces... | reverse complement strand
ACTGCCCGGCAATCCGCATCGATTTGTGCCGGACAGATATAAATTTTCCTATTTGGAACTAATTATAAGGGATTCATAGAAACTTGGCAAGTGCTTTCCCTCAAAACCTGTACTTTAATAAGTATGAAGGTTACTGTACTCGGGTAGGAATTTTCTGAACTGAAAATTCCGTACAATACAGTGGTGGTAGTGAAGGTTCCTGTACATAGTCAGGCATATTTGCACCTCGTGCAGGCAGCAACATTATTTCTCATACGTTCCCTTTTTAAGAATTTTCCCGTCTCTCATCATAGGCACGCCCATAGCGATCACCGTATCAAGAGAGAGATCTTCATTCATGATCAGGATATCGGCATCACTTTCTTCCTTCACAGCACCCTTTTTCGGATATAATTCCAGAGCCATCGCCGGATTCTTGGTTCCGAGAGCCAGAAGTTCCTCCAAATCCATATTTTCTTCTTTTACCATGTAGACGATCTGACGGTAGATCGTATCCACATCGGAAACACCGATCTCCACAAGTTTTCCTTCTGCATCATAGTTAGACCAGCTTCCCTGTCCGTCGGAGCTCATGGTCACCTTCTCCATTGGAACTCCTTCTTTTTTCGCTTTCTTGACAGCATCTGCAACAGAGTGGAACTTGCTTTCAGATTCCCCACAGGTGAGGTCGATCGTTCCGCCCATCTTCGCGAACTTAAACGCATCCTCTAAGAGGTTCGCGTTGCGTCCCACGTGAGTCGGCTGAAATGTTTTCGGCGGGATCGAGGTGCGCTCTAATGCCTCAAATACCGGTTTCAATGCTCTCTTGTCTCCGCCCATATGAAGGCAGATAAATCCAGGTTTTCCACTCAGCATTCCTGCGGTGCGGACATCACTGGCCAGACGGATCAGTTCCTCTGTCGTGATATTCGGCGCACGGTGATCGGAGATCGCAAGCTTCACTCCAAGGATCTCATCGATAAACATGATGTCCTTGCTGACACTTCCGGTCACGGTCGTACTCGGATAACCATAGGCTCCGCAGATCGCATAGGCGGAAATTCCCTCTTCTTTTAACGCTTTTACCTTTGCTAAAAGATTCTCCACACTTCTGCTGATTCCGTCAGTTCCCAAAAGTCCAAGTACAGTTGTCACACCACCCTTGATCAGGCTGGATAGCTGGACCTGCGGTGCCTGAGTGTGGAAGCTTCCCTCTCCACCGCCTCCGGTCACATGGACGTGGCGGTCGATAATACCCGGAGTCACGATCTTTCCGGTTCCGTCGATTACTTCACATCCCTCATACTCCGGCAGATGATCCGCAATTCTTTCGATCCTTCCTCCGGCGATCAGGATATCCTTCACTCCGAGATATTCCGGTGCGTAAACTTTTGCGTTTTTTACTAACAGCATGGGCTTATTCCTCCTGTGTGATCCCTGTTTTACATAACTGCCCGACAGCTGGAAATTAGTTACAGGTCAGCCAAACCAGAGCATGGATGAACTGTAATGGAAATTACTGTCGGGCATTTATGTTTTTCTTATTACTTCAGTATAGCATACCGCCGGAAGTATTCCAAGTGATGATTCGAAACTTTCATTTTTTTACTCATCTGAACCGGTATCTCCATTCTCAAGATACCTCTTGACATACTGCCCCGTATAGGACTCCGGAACCTTCACGATCTCCTCCGGCGTTCCCTTCGCGATCACGGTACCGCCCAGATCTCCGCCTTCCGGTCCCATATCGATAATATAATCCGCGGTCTTGATCACATCCAGATTGTGCTCGATCACAACCACCGTATTTCCACCTTCAGAAAGCTTTCTTAAGATCTCCACCAGCTTATGGACATCCGCGAAATGGAGTCCTGTCGTCGGCTCATCGAGGATATAGATCGTTTTTCCGGTTCCGCGTCTGGAAAGCTCTGTGGCGAGCTTGATCCGTTGCGCCTCTCCGCCGGAAAGCTCCGTTGAGGGCTGTCCAAGACGGATATAGGAAAGTCCCACATCGTTCAATGTCGCGATCTTTCTCGCGATAGACGGCACATTCTCAAAGAACTTTAACGCCTCCTCCACGGTCATATTCAGCACATCGTAAATGCTCTTTCCCTTATACTTCACTTCCAGGGTCTCACGGTTGTACCGCTTTCCGCCGCAGACCTCACAGGGCACATAGACATCCGGCAGGAAATGCATCTCGATCTTGATAATGCCATCACCGCCGCAGGCTTCGCAGCGTCCGCCCTTGACATTGAAGCTGAAGCGGCCCTTGCTGTAGCCCTTCGCCTTGGCATCCGCCGTAGAGGCGAACAGATCGCGGATCAGGTCAAACACTCCGGTATAGGTAGCCGGATTGGATCTGGGGGTACGTCCGATGGGGGATTGGTCGATGTTGATGACTTTATCCAGTTGCTCCACGCCTTCGATTCCCTTATGTTTACCGGGAATGCAACGTGCACGGTTCAGCTCTCTCGCCAGATGTTTGTAGAGAATCTCATTCACCAGTGAGCTTTTTCCGGAGCCGGACACACCGGTAACGCATGTCATGACGCCCAATGGGATCTCCACATCTACATTTTTCAGGTTATTTTCCTGTGCTCCCAGTACTTTAATCCAGCCGGCAGGAGTTCTCCTGGTCTCCGGCACAGGAATTCTTTTTTTACCACTGAGGTATTGTCCCGTAATGGACTCCGGGATCTGCATGATCTCTTCTGCAGTACCATAGGCGATAACCTCGCCACCGTGGGAACCGGCACCGGGACCAATATCTACGATATAATCCGCTGCCAGCATGGTATCCTCATCGTGTTCCACCACTACCAGGGTATTGCCCAGATCCCGAAGATTCTTCAGGGTATTCAGCAGTTTGTCATTGTCTCTCTGGTGCAGTCCGATACTGGGCTCGTCGAGAATATAGCACACGCCCACCAGTCCGGAACCGATCTGGGTAGCCAGGCGGATGCGCTGCGCCTCTCCTCCGGACAAGGTTCCGGTCGCACGTGTCAATGTCAGGTAATCCAGCCCTACTTCCTGCAAAAAGCCCACGCGGGCACGAATCTCCTTTAAAATCTGATTGCCGATGAACTGCTGCTGTTCCGTCAGCTGCATTTCTGCCAGATATTTTACAAGATCCTTTACCGACATATCTGTCATCTCAAATATATTTTTGTCTGCGACCGTAACTGCAAGAGAACTCTGCTTCAGACGCTGTCCATGGCAGGCAGCACACGGTGTAATACGCATAAACTGCTCATATTCCTGCTTCATCGTGTCCGATCCCGTCTCCCGGTAACGGCGCTCGACATTTTTAATAAGGCCTTCCCAGTTCAGATCATAGACGCCTTCTCCACGCTGTCCTTTATAATGCACCTTTAATATCCGGCCATCTCCGCCATGAATGAGCATATGCCGGATTTCTTTTGGCAGATCTTTATATGGTGTATCGAGAGAAAATCCATATCCTTCCGACAACGCTTTTAGGGTGGCATAGGTATAGCTGGACGGATCGGTGCAGGACTGCCAGCCCATTACCTGAATTGCCCCCTCGGAAATAGACAGTGTCTTATCCGGAATCATGAGATTTTCATCAAACTCCATCTTGTAACCGAGTCCGTAGCAGACCGGACAGGCACCAAACGGATTATTAAACGAAAAGCTTCGCGGTTCCACCTCATCCACACTGATTCCGCAATCTGGGCACGCAAAATTCTGGGAAAAATTCATTGTTTCCCCGTCCACCACATCTACAATCGCATTTCCCTCAGTCAGCTCAAAAACATTTTCCAGGGAATCGGTCAGACGCTTTTCAATTCCGGGTTTTACCACCAGACGGTCTACCACAATATCAATATTGTGTTTGATGTTTTTATCCATCGGAATTTCTTCCGAAAGTTCATACATATTTCCGTCCACGATCACACGCACATAACCGCTTTTTTTTGCTTTCTCGAATAATTTCTGATGTTCGCCCTTACGCCCGCGCACAACCGGCGCAAGGATCTGGATGCGTGTGCGTTCCGGCAGTTTCATCACGGCATCTACCATCTGATCGATCGTCTGTTTCTCGATGGCACGTCCACACTTCGGACAATGTGGAATTCCTATGCGGGCATACAGCAGTCGAAAATAATCATAAATTTCCGTCACGGTTCCGACGGTGGAACGCGGGTTTCGGTTTGTCGACTTCTGATCAATGGAGATTGCCGGCGGAAGTCCCTCAATTGACTCTACATCCGGTTTTTCCATCTGTCCTAAGAACTGTCTTGCATAGGAAGACAAAGACTCCATATAGCGCCGCTGGCCTTCCGCATAGATCGTATCGAACGCAAGCGAAGACTTGCCGGAACCCGACAGTCCGGTCAGAACAACAAACTCATCTCTCGGAATGTCCACATCGATGCATTTTAAGTTGTGTTCGTTGGCGCCTCGTATTTTAATATATTTTCTCTGTTTTTTCGGCATTTTGTTTCCTCTCTTTTATCTATTCCTCAATATCCCGAAGCATATTTTTCAGTTTTACCATCTTGTCACGATACTCTGCCGCCGCCTCAAAATTGAGTTCTGCGGCAGCTTTCTTCATCTTCTTCTGAATGTCCCCGATCAGTTTTTCTAATTCCCTGCGGCTCATGGATTCCGGATCTTTATCAAATTCCATCTCCTCTGCTGCCACTTTTTTGGAGATTGCAATCAGATCACGCACAGATTTCTGGATGGTCTTCGGTGTGATTCCATGTTCCTCATTGTATGCCTGCTGAAGCTTGCGGCGGCGCTCCGTCTCATCAATGGCCACACGCATGGAATCCGTGATCTTATCCGCATACATGATTACATGTCCCTCACTGTTTCTTGCCGCACGTCCGATGGTCTGGATCAGTGAAGTCTCGGAACGAAGGAATCCTTCCTTATCCGCATCCAGAATCGCCACAAGCGTAATCTCCGGAATATCCAGTCCCTCCCGCAGCAGGTTGATACCGACAAGTACATCAAACACGTCCAGACGCAGGTCACGGATAATCTCTGCACGCTCTAAGGTATCAATATCCGAGTGCAGATATTTTACACGGATGCCAAGTTCGCTCATATACTGTGTCAGATCCTCCGCCATACGCTTGGTCAGTGTTGTAATCAGCACTTTATGGTGATTTTTCGTCTCTTTGTTAACTTCCCCGATCAGATCATCGATCTGCCCCTCAACCGGTCGCACGGAAATCTCCGGGTCCAGAAGTCCGGTCGGACGGATAATCTGCTCCACACGCAGCAATTCATGCTCGTTCTCATAGACATTCGGCGTAGCTGATACAAACAGCATCTGATCAATCTTGCTCTCAAACTCTTCAAAATTAAGTGGGCGGTTATCGAGTGCGGACGGCAGACGGAATCCATAGTCCACCAGTGTCTGCTTCCGTGAGCGATCCCCTGCATACATTCCACGCACCTGTGGAATCGTAATGTGGGACTCATCCACAATAATCAGAAAGTCGTCCGGAAAATAATCCATCAATGTCTCCGGCATTTCTCCCTCGGCACGTCCTGCCAGATGGCGGGAATAGTTTTCGATGCCACTACAAAATCCGGTTTCCTTCATCATTTCAATATCAAAATTCGTGCGCTCCGCGATACGCTGCGCTTCCAGCAGCTTATCTTCACCCTTAAAATACCTGACCCTCTCTTCCAGTTCTGCCTCGATACGGTCACACGCTGCGTTCATTTTTTCCTGTGGCACCACATAATGGGACGCCGGAAACACAGCCGCATGCTTTAATATACATTTGATCTCTCCGGTAAGCACATCCACCTCCGTAATCCGGTCGATCTCATCTCCGAAAAACTCCACTCGGATCGCCGTGTCGGTATTATTCGCCGGAAAAATCTCCAGTACATCGCCATGCACACGAAACGTACCACGCTTAAAATCCATCTCGTTGCGCGTGTACTGCATGTCAATGAGTCCCTTGATCACATCATCACGGTCAATCTCCATTCCGGGACGCAGGGAAACCATCATGTTCATATAGTCATCCGGACTACCAATGCCATAGATACAGGAGACAGATGCCACGATGATGACATCTTTTCGCTCCGCCAGTGCTGCCGTGGCAGAAAGGCGCAACTTATCAATTTCATCATTGACCGCAGAATCTTTCGCAATATAAGTGTCCGACTGTGGCACATACGCTTCCGGCTGATAATAATCATAGTATGAGACAAAATACTCGACGGCATTCTCCGGGAAAAATTCTTTCATTTCTCCGTACAGCTGCCCCGCCAGTGTCTTGTTGTGGGAAATAATCAGCGTTGGCTTATTCAGCGCCTGAATGACATTTGCCATCGTAAAGGTCTTTCCCGAACCGGTCACACCCAGCAGTGTTTCAAACTGGTTGCCTTCTTTGAATCCTTTGACTAATTTTTCAATTGCCTGCGGCTGGTCACCGGTCGGCTCATATGGGGCATGTAATTTGAACTCCATAATGCCCTCTCCCTTCTCAAATTTATCGTAAAATTAACTTTATTCCATGAAAAAAAGATAAAATCCATATCTTTATAGTCTGCACATATATGCTAATTTTACTACAAAGATCTGACTTTGTCTATCTTAATCAGAACATTTGTTCTCATCTTTCTTTTTACCTGTAAAGTGTGTATGATAACAGCAAATACATGTCACAAAAGATAAGGAGATTTTGTATGAAAAAAAGAAAAAAATTTCATTTATTTCCCCTTGGAATATTGTTATTTACCCTGACATTAACCATAGTTTCAGGCCGGATTGCTATCCATGCGGCAGATCTGAATACAGAACTGCCCGCAAATGACTCCACGGAAATTTCTTCCGAAATTCCAACGGAAACACCGGTGGTTCCTTCCACGGAAAATCCCAAACCGGTATTGCAGGGACTTATCCATGATAAAAACGGACATTTCTATTTTTATCAGAACGGAAAAAAGCTGAAAAACCGGTGGAAAAAGGTTGGCAAAAACAAATACTATTTCGGGAAAAACGGACAGGCAGTTACCGGGAAAAAGAATATTTCCCATTACTTATGTTACTTTAATAAAAAAGGGGTTCTGACACGGAAAATCGATAAAAACAAAAAGATGGTTGCCCTCACTTACGATGACGGACCATCGGTTTATACCCCAACTATTTTAAAAACCCTGAAGAAAAATGATTCCGTTGCCACATTTTTTGTGGTGGGCAGCCGCGTATCGACTTACTCCAAAACCGTACAGAAGGCTTATGACAACGGGTGTCAGATTGGCAATCACACTTATGATCACAAAATTCTGACCCGGGTTGGGAAAAAGGAAGTTCAAAAACAGGTTTCCAAAACCAATCGTGCCGTCAAAAAAGTAATCGGTACAAATCCGGTTGTGATGCGCCCACCGGGAGGTGCCACCAGTTCCAACATCAAATCATGGGTGGGAATGCCTTCCATCATCTGGTCCATCGATACCTTAGATTGGAAAACGCGGGATTCCGCAAGTACCCAGAAAGCCGTATTGAACCATGTAAAGGATGGAGATATCGTACTGATGCACGATCTGTATAAAGCGACCGCCACTGCCTCCCAGACAATCATTCCAGAACTTACCAGACGCGGATATCAGCTCGTCACTGTCAGCGAACTTGCAGAGTGCCGGGGCGGCATGAAACAGAACAAATCTTATTCTAAATTTCCAAAGAAACAAAAATAGTGTCATTACAAAAAACGCGGAAACCATGATGGTTTCCACGTTTTTGTTATCTGCTTCGATTTTATACAACCTTACGTCCGCAGCACTGCTTATATTTCTTACCGCTGCCGCATGGACACGGATCATTCGGATATACCTTGGCGTGTTCACGCTTCTTCGGTGCCTTTGCCGCACTCTCGTCCTTATTGGTTCCGGTTACTTTTGCGACCTGCTCACGCTCTACCTTCTGCTCTACCTGTACATGATAGAGAAGACGGATGGTATCCTCCTGAATACCCGCGATCATTTCATCGAACATATCAAATCCGGCCATCTTATACTCAACCAGCGGATCTCTCTGTCCGTATGCCTGTAATCCGATACCCTGACGGAGCTGATCCATATCGTCGATATGATCCATCCACTTGCGGTCGATCACCTTCAGCAATACGACACGCTCCAGCTCACGGAACTGCTCGATCTCCGGGAATTCGGTCTCTTTAGCTTCATATAAAAGCACTGCCTGTTCTTTCAGATGCTGCTTTAATTCTTTGACATCCTTGATATCTTCGATATTTTTCTCTGTAACAGGTTCAAGAGGAATCACCGGCAGAAGAATTTCATTTAATTCATTTAAATTCCACTCTTCGCGCGGAATCTCATTCGAAATACAGGTATCGACTGATTTCTCCACCTGTTCCTGAATCATCTTAAAGATCGCATCACGCATGCTGTCTCCATTTAATACGGACATACGCTCTTTGTAAATGATCTCTCTCTGATCGTTGTTTACCTGATCATACTCTAACAGATTCTTACGAATACCATAGTTGTTGTACTCGATCTTTTCCTGTGCCTTCTCGATGGCAGAAGTAAGCATCTTGTGCTGAATCTGCTCACCTTCCGGAACACCAAGTGCGTTAAATACTGACATCAGACGCTCGGAACCGAACAGTCTCATCAGATCATCTTCCAGAGAAATAAAGAACTGGGATTCACCCGGATCTCCCTGACGTCCGGCACGACCACGCAGCTGATTATCGATACGGCGGGATTCATGACGCTCGGTACCGATGATCTTTAAACCTCCGGCTTCACGTGCATCCTCGTCCAGCTTGATATCGGTACCACGACCAGCCATGTTGGTAGCGATGGTAACCGCTCCGTGCTGACCTGCCTGTGCGACGATCTCGGCCTCCTGCTCATGGAATTTTGCATTCAATACGGTATGCGGAATTCCCTCACGCTTTAACATTCCGCTGATCAGCTCGGAAGTCTCAATCGTGATGGTACCAACCAGAACCGGCTGTCCCTTCTCATGTGCTTCCTTGACTTCCTCAACAACTGCTTTGAATTTTTCTTTCTTCGTCTTATATACCGCATCCTGATGATCGATACGTGCAATCGGACGGTTGGTAGGAATCTCAATAACGTCCATGCCGTAAATATCACGGAACTCTTTTTCCTCCGTCAGAGCCGTACCGGTCATACCAGCTTTCTTCTCAAATTTATTGAAGAAGTTCTGGAATGTAATGGTTGCAAGTGTCTTGCTCTCTCTCTTAACCTTTACATGCTCCTTTGCCTCGATTGCCTGATGCAGACCATCGGAATAACGACGGCCCGGCATGATACGTCCGGTAAACTCGTCTACGATCATAACCTGATCATCTTTTACCACGTAATCCTGATCGCGGAACATCAGATAATGTGCACGGAGCGCAAGGATCACATTATGCTGGATCTCCAGGTTCTCCGGATCTGCCAGGTTATCAATATGGAAAAATTTCTCAACCTTTTCCACACCCTGCTGTGTCAGATTCACCAGTTTGTCCTTTTCATTTACGATAAAGTCTCCGGTTTCTTCCTGCTCAATTCCCATGATGGCATCCATCTTGGAATACTCCGGTACATCCTCACCACGTGTCAGCTGCTGTGCTAAAATATCACATGCTTCATATAATTTGGTGGACTTGCCACTCTGACCGGAAATAATAAGAGGTGTACGCGCCTCATCGATCAATACGGAATCGACCTCATCGATGATCGCATAGTGCAGACCTCTCTGTACCAGCTGCTCCTTGTAGATCACCATGTTGTCACGCAGGTAATCAAATCCAAGTTCGTTATTTGTAATATATGTAATATCGCAATTGTAAGCGTCGCGGCGCTCATCGTTGCTCATATCATTCAATACAACACCAACGGTCAGTCCGAGGAATTCATGCACTTTTCCCATCCACTCGGAATCTCGTTTTGCCAGATAATCATTGACGGTGACGATATATACCCCTTTGCCCTCCAGCGCATTCAGATAAGCCGGAAGTGTAGATACCAGTGTCTTACCTTCACCTGTCTTCATCTCTGCAATACGTCCCTGATGCAGGATAATACCACCGATAATCTGTACTCTGTAATGCTCCATGCCAAGCACACGGCTTGCTGCCTCACGTACGGTCGCATACGCTTCCGGAAGCAGATCGTCAAGTGTCTCTCCTTTTTCCAGACGCTCCTTATATTCTTTTGTCTTTCCCCGTAATTCTTCATCCGAAAGTGCCTTCATCCCGTCACGATAAGATTCCACTTTATCTACGAGGGGCGTAATTCGTTTCAACTCCCTGTCACTGTGTGTACCAAAAATTTTAGTCAATGCACTCATAATATATTTTGCTCCTAACTCGCATAGAATATAGGTATTGTACCACTTTCTCCACATTTACACAACTCAAAGGCCATGAATGTTTTATAAACTTTTTATGAACGAACGGGATTCTGCTATTGAAAATTTGTAAACAGCTTGCTATGATAAGAGGACGATTATTGTATTCCAAACACAAGGAAGAAACAGAAAGGAAGGGAAAAACCCATGTCTTATATTTACAAAACAAAAGGCACCTGTTCCACACAGATCGAAGTGGAGCTGGACGGAAATATTGTTAAAAATGTTACATTCACCGGCGGCTGTCAGGGAAATCTTCAGGCAATTCCCCGTCTGGTTGAGGGCATGACTGTTGAAGAAGTGGAACGCCGTATCTCCGGTATTCACTGCGGCATGAAAAACACCTCCTGCGGTGATCAGCTTGCCAAGGCATTGCGCGAAGCCTATGATGCACCAAAAAATGCATAATACCATTACCGGATTATGTAAAAGCCTCCCCAGACAGATCTGTCTGGGGGCTTTTTTATCCCCGTACCACCGGCTGCAACTGCTTTCCTTCCAAAGCTGCTGAAATCGTCTCCGGCAAAAGTTCCATTTTTGCCACCATCGAATTTGGTTTTTTTTCATAATTATCCTGTGCGAATGGCACAAAATAAATATGTTTCGTATTCATCAGCATCCCGATATTTTTAAAACTGGCTCCCAGTGCATCGTTGGTGGATATGGCAATTACCAGTGGTTTGCCATTGCGCATATGCGCTTTGGCAGCCATCAGAACCGGAGTATCGGTGATTGCATTCGCCAGCTTCGCCGCAGAATTTCCTGTACACGGTGCAATCACCATCACATCCAGATATCCCTTCGGTCCGATCGGTTCTGCCTCCTGAAGTGTGCGGATTCCAGGGTTCCCTGTTATGTCACAGACTTCTTCCATAAACTCTTTTGCCGTTCCAAACCGCGTATCACAGTTCTGCGTCTGATAAGAAAAGATGGGAATCACATGTGCTCCCATCTCCGTCAGTCTCTGAATCTCTTTCCTGGTTTTTGCGAATGTACAGAAAGAACCGGTAATCCCATACCCTATATTGCGATTTGATAAATCCATGTCTTTGCCTCTTTCCTGTCCTGCCTGATTTTACTGTGTTCAAGAATTGCATCTGCCAGCACTTTGGCACTGCTCTTTGTCGTATACAGCCCCGGAAGTCCCAATGCTGCCACAACTTTGATCCCATATGCCTCCGCTGCCATCAGATCCGTACCGCCGGGTCTTGATGCAATATCAATGATCACGGCATCCGAATGCATTTCACGGATCATCGGCTCACGGATCACAAGTGCCGGAACCGTGTTTACAACCGTGCGTGCCCCATATGCTTCCTCCGGTCCGTATGAAAAATCGACTGCCTCATGTCCTTCCGTTCGTGCCAGCCGGCGTGCCTCTGCACTCCTTGCCAGCACTGTCACTTTCGCTCCCATCGCAGACAAAACCCTGGCGATCTCCCTGCCGCATCTTCCATACCCGCTGACAATAATTTTCTGCTCCCGAATAGAATAATCACTGTATTTTAGAATTTCAGCAACCGTTGCTTCTGCCGTAATACATGCGTTGCGGTGCACAACCACCGCATCTGTCATCATATCATAATATTCCGTTCCCGCATCCTCACAGCGCTGCCTCCATTCCGGTCCGAAAATTCCTCCAAACAGCATCCAATCCCTTTCTTTTTCCCTCGTCAGTTCCTCCTTTAATATAAGGTTTACATCATGGTTTCTCTCAATCTTTGTAACAGGAACCGGCAGCACAAGATACCTGCTGTTATCCAGCACTTTCAGCGCCTCTTCCTTTTCCACTCCCCGTCTCCAGTCCAGTCGGTGTATCTTTCCCGGAAGACATGCGGCAAGATTGCTTTGTCGCTGATCCGTAACAAAAATCACGATATTTCCGGTCATATAAAAACGCTCCCTTCCATATAACATATGAAAGAGAGCGTCATAAGGTGCAGAATCATTATTACTAAAGTCTGGTCTCTACAAAGATATCGTAGATTGCCTTGATGGCAGCCTCGAAATCGTCATTGCTGACACCAATAATAATATTTAACTCGGAAGATCCCTGGTCAATCATCTTGACATTGATGTTCGCATGGGCCAGTGCAGAAAAGATTCTGCCTGCAGTACCGCGGGTAGATTTCATTCCACGTCCCACGACAGCGATCAGACCCAGATCAGCTTCCAGATCAATCACATCCGGATGGGTCAGACGGCGGATGGAGCTGATCACCTGCTGCTCCTTGCCTTCAAACTCTTCCTGATGCACAAATACGGTCATGGTGTCAATACCAGATGGCATATGCTCGATCGAAATTCCGTTTTCCTCAAATGCCTGTAATGCTTTACGACAGAAGCCAACTTCGGAATTCATCATATCTTTGTCAATGCTTACTGCGACAAATCCTTTTTTACCGGCAATACCGGTAATCGTGTATTCCGGTTTCTGGCAGGTACTCTCTACGATCAGGGTTCCCTCTGCCTCCGGATCATTGGTATTGCGGATATTGATCGGAATGCCGGCCTTTCGTACCGGGAATACCGCGTCCTCATGAAGTACGGAAGCTCCCATATAAGAAAGCTCTCTTAATTCGCGGTATGTGATCACATGGATCGGCTGCGGATTGTCAATGATACGCGGATCTGCCACGAGACATCCGGATACATCTGTCCAGTTCTCATATAAACTTGCATGACATGCTTTTGCAACAATGGACCCAGTAATATCCGAACCGCCGCGGGAGAATGTTTTCACCCTTCCGTCAGCACCAATTCCATAAAATCCCGGAATGACAGCTTTTTCACATTCAGAAAGCTTCTTCGCCAGAACCTTGTCGGTCTTGTCTGCATCCAGATTTCCTTCTT
>ENA-OROO01001306-OROO01001306.1-human-gut-metagenome-genome-assembly--contig:-NODE-1306-length-13243-cov-3.213603_pt1 | contig 13243 bp, 7 predicted proteins | sample MGYA00242130_ERZ509052 | MGnify/ENA primary metagenome ERZ509052 (study PRJEB26280, sample SAMEA2338730) | human gut metagenome | biome: human gut; feature: human-associated habitat; material: faeces... | reverse complement strand
GCTCGCCGTACCGCTTCTATATCGGCAGAAACGACTTGCAAACCATTCGACATATAAGATAATATTTTCGACGGAAACGAGGTATTATTAAACGCCGCATCAGGATTCTGCGTGCTCAGGCCAATCTGACACGTCTGTAAAAAATCTATATATGCACTCCCTTTCAGTACCCCATCATAGGAGACTACCGCACCGCCTTTGCCCGACATCTCTTCACACAGCTCTTTAATCGCCTGTATCTCTCCCGGATTCCCGAATCCAAGTATATGAACTCTATATGTAGACGGCAAGGACGCCGCCACACCCGCAGCCGCCATAGCTCCGCCTTTATTGGGATCAAGTGTACCAGAATAGACAACATGCACCTTATTGTCTCCGTGCCGTTCGCTCATCACAGGCACACACCGATAAGTCCCATAAATAACTAAATGAGGCTTCTTTTGCCTATTTACTTTATCATTCAGAAGATCGGTCGAAAACACAAACTTATCCGCAACGTCTATCATCTTGCATTCCCAACGTTCCATATACCGAGGAACAGGAGAAACATCTTGATAAATCTCTTCTACTTCGAGAATCAGTTTGAATTTCTTTATTTTTTTTGCCAGCAAAATCACATTGTAATAATACAAAGAATGGTATACCCATATAGACTCTCCTTTTTTAACACAAAAAAGAAGATAACTCAATAATTGCAATACCCCCCAAATAAGTCGCAACAAGACTAATATTTTAGATCGACAACGAAACGACGAGAAAAATCTCGTTTTCACATGAGGCTGTCTCTCTTCAACCCGAGACTTATACCATCGAAACGTCCCGCTTTCTATACATGCCGATGCCGAAACTACCTCTACGTCATATCCGATTCTTACAAGAGATTCAATGATATAATCCATTTTATTAGCCGCAGCAACGCTATAATTCCGCGCTATCCCAGAATCGGCAAAATCATAAAATGAAATATATTTAATCACCGGTCGCATATCTTTTCCAAATATCCCCCCGGTATAAAAACCGTAGCGATTGAAAATAAATTTTCGAGACGAACCACCACTCGACGATGGCCTGCAATGCGGATTAACTCCCCTTCGATTCCGGCAAAAGTCCCTGCGACCACACGTACCCGATCTCCTCGTTTTAAATCATGGGGAAACAATTCTATCTCATTTTCATGACGGTCTACCAAATAGATAAAATCCTCCATTTGCTTATCGGGTACACGTAAAAGCGAACGAGTGGAAAAATCCCGCAAATATCTCATAGGATACCCATATTCGTTAATCAACTCAATGCAACTTTTTTTATTTCCTCGAACAAATATCAACCCGTTCACAAAAGGCTCTTCTACTTTTTTTCGCTTCCCGTTAATCTCCTTTACGACTTGATGGAAAGGTACAAAATGCTCTATACCCATACGGGCAAGAAGGTCTTTGATCTTACGTTCCTGCCGATACGTTTTCGCTACATACCACCCGATACTGTCGTTTTCCACCATTGCTATTTTAGTTTAGGCAAAGCCTAAGCTTCCAGACAACAATACGTTATCCTCGATAAAATCAGCCTCTCCCTCGAACTTTTGCACTTCTTCCTCTTAAACAGAGTTATAAAATACAAATTCTATTGTACAAATATATGTAAAATGCATGGATTATTTAGAATTATTTATTTAGTTATTATTACTAATCATATTATATATTCACGACATTCTATCTATCTAACTAAATATTAGAAAATTAAATCCCGATACCTCCTTATAGGAGATATCGGGACCATCATCATCTTCACTAAAACAGATAAAAAATAAGAACGTTTTTTAGGGTTAGCCTATAAAATATCTTTCACAAAAGTTATCTGATAGAAAATATCTTTTGAACGTCTTCTTTTTTAGGCTCCTGCGAAGGCACACTATCGGTTTTAGCCGGTTCTTCATTCATATAAACCGATGAAGTCTTGGGTTCTTCTTTCTTGGGTTCCTGAGACGGCACACTGTCTGTCTTAGCAGGTTCTTCGCTCATACAAACCCAAGCTGCCTCTGATTTAGGCTCCTCTTTCTTAGGTTCTTCGGTTGGGACACTATCTTTCTTTACAGGCTCTACATTGGAATCTTGTGCATACAAACCAAGAGTAGATACTCCCATCATAAACACAGCTACTGATAACATTAACTTTTTCATAATTCTAACTTTTTTAGTTATACATTCTATATTCCATTCTTCGACTATAAAACAACAATCGTTATGCCAACACTTCCAAAGAATACACAAACAACTGATTATAAATAAATTAAATAAATAGAATACAAAAATCTTATGTGGAAATTTGTAGAATAAAAAGAAAAAGGGTGTGGAAAAATTCCACACCCTTTTATCCTCAAATACAGTGAGAGATAAGTGCAAAGGCAAGCGGAAATAAGATTTCCGACTTGACTATGACGAACCGTATCCTATATTCTACAAATATATAAGTTACTCGATTTGATACAATTTCAACTTGTTATACAATGTCTTTCTATCTATGCCTAACATTGCAGCCGCTTTACTTTTATTACCCGAACATTTCTGTAATGCCGATACAATCTTAGTCCGCTCACTATCCGGATCGTGTAAAATATTTATCGGCTTGTCTATATTCATGTCTATGCCCAAATGTTCCACACGTATGGGATTCCCCTGAGCAAGTAAAGCCGCCCTCATAACAGTATTACGCATTTCTCTTAAATTTCCCGGCCAAGTATATTGAGAAATCCGTTCCATCGCTTCCGGCAAAAATCCGGGAACAGGCTTTTCGAGTTCTCGATTGGCTTGATCCAAAAAGAAATTAGCAAACAACGGTATATCCTCACCTCGTTCGCACAAATGCGGCATATAGATCGTAAATTCATTGATTCGATGATACAAATCTTCCCTAAATGCACCTGATTTTATAGCCGCCTTCAAGTCTTCATTTGTCGCAGCAATCAACCTCACATCGACTTTTACTTCCGTTGTAGTCCCGATGGGCTTCACTCTGCGTTCTTGCAACACACGTAGCAACTGTACCTGAACATCGTAACTCAGATTTCCTATTTCATCAAGAAAGATCGTTCCACCATCTGCTTCTATAAAAGCACCGACTTTATCCTCAATCGCTCCCGTAAACGAACCTTTCTTATGCCCGAAAAATTCAGAAGCAGCCAATTCTTTCGGAATGGCTCCACAATCGATGGCGACAAACGGTTTCTCCGAACGTTTACTTAATTGATGTATCCGTTTAGCCACATATTCCTTTCCTGTCCCACTGGCCCCATTGATCAGCACAGACATAGAGGTCGGAGCCACTAACTTCACATAAGTATACAATTGACGGGCAGCTTCACTCTGCCCCTCTAAATAATTTGTTTCCTCCGGTACAGATTCAGACACAGGAATCTGTTTCCCAGTCTTGACACCCGCATTAAAAACCTCGTTAATCTTTTGCAATAAATCTTCCGGATTCACCGGCTTAGATATATAATCTCTCGCACCGAGTTTCATCGCCTGAACAGCCGACGGGATAGCCGCGTAGCTCGTCATTACGATCAAAGGAACATTTACATTCCGATTGCTCACCCATTCCAACAAATCGATGCCGTCTCCATCAGGCAAACGTAAGTCGCAAAGCACCAAATCGACCGAACTTTCAATAAGAGTTTTTTTCGCTGCTGCAATTCCCGAAACAGATGCTACCGAAAATTTTTTCTTGGAAAGCCACGTCTGCAACATAACAGCAAATGTCGTATCGTCTTCTACAATGAGAATATGCTTCATAATTATTCCTCCTTTGCCAATACCAATTTAAGGCCTGTACGTATTTTCTCAGCATAGACCAACAACTTATCAAGATTTCGAGACAGCTCATCGGTCCACTTATGCGCACCTTCCTCTTCCAATCGAGACAACACCGGCAACATATCCGAAATTTTCAACATGGCGAAAATCGGTTGCCACTTATGAGCAATACGTGATACCACAATCCCATCGCGACGAGCCGCGGCCCCTTTCAACTCCTCTATCTGGCTATTTATCTCCTGAAAGAATGTCTCCAATATTTTCCGGCGAGCCTTCGCATCATCTTCGGCAAAAGCCGTAAGAGCCGCAAAATCATACGGAGCCTCTCCTCTTTCACCCTCATCTTCTATCTCACGGGGAGTTGCCTCTTCATTCCAAATCCCCGATAAACAAAAAGATAATTGCGCCAACGAAAAAGGCTTGTGTAAAATTCCCGAAAAACCTTCCGAAAGGAATTGGTCTGCATCGCTCCTCGCCGTAACCATTACAACCGGAAGCTTTCTCGCCAGAGCGATATGAGACTCCCTCAAAAATTTCAAAAAACTCACTCCGTCCATTTCCGGCATCTGCATATCGGTAAACAAAGCATCGAAATGCTCATGTTCCAGATAACCCAAAATCTCCTCGGCCTTCATGCAGGCAACCGATTCTATACCCAATTGTTTCAACTGATTCTCAAAAAGTGTCAATTGTAATTTATCGTCATCGAGCAATAGGCAACGTTTCCCCGAAAAAGCCTTCGTATCACCGGTCTTCTCCGAGACTTCTTCCAATGGAATTTCCACGGTAAACGTACTGCCAACACCCTCCACACTGCGGACATCTATACGCCCGCCCATCAAATCGACGAGCTGTCGAGTAATAGCCAACCCCAATCCAAACCCCTCGACTCCCTGTGCCGAAGAAAGCCGTGTAAAAGCCTGAAATATATGTTCCAAATCATCTCGGGCTATTCCCCGTCCCGTATCGCTAACCGAAAAAACAAGATATCGGACACGCACAAACACATGAATCGTCACCGTACCCCGGGCTGTAAACTTCAAAGCATTGGACAACAAATTATCGACAATTTGCTTAATCCTTAACGGATCGCCCGAAAAATTGGCATCGGCCGATTTCTCAACTTTCAATATCAGATTCAGTTGTTTCTTATCCGCCACAGGTTGCATAGCAGATACTATTTTATCGAATAATACTTTGGGGCTGAAAGCAATACGATTTATATCCAATTTATGAGATTCCAAACGGTGAAAATCGAGCAAATCGCTTACCAGCGAAAGCAAATGATCCGACGATGCCTTCATGTTTTGCAAATAGAACTTTTGCCGTTCGGTATTATCCAGCCTCATCATCAATTCCACATATCCGATAATAGAACCGAGCGGAGCCTTAAAATCGTGCGTTATAGTCAACATCAACTTTTCCCGGGCCTCCAATAAATCTTCGGCTCGTCTCCGAGCTTCTTCCAATGCCCTACGGAAACGATCGTCCCTTAACCAACCTTTCCAAACCAATACCCCAAAAATAACCGCCAATAAAATAGCACCGGAAGCCACAGCGACCAAAGCTCTCATAGACTCCTGACGAATCTGTTCATTTCGTTCTTGTATCTTCTCCGATACAATAAGTTGCTCTCGTTCAAAGCTATTCATCAGACGATTGATCTGACCGTTCAACCGTTGATTATCGTTTCTCAATCGCCACCGCTCCCGTTCGAGAGCCTGTTGAGACAACTCCCGGATCTCGTTATAACCGCTTTCCATCGCTTTCAAATCGGCAGCCAACGAATCGCTCAACGCTCCTATACGTTTCGATTCTATCCGAATGCTATCTAACCGAGTAGGTGCTTTCCCCGAAATAGCATCGGCTATTCGTCCGAACACATTTTTACGGCGGCGTTTCTCTATCAGCGAATCGCTCTGTCGAACCAATCTTTGCTGACGATTCTGAATAAGGATCAACGAATCTTGCTGTTTCATCATATCCTCTATTTTCCGGTTTTGCTCCTCGGCCACATCGATCGTGGTTCCCATCAATCGCCGTATAACCGCATTTTTCCGATTCAGCAGACCGATAATACTATCGATTCGGGACAGCTGGACAGAGTCCGATGTAATACGACGTAACGAATCCACACATGTTACGGCATCATTCGTCACTCTCCTATATACCGGATAATCCGAAAACTGTCCCCAAACGAGCGATTGTCCCACCGTCTCCGCTCTATACAGAGACGATAAAGCGGAAGACATCTCCTGACGTTTCAGCCTCATATCTGCCTCGACCGCTTTTATCGATACCAACAAATTTATCTCATGATACACAAACCACGAAGATGACAACAAAACGGCAATAAGCAACAGATATCCCCAAAGAGCTTTATTACGGGTCGATTTTCTGGAATAAGATGCCATAATTCATTATTTGGTGGTGAAGATAAAACATTTTCACAAAACCTATTCACACTCGTCCTTCAATTTTTTATGCAATTACGAGACTTACTCCTATTCTTCACGCTAATAATATAGCGAAAAAAAATACTCCGTGTACATGCTATCATATTTATCCGGTTCATGCTCCATTATATACGTGCTTCCACTCCAATCGGAATTCATGCACATCGCAATAATCTCCCGTGCGGGGAAACTGTCGACAACCTCTAATACCTCTTTTAGAAACATTAACTCAGCAGTTACCAATTCACCCGTACGAAGAGAAAACATGAGCCACACACGTACGGATAGCCTCTCCAAAGGGAAATCTCGCAAATACTCGTCCCAGATTCGCTTCCTCAGCGCAAGAACACGAAGCTCTATCACCCTGTCCCGATAATGAAACCAGTCCGGCGCAACAGCTTTCTGCTCCGGAAATATCCGTAGATAGTTCAAAGGCCGAATCATAACATACGTTTCGTAATATTCGTACAGGAGCAAACTGTCCGCCGATACGTAACTGTTCAAGCATCCGTCTTTGCTCTCGGCTGTCATGGAGAAAAAAATTCCCACAGCACAGACGACGACCGAAAATATTCTTTTCATTTCCATATTGAAATTTATATTATCGCCATAAAGTTTCGAACAATCTATTAGTCAAATATAGGAATTATTTTTTTAAATTTAAAAATATTCTTTCTTATTTTTCCAATGATTAAACTGCCGACAAATAGATTTTTTGGCAGGATCATAAAAAGTCCGTTAAAAACAAAAAGAGAATACCCTGCATAGCAAGATATTCTCTTTCCTAAATAAACAATAAGACTTTATTAAAGTCGAATCAACTTTAAACAGTCGATATGGCAATCATTAGCGTCTTCCCGTCCATGCGACATATTAAAGTCATATCCCTTCTTCTCAGGATCGATAGAAAGCGACACCGTATGTTCTCCGGCATTCAACCCTCGAAGAACAATATAATTGGAATCCAACCATTGTTTCCAATCGCCTGTTGCTTCCAAAATGAATGTACCGGCGTCGTTTCCGTCCACTGCCACCGAACGTATGGCGCACCATGTACCATGCGGCCCGTGTCCGTTAGCACCCCGAAGGGCTATGGCATAATCGCCGGCCTCGGGGACTTGTACCTGAAACTTCACATTAGCCGGACGTGCAAACAAATCGATAACAAAGCCACTCCCCGAAAATCCTTTGTGAAGATTAGAAACCGTTCCTGAATGAGAGCTCTGCTCCGCTTCACAAACCGATTGCCAAGTAGAATAAACAACCGCATTGGACATATCCGATGCAAATCCTTTTTCATCGACAGCATAAACCGAATAAAATCCATCGGGAGCCCCAATTAAATCGTAAGGAGAGGTTACCAGTTTATCCACCTCAGAAAAATTGGAATGAAGGTAGTACTTCATATTTTCCTCTTCCTTCCAACTTAGAGTCGAACCGTTCAATACCAAAACAGGTTCTACCGGCGACCAACATTTCCCGGGTCCAGCCTTCACCAAATTTATTTTGCCTTTCGGTTCATCGATCATCATTTCTATCTCGATCGAATATTCCCCCTTACTATCGGCTGGAAGGACAAAAGGCAATGCTTGTTTCTCGCCATTGACTTTCAACGATTTCACCCGATTTCCCTTTCCAGATACCTTTATATCTATCGTCACATCGCGATAGCGGAAATCCGACAAAGAAAGCCAGCCGTTCACTATATCGGGTACGACAGGATTAAATGCGATTCCTCGTTCCGTCAAATTCATGCCGAACAAAACTCTATACACCAAACTGATATAGGAAGAAACCGACCACAGTTGCCTATCCGAGTTCAAAGCTGTACCCCGATCATATCCGGTGTCGTAAGTCATATTCTCCTTATGTGTCAGGAAAAGAGCCGAAGCTCTCGTTAAAGAAGCCGCCATGTGTTCCACTGCCAATATATTGCCCACCTGACGAGCCGCATACATATACGGTGTTTGCCAAACCGGCCAAATACTTTTATTGTGGTATGCAAAATCGTCGGGAATAGAAGGATAAAGAACAGCAGCCCCGTATGGATATAGCGGGAAATTACCGACCATACGGCGAATTTGCTCATCGGTGCTCGCTCCCAAAACAGCACACAGTCCGTTCGACATGACACCGACCCGTTCCGAAGCCTTATACCCCGAAATTTCGGGATACAAGTAACACTCGTATAAACCTTTGTCTTCGTTCCAGAAATGTTTGTTTATCGAATCCTTCAACACATTCCTGAAACTTTCCCAATATGTTTTCTCACTTTCCGGTTTACCAAGTATTCCGGCTGCCTTCGACAAAAACTCATACATGAACATGTGCAGCGCATTTGTTCCACAAGAAAACGAACTGCCTATCGTCACATTGGTAAACCAATTCGGATAAGTATGGGTACGCCAGTCCATCGAACAAGTCTCCCCTTTGAACAGCCCTATGCGTTTATCGAATGCTACATGAATGTCCTTTCGAGCCGTATAACTCAAACCTTCATAAGCACCTTCGAGCCACGAACTATCTCCTGTGTACAGATAGTACTCCCAAGCAGCGAGTGCCCACACCACACGGTCGGTCGATATAGGCCATGAACCTCCGCTACCTGTGTCCTGCAAGGCCTCGCGAGGATTACGAAGAGTCTGCTTATCGAGAGTTTTCCGAGACACTTCCGGCATAATCCATGCATAGCTGAACCATATACTGTACACGGCATCACGAGTCCATGTATCGGGCCAAAGAGCGCCGGCCCTAAATGTGCTGTCGCTGCGCACATCCATCAACATCTCTTCCAATGCCATATTGTACAGAGCCTCTATCAACAAATTGTTTTCAGTGGAAAATTTCGGAAAAGACGAAATATCCTGAGATAATTTCCATACTTTCTCTCCGTGATAATCGGAGTGTATCTCGGTTGGAGAAATAGCCTTAGCCGTTCGTATTCCCAAAAAAGAAGCATCCGTAACTCCATCGGGAGTAAAAGAATAAGGCAAAGGCGTACCCTCTTCTCTCACCCAAGTCCAATGGGCAGAAAAATCGGTATTTCTGTTTGCGTTATCCTGCATGCAAAGTGTACCATCTTTTTCCACCAAATGCAAATTCGACTCGGCCGAACGATTCGAAATTGTGTACCAGCCGCTATTAGTTTGAGTAACAAAATCGAAATTCCCGTAGTACCATTCGGCAGATTCGGTAACCGGTTGATCGACCACAGAACAAACGACCTGCCCATTATCGAGAGACAAATATCTACCACTCTTCTTATTTACGATACAAACATGATCGCCCTCAGCAGCCGCTATTTTCCACAAAGACTTATCGCCTTGCTTTTCACGGCTGAATTTACATTCGCCGTCGTCTTCATACAAATATTCTCCCGTCGCCCTATTTTGAAGTGCCCAAAAAGAATACACCTTCTCATCTTTTTGGTTACACGAAGAAAAGATACTCCCGGCAATAAGAAACAGAAATATATATTTCAAATAGATTTTCATACAGACTCAATTCACTTATTGAACGATTAATTTAGACGAAGAAACGGCACCTTCACTTTCGCAACAAACAAAATATGTTCCCTGAGCCCAACCATCAACCGAAACGACAACCGTCGACATGCTACCGTCGGTATCGATTTCCTTAACAAGTTGTCCCATCATACCGTATATTTTCACTTTCGTCACATCGTTACCTTTCACGGTAAAAGAATCCCCAGCCCGTACTAAGGTAGGATATACACTGACATTTGCCACGGCATGCTCCGATTCGATGCCGGTCGTTCCTTTACTCTTTACAGCACATACACAAGTAGGATTTATACCCGAAGGCATAAGTACAACCTTATCGAAAGTACCTCGACCATTATCGCTGCTATATCCGTTATTTGCAGTTTTCGTCGCACTATGGAGATTAAAACTAACTTCCTCGTCATCGACAGAACACAACCCCATATCGGCATACCCGTCACCGTCCACGTCGCACAACACAGGTATATCGTACGATGTACCGAAAGTCACCTGCACATCTTTTGAGACAAAATCGGGAGTCTTATATTCCGTATCTGACGGAGTAAAAGAGCATAACCAAGAACCCTTATCATAGCACACTATATCGTCCTGCCCGTCTCCATTCATATCTCCGGCAACCAATAAGTCTTTATCGCTAATTCCGAACTGTTGGTTTACATCAGGAGCCATCGCTTGGAACGTAATCAGCCACCAAAGGCCAAACTCATTATCGCGACGGATACCCACATCGCCGATACCGTCACCATTAAAATCTCCGGCCAATTTTTTATCTCCTTCCGACATGCCATATATGACTGTTTGAGGGTCTACGAAGTTATTATTCCCATCATTATAATAAAAAATCCAATTAATGAGATTATCGTTTAAATCGAGCTCACAAAGGTCGAAATACCCATCGCCATTCGCATCGAACACAAATACTTGCGAAATAGCTTTATCAGTCGTTTGTGTCGGTAACGAAAAATCTACCGTTCCATCTAAATCAAAATCGAATTTGTAACCGTCGGCTTGCGACCAATATACCAACCCGTCCTGACTCCATGCACTCATGGATAAGCATAAAGCTGTTAATAAAAAGACAATTTTTCTCATGGTAATCACTTTTATTGTTATACATTATTTTAATTTGCGATGCAACGGGTCTGCAGCACCGTCACATCAGTTTCTTTATCTATGGCCTGTATAAAATATGCACCCGGCATCGAAAGTATCGTCTCGGATAATAATCGATAACTATCTACAATGCAGTCTTCCATACCAATTACCCGCCCCGACAAATCGGTAATTTGTAGACGGAACTCTTTCCCCCGATAAAAATCGGAAACTTCAATGCATATTCTGCCGTTTTCAGTCCAACACTTTATTTTATCGTTTTTTTTTTGATTATCGATTCCACTGTTATAATCGGGCGACATAAAAATCAAGTTATCATAGTCTGCACTATTTCTATCTACCGGTCCGTAATGCACATCGGTTACGATCGCATTTGCCCATTCCGCACCCCACAGACCAATCACATCGCTCAAAATATCCCGCTCATATTCTACCCATACTCCGTTCTGCGGTTTCACAGGAGTCAATGTGATATAAGCGATATTAGGCTGACTATAACCTATGCGATAATACAAGTCCCTCGATTCCCACACAGACGATGTTTCAGACGGTTTCAATAGCCGGAATCCGAACCATGAGGTAGTCGTATTATTCGAACGAACAGCAAGTTTGAACCGGTTGAATTTTTCGATAGGAATCCGAATTGCTCCGTTGTCCGTCGTATTGAACCGAATATCACCGGCAGTCACGCGAATAGCGGATTCTCCCTGATAAGCATCTGTGATTTCATACCACTCAGCCACATTCCCGCCGAACTCGCTGGCTACTACATAAGGTTTCCCCTCTTGCATAACAGGGATATAGGTAGCCTCATCTTTATTTAAAGTCTCACCTTTCGCATCATAACCGAATGTAAACAATTCTGGCATACTTCCTACCCCGCTCGGTTCCGAAGGGAGCTCTTGCGATTTTGTCGAAGTCAGTACCAACGAAGCAAATACCGACACCGATGGAAGAGAAACCTCCACTTTATTGCCGTTCAAGGAATAGGGAACTTCGTTTCTTCCGTCGATAGTAATGCAATACAGTTTATCTGCGACAAAACCATCGGGCAAAGTAAATGAAACCGAAACCTGTGTAGAAGAAGGAACTGTATTAACTTCGTCCCAACGTAAATCTAGGCTGTTACCATAGTTCACAAGATCCACGACAAAAGCATCTATCTCACGTGTCCTTTTATCATAACGCTTTTTCAACGTCCCGAACACTCCACTATTACTCCCCGAAACCGTAAAGTCTCCCCGGACATAATCGGTAATAAGATAAGCCGGATTCGAATAATAGAAATAAGCACCATAAGCAGCGACAAATTTATTCCACTGGGCGATACGTTCGAGTACGCTTGCCGGATAATTTACGGCATGAAACGGTACAGGATCGGTAAATCCGGCAACACCGTCGACCACCTGCGCAGACGGGTATCCTCCTGCCGAAAGACAGGTAGCAAATTGATAATCTATGTTTTCAACCGGCCAACTGGTCGATAAATTCATTTCCGTCGGAGGATAAAAATTAGCGAACACAGGTTTATCGGGATAACGCGATTTAGCATCATAAATATCACGATACAGGTCACTATATTTTGTTCCCGTACCATACGGCCAAAGTTCCATAAACTGATGATTGACCACTGCTCCCGTCGTCAAATGGGGCACATTTCCACTAGTCGAAGGAAGTTGCAATGCCGTAGTAGTAACATCGCTCCTTACTTCCTTAACAGCAATATCCAATTGGTTGACAAATTGTGCCATTTCATAAGAAAAATTTCCCGTACCGGCCAATCCGTCACAAACATACGTTTCAGGCAAACCATACCAGTCCCAACGATAACCGTCATAATTATATTCCTGTTGAGCAGCAACAGCCTGCGCTATGAAATATTCATTAAAGCTCTTATAATTCTTTCCGTTCACCTCATAAGGAGCGTTCACATTCTCGTTAGTAGACATTAAATACAGATAAGATCCCCCGTATGTCATGAAACTTTTATCAGCCTCATTTTTCATGGCCCAACTGGGGTGTGCAAGAGCAAATGCTGGTGTACTGGCATAAATACCTGTATAACAAATTGAACGCCCTCCTATCGATCGAAACTTCTCTACCTTCTGTTTCATCATAGCCTTGCTGGTCCACAAACGGTCATCACCGACATACGTATTCCATGTTTCGGTCTCCGGTGCAACCTCCTCATGAGCTCTCATCCACGGGTGATATTCCAATGTATTGATACCCGCATATTGCAACGCAGCAGCCCATTTATCCACATCAAGAGAATTATCGAAAATACAAGTCCAGCCATGTCGCAGATTTACCTCTGATCCCACCTCTTCCTGCGTAGCCA
>ENA-OROO01001294-OROO01001294.1-human-gut-metagenome-genome-assembly--contig:-NODE-1294-length-13295-cov-14.506798_pt1 | contig 13295 bp, 10 predicted proteins | sample MGYA00242130_ERZ509052 | MGnify/ENA primary metagenome ERZ509052 (study PRJEB26280, sample SAMEA2338730) | human gut metagenome | biome: human gut; feature: human-associated habitat; material: faeces... | reverse complement strand
CCTTTTGTTTTAGGTAGTTACGTTATATTTTATTAACTTGCGAAACTTGAATAAAATCATCTTATCTTACAAGAGAAGGTGATCATATCCTTGCTATTCCTACAAAAGAGCAACGTAAACATGCTGTAACTGGTTATGATCTGTTGAGCAATCTCATGATTCCGGGAGTGTCTGTCGAGCGTTCGACTGGAAGTGTGACAACTCCCAATGGGGCTGCGACTCTCTATATAAATGGGCGTGAAGTTGATTTTCGAGAGGTACAGTCTTTAAGACCAAAGGACGTTTCTCGAGTGGAATATTTTGATGTGCCGACTGGTAAATATGCAAAAGATGCATATGCTATAAACATAATAATGAAACCACTCAACAATGGTGGCTACACGCAACTTGATGCGTCTCAGAATATAGGCTATCTCTATGGTGATTACAATCTTATTTCGAAATTTGTCACAGGAACCAAAAGTTTTAACCTTTGGGCTGGATATTCTTTGGAAAATCCAAAATCGTCTATGGACGAGAATGAGACTTTTATTTTCCCTGATTATCAACTGAATAGACTGCAGCATTACAATAATGCTGACAATAGGCAAACGGAAGAATATGTACAGGCATCAATCAGCAACCGAGGAAGAAAATATATTTGGATGCTTAGAGGTGGTATGGCATGGAATGCCTCAAAAAACGGTGTCAATAATGGAATGACGGAGTATTGGAAAACTGCTGCTGCAATCAAGAACGGTAGCATTTTGGACATTAACACTAGAAACAAATCTTATCGTCCAAGTGTCTATTTTTACGGATTGCACACATTTTCTAACACAAAATCGTTGGATTATGTTTTTGATGGATATTATTCTCGAAACGATTATGACCGTCTCTATAACGATGATAATGTGTCTTTTCGTTCACTTGTCAAGGAAGATTATTATTACATCAAAGCGAATGCAAACTATTCTATGGCGTTCAGTCATAGAAATAGATTGACTTTCAGTTTATACGAGTTCATGAGAATTAGTGATTCCGAATACATTGGGACTTCTGCATATAATCAAAATTTGCATTCGTCCGAAACCATCCTTTTTGCAGACTATTCCCAACGTTTAGGGAGGTTCTTCTTTGACATCAACCCAGGACTTTCATTTCTTACATATCGTTTAAAGGGGATGAGGTCAATCAATCATCTTACGCCGAGACTTCAGGCAAGAGCTACATATAGGATAGATAAAGTACAGCAACTTCAATTTATGTTCGCTTTGGGAAACACCTATCCGAGAATAAATACGATTAACAATGTAGAACAGCAGATAGATCCTATCATCATTCTCAAAGGTAATTCTAACATGGATAATTCCATTCTTTTGAATCCACGATTAAGCCACACATTGAATTTTAACAAATTCGCTTTGCAAACGGGAGTGTCATACTTTTACCAGAATCATTCGATTATTTCGGATTACTATATTCGAGACGGGCATCTTATTAGCACTTTTAGAGATGACTGTATCTATCATCGTCCCAGTGCAGATATGTCTATAACCTATAAACCTTCTGGTACACTTAATATGAAGTTATCCGGTCAATGGGTTAAACATTTAGTTCGAGGAGGAGCAGAGCATCGTAATTTGTCTGCATTCTCTGGGACTGCTATGATAAATTACTATGTTCGGGATTTTTCTTTTGGTGCATCCATAGTGTCACCGACAAGAGATTTGATAGACAGCCAGATTAATAGAAAGACATTTTGGCGGTATCAACTATCGGCAATGTGGAATCATGGGAATTGGGCTATCGAAGCTAATGCAAACAATTTATTCATGATGAAGAATAACATTGTAGATGAATTATCTGCATCATATTATTCTTTCAAACAAACAGATCAAAGTCGTAGTTATAATCAGTATGCAAATCTGAAAATTGTTTATAGTTTTGACTATGGCAAGAAGACATCAAAGTCACCAGATTACAAACATCAAAATAGTGAAAGTGCAATCTTAAAATAAGAAGGCAAAGACATAATCAAGTCATTGGTAACATGTTCATGTTCATGCGAAATGCAAATTAAAAATTGCATTCAAACAGTCAATTATAATTATATTTTCACACATATATAAATATTAAAAATTACGAATTATGAAAAAAATACCATCTATAATAATTGTAGTTTGGGGAATAGCGGTATTATGTACACTATTCTTGAGTTCATGCAAGCGACCAGAGGTCTTAGACAATAGTACTCTTGTAAATAGCGCAAGAAACGTGGCTTTGACCTTTGGTCCTGCGTATGTTCCATTTTTTAAAGAGGCTAACGTATCGGATGTTCAAGTTTTCAAAAAGAAGGATTACGGAGGAGACAGCCGCCCTCAAATAAGAAAACAGATAGGAAGAAAGTTCTATACTGTAACTTTTACATATGATAGTACTGCCGTTAAATTTGATTTTGGATTTGCAGCAAGAGTCAGAATATGGAAAGATACAGGGGAACCATTAGATGTTATATTTGGTAATGGTTGGGGAAGAAATTTTCTATTTAAAACCTTTGTAGAGCAAACCAATCACTCACCAAATGACTATGAGAAAGTGGCTTCTGACTCTATTGTTAAAGTACCATTGCAAACTGTACATGAACCAGAGAACATTTGGAATTCCAATGCTGACAACAAACAAGACAGCCTATCAACGAGAGACTTTCTAACAAATACAGAGAAAGAGAAAATAAAAGAATTGGCTTCACAAGTACCAGATAGCATAAGAAATCGTTTTGCAGTTTTAGTGGATAAATGGAATTTTGCAATAGACCATAATCCTAAGACACTATACAGTGCAAGCATACATTCATATGCAAAATTGCCTGAGTTCATTCCTCTCAAATCAATGGGAAAACAAATAGTTCCACTAATTATAGAACGAATGATAAACTCTTCCGATTTTTATTTTCTTGTTCTTTATGAAGCTGTTCTGGAAGGAAATGAAACGAATGACGATTCTAAGTTTAGCGAAAGCGAACAAATCAGAGCTATAAGGTGTGTAAAAAAATGGCTGGAAAAACAATAATAGGCAAGTTCTTCTATTATAATTGAATCTACATCATTTCTCCTATGCCGCAGAATATATAAGATGTAACAAAACCTTTTGGGTTACTCCCAAAAGAACTTGCCTGTCGGTGATTTGTTCCTCCGTAGTCGGACAATTAAGATGGAAAGAACATATAAAAAAGCATAAAAAGTTTCTGATTTTTCTCATAAACAAATTAGATTTCATATCTTTGCGCAAAATTAGAAACAATGACAGAACTATTGAGTATATTATATAAGCTGCGGATATTCACTTTGGATGAACTTTCTGAGGCTCTGAAAGGCAAGGTGAAATCGGTGGAAGCGTTGCTTGCTCGGTACAAGCAACAAGGGTGGATAGTGGCTATACGGCGCAATACCTATTGCATGAAGGATATTGCATCTGGCTTACCTGTTTGCGACAAGTATGAGATAGGAAGCCACTTGTCACCTACAGCTTGCATCAGTTATCACACAGCATTGGAATTTCATGGATTGGCTCATCAACCCTTCAATGAGGTTTTTGTGAAAAGCATGACTCGCTTCAATCCCTTTTCTTTCGACGATGTGGATTATACCTATTGCCGACAAACAAAAGAAATCGTTGGTATGATGACACCCAAGGGAAATCCTTATGTGCGAGTAACGGATGTGGAGAGTACGTTGTTGGATTGCTTTGACCGCATCGACCGAGCTGGTGGTATTGAGGAATTGCTGCATTGCATGGAGGGTATCGTCTTGCTCAATGAGGAAAGGCTCATCGATTATCTCGCAAGGTACGACAAGGCATTCCTGTACCAGAAGACAGGCTATCTGTTGGAGCGAATCAAGGAACAAGCCAACATCTCAGAATCCCTCTTGGAGCTGTGCCGAGCCAAGGGAACCAAAAGCGTCAAGTGGTTGACTAACAACGAAGAGTCGGATACATTTGTAAATAAATGGCGCATGTATGTGCCGCAAGAACTAACATCAAAGGAAGAATATGAACTCATATAACAAACAAGCTCTTGACATCATCGCCAAGGAGCAAGGCTTTATTCGCGACAACCTCGAAAAGGTGATGCGATTGGTGGAGATACTCAACTATTTCCACGACAGTCCTTTGCTGTCTAAATCTCTTGTGCTGAAAGGTGGTACAGCCATCAATCTCACCGTTTTCCAACTGCCAAGACTCTCGGTAGATATAGACCTTGACTTTACGGTGGATTGCGACCGAGAATCCATGCTCTCCATTCGCCAAGAAGTGAATAACGAGATTCTACGCTATATGGAGTCGGATGGTTATCATCTTGCGCCTAGCTCCAAGACACCGCATACGCTTGACTCATGGGTGTTTCATTATACCAATGCCGCAGGCAACAACGATGGCATCAAGATCGAAATCAACTATTCCGACCGTTGCCATATCCTGCCTGCCATAGAGACTCATGTGTCCATTCCGTTTCTGAGCGATGTGAAGGTACGTTCTCTTTCACCTGTCGAATTGTTTGCTACCAAGATAAACGCCTTGATAGGTAGAAGTGCTGCACGTGACATTTATGATGTCTATAACATGGTGAAGCATCAGCTATTCGTGAGCGATGAAGAGAAAACGTTGCTGAGAAAAGCGACCGTCTTTTATCTGACTGTTGGCTCAAGCAGAAAAGACAACGCTACGCCTACGGAATATACTGACTTTCCGCAGATAGACAAGATCCGTTTTCCGCAGATTCGTTCGCAACTCTTGCCTGTGCTTAGGCGCAGTGAGCATTTTGACTTTGAAAAAGCCAAGACAGAAGTGAAAGACTTTCTCTCAAAGCTATTGGTTCTGACAGAATCAGAGCAAGAATATGTCCGGGAATTCAATGACAAGAAGTATATTCCAGAATTGCTGTTCGAGGATAAAGAGATGGTCAATAGAATCAAATTTCATCCTATGGCTTTGTGGAAGACAAGGAGTCGTTGAATGTTTTTTCTGTAAATTTTGAAAAAGTTGTTGTTTTGCTTAGTTTTTTGATTCCCTCAACTGTATATACAGTATATGGACTATAAAACAGAGAATAGACTATGAGTAAATATCTGATAAGTTTGATTTTGCTTTCGGTGATAAGTATAGGCGTTTCTGCCCAACGTATCACTCGACAATATAATAATGTGTCATTTTCTGCGGCATTAAAGGATTTGAATGCCAAACAGGATAAGTATGTCATCAACTTTGTGTATGACGAGTTGGAGGATTTCAAGGTGACAAAGAACATCAAAAATGAAAGTGTTCCAGATGCCATCATGAACTTGATAGGTTTTTACCCTATCAAGATGAAACAAGTGGATAATGTTATTATCGTTGAATGTATCCAAAAGACTTCTAACAGAATGATGGGGCGCATTGTAGACACTCACCATCAACCAGTCGATTTCGCCAATGTCGCTTTGCTCAATGTTAGTGATTCCAGTTTAATCACGGGTGGTGTAACAAATGAGAATGGTCAGTTCGTAATTCCTTGCGAGGTGAAAAAGGCGATTGTGAAAGTGAGTTGTATGGGCTACAAAACTTATTGTAATGCATATCGTACCGGTGAGGTTGGTGCCATAACCTTGGAGGATGCAACAATTAATCTGCAAAAAGTTGTGATTAAAGGGCATCGCAAATACATATCAAGAGAAAACGGTAAACTTACGCTTGACGTTCAAAATTCCAATTTGAAAAATATTGGCAAGGCAACAGATGTTATCAAATATATTCCTGGGATGCTCTATACAAATGGAAAGTATGAGGTGTTTGGTAAGGGTGAGCCTGTCATCTATATAGATGGAAGAAAGCAGACTAATACTTCAGGGTTGTCACTCCTTTCTTCTACCAACGTGAAGTCTGTACAGCTCATAACAAACCCTGGGGCAGAATACGATGCCGAAACAAGGAGTGTCATAAACATCACTACCGTACACCATTCCTTGGATGGACTTTCTGGTATTGTGGATGCGGAAATCTCCAAACATAAGAATTTGTCTAACAACGAGGAGGTTAACCTCAACATCCACAAGGGAGCTTTGGATGTATTCCTCGCATATCAATATGACAATACGAGAAGTGACATCAGATATGATGTTAACCAGTTCAATTACGAGCAAGATACATTTCATGAGATTTCTGCTTCTGAATATTCCGACCGCTCTCACTCTCATGACTATAATGTTGGTATGAATTATGCCATAAACAAGAATCACACTATCGGCGGAAGATATTTGGGAAGCATCTCCAACTACAAGATGCTCGACTCTCCTTTCGACTATATGCAGACGTACAAGAATGATGAACTGCTGACATCTACAGACAACAAGACTGAAGAATCTGAAAAGGAAAGGTTTCACAATGTCAATCTGTATTATATCGGCAAACTAACAGACAACCTACAGCTCAACTTGGATGCCGACTATGTTTATGCTCAACTGAAACATAAGCAACAAGTGAGCGAGACAAGTAGAATAGATGCAGTCTCAGAAATCACGCATATGCAAAACGACCAGCGAAATCGTGCGACTGCACTCAAAGGGGTATTTGCTTGGAACATGAATAAGAATAATAGGCTTGATTTCGGAACGGATTTCAGTAAAATCAGTTCATGGGGTATGTCTGTAAACGAAGAAGGGAAGATAGCCGATGACCAATTCAAGAATAAGGAAACCAAGTATGCAGGATTTGCCACTTTTCGTTTGTCTGCCTCCAAATGGAAAGGAAGCATCGGGCTTCGCTATGAGTACATTCATACCATCAACACAGACCAAGGAGAAGTAAAGAACAAGACCAATTATTCGGACTTACTTCCATCCCTTTCTCTTTCCACTATGTTTGGGAGAGTGGGGATGAATCTTGATTTCAGTAGCAGGGTCAGCCGTCCTTCGTTTCGTCAGTTGAACAACAGTGTGAGCTACAACAATCAATACCATTATGAGCAAGGCAACATTTATCTGAAACCGCAATACGTGTATGATACAGAACTTAGTGTGAATTATAGCATATTCGACTTCAAGTTGGATTATCAGTATATCAAGGATTACATCCATCCGACTGTCGTTGCTGTATCCGGCAAACCTGGAACGGTAACTTGGATGTCAACCAACGCTAAGGATTTCCAGCAACTAGGAGCGCAATGTGTTGTTTCACCTGTTTTGGGTTGTTGGCGACCTACTTTGACGGTGGGTGTCTATAAACCTTATTTCACGCTATCATATAATGGAGAGCAATTAGACTACAATCATCCATACGGCCTCTTCGCTTTCCAAAATGTAGTGGCACTAAGGAACGATTGGCTTTTTCGATGTGATTTCTTTTGGAACATTAAGGGACATCATGGCATCTACGAGCAAAACGGCTATTCGTCATTCAATATGATGGTACAGAAACAGTTACTTAAAAAGAAATTGACGATAACATTGAAAGCAGAGGACTTGTTTGATAGCTCGAAGTTGAACGATGTAAAGAGGGTTAATTTTGTGGTGCAGAACAGAAAGGTGAATAACTTCAATCGCTGCATCATAGCTTCCATTAGTTACAACTTCAATAGTTTCAAAGATAAATACAACGGAAGCGGTTCTGCTGAGGATGAGATTAATCGTTTTTAGAAAAGTATTGGTTTTCAAATCAACCTCTAAAATGCAACACCCAAATTCTGTGTGATGAATATCTCAGGATTTATTAACCGAGATGTTCATCCACAGAATTTTCACTTATCAATATCAATCGTTAAAAAACATACATTTTATTGTGTATCCAATAAATTGTTATATTTTTGCAAACGAAAAGAGTTGTTTGACAAGCAAACATATGCACATTGCAGAAATATTAGAACCGTTGCTAAATTATTACCTTTTTGAGGTAAAACACTCATAAATCGCTCATTTTAAGCTATTCTGTATAAATTAGCGGATTTTTCTTAAAAAAGAAATGCAGTTTGCTAAAAATCGAATAGAAAGATTAAAAGTTATGGGATTTAAGAATATTGCACGATACCTTGCTAGTTTTTTACATTTTCAATCGGATTTCAAAACTTATGAAGATTTTGTGAAATGGCATACTGAAGAAAGATTTACAGAAACAAGCACAGATTTTTTCTCTTCAAGAGGGTTATAGAATAGCATGAATATTTGTTGCGGATTACATATCGCCAAGACATCAAATAGCAATCTAGTTAAAAGTTAAAACTGCCAAGTGTTGAATATAGCCAAATCAACGCTTGGGAGAAGCTCTCTTGATTATTATCGTTTCATTTACATGTACCATAAGCCTATAGTTTTATATATCGGGGCAAAATTATCAGATTCTTTCTTATCTTCGCACCATCGTATAATCTTCGAAATATACACTACGCCTGAAGCGGCTTCAATTCTTCTTCTGTCAATCCAGTAGCCTGCATGATTTGCGACCAAGACATACCCATTGACAACAAGTTACGGGCTATTGTCAAACCTTTAGATAATTCACCTTCTACACGACCTTCTGCTATACCTTTAGCTATTCCCTTTTTCTCTCCTTCAACATAAGAGCCATAAAGGCCAGAGTAGTAATCATCAACAGCCTTAATACTTTCATTGTATTTCTCCCGCTCCTCACTACTCAAGAAACGAACATCTGGCAATTTTGCAAGATAATCGAGCATCTTCTTTTGTTCCGCTAAAGACAAATTTTTAAATACTTCATCCATTTCCATATACTTCAATACATAAATCCATTTTTCAAAACCAGTCTCGCATTCTTCCTCACTCTTATCAAAGAAAGGAAGAGAAAGATAGATGAAACGAAGCTTATCAGAAAATATGGAGTCGCTAGACTTCTCCCTCAAAGCAACGTCTGTCCTAAACTTTGTCACCTCATGCTCCCTTGGCATAAAATTCATGATGCAAACCACATACACCGGTACAAACTGGTATAAAACAGCAGTGCGGTTACCTGCTTCATCTAACTTCTTGCGTTGGGCAACAAAAGCCTTACTAGCATAATAGATGGAACGGTTCACAAAGAAAGGTACCCATCTGTTCTGCATCTCAACGATGAAATGCTTATCATCGTCGGTAACACAATAGATGTCAAAGATGCAGCCACGGAGATCATTAGTATCTCCAAGCTGTTCCTTATCCTTGAATGTTACGTCCTTGATTTGAAACTCACCTTCAAACAAGTCGTTCAAAAAATTAATCAGCAAGTCCTTGCTGAACTCTTGACCGAAGAGACGCTTGAAGCCCCAATCGGTAAAGGGGTTGATGTATCTACCCATAAATTATCAATTTAGATTCTGTAAATCTGCTGCGAAGATACACTTTTTTATTGAATCTGCCAAGAAATTCTAGGATTTTCTTTCTAAAAGAGGGTAAGGAAAAGGTATGGGGAGAAAAAATGGTGAAGAACTGAGCCCCTTTTTAAAGTGGGCTCAATTTTGTATAAATATAAAGAAATAGTTTTATGGATAAAGTAAAGAAGATGACTCTTCAAATTTTCCAGATGGTGTCTAGAAAAATAAGTTGGTCTCAAATCTGTGAACACCTCACTATTATATAATGTATAGAGGAGAAATTGCCCGAATATGAAGTGCTGCTTGTGATTCAAACCTCCAAAATGTGTTAGGAATATAAGGCAAACTTAATGGTGAAGTAGTAGATGATAAGAGTTGTAGAGAAAGAAACTTTGATTTTATGAAGCGAAAATAATCTAAAATCGGGTTCTTTCTTAATTATTTTTGCTATCTTTGCAACAAATTTGGAATAACTAAGCTCTGCTTAAAATGGTAAAAGAACAAATAGGAGAATTGTTAAACCTTCTCGGCTTTAAACTGGAAGGTAATAAATATATAAAGAAGTATGATACTACTCTGCATCCCTTACAGGTTGATGTGGAGAGAGGACGTATTTATTATGAGAATAGTGGTATTACTGTAACTCGTGAGACAACTTCCAATCTGAGTGATCCGGAAAATCTGGTTGTCTTAGAGTGTGTGGACAGATTGTTGTCTATGGGGTATAGTGCAAATCATATAGAGCTGGAACCTCAATGGAAATTGGGACATAGTCAAAAAGGTGGCTTTGCAGACATTTGGGTGCGTACATATTCTGATGATGTGATAATTGGTAGTGAAGTGGATAAACAGTCATTGCTTATCATAGAGTGCAAGACTGCTGGTGCACAATTTACTGACGCTTGGAATGATACTTTAGACGATGGTGCGCAGCTATTCTCTTATTTTCAGCAGGAGCCTCAGACTAAGTTTTTGTGTCTTTATACTTCTGATATAGTAGATGGAAAGATAAAGTCTGAGTATAAATTGATAAATGTTCAAGACAACAAAGATTTGTTGGAGTCAGACCAGTCTGCCCAAAGTTATCAAGATAAAAATGACAAGCAACGTTATCGTGTATGGAGAGATACCTATAGTTGTGAGCATGCAACAAGAGGCTTGTTTGAAAGTGATATCTTGCCATACGAAATAGGTAAAAATAAATATACACTCAAAGATTTGACAGAGGTTGATAATAATGAAATCCAGAAGAAGTATCATGAGTTTGCTTTAATTTTACGTCAGCATAATGTGAGTGGACGTGAGAATGCTTTTGATAAGCTGGTCAATCTCTTTTTGGCAAAAGTTGTTGACGAAACCAATAATCCAGAAGATTTGCATTTCTACTGGAAAGGTACTGCATACGATGATGATTTCCAGCTTCAGGATCGTTTGCAGCGACTTTATCGCGATGGTATGATGCGTTTCTTGAAAGAAGAGGTAACTTACATCGAAAATAAGCAGATAGATCTTGCTTTCAGACGATTTAAGAATGATCCCGATGCAACAAAGAAGACTATTAAGGAGTATTTCCGTGCATTGAAATTCTTCTCAGATAATGATTTTTCTTTCATTAGTGTGCATAATGAGAAACTCTTCCGCCAAAATGCAGTTGTGCTTAGAAAAATGGTGAAGATGCTCCAGGATATTCGTTTGAAAACAGATGGTACAAAGCAAAATCAGTTTTTGGGAGATCTGTTTGAAGGTTTTTTGAATAGAGGTATTAAGCAGAGTGAGGGACAATTCTTCACTCCGATGCCTATTGTTCGTTTTATTGTTTCTTCTTTGCCTTTGGAACATATCATTAGAGACAATGAAGATATTCCATGGGCTATTGATTATGCTTGTGGAGCAGGCCATTTCCTTACAGAGTATGCTGTTAGAATAAAGGAGTTTGTAGAAAAATATCGTAAGGATATTCCTTTGGAGGAGTATTATGCTCGAATCACAGGTATTGAAAAGGAGTATCGTCTTTCAAAAGTATCAAAAGTTTCAGCTTTCATGTATGGACAGGATGACATAAATATCGTTTATGCAGATGCTTTGGTAAAGCATCCTGATGTGCATGATGGAAAATACGAAGTATTGGTAGCTAATCCTCCTTATGCCGTTTCTGGTTTCTTGGATACACTTACGGATGAGCAGCGCAAGCATTATTCTTTGTATAATGCGAATGTTAATACTGATAAGAATAATGTCATTGAGGCATTCTTTATAGAAAGAGCTGCGCAATTGATGAAGACGGGAGGTGTGGCTGGTATCATCTTGCCTGTGTCTATGCTTAATAGAAATGGTATGCATGCTCATGCTCGTGAAATTATTTTAAAAAACTTCGATATTGTTGCTTTGGCGGAATTTGGAAGTGGTACTTTTGGGCAAACGGGTACGAATACAGTAACTATGTTCTTACGTCGTAAGGAGACTAATACTCCTGATTATGAGCATTATAAGTATAGAGTAGATAGCTGGTTTGCACAGAGAAACGAAACCAATGCAGTCTATAAAGATGAGTATCTGTTGGATTGCTATTGCAAACATTGTGATTACAAATTGGAAGATTACAAGGCTTTTATTGGTGGCTCGATAAATGATAGTTTCTTGAATACAGAGACTGTGCAGGCTTATTATGTCTCATTCTTTGGCAATCAGAGAAATGCGATGAAAGATGTTAGCGATGAAGCGAAGACTATCAGAAATAAATATCTTTCACGTGCAAATACAAAAGCTTATAAGGCTTTACCTTTGTTGGAGCAGAATAAAATCAAGGAGCAGGCATTCTTGGATTTTGTAACTGCTATTGAGAAAGAAAAAGTCTATTATTATGTCTTGGCTTATACTGTATCACAACCGGTATTACTGATAAAGACTCCTACAACAACTGCAGGAATCAAGACATTCTTAGGCTATGGATGGAGTGGCAGTAAAGGTAATGAGGGAATACAATATCTCAATGTTGGCAAAAGTAAGACGGATGAAGATAGTGAGGATGAGGAAGAAGACGATACAATGAATCAGATTCGTGGTATTGGTGGAATTCAAACTCCTTTGTTTAATCCTTCTAATCTTGCTGATGATGATAAGATTAATACATTGATTCGCAAAAACTTTATGGGAGAAAATATAATGATTCCTAACGATTTAGCTGAATATGTAAGTAAGGCAAAATTGGTGGATATGATTGATTTCTCTCGTACAGCATTTAATAAAGAGTTTAAGACAAGTGTTTCTTCCGTTGAAAAGTTTGATAGTAAGTTTCCTTTGGTAAAGCTTGGGAGTCTCATAAATGGTACGCCTCAGTATGGCGCAAACCAAAAGGCTGTAGAAGGAAATCCTCTTATGGATTATCGTTATATACGAATCACAGATATTAATGAGGATGGTACATTAAATGATGATTGGAAAACTGTTGCAGAAGTAGAAAAGCAATATATATTAAAGGAAGGAGATGTGCTTTTTGCAAGATCTGGTGCGACTGCCGGTAAAGCTTTCTATTATAAAAATGAATATGGAAAGGCTTTATATGCAGGTTATCTCATTAGGTTTAGATTTGATGAAAGTAAAGTAATTCCATTATTTGTATATAATTTGTTGTGTTCTAAAGAATACAATGATTGGGTAGAAAAGACAAAGGGTGGAACTGCAAGACAAAATATCAACTCTCAACAGTATTGTTCATTTGAGATTCCACTTCCTCCAATGGATATTCAAAAGAAAATCGTGGAGGAATGTGAGAAGGTTAATAACAGAATGGTTGAGCTCTTGCAGCAAATTCAATATAATGAAGAACGAAAGTTACATTTGTTTGAAGATGCACAATCAAAAGCTAATAGGGCTTTGAGATTGGATTCTGCTGTTTTTAATATATCTATTGGACGAAGAGTGTTGAAGAAAGAAGTTGTAGATACGGGACGTTTTGACATTTATAGTGCCAATGTTTTTGAGT
>ENA-OROO01001293-OROO01001293.1-human-gut-metagenome-genome-assembly--contig:-NODE-1293-length-13326-cov-4.474644_pt1 | contig 13326 bp, 11 predicted proteins | sample MGYA00242130_ERZ509052 | MGnify/ENA primary metagenome ERZ509052 (study PRJEB26280, sample SAMEA2338730) | human gut metagenome | biome: human gut; feature: human-associated habitat; material: faeces... | reverse complement strand
GGCGGCTGCGCCTGCGTCCGCAGGCCCCGTGCCGCAGTCCGGAATGTCCGTGCCGCAGTCCGCGGCGGAACCCGTCACCGTTTCGGAAGCGCCTGCCGCCGCCGAGCCGGAGGAGGCCGAATCCGGAGCGAGGGAGGTTGCGGTCCCTGTCGGGGCCGTGCTGGGCGAGGTGATCAACCACGACGTGCAGACGCTGGCCGACACGATCGCTCCGCGGCGCGACATGGCTTCGGAACTGCGCCGCGGCGAACCGGTCGCCGACCTTCGTAACGCCATCGGCATCAACGACAAGTTCCTGCTGATCCGCGATCTGTTCGGCGGTGACGGCGAAGCCTATGAAGAGGCGATCGCGACGCTCAACGCCTTCGACGATTTCGACGAGTGCATGATCCACATTGCCGAGAACTACGCCTGGAATCCCAATTCGGACGGCGCGAAGTTTATGATGGAACTGCTCGAACGCAAATTCGCCTGACACGATGGCCAAACTCTATATCGTACCTACGCCGATCGGGAATCTGGACGACATCACGCTGCGCGCGGTGAACGTCCTGCGCGAGGTGGATTTCATCCTCGCCGAGGACACGCGCACGACGTCGTTCCTGCTGAAGCACCTCGGCATCGAGCAGAAACTCCGTTCGCACCACAAGTTCAACGAGCACGCCACGGTCGAAATGGTTGCCGGGGCGATCGCCGCAGGACGCAATGCCGCCCTGGTGTCGGACGCCGGGACGCCCGGCATTTCGGACCCCGGGTTCCTGTTGGTGCGCACGTGCGTCGAGGCGGGAATCGAGGTCGAGACGCTGCCCGGCGCCACGGCGCTGATTCCGGCGCTGGTGCAGAGCGGGTTTCCGTGCGACCGTTTCTGCTTCGAGGGCTTCCTGCCCCAGAAGAAGGGGCGGATGAAGCAGTTGCAGGCGCTTGCCGGCGAGGAGCGCACGATGATTTTCTACGAATCGCCCTACCGCGTGGTCCGGTGTCTCGAGCAGTTCGCCGAGGTTTTCGGCGAAGACCGCCGGGTTTCGGTGTCGCGCGAGATCACCAAGAAGTTCGAGCAGACCGTGCGCGGAACCGTCGCCGAGGCGCTCGGGCATTTCCGCACGACCGAACCCAAGGGCGAGTTCGTGATCGTCGTGGCCGGAAAACCCAAAGTCCGCCGCGTCCGGGAGGACGGGGAGGAGTAACTCAAATCGAAACGCATTGATGGAAGAGAACCGTACAGACGATACACAAAAGGTAAAACGTTCGTTTTCGGCGTGGCTCGGGGAGCTGCGCGAATTTATGAAGGGCCGTTTCAGCCTCGACGAGGACAAGGCGCAGCGCGACGAGGTCGTGGCCTCCGTCTCGAAGGGCGTGGAGTTCCGCGGCGTCAACCTCTGGGTGCTGATCTTCGCCACGATGATCGCCTCGCTGGGCCTGAACGTCAATTCGGCCGCGGTGATCATCGGCGCGATGCTCATTTCGCCGATCATGGGCCCGATCATGGGTGTCGGCCTCGCGCTGGGCATCAACGATTTCGAACTGCTCAAGAAGTCGCTGCGCAACCTGGCGCTGATGTTCATCGTCGCCATCATCACCTCGACGGTCTATTTCTTCATCTCGCCGCTCTCGTCGAACAGCAGCGAGCTGCTGGCGCGCACCGTGCCTACGACCTACGACGTGCTGATCGCCCTGTTCGGCGGCCTGGCGGGTATCGTGGCGCAGACGCGGCAGGACCGCACGTCGACCGTCATTCCCGGCGTGGCCATCGCCACGGCCCTCATCCCGCCCCTCTGTACGGCGGGCTTCGGACTGGCCACGGGGCAGTTCCGCTTTTTCATCGGCGCCTTCTACCTCTTCTTCATCAATTCGGTGTTCATCGCGCTGGCGACCTATGCCATGGTGCGTTTTCTGCAATACGAGAAGAAGGTCTTCATCGACAAGGTCCGCGAGCGCACGGTCAAGCGGCTGATGATGGTCATCACGCTGGTGACCTTCATTCCGAGCGTCGTCATCGGGTTCCACATGGTCCGCGTCTCGTTGTTCGAGGCCGTGGCCGACAAATACGTGTCGCAGGTCTTCAACTTTCCGCATACCCGCGTGATCGAGTGCAACAAACACTACGCGCAGGGCAAGAACCCCTCGCAGATCGAGCTGCTGCTCGTGGGCGAGCCGCTGGGCGAGGAGGTGATCGAGAATGCCCGTACGCAGATGCGCAATTTCGGGCTGGAGGAGGCCGAACTGGTCGTCCGGCAGGCCAATACGGAGGACAAGGTCGACGTGGTTTCGCTCCAGAAGAGCTATCAGGAGCTGCTGGAGGAGAAGAACCGCCGGATCGGCGAGATGTCCTCGCAGCTGAAACGCTACCGGGTGACCAACGTCGAGGTGAACGACATCTCGCGCGAAGTGGGGGCCATGATGGACAACATCGGGGCCATTTCGCTGACCAAGGGCATCACCTTCGACGTCGAGGGCACGCCCGGCGATACGACGCTCGTGTGCGTGGTGACGCCCCGGGATTCCGCGCTTCCGGTCGACCGTGAAACGCTGATCCGCTGGTTGAGAATCCGCACCAAGGTCGAGAACGTCAAACTTTTCGTGGAACCCTAATCCGGGCGGCAGGCATGAAACGAACCGATCTGACCATTTTGCAGCGCTTCTGGCTGGAGACCCTTTGGCTGGGCGCACGCGTGTTCGCCGTGATGCCTTACTGGTTCAAGTACTACGTCGTCGAAAACCTGCTTTTCGTCCTGCTCTACTACTGCCTGCGCTACCGCATGAAGGTCGTCAAGACCAACCTGCGGAACTCGTTCCCCGAGAAGAGCGAACGCGAACTGGCCGTCATCCGGCGGCGGTTCTACCGCACGCTGTCCGAAATCTTCGTCGACACGATCAACATGGCCTACATGAACGAGGAGAAGGGGCGGACGGTGCTTACGGTCAAAGACGTGGAGAAACACGTGGAAGCGGTGCACGGCCGCGATTGGATCGCCATGACGGCCCATTTCGGCTGCTGGGAGTACTGCTCCTACTGGGGGCTTTACGAGCGGTCGCAGATGCTGGTCGCCGTCTACCATCCGCTGCGCAGCAAGGTGATGGAGGAACTCTACCGGCGGCTGCGCAATTACGAAAATTCGATGACCGTCTCGATGAAGGAGAGCCTGCGTTTCTACCTGCGCAACCGGACCGGAGGCATCGCCGGCAAGAACCTCGTGATGGGGCTTATCGCCGACCAGAATCCCCCGCGGCGGCCCGACAGCCGTTGGTTCCGCTTCCTCAATCAGGATACCGTCTTTTTCGACGGCATCGAGAAGATGGCGCTCAAATTTCACATGCCGGTCTATTTCTGCCGCCAGCGCCGGCTGCGCCGAGGGTATTACGAGTTGGAGTTCCTGCGCCTCTACGACGGCGTGGAGCAGGTCGCGCCCAACGAGGTGACGGAGCGCTATGTGCGGCAGCTCGAAAGCGACATCGTCGCCGATCCGGGGATGTGGCTCTGGTCGCATCGCCGTTGGAAACACCGTCGTCCGCAATGTCCGTCGTAAAGATCGTCATACTCAACTGGAACGGGGCCGCCCATCTGCGGCGCTTCCTTCCCTCGGTGGTGCGCACCGCTCCGCCGGGGGTGGAGATCATCGTGGCGGACAACGGTTGGCCCGACGGTTCGACGGCGCTCGTCGAGCGGGAGTTTCCGTCGGTTACGTTGCTCCGGCTGCCGGAAAACTACGGTTTCGCCGGAGGTTACAACCGCGCGTTGGAGCGGTTGGGGGGCGATTACTGGGTGCTGCTCAACTCCGACGTCGAACCTGCGGAGGGGTGGTTGGAGCCGCTGATCGCGGAGCTAGACGCGCAGCCCGACGTGGCTGTCGTGGGGCCGAAACTGCTCTCCTGCGCCGAGCGCGACCGGTTCGAGTATGCGGGTGCTGCGGGCGGATTCATCGACTGGTTCGGTTTCCCGTTCTGTCGGGGACGTATCCTGCGGACGTTGGAGAAGGATCGGGGGCAGTACGACGACACCCGCGATGTCTTTTGGGTGAGCGGTGCGGCCTTCTGCTGCCGTGCGGAGGTATTCCGCCGCATGGGCGGTTTCGACGCCGGCTTCTTCGCCCACATGGAGGAGATCGACCTTTGCTGGCGGATGCAGCTGGCGGGTTACCGGGTGCGGATCGTGCCCCGGAGCAGGGTCTACCACCTGGGCGGCGGCACGCTCCAGACCGATTCTCCGGCCAAGGTCTTCTACAATCACCGGAACAATCTCGCCATGCTTTACAAGTGCGCCTCGCCCGCACAGCGGCTTTGCGTGGCCGTTGCGCGCCCGGCGCTCGACCTGCTCGCCGCGCTGTCCTACCTCATGCAGGGCCGCCGGGACAACTTCCGCGCCGTGTTCCGCGCCTGGCGCGACTTCATCCGCTGGCACGGGGCGCTGGCCCGCAAACGGCGTGAGATCCGCGCGAACCGCAAGGGTTCCGCCGCGGAAAACATCTACCGCGGCTCGGTGGTGCTGCGCTACCTTTTCGGCCGGCGGACCTTCGGCGGCATGATGCGCTGACGCGGAGCCGATGTCGTCGTTTTCGCAACGGGACTTGTGCAATCTTCGTTTTTTGCGTATCTTTCTGAAAAATACCTTCGCTTATGATACGTGCGGCTCTTCTGCTGTCGGCAGTCGTGTGTTTTTTGCAGCCTTTTCGCGCGTCGGCGACAGGGCAGGCTGCCGAACGGCTTGTCGTCGGGTGCGATACGATGCAGTTGTTCGCACTGCCGCTGGCGACGGCGGATTCCGCCGTGCTCGCCCGGCTCGAAAAACGGCTGGACGAACTCGATGCCTCCGGCTCTACGGCTTGCTGGCGTCGGTGTATCGGTGTCTGGCGGCTGGACGACGAGGGCATCTTGTGGCTTGAGTGCGTGAACACCGAGGACGGCGACGTCGTATTTTCCGGAGCGGAGCTGTTTCCCGAATTTGCAGCGGGATCACGCGCCCGGGCCGGCTGGTTCAGCGGAGAGATCCGCTATGGCACGGGGAATCTGGTGTATTACCAACACGATGGATTTATGCGGAATCTCGAACGCGAATGGGTGGCTGCGGTGTCCGAGGGGCGCGTGAGGGAGACGAAAGCCTACCGGAACCGGCTGTATGAAAGAGGTGCGGATGCGACGGACAATGCGCAGCGTGTGGCCGCGGCGTTCGACAGCCTTCATGTCGGAAAGTCGCCCGATCTGCTGTCGCTGTATGTGGTCTTTGCAGCCGATTCCACAGGGCGGGTGGTTCGGATCGACCGGGCGCGACTGTTGTCGGAAAAGGGAAGTCTTGTTGTCAGCGATCCGGCTGACCCGCTGTTGCAGGCAGCTCTGCGGGCGTTTCGCTCGGTGTCGCGCTGGGATGCCTGGTGGGTCGGAGGGGTCTGGAAGGAACAGGCGTATTTTATTCCGCAGCGCAGGGCCGGGACGGTTTGGAAACCGCGAAGAGGATAACGATGCTTATTGCTCCGGCTTGCAGGGAAGCGTGAACCAGAAGGTCGAGCCTTTGCCCGGTCGGGATTCGACGCCGATGCGGCCGCCCATCGTTTCGACGATCGACTTCGAGATCGCCAGTCCGATGCCGATGCCCTGCCTGAACGATCCCGCCTTGACGAAACGTTGGAAAAGCTGTTCCCGGTGTTCTTCGGGGATGCCGGCTCCCGTGTCGGCGACGTAGACGTAGAGTTCCCCGCCGCGGATTCGAATCCGAAATCGACGGAGCCTTCGGAGGTGAATTTCATGGCGTTGCTCAAAAAGTTGGCGATCACCTGAATCAGCCGTTTGCGGTCCGTGCGGATGTAGCGGACGGGATATTTCCTGTGGAAGGTGATCCGCACCGGGCTGTTCTTGGGCTGCCGCATGCGGAAACCGCCTTCCAGCTCTTCCATGACGGCATTGAGTTCCACGTCGGTATATTCGTAGCCGAGGGTTCCGGCTTCGATCTTCGAGAGATCGAGGATGTCGCTGAGTTGCTGCATCAGTACCTCGCCGTTGGAGCGGATGATGCGCATGTACTCCTGTTTCTCGGTCGGGGCGGGGTCGTCCATGAGCAGTTCCGAGAATCCGATGATGGCGTTCAGCGGCGTGCGCAGTTCGTGGCTCATGTTGGCCAGGAAGCGTGATTTCATGCGGTCCGACTCCTCGGCGCGAACGCGGGCTTTCTCCAGTTCGCGCTGGGTGCGTTTCTGGGCCGAGATGTCGCTCACGGTCAGCACCACCCGGGGCTGTCCTGCGACGGTGAGGAAATTGCCCGCCACGCTTACGTCGCAGTCGACGGTTGCCGTGCGGTCGTCGGAGGTGTAGAGCACCATCGGGACCTCCAGTCCCGAGAAGCCTTTCTTCGTCCGGAACACCCCGGTGATGGCCGCGCGGACGGGACAGTCGGCGCACAATTCGTGCGTGCCGCAGACGCCGGCGTCCTCGCCGTTCCTGCAGCGCAGCAGGTTGCCCACCTTGGGCGGCACGGCTTGCGGTGCGGTTCCCGTCGCGGAGCGATAGTTGGTTTGCAGAACGTTGAAATCGGGGTCGATCAGCAGCAGGTAGGCGGCTACGTTGCGGAATATGCAGTCGTTGATCCGGTCGCTTGTTCGGATGTACCGGCGCTGGTAGCAGATACGGACGGCCAGGAGGACGCAAAACGCCGCCAGCACCCCTGTTCCTATTACGTATAACAACTGCATCCGATTATTCGGTTTTCGTTTCCGATCCCAAAGGTAGGTAAAATCCGGTGAAATAGGAGGGTAAATGATAAAAAAGACATCCGGAATCGTCCGGATGTCTTTTTTTGTCGGTGGGGGATCTTTCTATTTGTTGATCTTGGCCCACGAGTCCTTGAGCGTTACCGTGCGGTTGAACACCAGATGACCGGGGGTCGAGTCGGTGTCGGGGCAGAAGTAGCCCACGCGCTCGAACTGTACGGCCTGGCCTACGGGGATGTCGCGCAGCGACGGCTCGAGGTAGCCTGTGATTTTGACCATTGATTCGGGATTGAGGTTGTCCTCCCAGGTCTGCCCTTCGTCCACGTCGTCGGGGTCCTCCTTCGTGAAGAGCGGGTTGAACAGCCGGATTTCGGCCTCCACGGCATCCGCGGCCGACACCCAGTGGATGACGCCTTTCACGCGGCGGCCGTCGCTCGACGAACCTCCGCCCGACATCGGGTCGTAGGTGCAGCGCAGTTCGGTGATGTTGCCCCCCTCGTCCTTGACGACCTCCTCGCACTTGATGAGGTACGAATAGCGCAGGCGCACCTCGCCGCCCGGCGAGAGGCGGAAGAACTTCTTGGGCGGATTCTCCATGAAGTCGTCGCGCTCGATCCAGATCACCTTCGAGAAGGGAACCTGCCGCGTGCCGGCGGCTTCGTCCTCGGGGTTGTTGATCGCCGTGAACAGCTCGGTTTTGTCGTCCTCGTAGTTCGTGATGACCACCTTCAGCGGATTCAGCACGGCCATGCGGCGCTGGGCGACCCGGTTCAGGTCTTCGCGCACGCAGTATTCCAGCTTCCCGAGGTCGATCACGTTGTCGCGCTTGGCGACGCCCACCATCTCGGCGAAGTTGCGCACCGAGGCGGGCGTGTAGCCCTTGCGGCGCAGGGCGCAGATCGTCGGCATGCGGGGATCGTCCCAGCCCATCACGGCGCCCTCCTGCACGAGCTTCAACAGCTTGCGCTTCGACATCATCGTATAGGTGAGGTTCAGGCGCGCGAACTCGTACTGGTGCGAGGGGAAAATGTCGAGCGCCTGGATGAACCAGTCGTACAGCGGACGGTGCACGTCGAATTCCAGGGTGCAGATCGAGTGGGTGATCCGCTCGATCGAGTCGCTCTGGCCGTGGGCGTAGTCGTACATCGGGTAGATGCACCATTTGTCGCCCGTGCGGTGATGCTCGGCGTGGATGATGCGGTACATGATCGGGTCGCGGAACAGCATGTTCGGATGGGCCATGTCGATCTTGGCGCGCAGCACCTTGGCTCCGTCGGGGAACTCGCCGTTCTTCATTCTCGTGAACAAATCGAGGTTTTCCTCCACCGAACGGTCGCGCCACGGCGAGGGCGTTCCCGGCACGGACACCGTGCCGCGGTTTTCGCGGATCTCGTCCTGCGTCTGGTCGTCGACGTAGGCCAGCCCCTTCTTGATCAGTTCGACGGCCCATTCGTAGAGCTGGTCGAAATAGTCCGACGCATAACGCTCCAGCTCCCACTGGAAGCCGAGCCACTGGATGTCGCGCTTGATCGAGTCGACATACTCCACGTCCTCCTTGACGGGGTTCGTGTCGTCGAAGCGCAGGTTGCACTTGCCGCCGTATTTCTTCGCCAGTCCGAAGTTGATGCAGATGCTCTTGGCGTGGCCGATATGCAGGTAACCGTTCGGTTCGGGCGGGAAACGGGTCTGTATGCGCGTTTCGCCCCCGGCGATCGACTCTTCGATGATCTCTTCGAGGAAGTTCAGCGACTTCTCCCGTGTTTCGTTTGTTTCGCTTGCCATATTATTTTTTATGATTCTTGCTGTTGTAAACGGTTTTGAGCAGTTTCACCCCCACGACCAGCATTTGCTGGGTTCCCAGGGCCGTGCCGTCGTGGTGGGCGGCGAACTCCGCGCGGACCGAGACCGTGTCGTCGAAGAACGAGCGGCGGTAGGAGAGCGCCGTGCGGCTGTACACCTTCTGGTCGGTGCGGAAGAAACTCTCGGCGGGGTACAACTCGCGGCCGTAGGGGAGCGGTGTGCCGTCTTCGAGTTCATGTCCGTAGAAGAAGGGGTGGATGTTGTCCCCGACATAGAGGCGTTCGTCGAGCGACAGTCCCCAGCGGCTGATCCGGAAGGCGAACTCGCCCATGCAGGGCTTTTCCCACGAGTGGCCGAAACTGCGGTCGCGCTGGGCCGTGAGCAAAGCTCCCAGTTTGATGTCGAAATCGAAGAAGGCGTTGAACCGCACGCCGACGCAGGGGTTGAGCAGTTGCAGGTCGACGACGTTTTCGATCGGCGCGCCCTGCTGTCCCGCATAGTGGAACATCGAGTAGTTGAACCCGTAGTAGAACGTGTCGAGGTAGTGGCGTCCGGCGAGCAGGATGCGGAACTTTTCGCGCGAGAGGGTCGAGTACATGCCCTCCCAGTCGCAGACGAACTCGACGTAGGAGTTCCTTTTTCCGTTGTACTGCGCCAGCACGCCGTTCATGCGGTTGTGGAAGAAGCGTTCCGACTCGGAGAAGAATGCCGTCGAATAGTCGTCGTCGTGCATCATGTCGCGCGTGAAGATACCGGCCGCGGCCGTCACCTTGGGCGTCTGGAACTGGTAGTAGAAGACGGGTTTGATCTCCGAAAGATAGGCCGATTCCTGGGTTCCGAAATTCTTGATCATGTCCGCGGCGATGACCAGCGTGTTTTTCTCGTCCCACCGGATGCCGACACGGGGCGTCAGCCGGGCCGCGAAGTCCGTGCCCGATTCGATGTCCAGTCCCGGCACGGCGAACTCGTTGCTGCCGAATTCCTTGTTGTCGAAATACATTTTGAAATCGGTTCCCAGCAGAATCTCCTGTGCGTGTCCTGCGGCGACGCATCCGGAAAGGGCGAGCAAGAGTAAAAGTTTTTTCATAGGTGTCAACGGAATATAGCTGACAAAAGTAAGGAAAAGATTTTAATTTTATTTACTTTTGCCCCCGAAATCAATCGTTCCGAACCCATTATGCGCAAAATCACCAACGAAGAACTCGGCAGGCCTTCGGCCGAGGAGTTCGCCGCGATGGAAAAGATGCCTGTCACGGTGGTGCTGGACAACGTTCGTTCGGCCCAGAACGTCGGGGCCTTTTTCCGCACGGGCGACGCTTTCGCCGTGGAGCGGATCGTCCTGTGCGGCATCACCGCCACTCCGCCCAGCCGTGACATCCACAAAACGGCTCTGGGGGCCGAGATGACCGTGTCCTGGAGTTATTGCGCTTCGACCGTCGGGTGCATTGCGCAGCTGCGTGCCGAAGGATATGCGGTCTACGCCGTGGAGCAGGTCGAGGGGGCCGTGATGCTCGATGAGTTTCGTGCCGTGCCGGGAGTGAAGTATGCGCTCGTCTTCGGCAACGAGGTCGACGGCGTGGGGCAGGAGGCCGTCGATCGGTGCGACGGGGCCGTCGAAATCCCGCAGGCCGGGACCAAGCATTCGGTCAACGTCTCGGTGTCGGGCGGCGTCGTTTTATGGAGTTTCTTTTGCCAAATCCGTCCGAAGCGTTAACTTTGCCGCGTTGTAAAACTTAAAATCTGAAAAAATGTCAGTAGAAAGCACCGTCCGCGCGGTAACGACTTACCGCCTGACGGAGATGAAACAGCGGGGCGAGAAGATCGCCATGCTCACCTCTTACGACTATTCGATGGCGAAGATCGTCGATGCCGCGGGTATCGACGTGATTCTCGTGGGCGACTCGGCCGCCAACGTGATGGCCGGTTACGAGACCACGGTTCCCATCACCCTCGATATGATGATCTACCACGCCCGTTCGGTCGTGCGTGCCGTGGAGCGGGCGCTGGTCGTCGTCGACCTGCCGTTCGGAACCTATCAGGGCAACTCGAAGGTGGCGCTCGATTCGGCCATCCGCATTATGAAGGAGACCGAGGCCGACGCCGTGAAGATGGAGGGCGGCGAGGAGATCCTCGAATCGGTCCAGCGCATTCTCTCGGCCGGCATTCCCGTCATGGGACACCTCGGCCTGACGCCCCAGTCGATCCACAAGTTCGGAACCTACGCCGTCCGCGCCAAGGAAGAGGCCGAGGCCGAAAAACTGCTGCGCGACGCGCACCTGCTGAGCGAGGCGGGCTGTTTCGGCATCGTGCTCGAAAAGATTCCCGCGGCGCTGGCCGCGCGCGTGACCGCCGAGATTCCGACCCCGACGATCGGCATCGGCGCCGGCGCGGGCTGCGACGGCCAGGTGCTCGTGATCCACGACATGCTGGGTATCAACAAAGGGTTCTCGCCGCGCTTCCTGCGCCGCTACGCTGACCTGCACACGGTGATGACCGGTGCCGTGGAGCAGTATGTCAGGGATGTGAAGGAGTGCGATTTCCCCAACGAAAAGGAGCAGTATTAGTCCCTGATTCCTTATACACGCAAGCCCCGGTTGGAACATTCCAGCCGGGGCTTGCGTTGCAGAAGGCTAAAGACGGCTATTGGATCGTCTTGTGCAGGGCCTCGTAGAAATCGGGTCCTTCGCCCGCGTATTTTCCGATGATGAGGCCGTCGGGACCGATGATCACCTTGGTGGGGTATCCGCTGACAGCATATTCGACGGAGATGTCTTCCGCTGCCGGAACGTCTTTCGGATTGTAGACGTTGATCCACGGCAGCCGGTGTTCTTCGACCGCGGCGAGCCATCTCTCCGGAGTGTCGTTGCAGTCGACGCCGACTATTTCCAGTTTGCTTTTATAACGGTCGTAGTATCTCTTCATCTCCGGGATTCCTTTGATGCACCATCCGCACCAGCTGCCCCAGAAGTCGAGCACGACATACTTTCCGCGAAGCGACGAGAGGGTGAAATTCTTATCGTCGGCGGTTTTCAGCGTGAAGTCCGGAGCGGGGCTGCCGGCGACGATCTTCGCTTCGGCCAGCCGGATCAGGCGGTATTTTCCGGCTTTGGCCAGCAGCGGTTCGAGCAATGGCCTAAATATCGAGTTGCGGGCCGCATCGGCGAGTCGTTCGTGGTATGTTAAAACGCTGTCGATGGGTATTTTCGTCAGGCAGTATCCTGCGAGCGGGTTGTCCGGATTGGCGTCGATGTAGTCCATTTCGCAAGCCCGGCGGCGGGCCATCACCTGCCGGAACCGCTCGTAGAGCGCTTCCTGTTCCGCGCGGCTTTTTCCGGCCATGGCATCCTGCAATCGCTGGCCTTCGATCCAGAAGGGCCGCAATTCCTGATAATGGCGGCTGTGATCTTCGTTGAGACGGGTGCCCGAAAGCGTGCAGTTGAAACCCGTCGAGTCGATCCGGCCCCGGAGTACGGCGTGTTCGCCCTTGTCGAGGAATAATTTCATGTCCGAAGTGCTGGTCGAATGGCGTCTTCCCTGATCGAATTCCATGAGCTGCATGGGGATGATGATGAATTGTGTCGGCCGCTCGACGGGCGTGTCGTATGCAAATCGCCCGTTGACGGCGACGATCGTGTCGTAGGTGATCCGTTGGTCGTCATCTCCCTTGAGGCCGGGCATATCTTCGATCGCGCAGTGCACGATGCAGAGTGAATCGTTGGTCAGGCTGTCGATATGCCCCGTGATCGTATGTCGGGGTGCGCAGCCGGCGACGGCGGCCGCAAGCAGGAGGAGCAGGTCTCTTTTCATTTCGGAATGGTGGGTCGATTTTGCATTCAAAGATAACACAAAAAGTCTTACGCCGAACCTATTGATAGAATGTTGATAAAAAAATCGGCGGATAGGTCCGGAAATTAGGCCGTTTCGAAAAAAATCACTACATTTGCGAGCAACAAAAATCCACGTTCATTATGTCTTTTATCAATGAAAGGGTTCAGCCCGAAGGACTTACCTTCGACGATGTGCTGCTTATACCCGCCTATTCGGAAGTGTTGCCGCGAGAGGTCAATGTCCAGACCCGTTTCTCGCGAAATATCTCTCTCAACATCCCCATTGTGTCCGCCGCCATGGACACGGTAACCGAAGCGCCGCTGGCCATCGCCCTGGCGCGGGAAGGAGGAATCGGCGTGATCCACAAGAACATGACCATCGCCGAGCAGGCCGCGCAGGTCCGCAAGGTGAAGCGCGCCGAGAACGGCATGATCTACGATCCGGTGACCATTTCCAAGGACCACACCGTCGGCGACGCGCTGAACCTGATGAAAGAGAACAAGATCGGAGGCATTCCGGTCGTGGATGCGGACAGGATGCTTATCGGCATCGTCACCAACCGCGACCTGCGTTTCCAGCGCGACATGTCGCGCCGCATCGAGGAGGTGATGACGCCCGGCGACCGCCTCGTGACGACGCACAATCCCGAACTCTCCCACGCCCAGGAAATACTGCTCAACAGCAAGATCGAAAAGCTCCCCGTGGTGGACGACGCAGGCCGTCTGGTGGGGCTGATCACTTATAAGGACATCACCAAGGTGCAGGATCACCCCAATGCCTGCAAGGACGACAAGGGGCGCCTGCGGGTAGCCGCCGGGGTCGGCGTGACGTATAATACGATGGAGCGCGTCGGCGCGCTTGCGGAGGCTCAGGCCGACGTGATCGTGATCGACACGGCTCACGGCCATTCCAAAGGCGTGATCGACATGCTGCGCCGCGTGAAGAAGGAGTATCCCGATCTGGAGGTAGTCGTCGGCAACATCGCTACGGGCGAGGCCGCCAAGAT
>ENA-OROO01001292-OROO01001292.1-human-gut-metagenome-genome-assembly--contig:-NODE-1292-length-13353-cov-2.900211_pt1 | contig 13353 bp, 9 predicted proteins | sample MGYA00242130_ERZ509052 | MGnify/ENA primary metagenome ERZ509052 (study PRJEB26280, sample SAMEA2338730) | human gut metagenome | biome: human gut; feature: human-associated habitat; material: faeces... | reverse complement strand
ATTGAACGACATAAAAGAACAGAGTGAATACTGTGAAAATATTATTATTGTTGTAACAGGGGATTTAGTACATCATGGAAATTATGCATATAAAAATTCCGTTTTGAAATTTTTCGATCGTTTGCATAAGATACTGTCAGTAAAAGTCAAGGACATTTTTATTATTCCGGGAAATCATGATAAAGAGCGTAGTATTTTGGATAAAGATATCTTGAAAAAGTATAGATCTGAAAAAAATAAGAATAAAAAATTTTATGATAACTATTGGAAATATATTGAACTTGAGTTTCAAAAACATATAGATTTGACGAAAAAAATTTACAAAATATTTGAACCAGATAAAAAATATGAATTGTATGGAGCGGAAGCGGTTGAGATTAATAATAAAAGAATCGCGTTTTTAAGATGTAATACAGCTTGGAGCTGTATGGGGGATAAAGATGAAAGACATTTGAAGTTTGGAAGATTTCAATTAAATAAGTTGATACAAGATTACGAGCAACATAGAGGAAAAGGATATGATTTAACAATTGTATTAGCTCATCACCCACTAAATTGGCTATCGGGAAAAGAAGAAACTATGGTAAAGAGAGAATATATCTCAAACGATAAATTGAATGTTGATCTTTATATCGGAGGACATATTCATGATAGTGAAATTACAAATTTGCAAAATACAAGACATACATTGACTACGCTTGTGGCGGGAATTGGGTGGCCAGATGATGAAAATGAGAGCAATTACCAATATGAACACAATTATGCATGGTATACTTGTAATATGGACATTAATTCAATGGATGTGTATGTGAGAAAAGCGGATCGGATGGGTAAGTTTGAGCCTGATATAAATTTTTATCCTGACGCCAAGGCAAAACTCGACCAAAAAATAATTATGCCCATTAAGGCAAGTAATACGAAAGCATTTTTTGATCTGACAACAATACAAAAAAGATCGCCAAAAGCATGCTATATTACAGATGACATGATTCAATGGATGCAACTATATATGATGTTGATGGGAAATGTACGCAGGAAAGTATATATAGAATTGGAAAAAGAGCGCAGGGGTGTTTTGGAACAGATCAATCTCCAATTTTCACAAGAAGAAATATATAAAAAAATAATTATTGATGGAGAAAATGTACCAGATAAAGAAAAGCTCTTTAAGGGAAAAGAGGATATTCTTGAAAAAATGTTTCAGGCATACCTATATAAGATTTGTTACATCTTTTCGGAAGAAGTTGTAAAGCTATTGAATAAAAATGAAATAACGGAAGCAGAACTTCGTGTACATTTCAGATGGCTTAATAAGAAAAAGAAAATTGAAACAGCAACTTATGATCAGTTATGTTTAGCAAAGGCTCCGAAATGGGAGGAGTATATTATGAAACCGTTGGCATGGGATGAACTGCTTAAATTCGCATATGAGAAGAAACATCCTTTAATCGCTTCAGTAAATCATATGGGGTGTGGGAAAAGTTATTGTAAAAATGAAAACAGAAAAGATAAAAATAATACTTGGTGTGATTTTTTGACGGCAGTTCCGGAGATTGAGGGTAATGATTATATTGAATGTGTTCCGCGAAATAAGGAAGTGATATGCCAAATGCCATGGATAACATTTGGGGTTACGGTATATAGAGAAGAAGATAGAAAGTTGTTATTTTTAATGGATTATTTTAGAATTGATCAAATTGTGTCTGAATTTATTCAGGAATTTCGATATTTTATGCCGATAAATATGCAACATTTTGTAGAAAATAATATAGCTGATACGTCGACATGGTAGGAGGTTACGGTTTGAGTAAAGAAGCTGCATTAGAAAAGAATATATATAAAAAAGTGTTTGAGGCAACAGCTAACATCAAGTTTGTAGAGTCTTTGAAAGATAAAAAAGATGATGATGTGGTGCTGGTAAACTCTAATTGGATTAATGGACTCATTCCTGTCGCTGCCAGATGTATAAAAGAAGATCACAAAAGATCAGAGGTCATGTCAAAGTTGCATCGGGCAATTGACCGTTTGGATGGCGAGTGGGATGTTTATGTGCCAATGTATGTGAATGAAGTAAAAATATGTGCGGGAAACCGTTCTGAATATCCGATAAATACATTTCGGGAGGCGAGCGAAAAAGATAAAAAACGATTAAAAACAATTAAAAACAATTAAAAATAATTGAGGTGTCATAAATTTGTGAATAGTTACGAATGGGCAGAGCCGATTTTCCGGGTTCTGCCTCCTCATATTCCTCTGGAGAATATTTCCTTAAAATCTGTTCTCTGGTTAAACCAAGATCAATCATATTTTGAATCGCATCAATTTTGGCTTCATGTAGTCCGGTAAGCCTGCCTTCACGTAGTCCTGTAAGTCTACCTCTGGCCTCGCCCTGCTCCAACAGTTCCTCCGACCGTAACTTTAAAATTTTACCACCCATAATCTCACCCAATCCTTTCCTGATAGCATTATCCTCTGGGATAATATAATCTGCGATTTTCTCAATTAAAACAATCATGTCCATATAAAGATGTGACTTTTGTTCTTTTTCGGACGCGTACTCTAACCTTCGGTTGATCTCCCGGAAATCGTCCAGCAGATGCTTCACTTTTTTCGAATTCGTTCCATTGTGCTTCAAAAAATGCTCATACCGTAAGATATGATACGGAAGCAGAATCAGCAGCCGTTTTTCAAAAATCCGATCCACCGTGTATCTTTTCGCCTGCAAAACCGGAACGCGGTAACGTACTTTCTGACCATCTGCAAACGTTACGATTGCCTCATGATAATCCGGAAGCGAACGGTGATTGCGGATGTAAAGCACGCACGATTGAGGAAACGCAATCTCCCAAATTGCATGTTCCCCCAAAGAAGCATGTTCAAGTGCAATCGAAATGTCGTACTCGAACATCCGGATAACCATTGCCCTGTCCTTAGAGGACTGGCATTCCAGATGGTATATATGTCCACCAATCCGGATAATGGAGTCCGTGATCACGGTTCCGTACTTTTCGTAATGTTCGTTTCGCAATTGTTCAAACTGTTCCTCTTCGCTGTAAGAAGTATGGAAAACTTCGTTGATCAGCGGAATGAGAAGCTGCGGCATTTTTTGCGCAATGGTTCGGAATACATCGTCGAAAATCGTGCTGTGTTCTGTTGTGTTTTCTGTGTCGGCATCTGGCAACGAAGTTGTCAAAATGTCAGTGTTCCCCATGTAGCGTCCTACCTTTCCTTTAGTATATATCATAAGCATCTGCTTTTACAATATAGAAAGTATAAAAAACAGAGCTGTTATGACCAGTTCTATGAAATTGTGGTTCTAATGGAAATTTATGAGCGAAATGCTCTCCATGAGTGGTGATTGCGGTACAATGGCGATGTATCGCATAAGTAATTGTGGTATGTAATTTTATAAACCCAGTAAAAACAGAATATCGTATTTTCGGACAGAAGTCAAATGATTTATAACAGTAACAGAAAAACAACAATTGCGATACGATTGGAAAATAAATCGTATCACGATTGTTGTTGTAAAATTATTTTCTGGTTTATAGGATCTCCTCAAGCCCATACAATGCCGCACCCAGTGCACCGACAATCTCTGGTTCCTCATAGATATGTAGTTTTTCTCCAAGCTGCTCCTCCAGCACGGCGACGACACCCGGATTCTTGGCAACACCGCCAGTCATCATATATCCCGGATTCAGACCGACACGTTTCAGGAGGGACATTGCTTTCCCGGCAATTGCCTTGTGAATTCCATGTGCAATATCAGCAATCTCTTTGTTCTGTGCGATCAGGGAGATAACTTCCGATTCAGCAAAAACACTGCACATGCTGCTGATTTCAATATTTTCTTTGGACTGCAGGGATACCGGGCCAAGTTCATCGATACTGATTTCCAGGGAGCGCGCCATCATTTCCAGAAAGCGGCCGGTTCCGGCGGCACATTTATCATTCATGACAAAATCGGCAACTTCTCCATTGTCATTCAGCCGGATGGCTTTGCTATCCTGACCGCCGATATCGAGGATCGTGTGAACGTCCGGGAAGAGAAGATGCGCACCTTTTCCGTGGCAGCTGATTTCGGTTACATTTTTGTCCGCAAATGGAATGCTGACACGACCATAACCCGTGGATACAATCAGGGAAATATCTTCCCGGTCAAGTCCGGCCTTTTTCAGAACGTCTGCCAATGCGGCATCTGCACTCTGGGAAGATTTGGCTCCGGTGCGGACAACTGAAAATGCTTTGATCTGTCTGTTTTCGTCTAAGATTACGGCGTTTGTAGAGGTAGAGCCGCTGTCAATTCCTAATGTATACACAGTATCACCCTTTCTTTTTATCATTTGTTTTTCCCCGGTCAGGGACAATCCTTTTTTCACTTTCAATTCTTCCATAAAGGCTTCCACACGGGTCCGGACCTGTCCGGCACATTGTCTGGTGGAATCGGTTTCTACCAGCAGAATCGGCAGATCCAGCCGCTGGCGGAAATCCGCATACTCGTAAGAATAAGAGTCACAGAATTTGACGGTATGATATATAATTCCATCCAGGCGGTCGGTAAAACCGTCAAGAAAATGTTCACGGTTCGCTGCTTTTAACATGCGCATGCATGGAATCTGGTTTAGCAGCGCGGCAGCATAAGAATGCAGGACCTGATCCTCTGTAATGGAAAAATCACGTGCAAGTCCGGTGCATGTTAAATCAAACAGCAGATTGGCACCGCGGTCGACAAGCAACTGACGGATTTCATTGTTGCATCGGGCACCCATGATTCCGATATTGAGTTTCTGTCCGTTTCCTTTTTCGGACACTGCGCTGGCAGACATGCGGGTGTTTTCCTGTTTTTTCAGAGCCGCTTTGTTCTGCATCATGGAAACAAAACGTTTCAGATCCAGTGTTTTTCCAGAGAAAGCCTCGTACTCGGTGAGCATTTGTTTTAGCTGGCGTTCATAGAGTGCTACTGCAAAATCATTAAATTTGCGGGGAATATCCAGCAAAAAGAAAAATTTATCCGGGAACTGGCTTTTTAATGTGTCATACAGACGCCGGATGCTGTCGCAGCAGGTAGTCAGAATGACACCCTCATAGTCATGTTCCAGCACATCTTCCAGCACGGCCTTGGTATAGGAACAGATGTTGGCGTGCATCAGGGTGTCCGCGTGGTTAAAATCCGTAACGGATGGACGTGTGATTTCCGTGTCCATGGCTTCAAATAATTCCATGGGGGTATATTTACATACATAACCTAACATGATGAATTCCTCTCTTTATCCAGAATTTCCAGAAAAGCTTCCAGACGGGTTTTGATCTGTCCGTCATGGCTGTTCCGGCGGTCCATGGCATCGCCATCCAGAACGAGCAGTGGAATATCCGCGGCCTTGAGTGTTTCGCGAAGCTGGAATACTCCGCCGGCAGATTGCTTACAGCCCCAGTGGCAGAAGTTAATTACGCCATCGGCATGCATTTCTTTTGCCAGTTTTACGACCATATTTGCTTTTTTTTCGTAGGGACCGTTATAGAGATTGTTTAGCATTTTAGTGGCAAGTGCTTCCAGTGGGTGGGTGGTATCCAGTTCGTCCATGTAATCCAGGTTCATTTCGGTACACTGGATCTGGTAATCTCTGTTCAGGTTAAAATAGTGTTTGAGTGTTTCCTGATAAAAAGGAAGCAGATGTACCCACACAATCCGGGTGCCGTCATATTTCGGATATTGTTTGATATCCTCGGCAAAACTGCGGAACAGGTCAAGGGTTTCCGGTGTTCCGATGTTTAAGTGGGTGGCAAAAAGCATGTACATCTGCAGAGTCAGTGTCGATGGATAATAGCGCTCTGCCTGCAGTTTTAAAAACTCTTTGTAATAAGCTTTCGACTGGTTTTCGCGGGCAAGTGTTTCCGACAGGTCATCCATGGACAGACGTTTTCCGGTCAGTGCTTCCAGTTTCTGAATCAGTTCTTTCAGCTGCATGGTCACATATTCCACGGCTTCCGGAGAACAGCTGTCCGGCACATCGATCACATAAGTGTCAAGATCCGTGTGCCGGCTGACATAGCGGAATGTGTTAATATTGCCGTCACAAATCATGGAAGTTGTCACACCGAGTCTGGCAGGTGAAATAATTCCGGAGTCTACGGCACCGATAAAATCTTTGTGATAGGAACAGAGCGTGGAGGCAATTCCCCGGCTTTCTGCGCGGTCGATAAAATAGTCTTCACACGTAAATCCTGAGAGAAACGAGGAAAGACATTCCATGGAAAGCGCACTGAGTCCGAAGCACTGGAAAATTTCCACGGGTGCAAACAGATTGCACCAGACCGTGGATTCCGGGTATTCCAGCGCATGAAGCGTATTTTTTACGCCGAGCGTATTCAGCTTCTGATATGCTTTCGGCATTGTTTTTTCTGCAAAATGTTCCGTCCGGAACTGTTCGAGATGTAATCCGATGTCAATCATTTTGCGGGAAACTGCCGGGTGGGTGCCGGCATATTTTTTAATATAATTTCCGTAAGTTTTGACGATATTCATAGTATATATCCTTTATTAAACAGGTTCATTTTCAAAAAATTATTATAACCTTGTGTCTGTAAAAAATAAAGTTTTGTGTAATAAAATTTAGAAAAACCTAAGAATCTAAAATATTGCGTATTATAGGGGGATTGATTATAATAGAAAGTACGGAATTATCTATTATGGAAGGAATCAGGACACATGGGAGCACAGGACAATACGGAAAAGGTACTGCGCAGTCTTCACGTTTTGCTGTCGAAGAGTGAGCCGTATCCGAAAGAGCCGAGTAAAGTTATCATAGATAAGCAGCAGGTGATTGATCTGTTGGCAGAATTAAATACCTGTATTTATCAGATTATGGATGAATACGAGCTGACCATTCGAAGCCGTGACAAGGCAGAGCGCGATTTCCATAAAAAGGGAGATCAGATCATCTGGGATGCAAGCCGTAAGGCAGAGGACATTTATGCGGCATCTGTCATGTATATGGATGAAACGTTAAACCGTATGCAGGATATTATGCAGGAGGCGGACAAAAAGGTCGGTGCCATCTATCAGGAAATTAAAGAACAGATGGAAAAAGAAGAACAGGAATTAAGAACCAACAAATCCGAACTCAAAGGACAGCTGCAGGATCTGGTTGATACCGAAAAGTACTTAAAGATCATCGAGGAACGGAACCGCGAGATTGAGAAGGAAAAGATGGAAGGAAGACCGGAGTACGAGCAGGAGAAGCGGGAAGAAAAAGCAATTTACGCAAACCGGCAGACCGATATTAAGATTAACCAGGAATATCTGGATAAGCTGGGACTTTCCGTACCGGAAGAACCGGTAGAAGACCTTGCGGAAGAACCAGTAGAAAAGCCAGTGGAAAAGCCGGTGGAAAAACCAAAGAAGCTGTCGCCGAAGCCGGAGATTCCGGCACCGGTTACGGTAGAAGATGACGATGAAGAGTTAAAGCAGCTGGAAGAACAACTGCGTGTGAATCTGGATGCTGATTATTTTAAGTGGAAAGATGAACAGGAAGAACAGGAAGCAGCAGAAGAAAAAGAAAAATCTGCCGGCTTTCAGAACAAGATCAAGAACCTGATAGGAGGACATCCGCATGACGATTCTAGTGTGTGATGATGACAAGGAAATTGTAGACGCAATTGAGATTTACCTGATTCAGGAAGGATACCAGGTAGTAAAAGCATATGACGGGGAACAGGCTCTGGAGATGCTTCGCACAAAGAAAATTGATCTGATGGTGATCGACGTGATGATGCCGAAACTGGATGGAATCCGTGCGACATTCCAGGCACGTAAAACAAGCAGCATTCCCATTATCATCCTGTCTGCCAAGACAGAAGATGCGGATAAGATTCTGGGGCTGAACGTGGGGGCGGACGATTATGTGACCAAGCCGTTTAATCCGCTGGAACTGGTTGCCCGTGTGAAGTCACAGCTGCGGCGTTATACCACACTTTCGAGCACCCCTTCCGGTGATGCCGTTTATGAAGCCGGCGGCCTGGTTATTAACGATGAATTAAAAAAAGTTACGGTAGATGGGGAAGAGGTCAAACTGACTCCGATCGAATACAACATTCTTCTGCTTCTCATGAAAAATAAAGGAAAAGTATTTTCCATCAGTCAGATTTATGAGGAAATCTGGAATGAAGAAGCAATTGGCGCTGACAATACAGTTGCTGTCCACATCCGGCATATCCGGGAAAAAATCGAAATCAATCCGAAAGAACCGCGGTATCTGAAAGTGGTCTGGGGTGTCGGCTATAAAATCGAAGCGGGGGCGTAGCTGTCTATGAAAGAATTCTCCAGCGGAAAAAAGGGCGCAGCCATTGTCATGCATCAGATGTTCCTGATTATGATGCTTTGCGGAATCTATGGGATCGGATACAATCTGCGCAGACATATCGGAGGGCTGGGTATTCTCAGCCTGTTTATGGTGATCGGCATGGTCGGAAGCTTTGTATTTCTTGCCTATCTGACAGGTGTTGCAGGGCGCCGGTCGGAGGAGGATGCAACCATTTACCTGACCTGGATCGATAAAATTTATACGGATATCCAGATGGTGCTTTTTGTGGCATTCATTTATCTTGTACTTTTTTTGGGGAGAAATCTCCATGACATCCAGTTTGAACTGTCCGGACTGATGGTAGCGGTCGGAACAGTCGGGTATCTGGTCGATGTTGTATTCCTGCTGTTTTATATGAGCATTGTCCGGCGGGTCAAAAACAATACCCTTCTGACACACAGTCTGATCTATCAGGCAGGAAGCTTCCTTAGACGGGTGTTTATCTCCGGACAGAATCCTAGACTGTGTACGCGTAAGGCGCGCGAAAGATATGAGATCCAGCATGCAATTGAAAAAATTGCGGCAGGGGCACTGGATACGACACTGGATGTGGAACAGTTTCACGGACAGGAAAGAGGCATTGCAGCTTCTGTGAATAATATCCGTGCAGGGCTGAGCGAAGCCATTCAGGAGCGGATCCGGAATGAACGGATGAAGGCAGACCTGATCACGAATGTTTCCCATGATATCAAAACACCGCTTACTTCCATTGTCAATTATGTGGATCTGCTCAAACGTGAAAACCTGGAAAACGAAAATGCACGTAATTATATCCGGGTTCTGGATGAAAAATCCCAGCGGCTGAAACAGCTGATGGAGGATCTGGTCGAAGCATCAAAGATCAGTTCCGGAAATATCCAGCTGGATATGCAGACCATCGATCTGGTAGAACTGCTGTACCAGACGGGTGGTGAGTTCAATGAACGTTTTGAGGCACGGGGGCTGACCATTGTGACGAAACTGCCGCACAATTCGGTGATGATCCGGGCAGACGGACGGCAGCTCTACCGTGCAATTGAAAATCTGTATACCAATGCGGCAAAATATGCACTCGAAAATACCCGGGTTTATGTAGATCTGGAAGTAGAGGAGAACAATGCGGTTTTCCGTATCAAAAATATTTCGAAAAATCCGCTGCCGGAACAGGGAGCGGCGAGGAAAGACCTGACGGAGCGTTTTGTGAGGGGAGAGGAATCCCGCACGACAGAGGGAAGCGGTCTTGGACTGTCCATTGCAAAGAATCTTACACAGCTGATGGGCGGTGAGTTTGCAATCCTGGTAGATGGCGATCTGTTTGCGGCATCCATTACGTTTGCAGTCGTTGCATAAAAATACATTTTATTATATAATTACCATTAACCATGATTTCGAAAACAAGGAGGAAACTATGAAGTTATATGAGAACGGCGCATACCTGGTCAACGGCAGGGATGTTGTCATTAATTCACCGGAAGCGGCAGCTGCTGTCAATGCAAAGACAGGAAAGACTGTTACACCGGAAGATGCAAAGAAACAAACCATTGCATATGGAATTTTAAAGAGTCACAATACATCCGGCAACATGGAAAAACTGCAGATCAAATTTGATAAGCTGACTTCCCATGATATTACATTTGTCGGCATCATCCAGACCGCCAGGGCATCAGGTCTTGAGAAGTTCCCGATTCCTTATGTACTCACCAACTGTCACAACAGTCTGTGTGCAGTCGGTGGAACCATCAACGAAGATGACCATATGTTTGGACTGACATGTGCAAAGAAATATGGTGGAATCTATGTTCCTCCTCATCAGGCCGTTATTCACCAGTTCGCAAGGGAAATGCTTGCAGGCGGCGGAAAGATGATCCTTGGATCAGACTCCCATACCCGTTACGGGGCACTGGGAACCATGGCAATTGGAGAAGGTGGTCCGGAGCTTGTAAAGCAGCTTTTGAATAAAACCTACGATATTGATATGCCGGGAGTTGTCGGCATTTACCTGACAGGTACCCCGCAGAAGGGTGTCGGACCGCAGGATATCGCGCTTGCCATTATCGGTGAAGTATTTGCCAACGGATTTGTAAAAAATAAAGTGATGGAGTTTGTCGGACCGGGCGTATCCAATCTGAGTGTTGATTACCGTATCGGTGTCGATGTTATGACAACAGAAACAACCTGTCTGTCTTCCATCTGGAGAACCGATGACCAGGTGAAGGAATTCTATGAGATCCACGGAAGAACCGGAGATTTCGAGGAACTGAATCCGGGAGAAGTTGCATACTATGACAGTTTTATCGAACTTGATTTAAGCGAGATTAAGCCAATGATCGCGATGCCGTTCCATCCAAGCAATACATACACGATCGAGGAATTAAATGCAAACCTGATGGATATTCTCGATGACTGTGAGAAGCGTGCACAGGTAAGCTTTGATGGAAAAGTAGACCTTGACTTAAAGAGCAAAGTAAAGAACGGAAAACTGTATGTAGATCAGGGTATCATTGCCGGATGTGCTGGTGGTGGATTTGAAAATATCTGCGATGCAGCAGATATCTTAAAGGGTTCTTCCATTGGAGCGGACGAGTTTACGCTGAGTGTTTACCCGGCTTCCACTCCGATTTATATGGAACTTGTTAAGAACGGTGCCGTTGCCAATCTGTTAGAGACAGGTGCCATTGTCAAGACTGCATTCTGCGGACCGTGCTTTGGTGCCGGAGATACACCTGCAAATAATGCATTTTCTATCCGTCATTCTACACGTAACTTCCCGAATCGTGAGGGATCTAAGGTACAGAACGGACAGGTTGCTTCCGTAGCACTGATGGATGCGCGTTCTATCGCTGCAACCGCTGCAAATAAGGGATTCCTTACCGCAGCTACCGATATTGATGTAAACTACAGCAAGCCGAAATACTTCTTTGATAAGACCATTTATGAAAACCGTGTATTTGACAGCAAGGGTGTGGCAGATCCGGACGTAGAGATCCAGTTTGGGCCAAATATCAAGGACTGGCCGGCTATGAGCCCGCTTCCGGAGAATCTTGTGCTGAAAGTTGTTTCCGAGATTCACGATCCGGTGACCACAACGGACGAGCTGATTCCTTCCGGAGAGACATCCTCTTTCCGTTCCAACCCACTGGGACTGGCAGAGTTTGCACTTTCCAGAAAAGATCCGCAGTACGTGGGCCGGGCAAAAGAGATCCAGAAAGCGCAGAAAGCCTTAGAAGCCGGAAATTGCCCGTTAGAAGCAGTCGAGGAGTTAAGACCGGTTATGGATGCGATCGATAAAGCATTTCCGGAGACAAAGTTTGAGGATAACCATTCTAATGGAGAAATCGGTTTCGGAAGTACCATCTTTGCAGTAAAACCTGGCGACGGTTCCGCGCGTGAGCAGGCTGCTTCCTGCCAGAAGGTATTAGGCGGCTGGGCAAATATTGCCAACGAGTATGCCACCAAGCGTTATCGTTCCAACCTGATCAACTGGGGTATGCTTCCCTTCCTCATTCAGCCCGGGGATCTGCCTTTTAAGAATCTGGATTATCTGTTCGTTCCCGGCATCAAGAAAGCCGTGGAAGACAAGACAGAAGAGATCAAAGCTTATGTGGTAACACCCGGAGAGGGCATGAAGGAATTCTCCCTGAAGTTAGGCGAACTGACCGATGAAGAACGCCAGATCATCCTGAAGGGCTGCTTGATCAACTATAACCGTGTATAAGGAGCAAAAATATGGAATTTAACAAACCGGTATCCAACCCCATGATGGTAGGATCTATCGAATTATTAAAAGCAGAAGATACACCGGAACACAGACAGATGTTCCTGGAGGAGCTTCAGAAAGCAAAGTTTCTGGCCCCGGTAGTGATCGATCCTGCGCCCCAGCCGGATGAAAAGGGACAGGTGCGAATTCCCCGTGATGCAAAAGTCCAGTTCCCCATGTTATCTACAGAGGACGGACGGAAATTCTTCATGGCTTTCACAGACTGGATGGAATTAAAAAAGTGGAAGGACGAAGAGAACCAGCAGACGTTCGCTATGAATTTTGACGATTATGCGGGAATGTTGCTGCGCAAGGATGCACAGGGCAATAGCAGTCCGGCCCTGGGATTTGTCATCAATCCCTTCGGTGGCAATATCGTGGTTACCAGAGAGATGGTAGCCGGCATGATCGCCGCGAAGCTGAAAGCAGCCGGGAAACCGGTACCTCCCGCACCCGGTGCACCTGCTGCACCCACACAGCAATAAATTCAGACTAAACAAAACGCCCTATATGGACGATATAAGTAGCAGAGAGGTGACAAGGCCGGTCACTTCCTGCTACTTATTTTTTATATAGTTTGATAACGACACCACGGATGGTAATCGGATAGAATAATATTAAAATATTCTGTTCTGTTACCATTTTTTTGACTTAACCGTTCAGCCATGCAATATCACATGTGGTAGCGAACGATTAAGCTTTACAGGAAGCGCGCCCTGTATGGTGAGGTCGGGGAAAGGAGAAAATTACAGATTTGAGAATTGATTCCGCAAGCATAGGAATGGATTCCGCCAGAAGTTATCATACTTCTAAGACAAGCGTCAGACGCTTTGAGATAACGGATTATCAGACAGGGCTGACAGATGTATCCACGAAGGGACAGAAGACACCGGAAGGAGAGGATACAGCACAGAACACCGGGGAACAGGAGAATACCGCAGAGAATACTGCCATGACCGCAAAAGACTGGCAGAGCCGTTTTCTGGTGTCCTCCGCGAGATGGAATATGCGAAGCAGCGCCAGTGAACAGACGCTGTCCACCATCCGGGAATATACGGTACGTTATATTTTTGATTTATTGTTCCCATCCCGGAACAGTACTCTGCATGACTGGATGCAGGAAAACGGGTGGAATGCGGGCAATAGCGTTGATAACGCCCGGACGAATTCCGGCAGCACTCAGGGAACGGCAGCACCTGCGTCGGATACCTTCTATCCGGTTGCAGCCCGCATGAAAGTATTGAACTATGTCGG
>ENA-OROO01001289-OROO01001289.1-human-gut-metagenome-genome-assembly--contig:-NODE-1289-length-13367-cov-8.910457_pt1 | contig 13367 bp, 9 predicted proteins | sample MGYA00242130_ERZ509052 | MGnify/ENA primary metagenome ERZ509052 (study PRJEB26280, sample SAMEA2338730) | human gut metagenome | biome: human gut; feature: human-associated habitat; material: faeces... | reverse complement strand
CCCTAGACCCACTGATTAAGAGTCAGTTGCTCTACCAACTGAGCTAAGGGTGCCTGCATTTCTGTTTTGCGGGTGCAAAGGTAGCAACTTTCTTAGACCCCACCAAATATTTGGCCAACTTTTTTTGGTTTTTCTGCACTTTTTTTGTTTTCCCCTTGCCGTGCGAAGCAGCAGCATTGCGCTTTGAAAGCGGGCAGGATAGGGGACAGACGATGCTAACGACCGATGTATCAAGCCGATAGAACGACGGAGGCCAGTCCTCTGCGGGCCCCACGCCCTTCTCGGCAGGAGAGGGGTGGGCCAGCGAGGGACCGGTCTCTATAGACAGGTTCGGCCGCGGGCTTAGTAAGCCTTGGCGATGATGACGCGCTGTGTGGCGGGCTTGCCGCTCACCATATCGACGCCCGGGGTCTGCTCGAACATGTAGGGCACGCAGCGGATCGTGGCCTGGGTGTCCTCCTTGATCTTGGCCTCGGTCTCGGGCGTGCCGTCCCAGTGGCAGAGGAAGAAGCCGCCGTCCTTGATGCGTTCCTTGAACTCGTCGTAGTTGTCGCACTCGTAGATGTGGGCGTCGCGGAAGGCCACCGCCTTGCGGTAGATGTTCTCCTGGATCTCCTCCAGAAGGCGCTTGACGCGGTCGGCGATGCCGTCGAAGCTTACCTCCTCCTTCTCCAGCGTGTCGCGGCGCATCAGCTCCACGGTGTTGTTCTCGAGGTCGCGGCCACCCATGACGAGGCGCACAGGCACACCACGCAGCTCGTAGTCGGCAAACTTGAAGCCGGGGCGCTTGTTGTCGGCGTCGTCATACTTCACGGAGATGCCCATCTGGCGGAGCTGGTCGATGACGGGCTGCATCTTGGCCGTGATGGCGTCGAGCTGCTCCTTGCCGCGGTTGATCGGGATGATGACCACCTGGATCGGGGCGATATGGGGCGGCAGCACGAGGCCGTTGTCGTCGGAGTGGGTCATGATGAGGGCGCCGATGAGGCGGGTGCTCACACCCCAGGACGTGGCCCAGACATACTCGGGCTTGTTGTCCTTGTTGAGGAAGGTGACGCCGAAGCTCTTGGCAAAGTTTTGTCCGAGGAAGTGGGACGTGCCGCTCTGCAGCGCCTTGCCGTCCTGCATCATGGCCTCGATGGTGTAGGTGTTGAGGGCGCCGGCGAAGCGCTCCGTCTCGCTCTTCACGCCCTGGACGACGGGGATGGCGAGCCACTTCTCGCAAAAGTCCGCATAGACGTGGAGCATCTTCTTGGCCTCCTCCTCGGCCTCCTCCTTGGTGGCGTGGGCGGTATGGCCCTCCTGCCACAGAAACTCGCTCGTGCGCAGGAAGGGGCGCGTGCGCATCTCCCAGCGCATCACGTTGCACCACTGGTTGCACATCAGGGGCAGGTCGCGGTAGGAGTGGATCCAGTTCTTATAGGTATTCCAGATGATGGTCTCGGAGGTGGGGCGGATGATCAGCTCCTCCTCGAGTTTGGCGGCGGGGTCCACCTCGATGTCGCTGCCGTCCTCGGTGGTACGGAGGCGGTAGTGGGTGACGACGGCACACTCCTTGGCGAAGCCCTTGACGTGCTCGGCCTCGCGGGCGAAGAAGTTTTTGGGAATGAGCAGGGGGAAGTAGGCGTTCTGCACACCCGTCTCCTTGAACATCGTGTCGAGCTGATGCTGCATCTTCTCCCAGATAGCATAGCCGTAGGGCTTGATCGTCATGCAGCCTCTCACGGCGGACTGCTCGGCCAGGTCGGCCTTCATCACCAAGTCGTTGAACCACTGAGAGTAGTTCTCGCTGCGCTTGGTGAGATTCTTAAGTTCTTTTGCCATATTCTTTAGTCGAATTTTGTTGTTGTCTTCCGAAATCCCCATCGCGATTAGTATTATTCCTATAATGAAATAGGAGAAATCCTTTGCTCGCATGGGTGCAAATTTCTAATTTTGCCGCAAAAGTACAAAAAATAACTCGCATTGGGCCCCTTTTTGGGGAATTTGTTATAACTTTGCGTGAAGAAACGAATGTGAAAACAATATAAAGAACAATACAAATAGAACGATTATGAAGAAGTTACAGATGTTTACGGCAGGCCTTTGCCTGCTCACCGTAGTGAGTTGCCAAACGAAGCAGGGCACGGGTACGTTGGTAGGAACGGGTGCTGGCGCCGTCATCGGCGGCATTGTCGGCAACCTGATCGGCAAGAACACCAAGGGCACGGCCATCGGTGCCGCCGTGGGTGCCGCCGTGGGTGCTGGTGCGGGCACGCTGATCGGTCGCCACATGGACAAGGTGGCCGAGGAGGCAGCTTCGAACGTGAACAACGCCAAGGTGGAGACCGTGACGGACGCCAACGGACTGCCTTGTGTGAAAATGACCTTCGCCTCGGGTCTGCTCTTCGCCACCAACAAGTCAGACCTCTCGTCGGGTGCCATGAGCGACCTCTCGCGCACTGCCACCGTGCTGAAGGGCAACACCGACTGCGACGTGGCGATTATCGGCCACACCGACAAGTCGGGCAACGACAACATCAACATCCCGCTGTCGCAGCGCCGTGCTGAGAGCGTGGCCAACTACCTGAAGGCGCAGGGCGTCTCCTACGGTCAGATCCGTTCCATCCAGGGCGTGGGTAGCTCGCAGCCTGTGCCGGGCCACGAGAACAACGTGAAGGATGCTGCCAACCGCCGTGTGGAGGTCTATCTCTACGCCAGCGAGGCGATGATCAAGAAGGCCGAGGCCGGCACGCTCAACTAATTCCCCAAGCTCCCACCTGGGGCCGCAAAGGCCCTGGGCCTCGGCAAAGGGGCTGAGGACAGAGAAAAAAGCAAGCCACCCGATCGCTGCTCAAAGGAGCGGAGGTCGGGTGGCTTTTTGATGATGTGGCGCCTTAAAAGGGCTTTTCTGAGGACGGGGGCGCTACGACTGCACGGGGCCGCACTCCACGCGGTCCATCGCCACGTCGGTGGCTTCGCAGGGCACGGCCTCGACCAGCTGGAAGGGGAAGCAGAGGCCCAACTTATAGACATCGGCGGCCTGGGCGAGGAAGCGGTCGTAGTAGCCACGGCCGCGCCCGAGGCGGTGGCCCTGGGCGTCGAAGGCCATGCCGGGGATGATGGCACAATCGACGGAGGCGTAGTCGGTGAAGGCGGTGCCCTGGGGCTCAAGGATGTGGAAGTCGTCGCTGAGCGCCATCTCCGTAGTGGGTAGATACTCCCTGATCTCCATCTCCGTCCTGCTGATGACCACGGGTAGCAGCACGCGCTTGCCCATCCTCAGCGCGGCGGCGATGAGGCCCGGGGTATAGACCTCGTCGGGCAGCGAGTGGTAGAGCAGCACGGTCTGTGCCTCCCGGAAACGGGGGGCGGCCAGCACGGCCTCGACGATGGGTTGCGACAGGGCCACCAGTTCCTCGTCGGTATGGTGCGCCTTGCGCTGGCGGATGTACTGGCGCAGCGACTTCTTGGACAGAGCGCTGGTCTCCCTGTCTTTTCCCTCTATGTTTTGATCTTCCATGCTTTTTGTAATCTATGCTTTTATCCTCTGTTTTTCAGTCCTACATACCTTCTATCTCCTGGGCTCCATCTCGCTGGTGGCGCGGCGGGGCTTGGCCGCGGCGGCCTTCTTGGGGAAGGCCTCGTGGCGCTTGATGACGCCGATGGCGGCCTCGACCACGGGGTCGTCCTGGTTGAGATACTCCATGAGGGCCTGCTCGTCGAGCATGTTGTAGATGACGCGGCTGCTGATGAAGCGGTCGAGCAGGTGGTAGGAGCGACGGATCATGAGGTTGCGCCGCGGCAGGCCGTTGTGGGTGCCGAAGGTGGCAAACTGATCGACGAGGCCCTGGCCCTGCAGATAGTTGGCCAGGTCGATGACCTCGGTGAGCGTGCGCAGGTGGGGGCGGTTGGCGTCGGTGTAGTTGAAGGCAAACTGGAGGATCAGTCCGCTCATGACGGCCTGCTTGTAGTAGGAGGTGATGTCGGTCGTGTCCTCGGCCACGAAGATGTCGGGCGTGATGCCGCCACCGCCATAGACGGGGCGTCCGAGCGTGGTGTGGTAGGCGGGACCCGTATGGTGGATGCTGTCGCCGGAGAAGAGCTCGCCCCGCTCGTAGCGCTGGAGGAGGTCCTGGTCGTAGTCGGCCTCGTCGCCGAGCTTGTAGGGCTTCTGTATGCAGCGGCCCGAGGGCGTGTAGTAGCGGGCGATGGTGAGGCGGATCTCGCTGCCGTCGGGGAATCCGATCTGCTGCTGCACGAGGCCCTTGCCGAAGGATCGGCGGCCGACGATGGTGCCGCGGTCGTTGTCCTGGATGGCACCGGCGAAGATCTCGGCCGAGGAGGCCGAGGCCTCGTTGATGAGGACGACCAGCGGGATGGTCTGATAGGCGCCGCGCCCGCTGCTGCGGTAGTCGCGGCGGGGACTCTTGCGGCCCTGCGTATAGACGATGAGACGGTCCTTGGGCAGAAACTCGTCGGCCATCTGTATGGCGCTCTCAAGGTAGCCGCCGTTGTTGTCGCGCAGGTCGATGATGAGGCTCGAGAAGCCCTGCTGCGAAAGCGAGGCCAGCGAGGCCAGCATCTCCATGTAGGTCTTCTGGCCGAAGGACTTGATGCGGATGTAGCCCGTGCTGTCGTTGAGCATGTAGGTGGCGGCGATGCTCGGCGTGACGATGTCGGCGCGGGTGATGGTGAAGCGCTTCACGGCCTTCGTGCCATAGCGCACCACGCCCACCTCCACCTTCGTGCCCTTGGGGCCCATCAGGCGGCGGCGCGCCTCGGTGTCGGTGACGACCTGGCCGACGAAGGGCTTGCCATCGACCTCGACGATCTTGTCGCCGGCCAGCAGGCCCATCTTCTCGGCGGGACCGCCCTTGATGACGTTGCCCACGTTGATGGTGTCGCGCTGGATGGTAAACTCGATGCCCACGCCGGAGAACGAGCCCTTGAGCTCGCTGTTGACCTTCTGCACGTCCTCGGCGGAGATGTAGGTGGAGTGGGGGTCGAGCTGGGCGAGGATCTGGGGGATGGCCTTGTCCACGAGGTCATCGATATTGACCGAATCGACATACTGGTCGTCGATGATGCGCAGCAGGTTGTTGAGGCGGTTGCTGCCGTTGTTGATGATGCTGAGGCGGTTGCCCGAGAAGTGGTTGGCGTAGAACGTGCCGACAAGGATGCCGAAAACGACGCTCACGGCCATGAGCAAGGGGGTAAACCGGTTGGATTTTTTCTTTGACATAACGATCGATGACAGGAGCCGCGCCGACCGGGGTGTCCGGACGGACGGGCGCCTGGGTGCTTGCAGTGCTTGGAATGCTATATACTACATATTATGATTAGACAGGGAGGTCGAGGGGCAGGTGCTCCACCTCCACGCTGGCGCGCCGCAGCAGGTCGATGCCGTCGGTGAGCCGGTACTGCTCGGCATAGACCACGCGCCGTATGCCAGCCTGGATGATGAGTTTGGCACACTCGATGCAGGGCGAGGCGGTGACGTAGAGCGTGGCCTGGTCGCTGTTGTTGCCACTGCGCGCCAGTTTGGTGATGGCGTTGGCCTCGGCGTGGAGCACGTAGGGGTGGGTCACGCCGTGGGCGTCCTCGCAGACGTTCTCAAATCCGCTCGGCGTGCCGTTGTAGCCGTCGCTGATGATCATCTTCTCCTTCACCACCAGCGCACCCACCTTGCGGCGCTGGCAGTAGGAGTTTTCGGCCCAGATGGCTGCCATGCGCAGGTAGCGCAGGTCGAGAAGCCGTTGCTTGCCCGTATCTTTCATCTTGTCTTGCTTTTTCTCTGTCTATATTTTGGAAATCTCTCTGATTGCGCGGGGAAATGGTTCCTCGGCATAGGGGGAATGTCATTGCTTCTTGATGCCGTCGCGGCGCAGCATGGCGTCGATGGTCGGCTCGTGGCCGCGGAAGCGCTTGTAGAGCGTCATGGGGTGCTCCGTGCCGCCCTTGGAGAGCACGCAGTCGCGGAAGCGCTGCGCTGTGGCCTGGTCGAAGATGCCGTGCTCCTGGAAGGCTCCGAAGGCATCGGTCTCCAACACCTCGGCCCACTTGTAGCTGTAGTAGCCCGCGGCGTAGCCTCCCGCCATGATGTGGGAGAACTGCGTCGTCATGCAGGTCTGCGGCAGTTGCTGGCCGATGATGGCCTTCTGCCAGGCCGCCTTCTCAAAGGGGATGATGTCGGCCTCGAAGGGCTCCTTCTGCGTATAGTAGGCCATGTCGAGCAGGCCGAAACTCACCTGGCGCAGGCAGGCCGAGGCCACATGGTAGTTGCGGCTCTGGCGGATGCGGTCGATGAGGTCGTCGGGAATGGGCTCGCCCGTCTCGTAGTGGAAGGCGAAGGTGCGGAGAAAGTCGCGCTCCGTGGCGTAGTTTTCCATAAACTGCGAGGGCAGTTCGACGAAGTCCCACCAGACGTTGGTGCCGGAGAGCGACTCGAAGCGCGTGTTGGCGAACATGCCGTGGAGGGCGTGGCCAAATTCGTGGAGGAAGGTCTCCACCTCGCCCAGGCGCAGCAGGGCGGGTCGGTCGTCGGTGGGCTTGCTGAGGTTCATCACCAGCGAGACGTGGGGGCGCACGTTGGTGCCGTCCTTCTCGATCCACTGGCCCTGGTACTCCGTCATCCAGGCGCCGCCGCGCTTGCCCTTGCGCGGATAGAAATCGACGAAGAGCACGGCCAGGTAGCTGCCGTCGCGGTCATAGACCTCGTAGGGGCGCACGTCGGGGTGATAGACGGGAATCTCCTTGTTCTCGCGGAAGGTGATGCCGTAGAGGCGCGTGGCCAGTCCGAAGACGCCCTTGATGACGTTTTTCACCTCAAAATAGGGGCGGAGCATCTCGGGGTCGAGGTTGTAGCGGCGCATCTGCAACTTGAAGGAGTAGTAGGCCGTGTCCCAGGGCTGGAAGTCGAAGTCGTCGCCCTCCAGCTCCTTGGCCAGGGCCACGACCTCGGCGCGCTCCTGGACGGCCGTGGGCTTGTAGGCCTCGATGAGGTCGTCGAGCAAGCGATAGACGTTCTGGGCCGAGGAGGCCATGCGATATTCCATCACGTAGTCGGCGTAGGTCTCGTAGCCCAGGAGCTGGGCCAGTTCGCGCCGCAGGTTGACCAGCCGCTTGCAGATGTCGAGGTTGCACTCCTCGCCCTCGGTGCAGAGCGTGCCATGGGCCATGAAGACCTGCTGGCGAAGGTCGCGGCGGTCGGCGTACATCATGAAGGGACCGTAGCTCGGGGCGTCGAGGGTGATGATCCAGCCCTCCTTGCCCTCCTCGCGGGCAGCCGTGGCAGCAGCCTCGCGCACGGTCTCGGGCAGTCCGCTGAGGTCGGCCTCGTCGGTCAGGTGGAGCTTGAAGGCCTTGGTGGCCTTGCGCAGGTTTTGAGAGAACTGCAGCGACAGACGGCTGGCCTCCTCCGTCAACTGGCGGAAGCGGTCCTTGCCTGCCTCGTCGAGCAGCGCGCCACTGCGGACGAAGGCCTCGTAGCTCTCGCGCAGCAGCGTCTCCTCCTCGGCGGTGAGGGGACGGTGGTGGGCCTTCACCTTCTGCAGACGCTCGAAGACGCGCGGATTGAGGCTGATGTCGTTGGCGTGCTTGGTCAGCAGCGGGCTCATCTTCTGCGCCAGCGCCTCCATCTCCTCGTTGCCCTCGGCGGAGAGGAGGTTGAAGAACACGCCACTGACGCGCCCGAGGAGGTTGTAGTAGTCCTTCGGATGGTCGTCGTGGTCGCGCACGAGGGTGTTGTCGAACGTGGGCTCGGCAGGGTCGGCGAGCATCTGCTCCACCTCCTCGTCCTCACGGCGCATGCCCTCCAGCATCGCCTCCTCCACGTCCTGGAGGGTGAAGCGGCCGAAAGGCGGCGTGTTGTGGGGCGTGCCGTAGGGCAGGAGGAAGGGATTCTCGTGCTTCGGTTGCGTCGCTATATCTTTCTCTTCTGTGCTCATTGCTAATTCTCTCTTGTGCTTGGTGTCGGGGTGGGGCGGGGCACGTCGGCCGTGGCCGCTTCCACCTTAATAATATATTCTTTTAACGATAATGCAAAATTACGGAGTTTTCCCGAAGTACGCAAGTGGGGATGGGAAAAAATGCTTTTCGGAGTGACAAATAGCCGTCCTCCCGATGCTCTCGTCGCCTCGGGCCCCGAGTTTTCCAGCAATCGGAAAGAAAAATCGGGGCACATTTTGCTTTTCGAGAGAAAATGCGTAACTTTGCAAATCATATAACCAGCAAACAAAAGGTATTCAACAAGACAGATAGCGACAGTCATGGAATTAGCTACGAAATATGACCCCAGGGAAGTGGAGTCGAAATGGTATCAGTATTGGTTGGACCACAAGCTCTTCAGCAGCCGGCCCGACGGGCGAGAGCCCTACACGGTGGTCATCCCGCCGCCCAACGTGACGGGTGTGCTCCACATGGGCCACATGCTCAACAACACCATTCAGGATATCCTCGTGCGCCGCGCGCGCATGGAGGGAAAGAACGCCTGCTGGGTGCCGGGCACGGACCATGCGAGCATCGCCACGGAGGCCAAGGTCGTCGCACGGCTGGCCGAGGAGGGCATCAAGAAGAGCGACCTCACCCGTGAGGAGTTTCTCCGCCATGCCTGGGACTGGACCCACGAGCACGGTGGCATCATCCTCAAGCAGCTGCGACGTCTCGGCGCCTCCTGCGACTGGGACCGCACGGCCTTCACGATGGACGAGGAGCGGTCGAAGAGCGGCATCCATGTCTTTGTCGATCTCTACAAGAAGGGACTCATCTATCGCGGCGTACGCATGGTCAACTGGGACCCGAAGGCCAAGACGGCCCTCTCCGACGAGGAGGTGGTCTATAAGGAGGAGCACAGCAAGCTCTACTATCTGAAATACTACGTGGCGCCCGAGGACCAGGCGAGCGTGGAGCGCAAGGACGAGGCCAACGTCATGCACCGCGACGACCGCGGATGGTACGCCGTAGTGGCCACCACGCGCCCCGAGACCATCATGGGCGACACGGCCATGTGTATCAACCCCGACGACGCCAAGAACACGTGGCTCAAGGGCAAGCACGTCGTCGTGCCGAAGGTGGGACGCACGATCCCCGTCATCGAGGACGGCTACGTCGATATCGAGTTTGGTACGGGCTGCCTCAAGGTGACGCCGGCCCACGATATCAACGACCACGCCCTCGGACTGAAGCACAACCTGGAGACCATCGACATCTTCAACGACGACGGCACCATCTCGGAGGCCGCCGGACTCTATGTCGGACTCGACCGCATGGACGTGCGCAAGCAGATCAGCCGCGACCTCAACGAGGCGGGACTGATGGAGAAGATCGAGGACTACACCAACAAGGTGGGATTCTCCGAGCGCACCAACGTGGCCATCGAGCCCAAGCTCTCCACACAATGGTTCCTCAGCATGCAGCATTTTGCCGACATCGCCCTCGCACCGGTGATGGACGACGAGATAGAGTTCTATCCCAAGAAGTATAAGAACACCTACCGCCACTGGCTGGAGAACATCAAGGACTGGTGTATCTCGCGTCAGCTCTGGTGGGGCCACCGCATCCCGGCCTGGTACTACCGTCCGCAGGGCGAAGCAGCAGCCGAGGGACCGAAGGTGGGCGAGGTCTTCGTCGATGAGGACCTGAAGGGCGTGATGACGCAGGCGCAGGCGAAGTATCCGCAGGCGCAGTTGCAGGAGGCCGACTTCCAGCAGGACGATGACGCGCTTGACACCTGGTTCTCCTCATGGCTGTGGCCGATCTCCCTCTTCGACGGCATCAACAAGCCCGACAACGAGGAGATCAACTACTATTTCCCGACCTCCGACCTCGTGACGGGTCCGGATATCATCTTCTTCTGGGTGGCGCGCATGATCATGGCAGGCTACGAATACGAAGGGAAGATGCCGTTCAAGAACGTGTACTTCACCGGTATCGTGCGCGACAAACTGGGACGCAAGATGAGCAAGTCGTTGGGTAACAGCCCCGACCCGCTCGATTTGATAGAACGCTACGGTGCCGACGGCGTGCGTATGGGAATGATGCTGTCCGCCCCGGCAGGTAACGACATCCTGTTCGACGACGCACTCTGCGAACAAGGCCGCAACTTCAACAATAAGATATGGAACGCATTCCGTCTCGTGAAAGGCTGGCAGACGGCCGACATCGCACAACCGGAAACGGCAGCCATCGCCACACGCTGGTTCGATGCCATGTTGAGAACCACGGCAAGGGAAGTGACAGACTTGTTCAAGAAGTACCGTCTGAGCGAAGCCCTCATGGCCGTGTACAAACTGTTCTGGGACGAGTTCTCCAGTTGGTACCTCGAAATGGTCAAGCCGGCCTACGGACAACCTATAGACAACAAGACGTACGAGCAAACCTTGTCGTTCTTCGATACGCTGCTGAAGCTCCTGCATCCGTTCATGCCCTTCATCACCGAAGAACTTTGGCAACACATCTACGACCGACAACCGGGCGAGAGCATCATGGTTTCTCCGCTCCGGATGGATGAACCCACAAAGGAAGATGCCGACTCCATCGCCTTGGACGGTATCTACATCGTCCACATCGAGAACGTGAAGAGTATCGTGGCCGGTGTGCGTACCGTACGCAACCAAAAGAACATCGCCCCGAAAGAGGCGTTGACATTGGAAGTCGTAGGCGGAAATCCGGAGGCCGACTTTGAAGGCGTCATCAAGAAGATGGCCAATCTGACTGCCATCAATACCGTGACACAGAAAGGCGAAGGCACGGCGTCGTTCATGGTGGGAACGACGGAATATGCCGTACCGCTCGGCAACCTGATAGACGTGGAAGCGGAAATCGCCAAACAAGAAGCCGAACTGAAACACTTGGAAGGCTTCCTGACTGGTGTCCTGAAAAAGCTTTCCAACGAGCGTTTCGTAGCCAACGCCCCCGCTGCCGTGGTGGATATGGAACGCAAGAAACAGGCCGATGCCGAAAGCAAAATCGCAGCCTTGAAAGAAAGTTTAGCCAAGTTGAAGAAGTAAATCCTTCACCTTATAATAGTAAGGGCTGTCTCCTGCATATAATGGGAGGCAGCCCTTACCTTAATTTAAGTTGGCCAAAGAAAAACTCACAAAAAACTAATATTCATCATCATAAGTCCAAATCACAATGGTCTCCATTTCTTCATCTTCATACGACTGAAGCGAAATCTTGACCTCGGGATTATTGCCCAACCGGCAAAGCCGCTCATGCAAAACATACAGATTATCCTTTACCCCTTCGCCTTCATCAAGATTTAATGTGAGGCCAAAAGAATACGAAGCATTGGCTTGTGCATGGAAAGATTCCAACCAATCAGAAAGTTCTCCTTTAAAACAAACGGATTGGACAAAACAACCTTGTTTCAGTATATATTGTAGATCTGTGAAATCATAACTTATCATGCCTGTTTTGAGAATATGGGCATAAATATTATGAAGAATCTGGATTACAGTCTCAACTTTGTTTCCTCCTATTATATTATAAGACATCCATTTGTTACGGAAACGTTGACGGTCGAGCGAGTCATTCATATCCAATACCATGTAATAAAGCCTGCCGTTAACCACACTTTGCAAAAAGGCATCTATACGTTCTTCGTATTCGACAGCACTGTCCGTAATAATCACTATGAAATCCTCAAATCCGGGAACCGGATATTGAAGCCAATCCACGACCTCTTTACACGCAACAATATCACGAGCCACCTCTCCAAAAACAATGGTGGGAACCTTACCGTTACATCTTAATTGAGACATATTCTGTTTCCGTTTTTACTATTACATTTCTACAATCACCTATCTACATGTATCACCACTCCTTTAACCAAAACTCATCAAATATATCACTGTCAGGCTTCTCCTTTTCCGGAATATTATTGGGTTGAAGATCAAGAATAGGAATACAACCCCACCCGTTGGCCTCACATTCTTTCTTTATCTTATCAAATTTGTCTTTCCGACACTCTTCATTAAAGCCCGTAATTACCCAGAAATGGATATGCTTTTCGTAGGCACCTCCTTTGTAGGTATTGAGGATTATCTCTTTATACGGTCCGAGTTGGTTATCACTCAATGGAGTATAAACTTTGTTTTCAACCACAATGACATGATATTCCGGCTCACCTCCGTCAATTCTCAATGTCACATTGGCGTGCAAGTCGATATTATTCCATTGTTTCCACACTTGCACAGAACAAACTTGACATTGCTTCCTTTCTATTTCCTCATATCTCTTTAAACCGAATATCAACTTAAAAAGGATTCTTCGGCAAGCCTTATGCAATGTTTGTTTTACTTCTTTATCTGGATAAGCATCAGACGCTACGCGCAAGGTCCACGACAACACGAAGTCCAACATGGCTTCCTTTCCTTTATCTCCCTCTGAAGAGTCTTTCATTAATAAGAAATCATTCATGTCCTTTCTTTTTATAAACTTATCTTTTTCTTAAACCTATTCAACCCTATTTATTAACCAAAGTACAAATATACCATAACGAAATAACAATACCGATATTTTTCATTCGGATTTCTTCGCGCATTATCCTTTTTTTCATTACCTTAGTACCCGATAATAACATATCGTTAACTCAAAAACACATTTTACTATGGAGCATCTTCTATTTTGGATGATTCCCGTATCGTCCTTATTGGCATTGCTGCTGGCTTGGTACTTCTACCGCCAGATGATGAAAGAAAGTGAAGGCACACCGGTCATGCAGAAAATCGCCTCGCATGTGCGCCAAGGTGCCATGTCGTACCTGAAACAGCAGTACAAAATCGTGGGACTGGTCTTTCTGGCACTCGTCGTGCTGTTTTCGGTCATGGCCTACGGCTTCAACCTGCAAAACTCGTGGGTACCGATAGCATTCCTCACCGGAGGATTCTTCTCCGGACTTTCCGGCTTTTTGGGTATGAAAACGGCGACCTACGCATCGGCACGTACTGCCAACGCTGCCCGTAACTCCCTGAACAAAGGACTGCGCGTGGCTTTCCGCAGCGGTGCGGTCATGGGACTGGTCGTTGTCGGCCTCGGCCTGTTCGACATCTCTTTCTGGTATCTCCTTCTGGATGCCTTTATCCCGGCCGACATCTACGCCCCGACAGCCAAACTCTGCATGATTACCACCACCATGCTGACCTTCGGTATGGGTGCCAGCACGCAGGCCCTGTTTGCCCGCGTGGGAGGCGGCATCTATACGAAAGCGGCCGACGTGGGCGCGGACTTGGTAGGCAAAGTGGAAGCCGGCATCCCAGAGGACGACCCGCGTAATCCGGCTACGATAGCCGACAACGTGGGCGACAACGTAGGCGACGTGGCCGGTATGGGAGCCGACCTTTACGAAAGCTATTGCGGTTCGATTGTGGCGACCGCGGCACTCG
>ENA-OROO01001287-OROO01001287.1-human-gut-metagenome-genome-assembly--contig:-NODE-1287-length-13385-cov-2.882821_pt1 | contig 13385 bp, 10 predicted proteins | sample MGYA00242130_ERZ509052 | MGnify/ENA primary metagenome ERZ509052 (study PRJEB26280, sample SAMEA2338730) | human gut metagenome | biome: human gut; feature: human-associated habitat; material: faeces... | reverse complement strand
CATCCTCCGGTCGGATCTCGCACTGCTCCATGACCTTGTGCAGCACCTGTACGATGCCGGCAGCAACGCCCTCGGCGGCGGTATGGGTGGTAGGGACCTTTACGCTTCCAACGACCTCAAAGGTCTCGTTATCAATGGCAACGGCGTCGGTGAAGGTGCCACCAACATCAATTCCGATACGGACTTTCATAAAGCAAAAACCTCCTGTTTTTCCATACCGATGTAGGAAATAACCAAAGTTCTCGATGCCCCGGCAGGGATCTTGATTGTAAACTTACCGTCCGTGTCGGTAATAGTAGAAGCATTCGCGCCCTTCACCAAGATAGACGCACCGATAACCGGCTCGTCATTCTCTGCCGACAACACCGTACCGGAGATACTCGTTTGAGCCACCGCTAACGAAATGCCAGCCAACAGAGCGCACAATAACAATGTTAATTTTCTCATACGACTGAAATTAAATTTAAATAAACGATTATTCCTTCTTCTTTTTTCACATTACACACACTCGACAATCTTTGTCAAGTTTTTTTTCATTACACACTACTAACTCTAAAACTTTTCTTTCCTTTTTTAACCTTATTATATATATAAAACTTAATAAAAATAGCGAATCTCTATGCTCAAATCAACTTCCCATAGAAGTATTCAGCATGCAAAGATAACAAAAAAACCTCAATATAAAAATCAAATTGAAAGAAAACATACCTTTCGGGCTTTCTTTTTGATAAAACCCATTCTCTTTTTTCGGAGATTCATAAATATACATTTTTCACAACAAGACTAACTTATTAAGAAACAATATAATAGATAATTCTTAATTTAATTATAAAATAAGAATAGAAACAAGGAGAATTGCCTGTTAATAAAATATAAAATAAGACACGCATTAATCGTATTATCGCCAAATAGCGCTAATCTTATCAAAATTTTAACTCAATTCGTTTATTCAATTAACATTCGATACTTCTCCCCTCCTCCCTGCCGTGCCCCGTAACATTACAAGGTATCACGTATAAAATCGGAGCAGAAGCGAAAGGAAAATACATCTCCTCCTCTGCCGTGCCCCGTAGCATTACGGGGTGTTTTGTTCAGCAAAATATAGGGGAGGTGTCCGAAGGACGGAGGGGTTAATAAAACAGAGGGGTTGAAAAAACAGCGACAGTAACAAAATCAAATCTCAACCTCTCCCCTTGCCGTGCCCCGTAGCATTACGGGGTGTTTTGCACAGCAAAATATAGGGGAGGTGGCCGAAGGACGGAGGGGTTGAAAAAACAGAGGGGGTTAGAATACAAGCAAAAGCAACAATCCCCGATTCCGCCTTTATCGGGCGGCGAAGACGCAAGGAAGACGGAGGGAAAAGGGCGAGGACTGTTTGAGCGGAGCGAGTTCCGCAGACCCCGACGGCGACCGTAGCGACGAACCAAGAAACTCCGCCACCACCAATACAGTACTTGAAAAGAAGAAATAAAACCCAATTCTGCGATAACGAAAGTATGATTCTCAAAAAAATAGATAACGCACAGACAAAACCGAGGCTTGTTTCTATTAACCCTTTACACTATCTTTGCACGAAGCAAAGGAAAAGAAAAGTGGAACAAGATTTTCTGAACAGTCTGAACGACCAGCAACGCGAAGCTGTGCTCTATACCGATGGACCGGAATTGGTTATCGCCGGAGCCGGGTCGGGTAAAACAAGAGTACTTACCTACAAAATAGCACACCTGCTGCAAATGGGATATCCACCCCACCGGCTGCTAGCACTCACCTTCACCAACAAAGCGGCCAACGAAATGAAAGAACGCATCGCCGCATTGGTAGGGACAGAGACAGCTCAACGCTTGTGGGCAGGGACGTTTCACTCCATTTTCTCCCGCATACTTCGAGCCAATGCCGACCGGCTCGGTTATCGTCACGACTTCACCATCTACGATGCCTCCGATTCCCTGTCGCTTATAAAAAGCATTATCAGAGAACTTCAACTCGACGATAAGACATACAAACCCTCAACCGTGCAGGCGATTATTTCCCATGCGAAAAACGCCCTCATCGAACCGCAAGCCTATGCGCGAAACCGGGAACTTATCGAGATGGATACTCGTTCGAAACGGCCCCTCATTCACGAAATATACCGTATCTACCGACAACGCTGTTTCGTGTCGGGGGCAATGGATTTCGACGACCTGCTGCTCAATACCAATATACTTTTCAGGGATCACCCCGACGTGCTGCAACACTATCGCGACCTGTTCGCCTACATCTTGGTAGACGAGTATCAAGATACCAATTTCGCCCAACACCTCATCGTCAGCCAGTTAGGAAAAGGCCACAATCACATCTGCGTGGTGGGCGACGATGCCCAGAGCATTTACTCGTTCCGGGGAGCGAATATCCACAATATACTCGGACTGAGTAAAGAGTACCCGGGATTGAAAATATTCAAACTCGAACGAAACTACCGTTCCACACAAAATATCGTCAATACGGCCAACAGCCTCATCGCCAAGAACAAGGAACAAATACCCAAACAAGTATTCTCCGAAAAAGAACAAGGAAACAAAGTACAAGTAATAAGTGCCTATTCCGATTTCGAAGAAGGCTTTATCGTCTCGAACCGTATTGCCGAAATGCGTCTCACGACTCACTGTGATTACAACGACTTCGCTGTCCTCTACCGCACGAACGCACAGTCCCGTGTATTAGAAGAAGCTCTGCGCAAGCGCAACATACCCTACCGCATCTACGGAGGCATGTCGTTCTACCAAAGGAAAGAAATCAAGGACGCCATCGCCTATTTCAGATTGACGATAAACCCCGATGACGAAGAAGCGCTCAAACGAGTCATCAACTATCCCACACGAGGAATCGGAAATACCACTCTCTCGAAACTCATCGAACGGGCACACTCGCAGGAATCCAGTATATGGAATGTGATTTCCGACCCCATAGGCTACAACTTGGCCATTAACAACGGCACATTGAACAAGTTGAAAACCTTCAAGGACCTCATAGACGAATTACGCTACGAAGCCGATAAAAAGAACACACCGGAACTGGCAGAAACGATTATCAAGCGGTCGGGTATTTGGGGAGAAATTTCCTCGGATCGTACCCCCGAAAACATCAGCCGACAAGAGAACATCGAAGAACTTTTGAACGGTGTCCGTGAATTTTGCGCCCTGCGCGAAGAAGCCAGAGAAGAACAAACCTCCCTATCCGACTTCTTAGCCGAAATTTCTTTGGCGACAGATCAAGACAACGGCGATGAAACCGAGCAAGACAAAGTAACCTTGATGACGGTCCATGCATCGAAAGGATTGGAGTTCAAACAAGTTTTCATTGTTGGAGTAGAAGAAGACCTCTTTCCTTCGGCCATGAGTAAAAACAGTGAACGGGAAATCGAAGAAGAACGACGTCTGCTCTATGTGGCCATCACCCGCGCAGAAGAAAACTGCACCCTCACGTATGCCCTCTCCCGCTATCGTAACGGACAAACGGTCTCCTCTCCTCCAAGCCGGTTCATCAAAGACCTCGATTCTCGATACGTCGATATGCCGGTACAAACCAAACAAGAGTCTCCCAGAGAAACCATATCGTGGAACCGATTTCCATTCGATACGGAAAGACCGCGCAAAACTTCCCGATGGAACGAAGAAGATACGGATCGCACACCTGCACCGAGACCATTCACTGCTCCGTCTCCGGGCAAACGGTTGACCAAGATAGACTCTAAACCCACAGGTGAAACCCATTCTACGACACAATCCACAGTTGCAACCGCTGCCGGGCAAGTAGAAATAGGAACATTCATCTGCCATGCCCGCTTCGGAAACGGAACCGTTACAGCCATAGAAGATACGGGAGACAACTGCAAAATAACCGTCGAATTTGAAAACGTCGGACGCAAACAGCTCCTGCTCAAATTCGCCAAGTTCACAATCATAGAATAATTTTTCATACGTCATGCACGATACGCTATCGCAAATACCATCGCCCTGCTATGTTCTCGAAGAAGAACTATTGCGCCGCAACCTCGCTCTCATTCGCTCCGTCAAAGAAGCCGCCGGAGTAAATATTATACTGGCGTTCAAAGCCTATGCCCTTTGGAAATCATTCCCCGTCATACGGGAATATATTCCGCACTCCACAGCCAGCTCCATACACGAAGCACGGCTGGCATTCGAGGAGATGGGCAGTCCGGCACACACCTACTCACCGGCCTATACCGAGCGGGATTTCCCGACAATACTCAAATACAGCAGCCACATTACCTTCAACTCCCTGACTCAATTCGAACGGTTTTACCCCCAAGTAGTAGCCGACGGCAACCGGGTATCGTGCGGGTTGCGTATCAACCCCGAATATTCCGAGGTAGAAACCGACCTCTACAATCCCTGCGCACCGGGTTCCCGCTTAGGAATAACCGCCGACAAGCTGCCCGAACTTCCGCAGGGCGTGGAAGGACTTCATTTCCACACCCTCTGCGAGTCCACCTCCTACGACCTCGAAAAGACTTTGGCACAAGTCGAAAACCGATTCGGGCATTTGCTCCCCCATATCAAATGGCTGAATATGGGTGGCGGGCACCTCATGACCCGCAAGGATTACGATACCGCACATTTGATTAACCTCCTCCGGGGCTTCAAACAAAGACACCCCGGCCTCGAAATCATTCTCGAACCCGGTAGTGCGTTCGCTTGGCAGACCGGTACATTAGTATCCACCATAGTCGATATAGTCGAGAACCACGGTATCAAAACAGCCATTCTCGACGTCTCTTTTGCCTGTCACATGCCCGACTGTCTCGAAATGCCCTATAAACCGGCGATACGAGGCTCGGTAGAACCCGCACCCGGCACATACGCCTATCGTATGGGAGGAAACTCTTGTCTGAGCGGCGACTATATAGGAGACTGGCATTTCGACCACGAATTGCAAATAGGAGACCGAATCATATTCGAGGATATGATTCACTATACGACAGTCAAGACAACCATGTTCAACGGAATCCCCCACCCCTCCATAGCCTGCCTCAAAAGCGACGGGAAAGCGGAAATCTGGCGGGAATACGACTACTACGACTATAAAACCCGAATGGATTGACAAGACATCGATCCCCCGGAACAAATCACAAAATACATTTGTTAATCGACAAAAAGCATAAAACAATGGGAACATTCTTAGGTATCGTAGCACTGCTCATCACCCTTGTCGCATTTATTCCCCTATTGGGATTTCTCAACTGGGTGGCCATACCCATATCGGTCATTTTCCTCATCATCTGTGCCATTCTCAAATCAGACAATGGCAAAACCCTCTGCATCGTATCTATCGTTTTGGGTATACTGCGCCTTATGCTTGGTGGAGGGATATTCTAATCTCCTACGAGACAATGAAAACTGTTTACAAATCAAAGGTCGATAAAGGCTTGCTAATCGCCATTATAGCAATTGTCCTTCTGTCCTACCTGCCGCTCCTGTTCGAATTCTCTTGGATAGCCCTCGCCTTATTGGTCGTCACGGCCGCTTTCATTGCCGACCCATTCTGTAACACGAGCTACACCATAGACAACGGCACGCTGCACATCAAATGCGGCATATTCTTGTCGTCCTCCTTCCCGATCGACCGAATAACGAAAATCTCGAAAACCAATAGTTGTTTAAGCGCACCGGCCTTATCGATGGACAGGATAGAAATCCGCTTCGCCGACAAAAAGACTCTCGTCTTGTCTCCCAAACAGAGGCAAGCATTCATCGATCATCTAAGGAGTCTCAATCCCGATATAGTTGTAAAGCCACCTCTCTGATACGGAATGATTCCCCTACTCTAACGTGAGAAAGTCGGCGGCTAAACGAACAGACTCCCCGAATGCCGTAGGCTGTCCCGGCACGGTGATAAAGAGATGCACCGTATGAGGCAAAACCGTATGGCTCACGGCAACGCCGAGCCCGGAAAGTCTGGCCGCCAATTCCTTCCCCTGACATAAAAGAATATCCCGCTCGGCATTGACGATAAGCGTCGGCGGTAGCTGTTTCAGTAGCTCGTCATCGGCTACCCCCGGCGAGACAAGAGGCTGTCGAGCATCTCCTGTACCGATGTATGCGGCATTGAAAGCCTCCATCAATTGGGCATCGAGACCATATCCCTCGGCATAGTTTTTCCACGAAGACGAACCGTCTGCCCAAGCTTTTGTCACCGGATAAAACAGCACGAGCGAACAAAGTGAAGAGCACATCGTTCCACTGTCCATGCGGCAAGAGTGAGAATCCTTTGCAAGAATTAGGTTAAGAGCCGTAGCAAGAGCAAGATTCCCGCCCGAACTATCTCCGCCGATAGATATCCGATCGGGAAGAAAGCCATACTCCCCGGCATGCTCGAAAGCGAATGCGACGGCCTCGGTACAAGCATTGAGGGCGGCAGGATAAGCATGTTCGGGTGCTAAGGGATATTCCACGGCCAACACAGCAATCTTTGCCCTATACGATAACCCCGCACAAAAATGAGCGCAACTATTGATACTCCCGAAACACCAGCCACCCCCATGTAAGTAAATCAACACAGGCAACGGAATAGTATCGAATCCGGCAGGGCGATACAAACGATAACACCCTCCGATATCCGCTGCCACTACCCCACTTTTCGATTCAGGGTTCGTATTACGCGAATTACGCACAGATATCAAAGCGGTACAATCCCCGTTTATGGCGCGACGCACGGCATCGGCCTGTGTCTTTTGTAAACCCGCAGGCAAAGATTGAAGAAACGCACAAGTCTCCTTCTCCATCATTACACTGCTCTGCGCTCTGCCTCTCAATGAAAATACGATAAGTACGGCACACATGATCTTTTTAGACACATAAAAAGCCGTACGACAAATACCCAACGGTTCCATACATTCATTATCCCTTTGATTGAGCTATCAAAGATACGCTTTTCCACACAAAACACACCTACCAACACTGTAATTCAATAGTATTTATCCGTGGTATTCTCAACACATAAGAAATTAACAGTTTAAAATCCAACTAAATTAATTATGATTTAATTTCAAATCCGTACCTTTGACATATTAAATACAGCTGCTGCTGGTAAGAGCCGTACTCCTTTAAGGTTGTGATTCGCTTTCAAATTTGTATCTTTGACATATTAAATACAGCCCAATTTGTATAGTCATTTAATAGTCAAACAATTACACAACCAATTAGAATTAAAAATTAAAGTTGTATTTCATCAAAAAGCCGGTTTTTTAACCGGCTTTTTGTTTTTCAAAAGAGTTCGAGCTGTTGAGGTAGAACCTGTGGCTTTACCTCTTTCTTCCCATAGAAAATTTCCATCATACCGAATTGTTTATCAGTAACACAGAGAATACCTACTTTTCCAAACGGCGGTAAAGAAAGCTTCACCCGGCGGATATGTACATCGGCATTCTCCCGACTAGGACAATGCCGTACATAAATGGAAAATTGAAACATAGTAAATCCATCTTGCAACAGTTTCTTACGGAAGTCGGCATATAATTTACGTTCCCGTTTCGACTCTGTTGGCAAATCGAAAAATACCAATACCCACATAATACGATATTCGCTGAATCTATCCATATTAATTATAATTCTGGATAGATGATTTTACGTAACTCCCCGTTAAAACATTTGTATAAAGAGGCGGTAGTTTGGGCGACTGCGACCATCAAAGGACTACGCCGCCCTTGAATACCTACCTCTACCACCGGTAAAGACAATAACTTTGCTTTCAATTCGGTCGTTAACATCGAATAGTCTTTTCCACTTTCCATGATTTCACAGACCAAGCCATCGACATAGGGGCGATAAGGCTCCATCACATCATCGGCCAAACAATATGCATTATAACGGTTATGATGATGTATGCCCAAAGTAGGTAACAATCCACTAATAACGAGCGACCGGGCGACAACAGCCCGAAGAATAGCATAGCCATAATTGAGTAGATTGTTGGGGGGATCGCCGTCTCTGTCTCTGCGAAAACTATCGAGGTGAGGGAATATACTCGACCAATAATAGGCGGCAGCCCGTGCTTCCATATTATCGATGTCTCCGCTACGGACTTCGCCCACCCATGCCCGCATATTTTTGGCTACAATTCCCCGGCTCTCCAAAATTGCAGCTTGATTGGCAATCTTTTGCTGCACTGTCTGTTGCCAAAGTTGCTTTTTCAAAGGTAACGAAGCATTAAGTTGGTCTCGGAACCGTTCGTTTTGTGTCGTGTTCCCACAAAGGGGTAGTACGAGTCCCACAGGCAAACGACTTTTATCGCAAGTGATAATAGCGCAATTATTTTCGAGAAGGGCTTCGAGCAATCCTTGCGTGATCGTTATCTGCGAATGATCGAGTACGACCACTCCTATATCTTCGACAGGAATCGTCCGCTCTGCCTCTTTTTTGAAAGTATCGGGTAATGTGTCGTTATTCGACACTTCTGGCAGACGCAATACCAGCTGTGCATTGCGCAAACTCAGATACGAAGGATTCCCAAAATATAATGTGCGTTTGATCATACCGCTTTCCCATTTATGGATATTAGCATTCCCAATCTATCAACCTTTATGGGGATACAACTCTCTTTTATCATTTCATCGGTTCTGGCTCGTTCTGACTTATTGTTACTACCGAGCTCTATTTTTTGAAGAACAGGTGCGGCAACAAAAGCAGGCACAAAAAAGACTTGATACCCCGTGCAGCTTACCATCTTATATATTCTATTTCTATCTAACGGTTGACTTATTGAATCAGTTTCTGACTCCTCTTTGGTTGGCAAATAGACCAAATCATTCGGAGACAATATAAATGCCGGAGGATTTCCATTTTCATCATTAGGAGCAATACTTAATCCTTGTTTCAAATTACGAATAACATCATTCAACGGAATAGTCTTAAAAGTTCGCTCTTTATGGCACTCTCCACGATCGTTCTCCACTTCTTTCTCATAAACAGCAAAATACAAATTGGTGCCTTTTGCTGCCTCAACAAATTTCTTGGACTTATTTCCTACTGAGCCTAACGGGAATTTCATCGTACTACACTCATATATACGCACCTTATATATAGGCTTATGATCTTTCCCATTATTCAATGTCTTTATTGTTCTGTTCATTTCATCTATACCTTCTGGGGAGAATGCAAGTACCGGATCATTACCTTTATTTTCAAGATGCCTAAACAGAATCTTTTGAATACCTGTATCGGTTATGCTTTCTATTATTTTTTTAGCTTTCTCAAAATTGGAAACCCCACTAAACAAACTAATAAGATCGTTTCCAAAACGAGTTGCAAAATAACGATTTTTAGGTAATTCTGTTTGAGGATCTACTATCTCACGAGAATAATAACGCACCTCTATTTTCGACAGATTCACATCTTGCCAAACATCTTTATTATCCTCGAAATATTTTTTTATTCGCTTAGTATCATAGCCTTTACTCTGCAACTCTAATATTTTTGACCTTAAATCTTTTTCTACAATTCTCTTTGGATTTGTCAATGCTTCCCTCAACGAAACAAATCTAGTTCTCCATAAAAACACCTCTCCCGAAACGGTCTCTTTATGTAAAGGCTTCCTTATCGACCAATGATCGGCAGACTTTTGTTCTTTCCATTCTTTTTCGGAGGAATTATCTTTCCAATGTTGGAAATAATTGACTGTTTTGTTCAACACTCTCAGATTCTGGCGAAAGCTCACTATCACATTTTTTAAAGCGAACTCAACATCTCTTGTAAATTCTTCCCACGGTTTTAGAAATTCTTTCGGTACTTCCCGTTCTTTTAGTTTCCCATCTTGTTTGTACGACACATTCTCATATCTACGTAATTTTCTTGACAATTGATGCTTATTAGCATTATTTTGAGTATTTGAGCATTCGTTATTCAATAAATTCACATGATCACGAGTGGTACAAGCTATGACAATAGCATCCATAGCATGATGTCTATGGTCTATGCGTTTTTTATTGAAACCTTTTTGATACATCAATGGCATACTCGGAATCAAATGTCCTTCCTGATTAAAGGCTGTAAATTTTTCACCATTATCTGCTCTTATTTCCTCTAACCGCACAAAGCGAGGCAAAATAATATGATTCCATACATCATTCACACCCCAATCTTTTTTCAATCTATCGGTAATCGCACCGTTGCAAGAGATTACATTCTTAGAAACAGATTCTTGTTCATCATCTTCACGCACAATATTGGATAATAGATTCCGAATATATTTGCTTATATACCGGCTGTCATTCAACTGTCGATGACTAAATTCAGTAGGAATATCCTCGGCCAAAAGACGTTGCATTTTCTGCTTATTACTTTTATAATGCTCTTTTACGAAATCTTCATATTCTTCTACCGAAAAGATTCTCACGTTCCGTCCTCCGCTTAATTCTACAATTTCGCCACCTTTTTCTTTAACAAACTCATATCCCAACAAATCGCCTTTCTTGGCATTGACTTCGGCCTCACATATAACCTTGTTGGTAAATGAATCATCAAAGAAACGAGCTTGCGGAATTATATGTTCTATCTGATAGGCTGGTGTGAACAATTTTCCTAATGGTATTATTTCGCCTGTATAGGGAGAACGATACTTTTGCTCTAACCAACATTTATAACGAATTATTTCGTTCTTGGTCGGACGCTTTCCCTCTTCACTTTCATTGAATTTTTTCAGTATATTCTTTATTTCATCTTCTATTTCAGAAACACTGCTCAACACTCCATCTTCATAGATACGCAAAATTTCTTGTTGTGCAGGAGAATATGGACGAACATTTTCAATTCCAAGTTCCGGGTTCATAAATTCATGGAGTAACGCTTTGATGCGTAAATTGTCATTTTCATTCCTACTGATAATAGCACTGCGTCTTGCCCGTTCTTGGGCTGTTTGTTTCATATCCCTCCCCATTTCGATATGAATTTCGTCTATGGAACCTACTCGTCTCCAAATGTCCCGAACTACACGAAGTGTTTCCATAATCACTTGTTCAACTATAGGATTACGTAACGTGTGTTGTTTAAACTCTTTCAAGAATTTATCAATATCTTCAGGGCCATTCCACTTTTTAATTGTTTTAAGTTCCGAATGGCGATCATAAACGATATAACAAGCGAGCCACAGTGGTAACCCTTTGAATTGAGAAATATCGGTAAGAGAAATTGATTTTTCTCTTGTTCTTGCTCTGATAGTCTCGTCACACTCTCCATTAAGAATCTTTTCGATACGCTCCTTTGTATGATTATCAATAGATTCTAAATTCCAATATTTTCCTCTTCGCATCAAAGGCAGCAACTTGCCAATAGCCTTTGCCGAATACGAGCCATACCCACTTTCCAGTTTCACATTTTTTATTTTCTGTATCGTCTCATCGGAAAAATATACACTCAATCCAGAATAAATCCCTTTTGTTGACACATTTTTCGAACTAAGAGCTTTATCTATCTCAGACTGTGCTGAAACGGAATAAAGCAAGTGCCATATTTTTAATTCTATATCTTCCGAAAGAGCTTCTTTTTCATCGTTCAATAACTTTTTCAAAATAGAACTACGAGTTTTATTACCGGGATATTTTTTATCCTCTACATAATTCCATCGATATAAAGACACCGTATCTTCCGTCTTCGTCTTTTTAAGGCCTAAATGCTTCAACAAATCTTCTTGCGAAACCTCTGCCCGTTCATTAAGCCATTTGAACAATTCCACATAAGCGCTTTCATCTCTCAAAAAATCACTTGTTACATCAACGTTAAACTGCAATTTGCCGTCCACCTCTTTCACTTTTTGATAAATCCTTAAATTGGAAATAAACTGCCATATCCGAAATTCTTGGAACAGAGGATGGGATTTTGCAATACATTTCCTTGGTTTACTTTTTTTCTCCCCATTTTCTATATAAAAGGATTCTTCATACGGGCAATTATCAATCAAAGCCTTTTTGCTTTTCAATGGTCGTTGATAAAACAATATGTCTTTTATGAATAACGAAGTAAAATCCCAAGTTCCAATAACTCTTTTATGTGCCTCATTTTTACAATAAAGCAATTCTATACATTGATGATACAATTCCCTATCTTGTAATTCAAGATGGAATTTTTTTTGATTTTCCAAAATTAGAGATAACTCGTTTGTATAGTTTTCTCGTTCTATGGTTCGAATTAATTTTCCTTTAATTTTTTGATCTGGCTTTTGTAATAACGTATCATAAATATAAGTCCCCACTGTTTTACCAGATGATTTAATATCTACTTCTGTCTTCTTTTTGACTAACATCCAATCTTCTGGTTTCGGGATACTAAAAGAACGCTTCACCTTTCCTTCTTTATCAATCTGAGGACTCCCGTTATTATCGAGAGTTGTCGTTACGATAAACTCTTTAACTTGCCCTTCCCACTCATCAATGGGAACACTGCTAGCCCTACGATATACCCAATAATCATCCGTATCTCCCAAACCACTCTCTAAATACACATTATACCATGTGTCCTTTCCCTTTTTCTCTCCTGTGTCTTCCACTCGAACAACTTTCAAGGCATAAAATTCTATTTTTTTACCCTGAACTTCTTCATCTTCTCCACGAAGTTGAAAATAGCCTCGCTTTTGATTAAAATTTAAGAGTATCCATGCCAGCTCTTCTTTGGAGATCTTCTCAGTCAAAGCTTTTTTACGGAGATAGTAAATTGTCCAATCATAAGGCACTTTACGTCCATCTAACAATAATTGCGGTTGTGAGTGTCTAAAATCTTCCAACATTTCATTAAACGAATCTAAAAAAATAAATTCGTTCTTTCCCATCTTATCTTTTTTCCATGAAAGTTTTACCTCATTATCAAGAAAGAATTTACCATATTTATCAATATTTTGAGAATAATGTTCTGGCAAAAATCCCATACAATTCAGCACTCTTAACAACCTTTCTCTTCTCAATAAATACCTTTCCCTCAATCTTCTAGCACTTCGGTAACCTGTTCTTTCTCTTGTTTGAGACACAGAATTTCCGTTTTCAAAATTGCCCAAAGTTGCTTGATCCATAGGAATAATCCTACTTCCTGCAAGATCTATGCTTTGTAAGATTTCCTTTCCATCTTCATTTTTCAATGCTTTTACAATAGCCCAACCTATACTATTCGAGCCTAAATCCAATCCCAAAATGTTTTTCATGCCTACTATATATTTTATGGTATTATTATATTTAATATGTAAACATAAAAAAATTTATCGAAAAATACAATAGTATAAAAATTTATATGTATATTTGTCAACACAAATTTGAAAGCAAATCACAATAAGGATTATTCCGTTGTGAAAACATTTGGAAGGGGGAGTATTCATACTCCTCGTTCTTTTTTATATATCTCTATTTT
>ENA-OROO01001265-OROO01001265.1-human-gut-metagenome-genome-assembly--contig:-NODE-1265-length-13607-cov-4.081021_pt1 | contig 13607 bp, 10 predicted proteins | sample MGYA00242130_ERZ509052 | MGnify/ENA primary metagenome ERZ509052 (study PRJEB26280, sample SAMEA2338730) | human gut metagenome | biome: human gut; feature: human-associated habitat; material: faeces... | reverse complement strand
CTATCAAGTTCTATTTTTGGATTTTGTACTTTATTATTCATTTTCTCCTCCATTTAATATATTTAATAAACCATTACAAATTTGTTTATGCATATCAAATATATTTAATAATTCATCCTTTATTTCATTATCAGTAACATTATTACTATAATTTAATGCTTTTTTAGCAGTAGTAAAATTCCAATTAAACATATCACAAATATATGATAAATCTTTAGTTGATATTATATTAGGTACATTTTGCATTTATTATTCCTCCTCCATATATATTGTTAACAAATATTGATATTTTATTCTGTTTTGGTATATAATTATTTTAGGAGAAAAGTATGAAAAAAATATTAAGTGTATTAATTTTTATTATGTCTTTTTTTATTTTTAATCTAAATGTATTTGCGGATGATATAGAGTTAAAATCTAAAAGTGCGATTTTATATAATATGACTGATGATAAAGTACTTTATGAAAAAAATGCAGATCAAGAAGTTTATATAGCAAGTTTAACAAAAATGATGACTGCATTAGTTGCGATTGAAAATATAAAAGACTTTAATCAAAAGGTAGTTGTAACAAGCGATATGTTAAAAGATGTTACATATGATTTATCAGTCGCAGGATTTAATGTAGGAAATATTCTTACATATGATGAAATACTTTATGGAATAATATTAAAGTCAGGTGCGGATGCGACAGAAATTGCGGCCTATAGTATTAGTGGTTCAGAAAAAGACTTTGTAAAATTAATGAATCAAAAAGCAGAAGAAATAGGTATGAATAATTCTCATTTTTCAAATGTAATAGGAATTGAAGGAGATAATCATCATTCGACAGCTAGGGATGTTATGAAGTTAGTTAAGTATGCATTACAAAATAAAAAATTTAAAGAGGTATTTGGAACAAAAACATATAAAAATATGAATGGACCACTTAAAAGAATAACAGATAGTAGTACATTTAATATGGATTATGTAAAAGGTGCTAAAACAGGATTTACAGATGATGCTGGGCTTTGCCTTGCTACGTATGCAAATAATGGTACAACAGAATTTATTTCAGTAACAATAGGTGCACCATATAAAGAAAAAAATGAAAATATAGTTGATACGAAAAATTTATATGAATATTATTTTGGTAATTATGATTATGTGAAAATACTAGATAAAGGTGATACATTAGTTAACTTAAAAAGTGAATATGGCAAAGAATATAATATAAAATCTGATAGAAGTGTAAAAGAATATTTGAAAAAAACTGTTAGTAAAGATGATTTAAAATATGAATATAAAGGTAAAACAATAGTAGAAAAAGGTACAAAAAAAGGTGATAAAATAGGAACGTTATATATAAGTTATAATGGTGAAACACTAGATACAATAAATATAACATCACCAGAAGATATAAAATTTGATTTTAAATTTTATGTAAAAGAACATAAAGTACAATTTGTACTTCTAACATTCATAGCAACTGTATTTGTTCTATTTATTAATTTAAGACGAATAAAAAAATAAAAATAGAAAAAAATAATACTAGGTGAATATTATGTATTATTTAAACTATTTTTTTATTTTTAGTATTTTTGGTCATTTACTTGAAACCACTATGTATAAAATATTTAATTGGAACTTAGAAAGTGGTTTTCTTTATGGGTATTGGACACCAGTATATGGATTAGGAGCCATTTTAATACTATTTTTATCTAACTATATATTTAAAAAATTAAAACTAAATAAATTCTTAGAAATAATAATATTCTTAATAATAATAGTTTTGACATTAACCTTTATAGAATACGCAGGTGGAATACTACTAGAAGTTACTTTTGATAGGGTATTTTGGGATTATTCAGATCATAAATATCATTTTGGAAAATATGTTGCACTTGATATATCATTAATTTGGGGAATATGTTCTATTGTTTTAATATATTTAGTTAAACCATGGATGGATAAGATAGTAAATAAAATTCCTAAATGTGTAACTTATCTTTTATGTATTTTATTTATTATAGATATAATTTGTACATATGCATTTAAATCAAAAATTTAATTTAATTCTTTTTTGTTTAGTTTCAATAAACCCCTCATTTTTTAGATTTTTAAGTTCTCTCATAAGTGCACTTCTATCAACACCAAGATAGTCAGCAAGTTCCGTATAATTTAATTTTAGATAGAAAACTTTTGATAAGTTTTCTTTTTCTTCAGCTCTAAAATATTCAAGTAATTTTTCTCTAATTGTTTTTTTAGTAAGTACATCAATTCTATTATTCATAACTACAACTTTTTTAGCAAGCAACTGAAGCATATTATTAATAACATCATTATGATATGGACAAGATTTTTTACATCTTTTAATAATATGATCATAATCAAATGTAGTAATAGTACATGTACTTGTTGTAATAACAGATAATTCATCAGAATATGAAGTGAATACTTCTCCAAAAATAGAACCTTTTTCTAGTTTTTCAAGTACAACTCTATTTCCATCATAATCACTTCTGACTAGATTAGCAGTGCCATCAATAATAATACCGATTATATTTGTGTTAGCAAGGTTAGAAATTACAGTTGTGTCTTTTTTATATACAATAGTTTTTGCTTCAAAACATTTAAGCATTGACTTTACATTTTGTTCGTCAATCCCTTTAAATATGCTTATTTCGTTCATTTATAAGGCCTCCCAAAGGTTTAGAAAAAAACCAAAATAATTAATTTAATTATATTTCATTTTTGTTGCAAATGCAACACTATATTTTTAAAAAATTTGTTATAATGAGGGTGTAAAAAATAAATGACAGATTAGGAGATAAGTAGTATGAAAGTAATTAAAAGAGATGGAAAAATTGTTGATTATGATAGAGCTAAAATAAAAATAGCTATAGAAAAGGCTAATAAAGAAGTAGAGCCTAAAGAAAGAGCAACAGAAAAACAAATAGAAAATATAACAAAACATATTGAAGATTTAAAAAAGAAAAGAATGCTTGTTGAAGATATTCAAGATGAAATAGAAAAGAAATTAATGGAATATAAGAAATTTGCATTAGCAAAAGAATATATTGTTTATAGATATAATAGAGCTTTAATTAGAAAAGCAAATACAACTGATGAATCAATTTTGAGATTAATTAGAAATGAAAACAAAGAACTTGCTGAAGAAAACTCAAACAAAAATACAATGTATGCTTCAACACAAAGAGATTATATTGCTGGTGAAGTATCAAGAGACTTAACTAGAAGAATTTTACTTCCAGAAAAAATAAGTAAAGCACATGAAGAAGGTGTATTACATTTCCATGATATGGATTATTTTGTTCAACCAATATTTAACTGTTGTTTAATAAATATTGCTGATATGCTTGATAATGGTACAGTTATGAATGGTAAACTTATTGAAAGCCCTAAATCATTCCAAGTTGCTTGTACTGTTACAACGCAAATAATCGCAGCAGTTGCATCTAACCAATATGGTGGACAATCTGTTGATATGAGACACTTAGGTAAATACTTAAGAAAAAGTAAAGAGAAATTTATTAAGAAAATAACAGAAAAACATGGTAAAGAATTAAGTAAAGAACAAATCGAAGAACTTGCTATGGATAGATTAAAAGATGAATTAGCATCAGGAGTACAAACAATTCAATATCAAATAAATACATTAATGACTACTAATGGACAATCTCCTTTCGTAACATTATTCCTATGTCTAGATGAAAAAGATCCATATATTGAAGAAAATGCAATGATTATTGAAGAAATATTAAATCAAAGACTTGAAGGAATTAAAAACGAAAAAGGTGTTTATGTTACACCAGCATTCCCTAAACTAGTTTATGTACTTGATGAACATAACTGCTTAAAAGGTGGTAAATATGATTATTTAACAGAACTTGCATGTAAATGTTCTGCAAAAAGAATGTATCCAGATTATATTTCAGCTAAGAAAATGAGAGAAATATATGAAGGTAATGTATTTAGTCCTATGGGATGCAGAAGTTTCTTATCTCCTTGGAAAGATGAAAATGGAAATTATAAATGGGAAGGCAGATTTAATCAAGGTGTTGTATCAATAAACTTACCACAAATAGGTATTTTATCAGGACATGATGAAGAAAAATTCTTTAAAAAACTAAATTGGTATTGGGTGGATTATGGGGCAATCCGTGCGTCTTGGGGACGGGTCGTAAAATATGCCGCTTCGAAATATGATGTATGGGGAACCTATTTATTAGGGGAGGACACCTATAACGGTGCCACGGTGATTCCCATAGACTTTGCCAATATGCCGAACAATAATATTGACCCGATTACTACAACCCAATGGAATGTGGGTTTTGATTTCGGTCTATGGAACAACCGTTTGACTTTTCAAGGGGACTGGTATTATAAGCAGGTCGACAATCAGTTGAGTTCTATCGAGGAACCGGATCATAATGCTTTTGATAAAGTGCCGACGACCGAAGTCAGTTTGGTCAACCATGGCCTCGAATTGGGCTTTGTGGTTCGTCCTTTTCGTCCCAAAAGCAATTGGAGCATGGACTGGATGGTCAATTTTGCGATCAATAAGGATATTATGACCAAATTGCCGGACGAAGCACGGCAAATTATCAATTCCAATGCTCAGGTCGTGAATAAACTGGGAATCAACACGATGTCCAATTATCTGTATATTTATAAAGGAGTATACGCTACGGACGAGGATGTTCCGGTCGACCCGGCTACGGGGCGTAGGTTGAGAGTTGGAGGAAACAATATATCCGCAGACAACCCTAATGCTTATTTCAAGGCTGGCGATCCGATATGGGTGGATTTGAACGGAGATTATATTATCGATGAAAAGGATAAGGCGATTGTGGGAAATTCGCAGCCGCGTGTCAACGGAGGTATGTCTATCAATTTACGCTACAAAAGCTTGTCTTTGTTTACGAGTTTCTCGTTTTTGTTGCGTCGTGATATCATCAATAAGGTGTTGGCAGATAATTTTAAATCGTTTAATAATCCCAATGTGTCTGGAGATGGGTTGCAAGGAAGTGCTGCATTGGCTCCCATTGGGGCTTATGATTTCTGGACACCCACCAATGTCCATGCGGACTATCCTAACCCTTATGATTACCAGCATTCCAGTGTGATCGACCCCTTCCGGGCAGACCAGACCTTATTTATGGAAGATGGCTCGTATTTTAAGATCAATGCGATTACCCTTTCGTATTCCTTGCCTAAAAAATGGACGGATTACATTCGTATTCGCTATGCAAGTATCCGTATGAGTTTGACGAATATATATACGTTCTCAAAATATTCCGGTATCAATCCGGAGAATGTGAACAGTCTCGGTTGGGATACATCGGGCGGTTATCCCAATGCGCGTACGTTCTCCATGGGACTGAGTATAGGTTTGTAAGCATGTACATATAAATATAAATGGATATGAAAATACAATTCAAGATAAAATCAACAATGGTGGCCGCGCTGTGTTCTGCCGTATTGTTCAGCAGTTGCGGCTTGATGGATACCACGAGCGATGAAAAACTGTCGGGGGATGAAATGTGGGACGGTGCTACGACGGAACGCGTCAACGGTTTTGTGAACAGTATGTACACGGAATTCAGGGCTGCTGCTATGCAGAAGGCTTGCTACATTCTTTATTCAGGCGACTTGCGCTGTGCTCCGATAGAATCCTATAGTAGTGGCGAGAACTACATAACCGATTTGGCGAATAATGATTTGAACGGCTTACGTGAACATTATTCCGGGGACGGGAATGTGCAGGCAGATGGTATCATGTCGTGGCGGGAATTTTATAAAGTCATTCAGTCGGCCAATATCCTGATTGCAGAAATCGGGCGTACTTCCGTACCTAAAGCCGAGGCCGAAGCCTTTAAGGCCGAAGCCGTGTTCATGCGTAGCTTGGCTTATTTCTTCTTGGTCCGTAATTTCGGGGATGTGCCGTATTATACTGATGCCTACCATCAGGAACCTTTGCCACGTACCAATATGGTAACGGTATTGCAGGCCATTGCTTCGGATTTGAACCAGATTTTGGTTGACGACCCAGATGCAGCTTATTTACCTTGGGCACAAGTTAGTCTGGATAAGAAAGCGATAAGAGGCTCCCGAGGTGCCGTCTTGGCTTTGCTGATGCATGTGAATATGTGGTTGGCAGGGTTTGATGAGAGCCATAAAACGTCCTATTATGAGGCCGTAGTGAATTATGGAGAGCAATTGGTGAACCAGAACGGCGGAACATATACTCTGCTCCCTCTGAGCCAGACCAACACAATTTTCCGTGGAGGTTCGAGCGAAGGCATTTTTGAGATTGCACAGAACCCGAGTTATATTTCCGGGAATGAGGTCTTTGAATTTAAGGCGGTTTTTGCCAATGAAGTCATGTGTTCCGTGTACAGTCCTGCTAAGTCTACTCCTAATTTGTGTTACACTTACGATTTCCTTACTAAAATATATCCTCCGTCGGAGACTGATGATAGGGTTGATGCCTGGTTCGATGAAAATATTTATTCCACATTGGATGGAGCTCCTAAGGAAATCCTGAAGTTTGAGAATCCGGATATTTACAATGATGGCGGAGCACTTACGGCCAATGCGGGCAACCAGGTCGTGTTCCGTCTGGCTGATGCCATATTGTTGTATGCTGAGGCTTTGGCGGATTTGGGAACGAATGACGGGAAAGCGTGCGAGTTGTTGAACCGTATACGGACGCGTGCCGGTGCTTCTACCTTGTCGCTTTCCGGCGACGACCTGAAAGATGCCATTTATTGGGAGCGTGTACGTGAATTGATGGGAGAAGGGCATTATTTCTATGATTTGGTACGTACGGGAAAGGTTTGCGATAATAATTATTGTTATCATCCCATAACGCGTAGTGAATTCCGGGAAGGTGCCTGGACCTGGCCTATCAGCAAAACGGCACAGGAGAACAACACGCTCATCACATTGAATAACTATTGGGAATAATTTAAAGAATGAATCATTATGAAATATTTGTGGAAAGGAATTATGGCAGTAGTCTTGACGGTTTGCATTGTCAACTGCCAGAATGAGGATTATCTCCAGGATGGTGGCAAGCATAATCCTTATTACAACGGAACAGTACTGGAATATTTGAACCAGCATCCCGATAAGCATTATTTTTCGGAACTGACCGACTTGATACATTATGCTGGTTTGGACTCTGTGTTGCAAAATGAAGAGATCACATTTTTTGCCCCGACAGATTTTTCGATTGAAAAATCCATGGATTATCTGAACGAGCAACTGTATTGGAGGCGTGGGGAAGACAGTATCAAGGACTTGCATCAGATTCAGCCGGAGGTTTGGAAAGAATATTTGTCGATGTATATCATTCCCGGCAAATACTGCCTGAAAGACATTCCTCAGTTGGATACCGCTGCCGTATCCGCTTATCCGGGCGGAGCTTATTACTCTATGGCCAAGGTGCCGATGAACATGGGTGTGGTGTATTATGATGCAGCTAGCGTGAAATATGCGGGTGCCCGTCAGATTCTTTATTCCTATGTCTATGATTTTACCACGATGGATATGGTGAATGCTTATGTTTCTTCATGCGATATACAACCTTATAACGGTGTGGTGCACGTCATCCGTTTCACGGATCATTATTTCGGGTTCGATCGCGACCGTTTTTTGGAGAGTGTGGTCAATGCCGGTGTCTTGCCTCTGGAGCAAGTTCGGCGAGTTTCTGATGAAGCAATTCAAGGAAAGAAGGAGGGTGGATTATGAGAAAAGAGGTTTTAAAAAGAGTGAGTCGTATTTTGCGTTTTGCCTGTATGACAGCTTGGGTGTCGGTTGGGATAGGATGCGAGGAGTTGGACGACACGATAACTTCCGACCCTTATGCTGGTGGAAAGGAACCTTTCGACATTGCTTTGTCTGCCGAGGAGCCCGTGCCGTCGGAAGGGTATCCCGGGGATACGGTGGTATTCAAAGCCGAAGGGCTTCTGAAGTACTGTGGTTCTCAGGAAGGGGAATACCGGTTTAAATTCTATCTCGGAGAGCAGGAAAGCAAGATATTGGCAGTGACAGACACGACTTTAGCTGTAGAAGTCCCCTATGAGGTTTCGTCAGGCGTTACGTATCTGGTAATAGATAATCAGGTTTTCTACGGACCGTTTTTCCCGGTTTTGGGTAACGTTTCCATAGATAACAATTGGGCATTGTATGCCAAGGGGACTGACGGTACTGTTTACGGCTGTTTGGAGAAATACACTACGGCACCGAATTATTATGTCGTCGGGGATTTTACGACCATCGGGGATGTTAAGCTTAATGGAATCGGTTTCGTGGATTATCAGGGTAATGTGGCTAAGGCTAACTCTTCTAATTTCTCGGCTCAAAATGGGTTGATGATAGATACCGAGGATCTGTTTACGTCGTCGTATATTAAATCCATATCCTCTTTCAGCGATGGGAGAATGTTGGTTTCCGGTGCTTTTTCAGCTTATTATTCAAATAACAGTCATTCTCCGGCTTCTAAGAAGGACCGGGTATATGGTGACAATATCATGATTCTGAATTCAAATGCGAGCGCGGATACCATTTGTCGCATATATTGGGAGACTGAGAATAATTGGGCAGAACAAAAATATGTCGGACAGTCGGCCTTAAACGGAGGAACGACTCAGGAAATCATACGTTCTTTTGTCACATCTGATCAGAAAATCGTGGCTGTAGGTAATTTCACGCAGTATGTCTGCACGGAATATGCCTATGTTTTCGAGGACAATGCACAGCGTAAGACGGATGTAGCCTCTGTATTCCGGATGGATGAACACGGTAAATTGGACTCCCTTTATAGGTTGGTGGTACCTGGCAACCGTTATACGGGTGCCGAGGGAGGAAAAGTGGAGGATGCCTGTATGGACGGAGACGACGGGGTAATCCTTGTGGGGAGTTTCACGTCATTTGATGGCGTGGACGCACCGGGGATTGTCCGTTTGGATCGGGACGGTGAGGTCGACAGGGATTTTCTGGCTCATGTCGGAGCCGGCCCGAATGGGAGTGTGTCCATGGTTCGTTACAACAAGTCGTTGGGAAAGATGATGCTTGTGGGACGTTTTACAGAATACGACGGACAGGAACGGAAACAAATGGTCATGTTGAACTCGGACGGAACACTGGATTCGGATTTTAAACTGAAAGAAATGACCGGAGGTTCCCCCAATTTCGCCCAGTTGATAGATCGTGGCAAGGTGGTTGTGTCCGGTACTTTCACCACTTACGCCGGTATTCCCCGGAACGGTTTTTTGATATTGGATATGGACGGTACGGCTCAGCAGAAGTTCAATGTCCCGGGGGTATTCAACGGCCAGCTTTATCAAGTACAGGAAAGCCAAACGACCGTGGGGTCTTACGGTTTGCTGTTGATGGGCAAGTTTACCCGTTTCAATAGTAAAGTGGTGCATAACATGTTGATGTTGGAATTGGATTTGGATCATTAAAAAAAGAAATAAAATATGAAAAGATATAGGAATTATATTGCCCTATGTGTGGCGGGTATTTGTACCTTGTGTACACCGTTGGTTTCTTGTAATGACGATTTGGAAGATGGGCTTAGGAAGGATTATCCTTCACCCGGATATGATAACCGTGAGGGGCACGTGCTTTGGATTGTGTTGAATGGCGCAAGCGGATCGGCTGTGCGGGAGGCCAATAACGACCGCAGGGTCGAGAATATGTCATCCATGATGTCCCATGCCTTGTACACCTTTAACGGTTTGGCAGATACGCGGTCGGATACCGTGGTGAGTAATCGTATGGGAAGGGATAATTTGTTCACCGGTTTGCTGAACCGTACTTCGGACACACCGGATATCCTCTCCCTGCTGAAGAATCTGGATGCCGGCTGCCGTACGGAGATTCTGGCTTCAACTACGGATTTTTATGATTCGTATGCCCGTAAGGCCGATGATTCTTTTTGGGGGACGGATGAACAAATCACGGCTCGCGTTGTGGATGAATTGTCTGCCGGGGAAACAGCTCCTACTTTTATGGCTGTGGAATACAATGGCGTACAATTGGCCGGTGAACAGTATGGTTTCGTGATACCGGAAGGCCAGGATAATGCAGGGTATCCTACGGAAGAAGTGCTTGATGCCGTGTCCGTGGTGGATCGCCATGTAGGACAAATTATGTCGGCTTTGCAGGCTCGTCCTGATTATTCGATTGAGAATTGGTTGGTCGTTGTTACCTCTCCTTCCGGTGGGGTGGCAGACAATAGTGGAGAGAATGTATATGAAATGAAAGACCGTAATATGTTTGCGATGTATCATAATTACAGGTTGGGGAAACAGTTATTGTTGGCACCTTCTTCCGAAGGCGGTCTGGAATATAAATACTGGACTCCGGTATATGGTTATGCCAATGCCACAGAATACGCCAAAGTTATCGATCCTACTTTGTTCGATTTCGAATTTAATCCTGGCGACGGAAGCTTACCTTATGACACAGTTTCTTATACTGTACAATTCATGGTGTATTATCCTAATGGGGGTGACCTTTGGCGTCCTATTGTATCTAAGGCCGTACAGGCTGGCCCTGGGGATGGGCAAGGATGGGACATTGAAGGTGAAAGGGGGCAATGGATGTTAAAATTGGCCGGGCAATGGTCTTATACACAGAATTCATGGTCTATAATTAATGATAAAAAATGGCATGTGCTGACATCTGTATTTGATTTTAAAAATAAGCAATTACGCCAATACCATGATGGTCGGAGTGATATGCATGGTGATAAAGAATATAATGATTTTTCAAAAGACTTGGCCACAGGGGATAAGGCTCCCCTAACTATTGGTCAAACGTTGTTTAAATCGAACACAGGATACGAAAGTACGACTTGTTGTGTGACGAATCTGCAAATTTATGATGTTGCGTTACCGGCCGATTTTATTGCCAAGAATTATAACATTGCAGGGTTGGATGAGTTGGGTGAAAGTTATCCGTATTGGGATCATTTGATTGGATACTGGCCGTGTGACCGTGAGGAGGATTATAGGTCTGATATAATACCGGATTACTCTCAGTACGGTTCGATTTATGGTGGAATCAATTCCGGAAGATCGGATATGAAAGTTTCTTCTAGAGCAGAATGGACTTCAGGAACCGTGGTGGATGATAATATCAAGCCGCCGTTTGCCAACTCTTATTACCAGACTTCCATCAATCTGGTAGATATCCCTTATCAGACATTCCAGTGGCTGGGTTTTACAGTGCCCGATGCTTGGGGATGGACCGGTATAGCCCGCACTCTTCCTTATGAAGATTTAGAAACGAACGATTAACGGAACAGAAGATTATGAAATATTTTATGAATAAGATAGCAGCCTCTTTTTTGTGGGGGACAGTCATGTCGGCCTCTTGGGTACTGGCCGGATGCGAAGCCAGTGATTTTGATTTTGACGATGGGTGGGATGTTAATCGGGCAGATTCTTCCGCCGTGACCGTAGACACCATACAGGGTATCGATGTCAGTATGTACGAGAAAGCACGTCTGTTTCCCGGATTGGTGGATACGTTGACCGAGCACCGTATTGCCGATACCCTTGTGGAATTGGATTTGAGCCGGACGTATGCCGGTATGGAGGATTTATGCTTGAAGCGACTTTCGTTTGCTGATAAGGAAGAAGCTCCGCAACCCATTTATAGCACCGGTTTGTATGCCGGTACGGGAGAACTGGTCACGATTTATGTCCCGGAAGGCGTGTGGGGGTTGACGGTACAAATCGGCATGCAGACGGAAGATTTGACCAATAACAATGCCGGGTTACGCGAACCGATCGTGTATATTCAGAAGGCCTTGTATCCGGGTAAGAATACCGTCCGTTCATCGTTGGGAGGGTATATTTGGATTTTGCGTGACCGCAATACGCAGGGGCTGTCCGGGACAGAAATCAAGTTCTGTGGCGTGTATGCCGCTCCGGACTTTATTGTTGGGGAAACGGATAAAGCCGAATGGGAAAAGAAAATCCGGACGACTACGGTGCCTTGGTTGGATATCCGGGGGAAACATGTGACGTTCTCCGTGGAGCGTAGCCGCATGGAAATGTATCTTACTGCTGACCCCGCTTTTGCGGGAAAGATGGAACAGGCTGTGATGTTGTGGGATGAGCTTGTGTATTATTATTACCATTCTTTAGGAATGAGCGAGGGGAATAGCCGTCTGTCCGAGATGATGCCCCAATTTACGGACCGTTTTATCTTCGACACGCAATTGTCGGTCAATGATACGCGAAGTATAGATAATCTCCAAGGGATTATGTTCGTCAAAACATCGGGGCTGTATGATGCGATGGTCGTATTGGATTCCATTGCCCACCAACAGGTCTTTAATGTGTATGACAAGTTCGTCGAGCGCTATCACCCGACATATTCTCTTCTTTCCGATTCGTATAAGGAAACGACCTTTGTGCCGATCTATCGGTTGGCCGAACACACGTGGAAGCAGGGTATCAGTTCCGGATTAGGGGACATGGGAATCGGTTTCAATCAAGCGAAACCATGGGCTTTGGCCTTTGCGGCTTCGGATACGGTGAAATATCGGAGTAAGGATTTAACCACTTGGTGGGATAAAAACGCCAAATGCAATAATAGAATCCTCGGGCTTTTGCCATTGGTGCAGATTGCCAAATACGAGAGCCGTTACAGGCAGGAGGAAGAATGGACAGCCTACCGTAAGTTGTGGACGAAATTCCGCGAAGGAAATGTCTTTGGCAGTTCGGACTTGTCTTTTTATTCGGATTTATGCGAGTATTTCGGTGTAGATTTGACCCCATTCCTCGAACATTGGGGCTATACGATAGAAGATGCGAGGCGGAGTGAAATGGCAAAATACCCCCTGTTGGACAAGGAAATCTGGAAAATCGATCCTTCTGCGGATGACCCTTACCGGAATGTGACGGATTATGACGTAGCAAACCATCCGGTGCGTGTGGACCGGAATGAGTGGGAAATTCTGGCATTGGACAGTGCCGGTAACACCAATGAGGATACGGAGTATAACAACGAGACGGATAAGTTGTATGTAGGGAAACTGATAGACGGTGATCCTTACACGTACTGGAGTTCTTATTTGTCTCCCTGGGAAAATAATTATCAGGATTCTCCCAGAAGCTTGCCTTATTACGTGATTATAGACATGGGCAAGTCCCAAACCATTGATGGGTTCTATTATGCCAATGGCGATGTACGCTGTGTGTCATCTTTCAAGGTACAGACTACGGACGCTTCTGGTTTCGCTTTGCAGGAACATGCACAACAAACATGGCATGATATAGGCCAAGCCAGTCAAACATTGGCTTCCGCGCTTAAAAATGAGCGCTTTGTCGGATTCGACAAAGGGAAGGTCTCAGCCCGTTACCTGCGTTTGGTGTTCGAGGAACGCAATCTTTACCGGCAGGCGGAAACCGATTCTTTGGGGCTTTTTGAGAAATATCATCAGTATCGCCAACAAAAATTGTCGGAGTTCGGTACATATTATAAGAAAGGAAACTAAAAGGTGGAAATATGAATAAGATAGCAAATAAATTCAGGTGGCTGGTATGGTTCATGTGCGGATTGTGTACGGCTTGTACG
>ENA-OROO01001263-OROO01001263.1-human-gut-metagenome-genome-assembly--contig:-NODE-1263-length-13615-cov-5.465265_pt1 | contig 13615 bp, 10 predicted proteins | sample MGYA00242130_ERZ509052 | MGnify/ENA primary metagenome ERZ509052 (study PRJEB26280, sample SAMEA2338730) | human gut metagenome | biome: human gut; feature: human-associated habitat; material: faeces... | reverse complement strand
AGATGCCGTCCAGTGCCCAGTGGTAGGGCAGCTTGGCCACCGAGTTCAGGGAGGCCAGCAGGCCGTTCTGCTCTGCGCCGTAGCTGGGGTTTGCACCCGGGGCGAACGGAGTAAAGGCGGCACGGCCATCGGGCAGGGCACCGGTGTACTTGCCGTACACCACGTTGGAGGTGATGGTCAGGATGGAGGTGGTGGCCTCGGAGTTGCGGTAGGTGTGGCGCTTCTTGATCATCTCCAGGAAGGTCTTGAGCAGCCACACGCCGATCTCATCGGCGCGGTCATCGTCGTTGCCGTACTTGGGGAAGTCGCCCTCCACATCAAAGCCGGTGGCCAGACCGGTGTCATCCCGCACCACCTTGACCTTGGCGTACTTGATGGCGCTCAGGGAGTCGATGACGTGGGAGAAGCCTGCGATGCCGGTGGCAAAGGTGCGGCGCACATCGGTGTCGATGAGGGCCATCTCGGCTTCCTCATAATAGTATTTGTCGTGCATGTACTGGATGAGGTTCAGCACGTTGACGTACAGGCCGGCCAGCCAGTCCAGCATCTTGACGTACTTGGGCAGTACCTCGTCGTAGCTCAGGTACTCGCCGGTGATGGGCGCATAGTTGGGGCCGCACTGCTCGTGGCTCTTTTCGTCCACGCCGCCGTTGATGGCGTACAGCAGGCACTTGGCCAGGTTGGCGCGGGCACCGAAGAACTGCATCTCCTTGCCGGTCTGGGTGGCAGACACGCAGCAGCAGATGGAGTAGTCATCGCCCCACACGGGCTTCATCACGTCGTCGTTCTCGTACTGGACCGAACTGGTGTTGATGGACACCTTGGCGGCGTACTTCTTGAAGTTCTCCGGCAGGGCGGAAGAGTACAGCACGGTCAGGTTCGGCTCCGGGGCGGGGCCCATGTTCTCCAGCGTGTGCAGGAAGCGGTAGCAGTTCTTGGTGACCATGCTGCGGCCGTCCATGCCAATGCCGCCCACTTCCAGGGTCGCCCACACGGGGTCGCCGGAGAACAGCTGGTTGTAGCTGGGGATGCGGGCGAACTTGACCATGCGGAACTTCATGACCATGTGGTCGATGAGCTCCTGGGCCTGGCTCTCGGTCAGGGTGCCGTTGTCCAGATCGCGCTGGATATAGATGTCCAGGAAGGTGGAGATGCGGCCCACGCTCATGGCGGCGCCGTTCTGGGTCTTGATGGCGGCCAGATAGCCGAAGTACAGCCACTGGATTGCCTCTTTTGGCGTTCTTTGCGGGCTGGGAGATGTCGCAGCCGTAGGCCTCGGCCATCTTCTTCATGCCCTTCAGGGCGTTGATCTGCCGGGCGATCTCCTCCCGCAGGCGGATGACGTCATCGGTCATGGTGCCGTCGCCGCAGTTAGCCAGATCCTCCTGCTTGAACTGGATCAGGGCGTCGATGCCGTACAGAGCCACGCGGCGGTAGTCGCCTACGATGCGGCCGCGGCCGTAGGTGTCGGGCAGGCCGGTGATGATGTGGGTGTGGCGGGCGGCCTTCATCTCGGGTGTGTAGGCGTCGAACACGGCCTGGTTGTGGGTGCGGGTGTAGTCGGTAAAGATCTTGTGCAGCTCCTCGCTGGGCTGGTAGCCGTAGGTGGTGCAGGCCTGCTCGGCCATCTTGATGCCGCCGTAGGGCATGAAAGCACGCTTCAGGGGCTTGTCGGTCTGCAGGCCGACGATCTGCTCCAGATCCTTCAGGTTTTCGTCAATGTAGCCGGGGCCGTAGGCGGTCAGGCCGCTGACGACCTCCGTCTCCATGTCCAGCACGCCGCCCTTGGCGCGCTCGGCTTTCTGCAGCTTCTGCAGGGCACCCCACAGCTTGTCGGTCGCCTCGGTGGGGCCGGCCAGAAAGCTCTCGTCGCCGTCGTAGGGAGTGTAATTCTTCTGGATGAAGTCGCGCACATTGACTTCCTCTTTCCAGATGCGGCCCTCAAAGCCTTCCCACTGTTCAAAATTGATCATTGGAACCTCCTTGCTCCATTCCATGCGTTGGTTAGCATAGCCTAACTATTGAGCCTTTGAAAAGCCGCTCCTTGTTGGCGGCTTTCTGGGGGCGGACTGATCGGAGCAGCTCTGAACAAAAATTTGTCAAAGCGCCTCCTTGGACACACTGCACCCTTGAGAACCGCCCTGCTGCCAAAAAGCAGCGGCGAGATGTGGAGTTGCAGTGCTGCATGAACTATAATAACAAAGATATCGGTCAAAAGCAAGAGGAAACTGATGGATTTTGCACAGCCTTAGCCAGCTGTGTCTGTACAGGGTGCACGAATCGGGCAGAAAAAACTTTACTGCAAAAAAGTTCCGGAAAATTTTCAAATAAGGGTTGACAAGACTAACTGCGTATGGTATTCTGTTCTCGCAACGAGGTTAGATAAACCTAACCGCTTGAAACGCGTTGCACCAGAACAGCAGAGGTACCTGCAATGCTTCTGCGCAAAACGCAAGTCTGCTATAGCGGTTAAGCTATATCGGACGTCAGGTTTGTCGTGGCGAGGCCACTCCATCTTGCTTGCGCAAGACCACCTTGTGGCTTAAAAGCCTCACTGGGGCTTTCATTGCTGCGCAAACGCCAATTCCTCCATTCCATTCTCTTTTTCAAAAGGAAGCTGCAGCATGGTTTGCTCTGCGGCCTCCGGCGCGGCATTCGGTGTGATTGGTACCGCATCGCGTGCAAAGAAAACAAAAACGGGACGTGCAGCTTGACCACCTGCACGCCCCGATTTTTGTTTTCTATAGAAAAGGAACGATTTATTCCACGATCTCCGCAAGCGCCTGATACAGCTCTGCGGCCCCGCCGCCGGAATATTTGACATTGACAAAGGCGCTGTTCACGATGCACACCCCGTCGGAATAAACCGTGAACAGCAGCTGATGCTGCTCGGCATCATCGTAATAGCTCACGGTGATGGAATCCACCGGAAATTCGTGGGAGTAGGAGGAATAGTTCTGGCTGAGCCGTCTGACACAGCGCACTCCGGAAAGCACTTCCGAAATGTTCTGATAGATCTCGTCCGAACTGGAATAAACCTCGAACTCCATTTCGTTGGAGCTGGCAAAGTTCTGAATGTGCTCCACCCGGACACTGGCCTGTGTGCTGGCGCTGATCTTTGATGCAAGGTCGATCTTGCTGGAAGGCAGGATGAGCACCAGAAGCAGCACCACCAGCACCACAAGGCCGAACCGGTACAGGATGCTCTTATCTTTCATGGCAGGTCAATCCTCCTTTGGCGGTGTCCGGGTCAGACGCCGCTGGGCGAGGAAGAAGCCCACGGCGCTGGCGGCAAACACGAAATAATAGCTGGCGATGCGGTAGAGCATGAGCACGCTCATCACCTCACCGGAAGGCAAAAAGCTGCTGTACAGCAGCAGAAAGGCGGTCTCGATGGAGCCCATGCCTGCCACGTTGGGCAGGGCGTTGGAGACGAACAACATCAGGCTGGTGAGCAGCTGCACCCGCGCAAAACTCAGCGGGGACAGCTGCATGAACCGGATGCACAGCCACGGCAGGCAGAACAGCAAAAACAGCTTGAGCGCCTGCAGGGCAAAGATCTGCACACAGCGGGCCTTGTCGGCCAGCAGCAGGCGGCTCTCGGTGCCCAGGACATCCAGCTGCTCCAGCCAGTCGGCCCGGCGCTGCTGCCATTTTTCGGTCTTGGGCAGAAAGCCCAGTGCCCAGCGGGCCAGATTCTGCACCAGCGGCGACACGCACACCAGCACCAGCGCCACGATCACCAGCGCTACCACAGCATATGCCATGGGCAGATATTTCAGCACGCCGGTGGTGTTGGCGGCCAGCCATTTGTGCTGGAGCAGCAGCATCACGGTGGCGTACAGCAGCACCGTGGTCTTGTGGAATACATATTGCAGGGTCATCAGGCCCACGCCGGGGCCGATGGGCAGCCCTGCCTGATGCAGATACCAGGTCTGCACCGGCACGGCACCCGCGCCCAGGGTGACCACGTTGCCAAAGGTGCCGCACCAGGCGTTGTCGATGCCCTGCCGCAGGGTGAAGCCGGGCAGCCGCCCCCGCACGATGACGTAGGAGACGCAGCCCTCCAGCAGCGGGTAGCTGATGCCCAGCGCCAGTACCACCAGCACCTGCCACAGGTTCAGCTGGGCAAGGGCGGCTGTGATCTCGGCCCAGTGATCCCGGAAGATGAGCACGATCACGCAGGTGAGCGCCAGCAGGATCAGCAGAGATAATACGGCCTTTTTGCGGGAAGGCTGAGAGGCGGCAGATTGGTTCATGAGGGCAGGGACTCCTTTCAGACAGGATGAAACTTTTTTAAAAGTATAGCACAGCCGCCGACCGTCTTTGTGAACGGAAGCCGAATTTTCTTGTGCAATCCGGCCCGGATGATAAAAAAGATGTCCGAAATGGAAAGAAACGGACAAATATTGCAGCTTGTTTTGATGCACTGCGTGCAAAAACGCCCCGGAAGATCACACGGATTTTCCGGGGCGTTGAATTTAACAAGAATAAAACAAAAGGCTTAGCGGGACTCGGTCAGCTCCCGGATCAGACGGACCAGGGTGGAGACATAGGCTTCGTTGGTGTAGTAGCGCTCGTAGAGCTTGCGGCAGTCGGCCTTCATAGCAGCCAGCTGGTCGGGGTGCTCGATGGCGTGGGCCAGCACTTTGGAAAGCTGGACGGGGTCGTCGTTGCGGTACACAAAGCCGTCCACCCCTTCCGTGATGAGCCCGGCGGTGCCGGTGTGCTCCGACACGATGGAAGGCTTGCCGAAGATCAGGCCCTCGGTCACAAAGGTGGGCATAGGGTCATCGCGGGAAGCGCACACAATGCAGGTGCACTGCTCCATCAGCGACTTGATCTCCGGGCGTTCCAGCCGCTTGCGGTAGAACACATTATGAGGGAACTGCTCGGTCAGGGCGTGCACATGGGCGGAGACGTCTCGGTCGGAAGCCTTACCCACAAAGAGGAAGGAGGCCTTTTCCCGCACCTCCGGCGGCAGCAGGCGGATGGCTTCGCAGTAGATGTCCTGCCCCTTGCGCATCTCCATGGAGCCCACCGTGACAAACAGGGGCCGCCCGCCGGCATAGCTCAGGTCGTAGCGAGGGAAGCTCTCGCGGGCGTAGTCGGGCAGGCCGTAGATCAGCTGCTCCACCTTGAATTTGGGCCGCACCGAGTGCATGGCGGCGGTGGCGTGGGAGCCCACAGCGGCAATGTGCACGTTGTCGGCCAGCTCCTTGGGGATCTTGTGGGTGATGAAGGGATAGCCTGCAAAGGCGTCGTGCAGCCACCACAGCACCGGCACAAAGGAGCCGTTCAGGGTGTTTACCACCGGTGCTTCCACCACCGTGTTGGCCAGCACAAAGTCTGCGCTGGAAGCCAGCTCCCACAGGGTGGAAGAGGTCACGCAGTCGCGGCGGGTGACCACGGCAGCTCCGGCCTCCAGAAAGAGCGGCAGAGAGCCCTCGTCCGAGGGGCCCAGTACCACCACTTCATAGCCAAGACTGCGCAGCACCGGGATGGCGCTCACCAGCACGATGGGCGCACCGGTCATGGTGAGTTCATGGCTCAGCACCACGGCGCGTTTGCCGGTAGCCGAGAATACGTCCTCGGCGCACAGCTCCCGGCGGAAGTGCAGCAGTGCCTGCGGGACGCAGCGGCAGTTCTGCGCCAGCTGGTTTGCCAGCCGCAGCAGTTCCAGCACATCGTCTTTGCCACGGGCCGCCGCGCGGCAGCGGTCCAGCAGGGCGCGGGAGAGCAGGGCACAGCGCTGGCCGGGCAGGTGCTGGTCGGTCTGGTACAGGGCACTGCCGCCGTCGTAGCCGAACACGGCATCGCACACCACAAGGTCAGCCCCCTGTTGCAAGGCGGCTGCAAAATAGGTGAGGGCGGTGGAGGTGCACTCCACATCCTCGCTCACCAGCAGCACACCGTTCACGGAGGGGGTCAGCTCACCTTCCAGCCGGTCCACCAGCCGGAACTTGCGGTGCAGCTGCTCGGCCAGCGAGAGGGTCAGGGCATTGCGGCGGCCCGGGGCGTACACCAGCAGATAGGTGCTCTGGGTGTCGGTATAGGTCTGTTCCCGCAGCTGGCGGCGCTGCAGGGGGCTGTAACTGCTGTACATGTACGAACCCCCTTCAATGCCGGTGGAACAGGCCCAGCAGCTTGCGCAGCGGAGCCGTGAGCTTCCAGCTGCTGCTGGCCAGCACGTTTTCCAGCGAGGCTTCGTAGGCGGCCCGGCTGTTCTGCAGGTCGGTCAGATGCTGCTGCTGTTCTGCCAGCAGCTTGCGCAGCTGCTGGATCTCAGCGTTTGCCTCCAGCAGCTGTTCGGTGCCCTGACGGGACACGGCCTCGGTCTCTTCCTTGAGCACGGTCAGCGCCCGCAGCAGGGCCTTGCCGGGCTGCTCATGCAGGTAGCGGCCCAGGGGATAGTAGCGATATTTCACCGCAAACCGCAGCCCGGCGGGGAAGCCTACGGCACTTTCCACTGTCAGGTTGGGGTCGATGTTCATAAACAGCATGGTGCCCTCCTGCAGGGCGTTGCCGTTGATGATGTGGTAGCTGAGCCGCTCGTCTGAGAGGGAAAAATCAGTGATGCAGCAGGCAAATTCACCGGGGTCCAGCCGCAGGGCCCTGGCCTCCACGGGCAACTCGAACACAGCCGACACTTCGTGGGTCAGCTCGTCGTAGGAGTCAGGGGCAACGGTCAGGCACTCATGGGGCGAAAAACCGGAGCCGGAGTCGTAGAACAGCTGGGGCAGAAGCAGAGCACCCTGCTCGGTGTCGGCACCCTGCGAGGCCAGCACGGCCTCATATTTCAGCACCTGCTGCTCCAGCTCCAGGCACCGCTGTGCCAGGCGGGAAACGCCTTCGTCCGACAGCCGGAGCTGCTGTTCCAGTTCGGCCACGCGGCTGCCTGCCGCGTCCAGGGTCTGGGGGGCATCGTTGTTCATAACCGGATTCTCCTCTTGTTTTATAGGATACGGCTGCACCGCAGCAGCCGGGGAAATCAATGCTGCGAAAGCGCGGGGGTACGCCGCTGGGCCTGCCGCCGTGCGGCTGAGGCTTTGACGATCCAGCTGCGCCGCAGGTTCAGCAGGGCGCACACCAGCCCGATGGAGGTAAACGCGATCACGTTCTGCAGCAGCATACCCCGCAGCGGGTGGTCTGTAAAGTGAGCCGCGAACAGATACCACGGAATGGCGATAAGCTCCACCGTGTGGATGCAGAAGATGTTCAGCGAGTTGCGGCCGATGGCCTGCAGGCCCTGTGCGATGGGGCCGGTAAAACGGTTGAGCCGCATGAACAGGCGGATGAACAAAAAGCCGGTGGCGGCATCCAGCAGGATGCTCAGCGGGCCCAGGGTCCACTCGCCCATGGAAATGCAGTCGGTGCTCTGGGCAAGCAGGGCTCCCACAGCGGTCAGAGCTGTGCCGCCCAGCAGGATGTACAGGGTGCGGCGGGGCAGGGGCTTGTCCAGCCAGCGGTTCTTCTTGGCCAGATAGCCGATGTAAAGGTAGGGCACGATCACGGCCCCCTGCGAAAGGCTGAAGGGCAGCTCCCACACCAGTGTGGTGCCCCAGCCCAGCAGCATGATGCCGAGCACAGCCCAGTGTGTGTATTTCTCCGGGAAGATATTCAGGATGGCGTCCAGCAGCACCCAGCCGATCAGCAGCGAGAGCAGATACCACATGGGGCCGGTGGAAAAGAACTGCTGCCCGGCATAAGTAGTGGTGTGGGGCAGCCCCAGCAGAAAGCCGCCGGCCACCTTGAGGGTCTCGGTGACGCTGCTGGGGAAGTAATGGAACGCCATGTAGTGGCACAGCAGATGCAAGAGCGAAGTGCACGCCGCCGTGATGCAGTAGGGCTTGAGCAGCGCTCTGAGCTGCTGCTGGATGCACTTGCCGATGGAGCGCTTGCGGAAACCGTAGCCGCTGGCAATGAAAAAGGCCGCCATCAGGGCCTCACGATAGATGAACGGGAAAAACGCCGTGAGCGACAGCCCGCCGGAGATCTGCATGGGGTAGAGTTCGGCGGTGTGGGCCAGCACGATGGTGATCATGCCCACGCCCTTGAGCATGTCGAACATGCCGATGGAGTTGACGGTGCTGGGTCTGGTGCCTTCCATGAAAAGGGTCCTTCCTTGCGCCGTCCGGAAACATGTGACCAACAGGCGCATACAGTAAAAAATGATCCATTTATAAGGATATAAGGCTAGTATAATGCTTTTTGTGCACACTGTCAATTTTGAATTGCCCACCGCCGGGTGGCAATTGTTGTCTTTACCGATAAAAAAGCCTGGCAGAAGGGCCGAATTTCTGGGCAGACGGCACAGGCTGCCGGATGGAAAAAACAAGATGTGCAAGATTTAATTGCCAAAAATGGAAATTAAATCTTGCAAAAGTATTGCATTGCCAATGGCGGTATTGTATACTGAACACAATTGAAAAAGCGGCACGGTCCCGGGTGGGCCCGGCTGCAGGAATGTAAAAAACAGTGACGTGGAGGCTAACATGGTTCATTCGCTGTATCAGTCTCTGAACAATCTGGAAACGATCTACGCAGACCGGATTGGTATCCGCTATTATGATGAGGCCAAGGGCGGCGTGGTGGAGGTGCCCTTCCGGCAGTACGCTGCAGACCTGCGGCGGTTCGTGGCATTTTTGCGCAGCCGCACCCCGAACCCCTTGGGGCAGCGAGTGGCCATCCTGGCCCGCAACAGCTACCACTATGTGATGTGCATGTACGGCGCAGTGCTGGCCGGAGCTGTGGCAGTGCCCCTGAACACCGGCAAGAACTGGGACGAGATCCGCTACGAGCTGGATCTGGTGGAGCCGATGTGCGTGCTCCATGACGGCGAATACCTGAGCCGGGAGCCGGCCCTGGGCCAGGTGTACGGGGACCGTCTGGTGCCTATGGACGCCTTTACTGCCTTTGAGCCTGCCATGGAGATCACCGAGGTGCCGGACCTCAACGCACTGGCCTTTATCATGTTCACCTCCGGCACCACCGGCCGCAGCAAGGGCGTTATGCTGTCCCAGAAGAACCTGTTCACCGCCATGCCTGCCTTCCTGACCCCCTTTGAGGATGTGCGGAGCCAGACCGGCTGGAACACCGACGCGTTCAGCTCTCTGTCCTGCCTGCCCATGTTCCACATTTCGGCCATGACCAGCCTGGTGTCCTGGAGCATCACCGGCCACTGCGTGAACCTGTGCAACGACCTGAAATATTTCTACCGGGACCTGGGGGCCATGCGGAGCGACGTGATGGCGGTGGTGCCGGTGCTGCTGAAGAGCATTTATCATGATGTGATGAAGGGCAAACGGGAGCGTCTGAACGGCCTGCGTATGCTGACCTGCGGCGCAGCCATGTTCGACCCTGCCGTGCTCCAGGACCTGATGGACCGGGGCTTCTTCATCGCCCAGATGTACGGCCTTACCGAGACCTGCGGTGACGGTGCCTGGAACTCCTCCCAGGAGGAAAAGTACCTGACCAGCGTGGGCCATGTGGACGACAGCTGCCAGTACAAGCTGGAGGACGGGGAACTGTGCATGCGTGGTGACCCGGTGATGCTGGGCTACTACAAGGACCCGGAGGCCACCGCCGAGGTGCTGGACGCCGAGGGCTGGTTCCACACCGGCGACATTGCCCGGGTGGAGCCTGACGGCTATATGTACCTGACCGGACGCAAAAAGAACGTGATCATCCTGGGCAGCGGCGAGAATGTGAGCCCCGAGGAGCTGGAAAAGCTGCTGGCTCCCTGCGCTGCCATCCGGGAGTGCAGGGTCTGCGAGCGGAATCAGCGCATCTGCGCCGTGGTCTGCTGCGAGGCGGACCAGCAGGACGCTGTACGGGATTTTGTTACCAAGGTGAACCGCACCCTGCCCCTGTACAAGCACATGGTGGTGGAGTTCTCGGCCCAGCCCCTGCCCCGCAACGCTGCTGGCAAGCTGCTGCGGTCCTGAATCTTAGCGGAAAGAGCCGGTCTCATGGTGGAAAAAGTTCCCACAAGGCGTTATGGCCGTGAGACTGGCATTTTTGAAGAATAGAGAGGGAAACGATAATGGAACTACATAAACCGAAAAATCTGTATGAGCTACTGACGCTGAACATGGAGCAGCGATTTGCGAACCGGGTGGCCTTCCGCTGGTACGACGCCGATCAGGATGTGGTGGTGGAAAAGCACTTCGGGGAGTATGCGCAGGACATCCGCCGCGCGGTGAACTACTACCTGAGCACCATCCCGGATATTCAGGGCAAACGGGTGTGCGTGTGGAGCAACAACAGCTACCACTACGCCGTGAACTGCTACGGTGTCATGATGGCGGGCGGCGTCATCGTGCCCATGAACCAGCGCAAGAGCTGGGATGAGCTGCACCGGGAGCTGGAGCTGGTGGAGCCTTCCGCCATCCTGACCGACGGCGATGACTACGGCTGCAACGAGGAGATGCAGGCGGCTTACGGCAGCCTGCTGCGCCCCATGGATGCCTACAAGGCTTACGAGCCTGCAGAGCTTGTGAACCGCATCCAGCCCGAGGAGCTGATGGTGCTGATGTTCACCTCCGGCACCACGGGCCGCAGCAAGGGCGTCATGCTCTGCGAGCGGAACTTCTTTGCGGTGATGCCCCACCATGTACGGGTGGGGCAGCGGTTCTGCCAGCTGAAAAATGACCCGGACCTGCTGGTCAGCCACATGACCCTGCTGCCCATGTTCCACCTGGGGGCCTTTGGCTGCCTGTTCACCTGGGCCTGGATGGGCTGGGCCCAGAACCTGGGCAGCCTGCGGTCCTTCTATAAGGACCTGAAGCGGATGCCCAGCCAGGCCATGGCCGCCGTGCCAGTGCTGGTGCAGTCCATCCACCACGACCTGATGACCGGCAAGCAGGACAAGCTGGGGGATCTGTGGGCTCTGAACTGTATGTCTGCGATGTTTGACCCCCAGACCCTGATGGACCTCCACGACCACGGCATGGTGATCTCCCAGCTCTACGGCAGCACCGAGACCACCGGCGGCGGCCTCATCAACTTTGCGGAGGATGCCAAGCACATCGGCTCCATCGGCAAGGACGACGGCCACTGCGAGATCAAGCTGGACAACGGCGAGCTGTGTATGCGGGGCGGCGATGTGATGCTGGGCTACTATAAGGACCCGGAGGGCACCGCCGAGGTGGTGGACGCCGAGGGCTGGTTCCATACCGGAGACCTGGCCCGGGTGGACGAGGATGGCTACTACTTCCTCACCGGACGCAAAAAGAACGTGATCATCCTGGACAGCGGCGAGAACGTCAGCCCCGAAGAGCTGGAGGGCCTGCTGGAAAAATGCCCTGCCGTGAAGGAATGCCTGGTGAAGGAAAAGGGCAAGAAGATCTGCGCTGTGGTCTGCTGCGAGGAAGCCGACCAGCAGACGGTGCGGGACTTCATCACCGAAACCAACCGCACCCTGCCCCTGTACAAGCGCATGAGCGCAGTGGAATTCTCCGCCCAGCCCTTGCCCCGCAACGCCATGGGCAAGCTGATGCGCTGAGGCCTGCAGCCCTGATTTTGCGGTTTGTGCCGCATACTCTGCAAAAAAACTGGGCAAACCCATAGGGGTTGTGCTATACTGAGGGCAGAACCGTGCTGATCCTGATCGGCACACCCAAAATCCGTCACGGAAAGGAAGAACATTTCTATGGAACGAGCAGAAATCATGTCCCAGATCCTGGCCATCCTGGAGGATGTGGCAGAGATCGCGCCGGAAGATGTCAACGAGAACAGCGTCCTGATGGATGATCTGGATCTGTCCTCGATGGAGATCCTGACCATCGTGGCCGACCTGGAAGAGACTTTCGGCCTGCGCATCCCGGAAAAGGAACTGCGCAACTTTGTCACCATCAGTGACCTGGCCGATTATCTGGCAGCCAATGCCGGGTGAGCCGATGGAAGCAGCACAGCGTTCGGCGGAGTATGTCTTTCAGGGCATCATGTACTATTTCCGCCGGGAAAAAGTGTGCCCCCGGTATCAGTTCACCCTGAAGGACCCGGTGGATCCGGCCCTGCTGCAACAAGCGCTGGATGCCGCACTGGAAGCTGCCCCCTATTACCGGGTGCGGCTGGTGTGGGAGAAGCGCAAAGCCTTTCTGGAACCGAACTCGGAGCCCTGTCTGGTGTACCCGGACAGCGTGATGCGGGAGATGCCGGAGCAGACGAACGGCTACTTCTTTGCCGTGCACTGCGCACAGAACGTCGTGTACTTCGACTGGTTCCACTTCATCGCGGACGGCCACGGGGTATCGCCCTTCCTCACCCGCATCCTGGAGCTGTACTGTAACCTGCGCTACGGTACCGCCTTTGCAAACCCGCCCATCCCCTGCAGCCCGGCCTACGACATCGCAAAGCTGGTGGAGCAGTACCCGCTGCAGGTCATGGACGAGACTACGATGCAGCGGGAGGTGGTGGACACCTGCGAGGAGCCCATGCACCGCATCCGAATCCGGTTCGCCAAAAAGGATCTGGTGGCCAAAGGCGTGCAGAACGGCGTCAAGCCCTTCTGCGCCCTCATGGGCCTGCTGTGCATCGCGCTGGGAGAGTATCTGGGCAAGGACACCATCCAGTATTCCTATTCCGCCGACACGCGGGACGCCATGGGTGCCCCCAACGCACGGTACAACTGCGTGTGTTCCTTCCAGGACGGAGTGACCCTGCACGAGGGCGTCCGGCTGGAAGAGTTCGTGCAGCAGATGGACGCCGCCGTCAAGGCCAGCCTGACCCCGGAGCGGAAACGCCGCCGGATGGCTGACCAGATGGGCTGGGTCTACAAGGTGGACCAGCAAAAGGCCCCTCTGCGGATCAAGCAGCGTGTGTTCCAGATGGGCGAGTACATCAGCGGCATCCCGGCAGATTTCTGGTTCAGCTATCTGGGCAACCCCCTGGTGCCGGCTACCCCGGAATTGGAGGCCTACACCACCGATTTTGGGGTGTGGGTGCCGCCGGAGGGCGGCTCCCTCTGCGTGGAAGCCTCCACCCTGAACGGCATCATCACCCTGTGCATCGAGAACAAGGTGCCGAAGGCCGGCCTGCCCGGCATCCTGCGCCGTGTGCTGGAAGCCGAGGGCATCCCGGTGCTGGAAGCCCAGGCACTGGACGAAGTATAAACAAAAGGCAAAAGCAGCCTTACCGGAACCATTCCGGCAAGGCTGCTTTTCTGCATCTTATTCGGTCCGGGCCGGGCGGGTGGTCACCTCGCCGCAGCGTAATGCCTGCGGGCGGCCGTTCTCCCGCTGGACCACCAGCCGCCCTTCCTCGTCGATGGCAAGGGCTTTGGCGGCATAGGTCTCGGTGCCGGTGCACACGGTGACCCAGTGCCCGGGCACAAAGCAGCGGGCGCGGTATTCGTCCAGACAGTCAAAGGCGGGGCAGAGGGCCAGCAGCTGCCGGGCGATGGCCCCGGCCAGCGCGGCCCGGCTCACGGGGGCGGGGCCGCCCGGATAGAGACTGCCGGCCTTTTCGGCCAGCTCCGGGGGCCAGTCGGCGGCGGTGGCGGTCAGGTTCAGGCCGATGCCCACCACCAGCCATTCCAGCTGGCCGCTCTCAAGGTCGGCCCCGGCCTCGGTCAGGATGCCGCAGACCTTTTTGCCGTTGTAGTAAAGGTCGT
>ENA-OROO01001260-OROO01001260.1-human-gut-metagenome-genome-assembly--contig:-NODE-1260-length-13649-cov-4.107695_pt1 | contig 13649 bp, 10 predicted proteins | sample MGYA00242130_ERZ509052 | MGnify/ENA primary metagenome ERZ509052 (study PRJEB26280, sample SAMEA2338730) | human gut metagenome | biome: human gut; feature: human-associated habitat; material: faeces... | reverse complement strand
TCATGAGGAACGGATCGTGCAGTTCGTTCAGCTGCGGTCGGAAAAATCGTTTGGCTTCGGCGGTAGAAGTGATGCCGCGCTCCAGTAGCAGACGGCACAATATCGGGCTGATACCGATATCTTTAGCCAATGCCCTAGCTGCTTCCCGCTGTTCGAGTGTCGGAGGTTGATAGTTCCATTTGTAGTTCATTTATATATGTTTTTTCTTTTTTTTCTCTTTTCGGGTGAGGCCTTGCCAGTCTGCCAGTCGTGAGCCTGTACGACTTTGTTGCAGTAATCAAATCGGCAAAACCTGTAATTGGATAAAATCTTCTTATCCACTTCAATCCGTAAAATTAGTAAAAAGAAAGAAAAAAGCGGCTCATTCCATCTTAAATTTATGGAACGAGCCGCTTTTTATTTATAATTAGTCTATATAATAGGACCTTAGAATCCTAATTTTTTTGCGATGTGTGCAGGGATTGCTTTCTTGTTCACCAGGATGTTCATGGTTTTGTATTTGGCAAAAGCTTTAGATGCATACCAGATACCTTTGTACTTGCCGCTTAATCCCCATGAGTTTTTCACCATGTAGTATTCTTTGCCGTTCTGGTCTTTAGCGATACCGTAGATAAGCATTCCGTGGTCATCGGTAGTTTCCCAGTTGTCGAATGCTACCTGACGCATTTCCTGAGTCACTTCAATTTCAGGAAGCGGTTTGCTGGTCAGTTCCTTACGCTTGTCTGCTTTGCTCAGACCCAGCCAGTGTGCCATATCTGAACCAGTCAGTTCGGCTCCTTTTTCTGCATTCGGACATACGGCAATACCGTCGCGGGTAAATCCTTCTTCGCTGACGTCAGCTCCCCATGCGAAAGTATATCCGTTGTTGATGGCATTGTCCATCACTTCCATCAACTCATCGATAGGCAAGTTGTAAGACAAAGCGTTGCGCCAGTTGTCCTGTACCTCTACCACGAACTTCTCGTAGAAGGGATGGTGTGTGAACGAGGTGAGCGACACGTAGTCGTCGGGATTGAGGCCGAGCGATTGCGCGAATTCAATCGGAGTGTAGGTTTTTCCCTTGTATTCGAACTTCTCGGGCAGTTTGCCGAGGTAGTTGTCGTAGATAAGGCTCACGTTGTTGGCCCATATCGGCGTAAGTTTTTTCTGCTTGCCCTTTGCGAGTTTTTCAACCACGGCTCCGGCCACGGCGCTTAGCTCCTCGAAATTGAACAGGCTGTCGCCCTGGAGCGTTCCGGGCTCGGGCATGGCTTCCTGAGGTGCGAGGCCGTAGTGTTTCATGCAGTAAATCACGTCGTAGAAGCTGCCGCCTTCGGAGAATGATATGTCGCCGTGCAGGCGCACCGAGGCTTTGGCGCGGTCTACCATTGTGTGGTGCACCACGAACGACTCGCACAGGTCGTACTCGCCTTTTCCGAGGCGCAGGAGTTCGGCCTCGAGGAATCCGAGCGAGGAGTAGCACCAGCATGTGCCCGAACGGTTCTGGTCTTTTATCGAAGTGATTGGGTTTTCTTTTACAACTGTAAAGGTGATACTGTCGTTTGTTGCGGCGAATGCGGTGCTAACGGAAACTGAAAGTAGCAGCGCGGCCGCAAATAGGTTCTTTTTCATTTTTCTTCAGTTTATGTTTGGTTTGTTTTTGATTGTCCGGTTGTTTTATCTGTTGCGCATGAATTCTTCCACGTCGTCGGCGTGGTAGGGTATGAGTCTTTCGCCGATGAAGCGGCAGCCGTCGTCGGTGATTAGCAGGTCGTCCTCTATGCGTATGCCTCCGAAGTCGCGGTATTCGTCAATCTTGTCGAAGTTGAGGAAGTCGGCGTTTGTGCGTTCCTTGCGCCACAGGTCTATGAGGTCGGGTATGAAGTAGATTCCCGGTTCGTCGGTAACCACGAAGCCTTTCTTGAGCCGCCGTCCGAAACGCAGGGCGTTGGTGCCGAACTGTTCCGAGGGGCGTACCTCGTTGTCGAAGCCCACGTACACTTGTCCGAGGCCTTCCATGTCGTGCACGTCCATTCCCATCATGTGTCCGAGGCCGTGTGGCAGGAACAGGGCGTGTGCTCCGGCGGCTACGGCGTCGTCGGTGTTGCCGCGCATTAGGCCGAGGTCTTTGAGGCGCTCGGTTATGTGGCGGCACACGGCAAAGTGCACGTCGCGGTATTTCACTTCGGGCTTGGCGAGCTGCAGGGCCAGGTCGTGGCACTCTTCTACTATGGTGTAGATGTCGCGTTGCTTTTGGGTGAATGTGCCGCTTATCGGTGTGGTGCGCGTGTTGTCGGAGCAATAGTTGTTGTTGGTTTCCGCGCCTGCGTCGACGAGCAGCAGTCGTCCGGCTTCCAACTTGCGCGGGCTGGGGTAGCCGTGGAGTATTTCGCCGTGCATGGTTACGATACTCGGGAACGACACCATGCACCCGTATGAGGAGGCTATGCCGTCGAGCACGCCGCCTATGTATTGTTCGGTGGTTTTGGGGCTGCACAGGCGCATGGCTGCTGTGTGCATTTCGTAGCCAATTCGGGCAGCGCGTTCGAGCTCGGCTATTTCTTCTTCGCTTTTGGTGCTGCGCAGTTTTACTACGGCGTCGATGAGTTTCCTTGAGGCGGCTTCCTTTTGCACTGCGGGGTGCAGGCCGAGGAGGTCCATTATCTGGATTTTGGTGTCGAAGCGGTAGGGCGGCAGGAAGTGTATTTCCTGTCCGGAGGATTTGGCTGCGTCTACTATGTTCTGTAGCTCACGCATTTTTGCGGTGCGCGCAACGCCTGCGCGTGCGGCCATTTCGCCCACGCTTGTTACGGAGCCGTACCATACTATGTCGTCGATGTCGATTTCATCGCCCACGAAGTACTCGCGGTCGTTGTCAACGTCGATTACTCCCACAAGGCCGTCCCGCTGCCAGCCGAAGAAGTAGAGGAACGTGCTGTCCTGGCGGAACTTGTAGGTATTGGCTGGGTAGTTTGCGGGGCTGTCGTTGTTGCCGAAAATCAGTATCAGGCCGCTTTCCGTTAACTTTTTCAGTTCGGCGCGGCGCGTTATGTATGTTTCCTTGCTGAACATGACCCAATATTTTAAGAATGAGTTGAAAAAACCGCACAAAGGTACGAATTATTTCGCACTTGCGGCATATTATTACATTGTTACATGCGTGTTGCGCGCGTGCGCACGTTTTTCCGGCACAGGCGTGCCAAATTTTCGCGAATGTAAAAACAAGTTAAAATTTTCCGGCTTCCCGCAGCCCCCGCAAAGGGCATATTCAGACCCCTCTCGGAGCAAAGAAAAAAAAGGTCGGACATATTTTAAAAAAGGTCGGACATATTTCGAAATTCAAGGCACTAATTTTTTGCCCCGCGAAATGCCCGTCGGCAAAGGCTTTTCGGCTCACGCCCGAAATGCCGGAAAGATTTATGATTGTTTAACGTTATTTATGGTTCGTTGTGCGCGGGTAAAAACAATGCCCCGCTCCTTTCGGGGCAGGGCATTGTGTGTTTCTGTGCTGTTGGTTATTTCTTCAGTGCTTCGTCGAGTATGGGTTTGATGACCTCGTTGTCGGGGTATCCTCCCATTGTGAAGTTCGAGAAGGCCGTGCTTCCGTCTTTGTTTATCACCTTGTAAACGGGTATGCCGGGTATTCCCTGTTCTCTCATGAGTGTTTCCCACTGTGCGTTGGTAAGGCGGTAGTGGTCGCCGTGAATGTTTGGAATCATGTCGTTCCAGTTCTTTTCGGGCGACGTTTCGCCTGTGATGTACACAAACTTCACGCCTTTTTCGATGTATCCGGGTTTTATGGAATCGATAACCGTCATGGCGCGGCGGCAGGGCGGGCACCATGTTGCCCACACGTCAATGAGCGTTACGCTTCCTGCGTATTCTTTCTCGATTGCCTGCAGTATGTTGCTCGTAATGGCTGTTGGCAGTGTCTTTACCGTGTAGCCTGCATTGGCTGCGGGTTGTGCTGCGGCGGTTTCTTTCTTTTCGGGTGCAGCGTTCTTTTTCTGCGCGCACGAGGGCAATCCTAACATTGTGACGCACATGACGAGGAAGATTGTCTTTTTCATGCTGTTTTGTTTTTAGTGGATTTGCTTCCTTTTTTATGGTACGGAAATGCGGGTGTCGGCATTTTCTTCCGGCTTTAAGGTGTAGCATTCATCCGGTTTTACACGTGCAAAGATACGTTTTTCTGCAATAATGGAGCTTCTTTTGCGCGAAACGTTTAACTTTGTCAGTGCGTTGCCCTGTGTATTGCAATGCGTGAATGTGTTTTACCAAGAAACAACTTACATAATGAAAACATTTCTTTATCCTTCCGACCTCGGCAACCTCGAGAGCGCGCTCCAGGAAGCCAAAATGGTGAAAAACGACCATTACTGCTTTGAAAAACTCGGCCGCCACCGCACGGCTCTGCTGATATTTTTCAACAACAGCCTGCGCACACGCCTGAGCACGCAGAAAGCCGCACAGAACTTGGGCATGAACGTTATTGTGCTCGATGTGAACCAGGGCGCATGGAAACTCGAGACGGAGCGTGGCGTGGTGATGGACGGCGACAAGAGCGAGCACCTGCTCGAAGCCATACCGGTAATGGGTAGTTATGCCGACATAATTGGCGTTCGCACGTTTGCACGCTTCGAAAGCCGCGAGGCCGACTATAGCGAAAGCATATTGCAGCAGTTCATAAAGCACAGCGGCCGCCCGGTGTTCTCCATGGAAAGCGCTACGGTGCACCCGTTGCAGGCTTTTGCCGACCTCATTACGATAGAGGAGTACAAGAAAAAGCCGCGCCCCAAGGTGGTCATGTCGTGGGCGCCGCATCCCCGCGCATTGCCGCAGGCCGTGCCCAACAGCTTTGCGCAATGGATGAATGCGGCCGACGTGGATTTCGTAATAACTCACCCCGAAGGCTACGAGCTCGACCCTAAGTTCGTGGGCAACGCACGTGTGGAGTACGACCAGATGAAGGCGCTCGAAGGTGCCGATTTCGTTTACGCTAAGAACTGGAGCTGCCCCGGCGTTACACGTCCGGAGGACTACGGAAAGGTCATATCGAAGGATATGAACTGGACTATCGACAGCAAGCACATGGCCGTTACCGACAATGCTTATTTCATGCACTGCCTGCCCGTGCGCAGAAACATGATAGTTACCGATGACGTTATAGAAGCTCCCACCTCGATTGTCATTCCCGAGGCCGCAAACCGCGAGATTTCGGCAACGGTGGTACTTAAACGAATGCTCGAAGCCTTATAAGCAACGCAAACGGCTGCGCGCAGCGTTTTACACTGCGTGAAGCAGGAGCAGCAACAAATGTGTCTGGCATAACAAAAAAAGTGTCAGACATATTTTTTGTCCTATACCAAACCGCTTTTCATACGAGGCGCGTTTAAACATCTGAATGATAAAAGGCTAACATTTCAGCCGCGGCGCGTTGCGTCACAAGTAATGGCGATTTTATTTTTGCGGCAAGCATTTATAACATTTCAAAAAGCCTCTCTGTCATATTTTATTCCTATCTTTACAGACTATAATAAAGCAAACAGGCCGCTTAGGTTAACCTTTCAGTATCGGTGTGCCGTAAGCACACAGTGCGGCCTTGCATAACCAACATACGAAAAAAGAAAATGACAATATATAATGAACTACAAATGGAAATACACGCCTCCCGCCCTGGAGGAAAAGGCGGCGGCAGAGGCGTTGGCTGGAGAATTGGGTATTCACCCCATTCTCGGGAGGCTTCTGCGTGAACGCTGCATAGCTACCGTTGCAGAAGCCAAGAAGTTCTTCCGGCCGCAGCTGTCGGACCTGCACGACCCGTTCCTTATGAACGACATGCGCCAGGCAGTAAACGCCATAAACAAAGCCATAGGGCGCAAGGAACGGATACTTGTGTTCGGCGATTACGACGTGGACGGCTGTACGGCAGTAACGGTGGTCTATAAGTTCCTGAGTGAATATTTTTCGAACATAGACTATTACATTCCCGACCGCTACGACGAGGGCTACGGCGTTTCGAAACGCTGTATCGACTACGCTTGCGAGACGGGCGTGAAGCTTATGATTGTGCTCGACTGCGGGATAAAGGCCGTGAAGGAAGTGGAATATGCCCGCTCTCTCGGGATAGACGTGATTATCTGCGACCACCACGTGCCCGACGAGGAGCTGCCCGAAGCAATAGCCATACTAAACCCCAAGCGCAAGGACTCCACTTATCCGTTTGCCCACCTGTCGGGCTGCGGCGTGGGCTTCAAACTCATGCAGGCGTTTGCGCTCAATAACGGAATAGAGTTCAACAAGCTGCTCCCGCTGCTCGACCTTTGCGCGGTGAGCATAGCAAGCGACATAGTGCCGATAACCGGCGAGAACCGCATTCTTGCCTATCACGGGCTTAGGAGAATTAACAGCAATCCTTCCACCGGGCTCGAGGCAATAATAGAAATATGCGGGCTTTCCGACAAGGAAATAACCATGAACGACATAGTGTTCAAGCTCGGCCCAAGGCTCAATGCTTCCGGCCGTATGCAGAACGGAAAGGAAGCCGTGGCGCTGCTGGTGGAGCGAAAGCACGAAAAGGCCGTTGAGATGGCCAACCGCATAAACCTTTATAACGAGGCGCGCAAGGACCTCGACAAACAAATGACCGAAGAAGCAAACAAGATAGTAGACGGTCTGGAAAATCTCGACAACCTGCGCTCGCTCGTAATATACGATCCGTCATGGCACAAAGGTGTGATAGGCATTGTGGCTTCGCGTCTTACCGAAATATACTACCGCCCGGCAGTAGTGTTGACTCTTAGCGATAATCTTGCCACAGGTTCGGCGCGTTCAGTGGCCGGATTCGACATATACAAGGCCGTGGAGAGTTGCCGCGACTTGCTTGAGAACTTCGGCGGGCACACTTATGCTGCCGGCATGTCCATGAAGCCGGAGAACGTGCCTGAATTCAAACGCCGTTTCGAAGAATATGTGGAGCAGCACATAAGCGACGAGCAGACCGAGGCAAGTCTCGACATATCCGCCGTGATAGATTTCAAGGACATCACCCGCAAGTTCCAGAACGACCTGAAGAAATTCAATCCTTTCGGGCCGGGTAATCCCAAACCGCTTTTTTGCACCCGCCGCGTTTACGATTACGGCACGAGCAAGGTTGTTGGCCGCGAGCAGGAGCACATAAAGCTCGAGCTTGTAGACAACAAATCGAACAACATAGTGAACGGCATAGCCTTCGGGCAGAGTTCGCAGGCGCGGTATATCAAGACTAAACGCGCTTTCGACATTTGCTATACCATAGAAGAGAATACCCACCGCCACGGCGAGCTACAGTTGCAGATAGAAGACATACGCCCGGCCGAAGAATAGACTTCCCGCTTGCAACAAGACATATCGTCCGGCAAAGAAGGCACGTGTCTTGCACGTAAAGGCGCGCCCGCCGCGAGTGCCGCCAAAAAATGTCTTTTGCAAGGGTGATATACGTTTTTTGAATGGACAACCGTTTCAGGGAAATACTCAAGACTTATTGGGGGTACGATGATTTCCGCGGCATTCAGCGGCAAATCATCGAAAGTGTGGCCGAGGGGCGTGATACGTTAGGCCTTATGCCCACGGGCGGGGGCAAGTCGGTTACGTTCCAGGTGCCCACGCTTGCAAGCAACGGCTTGTGCCTTGTCATCACGCCTTTGATAGCGCTGATGAAAGACCAGGTGGCCAACCTCCGTGCCAAAGGCATAAAGGCCACCGCCGTGTATAACGGCATGTCGCGCGGTGAAATCATAACAAATCTTGAAAACTGTATTTTCGGCGACTACAAATTCCTTTACGTGTCGCCCGAAAGGCTTTCGTCAGAGCTTTTTATAGCGAAAGCCGTAAAAATCCCGGTTGCCCTTATTACTGTCGACGAGGCCCACTGCATATCGCAATGGGGCTACGACTTCCGTCCGTCGTATCTCCAGATTGCTGAGGTGCGCAAGCTCTTCCCGGACGTTCCCGTGCTTGCCCTTACAGCTACAGCCACCGAAGAAGTGGCCACCGACATACAGGACAAGCTGCTGTTCCGCAGCCCGAACGTTTTTCGCATGAGTTTCGAACGCAAGAACCTCACATACGTGGTTAGGCGCGCCGAAAACAAGACAGAGGAGCTTCTGCATATTCTCAACAGTTTGCACGGTACGGCCATAGTGTACACCCGCAACCGCAAGGATACCTACGACATTGCCAAGATACTTAAAAGCGAAGGAATAGTGGCTTTGAATTACCATGCCGGCCTTACAGCCATAGACAAGGACCTGAGGCAAAAAAGCTGGACCGAGGGCGAGACGCGCGTAATAGTCGCAACCAACGCTTTCGGCATGGGAATAGACAAGGCAGACGTAAGGCTCGTGGTGCACATGGAAGCTCCCGATTCGCCCGAGGCATATTTTCAGGAAGCCGGGCGCGCGGGGCGTGACGGAAAGCAGGCTTACGCAGTGCTGTTATACAACCGCGGCGACAGGACAAAGCTCTTGCGGCGCATTCCCGAGAATTTCCCGCCCGTAAAGACGATACTCGACATCTACGAACACCTGGCTTATTACTTCCAGCTCGCACTGGGCGACGGCTTCGGCGCATACTATGAGTTCGATATACAGAAATTCTGTGTGCAATACCGTTTCTTTCCCGAGACAGTGGTCAGTGCGCTAAAGATTCTCACACGGGCTGGATACATCGATTTTTCGGAAGAAGAGGAAGTGAAGTCGAGAGTGCTGTTCATGACCGAACGCGACGAATTGTACCGGCTGGACAATACCGCCCGGCGTTCTGAACTTGTCATCCAGGCGCTCCTGCGCAATTACGGCGGGTTGTTCGCCGATTATGTTTACATCGACGAAAACGTGTTGGCCGAACGCACAGGCCTGACTGCCGACGAGGTGCACGAAACGCTCAAGCAACTGTCGCACCAACGCATAATACATTATATACCGCACAAAAGAACACCGCGTATAATATATACGCAAAGGCGCGAGGACATAAGCCGCATTCATATCGGTCCTGAGGTTTACGACACACGAAAGGAAGAATACAGCCGGCGCATACACACCATGATAGAGTATGCCGAAAGCAACGTGTGCCACAGCCGTTTCCTGCTCAACTATTTCGGCGAAAAGGAAGCCGGCGATTGCGGAAAGTGCGAGGTGTGCCTCGAACGGAAACGCGACAGGCAAAGCGCGGAAAAGGCGGAAGCCGGGGCGCGCGATTATATAATGAGTGTGCTGGCCGACGGCAGGCCACATTATGCTGCCGAACTGCACGCCCCGCGCCTGAGGAGCGAAGCCGTGTCGGACGCATTGAAAGCAATGCTGGAAAAAGGCGAAATAACAATGTCCGACGGCATGTATGTCATGCCCCGAAGCAAGGCATGAAACAATTTATAGCAGCAAGGAAAGCAGCAGTATCATAATAACAATGGCACTCACGATTCCCAGGCAGCCCGTGCCGCCGTCCGGCCGGTTGTCTTGCGGGTTGTTGTCGTTCCGGTTATCGTCGTACCTGCCGTTGTAGTAGTTTTCGTCCTCCTCGTCCAACGACTCGTCAAATATAATCTCCTCTATATCATCCATACCATACAAAGGTACGGAAAGCAATCGACAAATACGCCCGCAAATGGGCAAAAGAAAACGCGGCAAAACGGCGGCGTGCAAATTGCGGCACACGGGCACGGAAAAGCGGGAAAAATATTTTTGAAGAAAAAATTTTTACTTTCCAACTTTTCAAAACACCTCCCTTGTTTTTTAAAATACAAGGCACATATTTCGAAATTCGAGCCACTAATTTTAAAATTCAAGGCACATATTTTTCGCCATATATACACGCGCTGATTCTCAAGTGCTTGCAAGGTGACTGTTTTTGTCTGCAAAATCGTCCGGTACTCCAGGCGGGTGTAAATAAAAAGCGGAAAGCCTTCCGTGAAAAGGAGGGCCTTCCGCCGTATATAATATTGTGTGTTGCTTAAATCCTGTCGATGTATGCAATCACGTCACCGCGGCTCACGGTGCTTCCCTGCTTTGCGCAGATCTCCACGAGCTTTCCGCCGAGGTTGGCGGGCACTTCGCTTATCTGGCCGTGCGTGTTCTCGATGTAGCAGAACAGGTCGCCTTCGTTGTAGCTCTTGCCGATGTAAGGCTCGATGGCCGGAGCTGCCTCGCCTTCGCCCTGTATTTCCCAGAGCACGCGGCCGCTTTCGCGCGCCACAACGGGGTCGGCTTTGGCATGTTTCAGTTCCGAAATCTGTTCGGGTGTCATGCCTGCACCTGCCTTTGCGTCCTTTGCCTTTTGCAGGTCTTCGAGGAAGCGTTTCTTGGCCGCTCCGCTCTTGTAGTCGCGATACTGCGACTCGTGCATTGCGAATTCGAAGAGTTCTTCCTGGTCGGGTCCTTCGTCCCAGCCGTTTTCTTTCATTTCCTTGCGGAAGCGTTCGAGGTCGTCGGGATAGTTGCTCTGCGGGTCGGCCGTGGTGAACTCATATCCTTTTTCCTTTGCAAGTTCAACGAGCTCGGGTGCAACTTCGCCGGGCAGTTTCCCGCTCTTTCCGAGAATCATTCCCCAAATGCTGTCGTCCATCATCGAGTAGCGAGGTTTGCCCATGCTTTCGGTGAGCAGGTTCATGAGCGCGATGTTCTTTACATACTGGCTGAACGGTGTTACGAGTGGGGGATAGCCCACGCGTGGCCATACGTAAGCCACTTCGTTGAAGAGGCGCACGAGCAGTTCGTCTTCGCTGTATGGTTTCTCGCCCTTGCTCTCGCGGTTGTGGTTGATTGCGCTCATCACGCCTTTGAGGTCGGCCATCATGGAGCCCATCATGCCGCCGGGAAGGCCGCAGCCGAGCAGCAGCGAACTCATGAGTTTGTTGTTGGGGTTCATGAAATAGCCGAGGAAGTCGTCGATGAACTCCTGGGTGAGCGAACGTACCTCCATGTAAGCGTCCATGTTGATTTCGGGAACGTCGAAGCCGGCGTTCTTGAGCATGCTTTGCACGGAGATAATGTCCGGGTGTATCTTTCCCCACGAAAGCGGTTCGACAGCAGTGTCGATTATGTCGGCACCTGCGCGGCAAACTTCCAGTATTGAAGCCATCGAAAGGCCGGGGCCCGAATGTCCGTGGTACTGTATTATTATTTCGGGATGTTTTGCCTTTATCATTGCCACGAGGCGGCCCAGCATGGCTGGCTGTCCTATTCCGGCCATGTCTTTAAGGCATATTTCGGGTGCGCCCTCGGCTATGAGCTTGTCGGCTATCTCGCTGTAATATTCGGCCGTGTGTATGGGCGACGTTGTTATGCAGAGCGTGGCCTGCGGAGTCATTCCGGCGTCGAGAGCATAGTGGATGCTCGGGATTATGTTGCGCACATCGTTAAGGCCGCAGAATATGCGGGGGATGTCAACGCCCTGTGCGTGTTTTACGTGGTACATGAGCTTGCGCACGTCGGCCGGCACGGGGAACATGCGCAATGCGTTCAAGCCGCGGTCGAGCATGTGTGTCTTTATTCCTACTTCGTTGAACGGTTTGGTGAAAGCACGCACCGCCTGGTTAGGGTTCTCGCCGTAAAGGAGGTTGACTTGCTCGAAGGCACCGCCGTTGGTCTCTACACGTGCAAAGCACCCCATTCGTATAATCGCGGGAGCAACGCGCTCGAGCTGGTCTTTGCGCGGCTGGTATTTGCCCGACGATTGAAACATGTCCCGGTATACGAGACTGAACTGAATTTTCTTTTTCATATCCTTAATGTTTCGTATTTATGCCAATACGTTTTGTCGTTGTTATTGAATCCGCATATCCTTAACCCGCGTAACGGTCGGTTGTGTTTGCGGGTTTTGCACATAATCGCGGTTTAAGTGCAACATCGGTGGCAAATTTATATATTTTCTGCGACATGAACGCAAAAACAAGTATCTTTGCTGCCACAAATCGGTCGGTAGCAGTGCGGTTAGTAAGTGGAGTTTGTTTTTTGCGCCCTGCCACGTTGCAAAACCGTATAATTCCGGCCGCAAATACTCAAGCATTCATGATAGGAACCATAGCAAACGTTTGCACAATAATTATCGGTAGCGTGGCGGGAAGCCTCGCACGCCGGGGGATAAAGGAAAAATACCGCAGCGCGCTGTTCAACGCCCTGGGGTTGGCGTGCCTTGTGCTGGGCGCGAACACGGCTATCAAATACATGCCGCAGAGCGAATATCCCGTGCTGTTCATCGCGTCGCTGGCCGTGGGGGGACTGATAGGCACGGTGCTCGACCTTGACGGCAGGTTCAAGAAAGCCACGTCGAGGATAGGAGGCTCCAACCTGGCAGAGGGACTGACTACCGGGTGCCTGCTTTATTGCATAGGGACGCTCTCGATGGTAGGCCCGGTTATGAGCGCGCTGTTCGACGACAACACGTTCCTTTTTACCAACGCCATGCTCGACCTCGTTACTTCCACCGTGCTTGCCTCGACTTATGGTATAGGCATGTTGCTGGCCGCGCCGGTGCTTTTCTGCTGGCAGGGTACGTTTTATCTTATTGCAAAGATGTCGAGTTCCGCCATTTCCGACGCACTGATAGCCGAAGTCTCGATAGTGGGCGGGGTGCTGATTGTATGTTCCGGACTCAGTTTGCTGAACATAAAGGACTGCCATACGCTTAACCTTATCCCCTCGCTGCTCGTGCCCGTGCTGTTCTTTGCGGCAAAATTCCTGCTGTTCTGACGCGGCATGGGCGGAGCCGTTTACCGCGGCACAAAAACGGGTATCGTTTTCTGTCTGCCTTTTTGGCGCGGTTTTCAAACGGGTTTTCAAGGGGTGAAAAATATGTGCCTTGTATTTTAAAATATGTCTGACATATTTCGAATTATGTCAGACATATTTTTTATTTGCTCCCATGCGGGGTTAACGGCGTGAAAATCAGTTTTCACTTTTTCTGGCCACGGAAGCCTTTTTCATGCCCCTGTTTTATTGCAAAAAACGCAGGGAGCGATTCACATCGTTCCCTGCATAATTTAACAACTAAAAAAGAAGAAAAAGATCATGTTAGTGACTACAACTCCCATCATTGAGGGAAAACGAATAGTAAAGTACTACGGAATTGTTTCCGGAGAGACAATCATTGGTGCCAATGTATTCCGTGACTTGTTTGCAAGTATTCGGGATATTGTGGGTGGTCGTTCCGGTTCTTATGAAGAAGTACTTCGACAGGCTAAAGATACTGCGTTACGAGAAATGCAGGATCAGGCTGCTTTATTGGGAGCTAATGCTGTAGTTGGGGTGGATTTGGATTATGAAACTGTGGGGGACAGCGGTAGTATGCTGATGGTAACCGCAAGCGGCACAGCTGTCAGAATAGAAGATTGAGGTAAAGCAGATGTGCCTGTTGCAATATTTTTTAGGTTTATTGCAACAGGTACGTTTGCTTTTACTGTATTAGGGTATTCCTAATATCTCTTTGGCCTTGTTTTTACTTGAAATGAAATCTAGTGAGTTGACAATATTATCGTAATTTGTTGTGTCAGCTATATGGTCTTTCAGTACTTGTAACATTTTTAACTTGTCATTATCAAAAGTATAAAGTGACATAAGTTTAAGGCATTGTGCGCAACTTAATTTTTTATTTATAATGGCTTTTTCCAGAGTTGAATCTTTGAATACGGAATTTTT
>ENA-OROO01001259-OROO01001259.1-human-gut-metagenome-genome-assembly--contig:-NODE-1259-length-13649-cov-4.923496_pt1 | contig 13649 bp, 13 predicted proteins | sample MGYA00242130_ERZ509052 | MGnify/ENA primary metagenome ERZ509052 (study PRJEB26280, sample SAMEA2338730) | human gut metagenome | biome: human gut; feature: human-associated habitat; material: faeces... | reverse complement strand
TCGTCGAACGCAACATCCCGCAGGAGGAGGCGCTCGACCGGCTCATCGCCCTGATCCGCGAAAACGGCGACTGGCAGGAACCCGAATAACGGCCAGTGCCTACATGAATTCGCGCCGGAGCCAGCGGCGCACCGGCTCGTCGTACCATTTCAGCGCGGCGTAAGCCAGCAGAACGCTCACGACGACCGTGCCGGCCGCAGCGGGCCATGCCTCGCCGAGCGTGAGGCCATGGTTGCGCACCCACGCCGTGTAGGTGTAGACGAGCGGGTAGTGGGTGATATAGATCGGATAGGAGATATCGCCCAGAAACTCGCAGACACGCGCCGAACGCCCCGTCACCGTACCGCTCGCACCCGTCCAGACGATGAGCGGGAAGAGCACGACGACGACCAGCGCGTCGTAGAGCCCGTTTTGCCACAGATGCTCCGTCCCGCCGACGCGCGGCACGGCCAGCAGTGCGACCAGTCCAAGCGAACACCACCAGAAGGCGCGGCGGACATGCCCCGGACGCACGAGACGCGAGAGCAGCAATCCCCCGAAGAAGGGATACATCATGCGTGTGAAGCCCACGCCCAGTTGTTCGGCCGTGAGCGACCAGCCGCCGATGATGTCGCCCGAGGGGCTCGTCAGGGCGAAGCGGATCAGCGTCGCGCCAGTACCCCCAGCAGCCATTTCGGAAAACGCCGCACGACGAGGGCATAGAGTATATTGGCGCAATATTCGTAGAAAAGCGACCACCCCGGTCCGTTGAGCGGGTGCATCTCCTGCCAGCCGCGCACGTCCATCGACACCGGCACGGGCAGCAGCGTCATGCCGACGAGCATCACCGCGAGCATCTTCCACACCGGCACGGCATGCACCGGCCACATATCGCAATCCTGAAAATAGAACAGCGCCGCACCGACGGCCATGCCCAGCACCACCATGGGTTGCAGGCGGATCAGGCGCCGCTTGAAGAAGCCGCCGACGGTCATCCGCCCCCAACGGTCGTCGTAGGCATAGCCGATGACGAATCCCGAAAGGGCGAAGAAGAAATCGACGGCCAGGTAGCCGTGGTTGAGCAGCTGGTCGAAATGGCTCGTGGCGTGCGCTTCGCAGAGGTGGAAGACCACGACCAGCAGCGCAGCGACGCCGCGCAGGCCGTCCAGAATATCGTAATGGGGTTTGCTGTCGGCATAGGCGGCCGAGGGGAGCGAAGTCTGAGGCATAGGAGTAGTTTTTTCGGAATACAAAAATAGCGAAATCGCAGAAAAAAAGCTCGGATCGCCGAAAGATTCGTATTTTTGCAGCCGGCGGACGGTGCCGCCGCAACGAAACGATACGACCCGAGATGACGATTCTTCCCGCAGCCTACCTGCCCAGCATCGAATACTGCGCCCGTTGGGCGCAGGGGCCGTGCGTGGTCGACGGCGGCGAACACTTCGTCAAACGCTCGGAGCGCAACCGCACGCACATCCTCACGGCCGGCGGCGTACTCGTGCTGACGGTGCAGGCCGTGCGCGCCAACCGCCCGCGCACGCCGATGCGCGACGTGCGTATCGACTACTCCAAGCACTGGCAGCATCAGCACTGGACGGCGCTGGTCTCGGCCTACAAGGCTTCGCCCTACTTCGACCACTACGCCCCCCGTTTCGAGCCTTTCTACACCCGCCGCTACGAATTCCTCTTCGACTACGACCTGCGCCTCATGGAGACGATCGCAGAACTGCTCGGCCTGCCCATGCCGGCCGTCTCGGAAGCGTATCTGACGGCCGACGAAGGCGATCTCGACCTGCGCCCCAAACGAAAAGAGGGCGCGGACTTCGCGTCCCCGCCCTATATTCAGGTCTTCTCCGACCGCCTGCCTTTCACGCCTAATCTTTCGATCGCAGACCTTTTGTTTTGCGAAGGGCCTCAAAGTCCCGCGCTTTTAAAGCAGTGCCGACTCTGAGCGCCACGCTGTCGCGCAGCTCGCCGCAGCGCGCTTCGATGCGGTTCTCGCCCGGCAGCAGCTTGCAGTCGGCACGGAACTGCCCCTCGGCGTATTTCGTGAGCGCCACGCTGTCGCCGTTGACCAGCAGCACGGGATCTTCGCCCGACGAATAGACCTTGATCCGCTGCTCGGCCGACGGACGCACGCGCCACCGCCGCTCGGCGATGTAGAGCGTCGGCTCGCGCCGGTTCCACAAGGTACGGTAGAGGTAGTAGATGTCCTTCTTCTGCCGGCGGTCGAGCGTCACCATGCCGCAGGCGTAGCGGTCGTTGGCGCCGCGCGCCGTACCGAAATCGAACATCGCGTTGACCCACTCGCCCCAGAAGGCCGGATCGGAGACGATCCTGCGGGCGTACTCCTCATGGAACCGCGTTTGCCACCGTTCGGGCAGCCAGTGCGTTCCGGGCGTCGGGCGTCCCAGCAGGTCGTCCTGCTGCGAGGGATAACCCGGCACGCCGTAGCAGGGGGCCGCCAGCAGATTGCCCCACGACTTGTGGAGCGTCTCGCACCAGTATCCCACGTCGTCGGTCGTGCCCCGCATCCAGCCCACGTTCTGTTTGAGCGCAATGAGGTCGGTGATCGTATTCAGCTCGCCGTCCTGATTGCTCAGCGCGACGGTCGGACGCGACGGGTCGACCCGTTTGAGCGCCGTATGCAGTTCGCGGATATAGGGCGTCACGTCGTCACCGCGCTGCCAGACGAGCGAAAAGATCCCCCACATCACCACCGAGGGGTGGTTGAAGTTCTGGGCGACGATCTCGCGCAGCTGCTCGCGGCCGTTGGCGCGGAAACGCTCCGTCGGGAAGTAGAAGACGTCGCCCAGATAGGGCGAACGCATGAGCGGCAGATCGATCCACGCCATGAGCCCCCGCTCGTCGAGCCGGTCGTAGAGGTACTGGTCGTGCGGTCCCGAAACCGAGTGGACGGCATTGGCCCCCACATCGTGTACGAAGGCCAGATCCTCGTCGTAGTCGGCCGCCGTGAAGGCGTTGGCGACGCTCGCCCGATCGTGGTAGAGCGCCACGCCGTGCAGACGCACCGTGTCGCCGTTAACAAGCAGGCCGCGGCCCGAAGCGGCGATCCGCCGGAACCCGGTGCGCACGGTCACCTCGTCCGACAGCGAGTCGCACGCGACGCGCGCCGTCACCGTATAGAGGTTCGGCGCGGCGGGGCTCCACAGCCGCGGCGCGTCGACGGTGAAGGGAATCGTCACCGGCTCGCCGGCCGTCCGGTTGTTCTTTTGCGTCTTCTCGACCACCACATAGCCGTCGGGATCGCGCACCGTGAGGGTAATCATCCCCTGGCAATCCTTCGGCGCGGAGACATAGACCGCCGCACGGCCCTCGACCGCGTCGTCGTCCACCGACACCTGCTCGACGAAGAGCCCGTCGGTTCCCCAGACCGTAGGCGATACGGCTACCCTGTCGGTCAGGATCAGGTCGACGTCGCGGTAGATGCCGCCGTAGACGTTCTGCTCGGTCGAGGTGGGCAGTACGTCGTTCTGGAAAGTGTTGCTGACCACCACGAGCAGGCGGTTCTCGGCGCCGAACTTCACGCGGCCGGTGATTTCGAACGTGAAGGCCGTGAAGCCGCCGCGGTGCTCGCCGACATGATAGCCGTTGACGAAGACGTCGGCCACGGTCTGCACGCCGTCGAAGCGCAGGAAGAGCCGCTTCGACGCCCAGTCGGCAGGAATGTAGAGCCGGCGCATGTAGTTGCCCGTCGTGCGCTGGTACTCCGAGTTGCCGGCCAGCGCATCGAGGTTCCACGTATGGGGCAGAGTGATATTGCGCGCGTCGTCAGCGCTGTTTTCGCTGCGGAAATAGAAAGTCCAGTCGTCGTTGAGACGGTAGACCTCCCGCGCGGCGGACTCCGCCACGAAGGCCGCCAGCATACTGATCAGAAGCAGATAACGTTTCATAATCCTCCTATCGTTTTAGTTCGGACGGCGCATCCGGATCGCCTCCGTCCGCGACGGAGCGGAACCCGTCCCCGTGCAAAGATACAAAGAACTTGCGTAATAATGGCAGGATAAGGGTGAAATTTGATAAGTGGTTGGTACATATACCATTTTTGTGTTACCTCACCATATTGTTAATTTCGGCAGAAGGAGCCGTATATGGTGGGTATTAGAGAAAGAAATGCTACCTATTCGTTGCCTTTTTATGGAAGGGAAAGTTGGTAGAAACAGCATCTTTAATCTCTTGCACATACCCTACAACAGCCACAAAGAACGCTTGTTTTTTCTATCATTGCACTGAAAAAGGTAATCATTTTTTCTCGTTGGAAGAAAAATACGGGAATGAGATTAATTGTCAAGTACTTGTTGCCTTGTTCCGCTATGTTCTACATGCCGTTCATTAACTCTGTAAAATTTATTTTTGCAACCAAAGAAATGAGTTATGAATCAGGCAGATGTAAAGGTGTCGTTCTACCTCAAAAAGAGCGAAGCAGATGCCAAAGGGAACTGCCCCGTAATGGCAAGGTTGAATGTCGGCAAGTATTCAGAAGCGGCATTCAGCGTTAAGATGTCTGTGCCACATACAATGTGGCACTCAGGTCGTGCTACGGGCAAGAGTGTCGCAGCACGCGAAATCAACCGTCAGTTAGACGAGATCAGAGCCTCGGCTCTACATATCTATCAAGAACAATCGGCAATACGAGAAGGAGTAAGTGCCGAAGATGTCAAGTGCCTGCTTTTGGGTATGGCTTCGGGGCAGCAGACCTTGATGAGTTATTTCCGCGCCTTTATCAAGAACTTCGAGAAACGTGTAGGTGTGAATCGTGTCGCAGGTTCTCTTCGTGCTTACAAGTATGCCTATATGCATGTAGAGAAATTCCTCAATGAGAAATACAAACTGACAGATATTCCCTTTACGGCACTCGATCGTTCGTTTATTGAGAAATATGATCTTCACTTACGAACAGACTGCCATTTGGCTCTTGGTACGATAGTCCATCTTACAACCTCTTTTAGAACCATTATCAATGAAGCCGTAGCAGATGGTATTCTTACTTTCAATCCATTCTGGGGTTACGAGCCTGAACGCCCACAGCGTGAACAGAAGTATCTCACGGCAGAGGAATTAGAGTTGATTATGACAACACCATTGCATAATGCAAGACTTTACATCGTCAGAGATTTATTCTTGTTCTCCTGCTACACCGGAATATCTTATGGAGATATGTGTATGTTGACCAAAGAAGATTTGGTAACGGATGAAAACGGCACGCTCTGGATACGGACCTCCCGTAAAAAGACCAAGGTCGAGTATGAGGTTCCGCTCCTTGAGGTTCCCTTACATATACTTAATAAGTATCGTGATGTAGAGCCCAATGGAAAGCTGTTGCCTATGTACAGCAATTCAGACGTAAATCTTTCCCTAAAAAGATTGCCGCAATATGCGGTATCAACCGTAGAATCGTCTTTCATGCGGCCAGACATACATACGCTACAGAGATTACTCTCTCGCATGGTGTACCATTGGAAACGGTCAGCAAGATGCTGGGACATACACGGGTGGATACCACTCAGATTTATGCCAAAGTAACCGATGAAAAGATTGATGCTGACACTAAAAGGCTCGACAGCAAGATTAGTGAACGCTTTACAATCGCCATTTGAAACCATTAAAACGACTAAATATGAGAACAGACAAGAATACAGAGAATCAGAACACGAAGCGTCGCAGTACCTTCGCCATATTGTTCTACATCAACCGCACGAAAGTACGCAAGGATGGTATGTGCCAACTATTGTGTAAAGTTAGCATTGATGCTGAATGGGAACAAATCGGTACGAAAGTATCGGTGAATCCTTCTATCTGGAATCCCGATAAGGGTCGTGCCGATGGTCGTAGCGAAAATGCCGTAACGGTAAACAGAGCCATTGACGAACTTACCAAGGGGATAACCGAACACTATAATCATATCAAGAAGAGTTTAGGCTTTGTTACCGCAGAACTTGTCAAGAACGCAGTCAAGGGTATCGGCCAAAAGCCTGTAACATTGCTTGCCCTCTTCCGTGAACATAACGAGGAGTTCAAGAAGCGTGTTGGCGTGGATAGAATCAAGGAGACCTACGATTGTTATCAACGCTCATACAAGCACCTTGCAGCGTTTATTCAGGAGAAACGAGGTGTGGAAGATGTCACATTGCGAAGCCTTGACAAGGTGTTCTATGACGACTTTGAGATATTCCTGCAAAGCGATTGTCGTCTAAGTCCCAAGACGGTACACGAACATTTGTATAGACTGAAAAAGATGACAATGCGAGCCGTCAGTCAAGGCACTTTGCGTAGAGATCCTTACTGTCGACTACATCCACCGTTGCCTAAGCGCAAGAGCCGACATATGAAGTTGGAGGATCTTAAAACCTTGATGTCAACGCCTGTAGATAAGCCTCAATTGCAACGGGTACGCGATTGGTTTATCTTCTCGACTTTTACAGGATTGGCATACGCTGATTTAAGACGGTTATCCGTGAACGATATAACACAGGCAGAAGATGGCAGCTGGTGGATACACATCAAGCGTAAGAAGACTGACACACTATCATCTATTCGTCTGTTGGATATACCACTTCGGATTATCGAAAAGTACAAGCATGAGCGGCAAAGTGATAAGGTATTCAATACCTGGGACCGAAACTATATGTCAATGCTAATGCAGGAGTTGAGTGAGGTGTATGGCTTTCATATTACCTACCACAAAGCTCGTCATAATTTCGGAACGCATATTACTTTATCGCTGGGTGTACCTATTGAGACGGTAAGTAAGATGATGGGACATACCTCCATCACCACCACACAGATTTATGCCCATGTTACGGATAAGAAGGTTGATGAGGATATGAAACGCTTGCGTGAGGTTACAGCAGACAAGAAGATAGAACTCGCAGATGAGGGTCTGAAGTTTGAGAGATGTATCAAATGGAAGCGGACAACAGTATAAAAACAAAAAACAATAGCAACGGCCTCAAATCGGGGTCGTTGCTATTGTTTAGGGTCATACCCATCGCTGTTCCTCCACGCAGCGTTTATGGGAATCATTGAGAATCTTTTCAATCTCAGACTCCTTGTAAAGAGCTTTGCCCTGAACAAGGTAGTAAGGTATTGCACCTGCCGAGCGATACTCCTGCAATGTGCGGCGGCTCACTCTGAGTATCTTGAGAGTTCCTCATCAGTCAGAAACCTCTCATTGTTCAATGTAGGTTGTACCAGAGTCTCCGTCTTTTGAAGAATTTTGTTTACTCGTCTCAAACGCTCAAGTATCTCCGCGATATGCGGGTCAGTCTTGTCTATAAAAAAGCTGCTCATGGTCTTTTCTTTTTAATGGGGTGATAAGTGCTGTCAATGAATCTCTGAATATCCTCGGGTTTGTAGAATATCTTGTGCTTTATGCGTGCAAACGGTATCAAGCCCTTCTCTCGGTACACTTGCAGTGTTCGTTTCGAGATGCGGAGTATCTGACACACATCCTGGTTATCCATCCAGTTCTTTAGGCCAAGATCCTGATTAGGTCGGCATAGTCTGTTCACTCTATCCTCAAACTCGTTGAAGTGGCTGCATATCTCATCAAATGCCTTCTTATCTATACATACGATTTCCATATTCCATACTTGTTTTGAGGTTAGACATTGGGATTATTTCTCATGCTTGCCGGAAGTGGCAAGCCCTTCTGCTCGAAGAAGTCCTTGACCTCGGAAGCCTTGTAGTATGTGCGTCCGTCAATCATATAGTAGCGGATAAGTTTCTTCTGGCGGTAGCGAGCAAGGGTACGGTGAGTCACGCCAAGCAGTTTGCTCAGGTCGTAGTTATCCAGCAGGGTATCGCCATCGAGACACTCCTTCATCTTGTTCTGTCGCTCCAGCATCTTCTCAATCTTATCGAAGCGTTCCATCAGTTTGTAGAACATCGCATGGGCGGTTTCATTATTTATCTGTAACATCGTATAATCTGTTTAAGTGTAAATAATCGGGTTACTACACCGTGTTGCGCAACAGGTTATACTATCTAAAGGGCATTTGGCGTGCCAACGACATGAAATGACATAAAAAGACACCGATACAGCATTGTGTATCAGTGAAATAAAAATTTTCAGCGTAAAAATCGGGGCTTTTTAAAGTATTGCAAAATGCAAGACTTTTTCGCAACCTGCTATTGCAAAATGCAAGAGTTGCGATAGATGATGCGTGTTATTCCGTTAGGGAAGGTTGTGGTCTTATGAACATTCCAACGGCTCGGAGTAAGGTCATCGAATACGGGTGTACCTTTGCCGAGAATAAGTGGCAGAGTATAGACGACCATCTCATCAATAAGGTTGTAGCGTGATAGTCCACGCATAAACTCTATGCTCTGCGTGTCGGATATTTCAGCGATGTAGATGTCGGATCTGTTCTTGTCGGAGTCTCTTTCAGCAAGCAGGTCAAGCAACGGATAGTTTGGTACAAGACGGTAGATGCTACGCTCGTGCCAATAAGGAAAACCCTTTGAGTCGTTCAACACCCACTGCATCAGGTTCTCGTCAGCTTTCGGAAGAAAGCCGTCCATTGTCACTGCTGTTATGATCTGAATCTTTGCCATATCGTTACCTCCGTTCAAAAAAGAAGCGTGGTCATCACGCATCTAAACAGAGGCTCTGGCAAGCCCAAAGTGATACACGCGATGCCACGCTATGCATACGCATAGCATAAGCATTACGCAATTCATCACTTTAACTTCCACTGCCAGATTTCTGTTTAGGATTCTTGCGAACTTATGTTATGTAAACGGACAGAGACCACTAATGTTCTGTCACGATATTTCAATTTTACGGCTCAAAGATACAACTTTTTGCCGATACGCGGTTCATATTGCCCCCACAATCATCATTTTATGCCGTACTTTTTCATCTTACGGTATAGTGTAGATGAGTCTACATTGAGCATTTGAGCCGCTTTTGTCTTGATGCCGCTGCACGACTGCAAGGCTCTGATGATGCTCTGTTTCTCCAGTTCTTCGTCTTTTAACGGAAGCAATGGAGCCTCCGGAGCATCTGCTTGTATTGCAGGTGTGATGTTCAAATCCGCATAGTCGATGAGCGTATCTTTGGCCATCAATACTGCCCGTCTAATCTTGTTCTGCAACTCCCTGATGTTACCTGACCAGGAGTGTGAGAGCAACAACCGTTCCGCTTCAGCCGTGAAGCCCGTTCTTTTCCTATGAAGCTCCGCAGAATATTTTTCTCGGAAGAAGTTGGCAAGCGGGAGTATATCTTCGGGGCACTCGCATAGTGATGGTTGGTGTATCTCAAACTCACCTAAACGGTGATACAGGTCCTCACGGAAACGACCGTCAGCAATAGCCTTCTCCATATTCTCGTTGGTGGCGGCAACGATACGCACATCCGCCACACGCTCCCTGCTTGAGCCTACAGGCATGAATGTTCCCTCCTGCAATACACGAAGCAATGAGGATTGCATATCAAATGGCAATGTGCCTATCTCATCAAGGAATAGCGTACCACCTTTGGCGGCATCGAAGTAACCACCCTTGTCTGTGTCTGCACCCGTAAATGCTCCTTTCGTATGTCCGAAGAACATCGAGGCGGCAAGTTCACGAGGTATCGCTCCGCAGTTTACCGCCACGAAAGGCATATCCTTGCGGGTGCTGTGGAAGTGAATGCTTCGGGCGATGGACTCTTTACCCGTACCATTGGCTCCGAGTATCAATACCGTTATGTCCGATGAGGCAACGATTTCGGCAAGATGCTCCGCCTCCCTTGCCTTTGGACTTATACGCTTGAATAGTTCCTTCTCCTTGCTGCGCATCGTTGCTATGGGCTTCAGCAGTTCCTTGACCATCTCCACCAGCTGCTCGTGATATACAGGCTTGGAGAGATAATCTTTTGCACCCATCTTGATAGCCTTGACAGCATCGGTAATGGAGGCATATTCGGTCATTATCACAAATGGGATATCCATCTTCTCCTTGCCAATCCATTCAAGGAGGTGTATGCCGTCGCCTTGTGGCAGACGCACATCGGAGAGTATCAGGTCGAACCGTTCCTTGCGTAGCAACTTATGGGCAAAGGGCTCATTCATAGCCGTAGCCACTGAATATCCTTCACGCTCCAGCCAGTCTTTCTGTATATGCGAGAGGGCTATATTATCCTCTACTATCAGTATCCGTTTCTTCATCGGCTATTCTCTCTATCTCTTTACGGGCATCCTCCATTAGACGCTCTATGTGGGTTATAATCTGTCCTGTATGTACCAATAATGCCTGAATATCATTATCCTGTTCCTTCAATGCCTTGCGGTATGCAAGGAGTGTTTTCTCCATTGAGAGCATCTCCCACATCGGCATCATACGATGTACGACATTACGCATGGACTCCACCTTCTCTGTTGTCATCGCAATCTTCAAATCCGTCATATCCTTCTCACAGCTCTCCAGCAGTAATCTCAATACCTTCCTTTTGTCTGTAACCTCAGCAAGCAGTCCGGAGAAATCAGCACTTTCGTTCTGTTCCCTCTCCTTGACTACGGAGGCGAGGTGTTGCAGCAGGTCTACCATGGAGAACGGCTTGAAGATACAGCCGTCAAAGCCAGCATCCAGCAGAGCCTGTCTGTCGCCATCCTCTCTGGCGGTCATCGCCACCACCGGTACGGTTCGGGAATTGCCTATGCGTGATTTACGCAACAATTCCAAGACTCTGTAACCATTGGTGTCGGGCATCTGAATGTCGGTCAGCACAAGGTCGTAGTCCTTATTTCTAATCTCCTCAAAGAGTTCTTTGGCATTGATGCAGGTCTTGCACGAGACACCGTTACGCTCCAGCATCTCCTTGATTACCTCCAACTGCAAGGTATCATCGTCAATGGTGATTACGCTGCCAGGCAGGTGATGCGAGATATCATCCATTACCGTTTCCTCTTCCACACTCTCATCGGTTACAGGCAGAGGCAATTTAACAATGAAGATCGTTCCTGCACCTTGCTTGCTCTCCACCTCAATCGTTCCACCAAGCAGAGTGACAAGACCTTTGGTGATAGGCAGACCAAGACCGTAGCCATCGGCATTATTCTCATTTGTAGCACGCTCGAATGGTACATATATGCGTTTCATCATATCTTCGGAGATGCCGACTCCCGTATCGCTTACCTTCATTGTCAGCCAGCCATTCTCATACGAAGCCTTGAAACATACATTTCCCTCGGATGTGAATTTGACAGCATTGGTGATGAGATTGTTGATGATACGCTCTATCTTGTCCTTATCACCCTTTACCGTGACATTTGTATTTGTGTTGCGATGCTTGAATTGCAGTCCCTTCTCCTTTATCAGGTGTGATACGCTGTCGGCTATTCTCTCCAACGACTCGGACAGGTGGAACGGAACGGGATTCGGAGTCTCCTTGGCTTCATCCAGACGATAGACATCAAGGAGGTTATTTACAAGGTGCAGGACATGCTTGCATAGAATGGTAATGTTCCTGAGCTTGTGGTTGCGTCTCTTCTTGTCCCTCATATCCATAGCCAGCTCTGCGTTACCGCTGATACCGTTGAGCGGGCCACGGATATCGTGCGATATGGTCATGATGATCTTGTTACGCATTTCAAGCAACTCGGCATTTTTGCGGTTGCTTGCCTCCAATTTGCGGCGACCACGCTCTTTACGCCCGTAGTCACGCATAATTACGATGTATGAGAGCAGCAGAGCAAGGAAGATGAAGGCTGTTATACCTCCCAAGCATACTTTTGTCCGTTCACGGGTCTCAATAATCTGTTGCTCACGCTCTTGCAGGTCTGTCGTGACACGCTCATCCATTGCAGCAATTAGACTCTTCAGACGTTGGTTGATGTTGAGATTACGCTGTGCCAGACTATCTGCCGTTTCGGATAGTTGCCTGCTCTGCTCGGACTGTTTCCTGATGACATCACGATTGAGGGTGTAGAGTTTCGTGGAAGTTGTGGATTGAGGCGGAGTCTTCTCCTTTTTCTTGAAGAGTCCCAAGAAACCACCTTTCTTCTTCGGGGGCTCCTGCGTACTCTCATAAGCGATGACGGGGACACGCTCGGCAAGTTCTTCGCCAAGTTCAACCTGTTTTTCAAAGAGTTGGGAGATATTGAATAGTTGGATTTCCTTCTCTGCCATCAGATGCCGCAGACTATCTATTCGTTCTCCCGAATAGTAGTTCTTGAACTCGCAGAGAATGCTGTCGACCTCCATGCGTTTGGCACGGTAGAGTGCGGTGTCTGCCTCCTCCCATTCGAGGATCGTCTCACCGAACATCGTGAGGTCGAGCATATGCACGTATGCTTCATGTACATTTTGTCGGAGTCGGTGAATCTCTTTCACTTCACGCTCCAATCTGTTCATCTGTCGCCACTCGTGCAGGTACGTATATACGATACCACCAATTAGGGCGACAATAATAGCATAGCCTAAGGCTAACTTTCTTTGAATCTTCATTGCGTCCTATATTTAAGGCTCGGGTTAGTCCGAACAGTTTATCATATATGCCTTGGAGCGCAAAATTACTAATAAAGCAAAAAATTAAGGTGACTTTATCATTTTTTAATAGCTATTCAAGGCTGTGATGTAATATAAAACGCTAAAAATGTTGGCTATATTGTTATAAAAGTGGGCAATAGCATAAAAAAAGCCATCATATTTGTGTGAATATGACAGCTACTATTGATTATACCATTATCGGATTGACCTTCATTGTCGCAAGGTTTAGATAGAGTCCGTGATGCTCTATCATACCGTGTCGGAACATCTTCCAGAGGATATTGCAGCCGAGCTGAGCTAATGTGGAGTTGATGAACAGGTCCTGTTTCTCCAATGCCTCGGCAAGTGAACAGCTCGGACCGGAGTCATCTTCCTTGATTCGGGCATACTTTACCAACTTTGTGATGACCTTTAATGACGGTACGGTCTGGTAAATTTGAGAAGTGGGTTGCTTTATCTTTTTCGGGATACTACCCAATACGACCTGTCCCGATGTTTGCGTGTTGCCGAAGTCAAGCCAATACAGAGGTGTCTGATAGTTTGTATAATTGTACTGTGGCAATGCTTTGAGTACATTCCAGAGGTCTATTCTCGACTTTATATTGTCCGTACAGGTTATGGTTATATTGGCAAGATGTTCCTGTCGTACATCTTTCATATTGGAGGGATAGAGTGCCGGCACTGCCTTCCAGTCATTCCCGAAGAAGTTGTTGATGCGTGTTATCAGGCAATTCGCCTTATTCAGCCCCAAGTCGGAATACCCGAAGAGTTGTCGTCCTATGTTGGCTTCAGTTACAATATCGGGATCGTATAGCGTTACGAATAGTCCCGGATGTCCGAGGGCACGAAGTGTTACATCCAATCGTGCAAGGTTTGTCAATACTTGCGAACCTGTACCGCCACCACCTATAAGGTTTACCGTTACGGGGTGTTGTGGTACGAGCAGATAGCTGTCGGTATAATGTACTCTTTTCATCGTAGTATATCTTTAAGTTTCAAATTCTTTAGAGGCTTTAACTCTTCAATGTTGAAGGGAGCATCTTTTGCTGCCTTTGTTACCAGTACAAGGTTGCTCTTTGTGGGATTTCCGTTACCTCCGAGGTGTGAGAACTCTGTAAGCCAGAACTTCTTCTCCCAGTACTCAAGTAATTTGTCGTAGGTAATCTCTGTCGGCTTGT
>ENA-OROO01001257-OROO01001257.1-human-gut-metagenome-genome-assembly--contig:-NODE-1257-length-13651-cov-3.319138_pt1 | contig 13651 bp, 9 predicted proteins | sample MGYA00242130_ERZ509052 | MGnify/ENA primary metagenome ERZ509052 (study PRJEB26280, sample SAMEA2338730) | human gut metagenome | biome: human gut; feature: human-associated habitat; material: faeces... | reverse complement strand
AAAGCCCGTTCAATACGAACGGGATTTTTTATTTATCTTGCTTATGAATAAAAAAGTCACCATACAAGGCATAGCCGGTTGCTACCACGAGGCCGCCGCCCGATCTTATTTCGGGGAAGAAGAAATAGAAACGGTTCCCTGCTCGACATTTCCCGAAATGTTCGACCGCATGAATAACGACCGTTCTTTATTGGGTATCATTGCCATTGAAAACACCATTGCAGGCAGCATTTTACAGAATCACGAACTATTACGAAAAAGTGAATTAAGTATCATAGGAGAATATAAATTACGTATTTCTCACGTACTGGCCGCACTACCGGGAGAAACTATGGACGATCTCCTCGAAGTGAACTCTCACCCCATGGCATTAATGCAATGCGGTGATTTTTTACAAGCTCACCCTAAAATGAAAGTCGTAGAAAAAGACGATACGGCCGGTAGTGCCCAAGAAATTTCACACCGTCATCTTTCGGGACATGCTGCCATTTGCGGTAAACTGGCTGCCGAAATCTATAACATGAATATCTTGGCAGAAGGTATCGAAACCAATAAACGAAATTTCACTCGTTTTCTAATTCTTGCCGATCCTTCTCACCGTGAAATTTTAATAGCAGGCAAACGCATAAACAAAGCTTCACTTGTTTTCAGTTTGCCACATACACAAGGCAGTTTATCAAAAGTACTCACCATACTTTCTTTCTATGACATCAATTTGTCCAAAATACAGTCCATGCCCATTATCGGGAAAGAATGGGAATACCGATTTTATATAGACCTTACATTTGATAATTTCACTCGATACAAACAATCCCTCGAAGCAATAAGACCTCTAACAAAAGACTTTAAAATACTTGGAGAATATGCAGAATTCAATCAACCCCTTTAATATCAGACCCGCTAATCGGGTAAATAACATAAGCGAATACTACTTCTCAAAAAAGTTGAAAGAAATAGCCGAACTAAATGCCCGCGGTTTGGATATTATCAGTCTGGGCATAGGCGGGCCTGACAGGCCTCCCCACCCCGAAACGATTGAAACCCTGTGTACGGAGAGCCGGAAATCTGATGTTCACGGATACCAACCTTACATAGGCCTACCCGAACTACGCCGAGCCTTCGCCGATTGGTATAACAGATGGTACAATGTAACACTCGATCCTCAAAAAGAAATACAACCCCTTATAGGGTCCAAAGAGGGTATATTGCACATCAGTCTGGCATTTCTCAATGCCGGAGACGGGGTATTGGTTCCCAATCCGGGATACCCCACATACAGTTCCGTCAGCCGACTGGCCGAAGCCGAAATTTTCACCTACGACCTCGACGAAAATAACCATTGGCAACCCGACTTCAAGCAATTAGAATCGTTACCGCTCGATCGTATAAAGTTAATGTGGGTCAACTATCCCAATATGCCTACGGGAGCCAAAGCATCTATGGAATTGTTTACCAAGCTGGTGGATTTCGGGAAGCGTCACAACATAATCATCGTGAACGACAACCCGTACAGTTTCATTCTCAACGACAATCCGATGAGTATACTAGCTGTCCCCGGGTCTAAGGACATTTGTATCGAAATGAATTCTTTAAGCAAATCTCACAATATGTCCGGTTGGCGAATCGGTATGCTTGCTTCCAACCCTCAATTTATCGAATGGATTTTGAAAGTGAAAAGTAATATCGATTCAGGAATGTTCCGTCCGCTACAAATGGCTGCGACAAAAGCATTGTCATGCAGTCAAGAATGGTATGACCAATTAAACGAAGTGTACCGTAACCGACGTGATATCGCAGAAAAAATCATGAAAGCTCTCGGTTGCAGTTATGATCCGTCACAAGCAGGATTGTTCGTATGGGGAAAAATTCCCGATAGTGCAACAGATGCCGAATCGTTAGCCGACGAAATATTATACAACGCGCACGTCTTCATTACCCCGGGATTCATTTTCGGAAGTCGAGGGAACAGATATATTCGCATTTCGCTTTGCTCCCCCGAAAAAAAGATGCAAGAAGCGTTACACCGTATAGAAAAAATCAAATCAAATAAATAACAATACCATTATGGAAGATTTACAATCAATTTTACTTCCCGGAATAGACTCTAAACGCCCTATTATCATAGCCGGCCCATGTAGCGCCGAAACCGAAGAGCAAGTAATGACCACAGCGAAAAGCCTCGCCGAGCGCGGCATTAAAATATTTCGTGCAGGTATATGGAAGCCTCGTACCAAACCGGGCGGATTCGAAGGTATAGGCGTAGAAGGCCTTGCTTGGTTAAAACACGTCAAAGAAGAAACCGGTATGTACACGGCAACAGAGGTTGCCACTGAACGGCACGTATTCGAAGCATTAAAACATGGTATCGACATTTTATGGATCGGAGCACGCACGACCGCCAATCCCTTTGCGGTTCAAGAAATAGCCAACGCACTGAAAGGTGTAGACATTCCGGTACTCATCAAGAATCCGGTAAATCCCGACCTAGAACTATGGATAGGAGCCGTCGAACGCATTTATAACGCTGGTCTCCACCGACTGGCAGTCATACACCGGGGTTTTAGCAGCTACGACAAACAGTTGTACCGCAATATGCCTCAATGGCACATTCCCATCGAACTACGTCGCCGTCTCCCCAATCTTCCTATTTTTTGCGCCCTTAGCCACATCGGCGGTAAACGCGAACTTGTAGCACCATTGAGCCAACAAGCGATGGATCTGGGATTCGACGGACTAATCGTTGAATCCCATTGCGACCCCGATTGTGCATGGAGCGATAAAAATCAGCAAGTGACCCCCGACGCTCTGGACTATATACTCAACATGTTGGTAATACGAGAGACCACACAGACGACAGAAAACCTATCGGAACTACGTCACCAAATAGACAACCTCGACAATCAACTGCTCGAACTGTTAGCCAAACGCATGCGCATATCCAGAGAAATCGGGCAATATAAAAAAGAGCACAGTATGCCCGTGCTGCAAACTAACCGCTATGACGAAATCCTACAAAAACGCATGGCACAAGCCGTTGAGTTGGGAATGAGCGGAGAATTCATGAAAGAAGTGATGCAAGCCATTCACGAAGAATCGGTACATCAACAAATGGATATTATTAATAAATAAAAACAATGAAAATAGTAATTCTCGGAGCCGGAAAAATGGGCTCTTTCTTTGCCGATGTACTCAGTTTCGACCATGAAATCGCCCTATACGACATAGACCCTTATCGACTGAGATTCGCATTCAATACTTTGCGAATGACCCGGCCAGAAGAAATACAAGATTTTACGCCCGACTTAGTCATCAATGCGGCAACCGTAAAATATACGATAGAAGCGTTTCAAACCGTTCTTCCCTATTTACCGGCTCACACAATCCTATCGGATATTGCTTCGGTCAAGACCGGATTACCCGAATTTTATGCCCAAGCCCGACACCCATTCGTATCGACACACCCTATGTTCGGACCAACATTCGCTAATTTGAGCGACCTAAGTACACAAAATACAATCATCATTACCGAAGGCGACCACATGGGCAAAATCTTTTTCAAAGATATTTACCAGCGCCTGAGATTGAATATATTCGAATACAGTTTTAAAGAGCATGACGAAACCATAGCTTATTCGCTCTCGGTTCCATTCACTTCGACGTTGGTGTTCGCCTCGATTATGAAACATCAAGAGGCTCCCGGCACGACATTCAAAAAACACATGGACATAGCAAGAGGGCTACTTTCGGAAGACGACTACCTGCTAACCGAAATTCTTTTCAATCCCAATACTCCCGACCAAGTGCGGGGAATACAGAAGCAGTTATCGTCTCTCCTCGATATTATCGAGCGTAAAGATTCCATAAAAATGAAAGAATACCTCACCCAAGTGAGAAAAAACATAGAATAGCTCAAAATCATGAAAAAGGCTTGCTTAACACAAGCCTTTTTCATTTCACGCACGCCCTGCCTTACTAACTTTATAAAATGAAATTGATACAATATTTTCATGGATTGCAAAAGAATATTTATATTTGTAGGTTAACTTAGGCGTATATATAAGCGCACTAACAAACCTATGGATTAACATGAGAAAATATAATACGTTCCGTATTTCATGCATAGCCTTATTATGGGCATTCTTATGCGTTCTTCTAATTAGGGGAAGAGGCATCGACGGGCAAGCTCTGTTCGCTATCATTGCTTCGGGAATCATTGTATTCGTTCCACTCTACAAACGATGGAAGCAAGAGAGTAAAGGTAAATAGTACCATTGTATTTACGTAAAAGAGACTAAAAATGAACCCCGACAATACAGAACTACTGAAACAAATAAACACACCCGCCGATTTACGAAGATTACAGGTTAGCGAGCTACCCCAAGTGTGTGACGAAATCAGGCATTTCATTATCAATACTCTCGCCCATAATCCGGGACATTTTGGGTCTAGCATGGGGGCCGTGGAATTGACCGTGGCCTTACACTATGTATTCGACACTCCATACGACCGCATAGTTTGGGACGTGGGACATCAAGCCTACGGGCATAAGATTTTAACTGAAAGACGAGACAGGTTTTATACTTGTCGTAAACTCAACGGATTGAGTGGATTTCCAAACCCAGCCGAAAGCGAATACGACGCTTTCATTGCCGGACATGCATCTAATTCTATATCAGCAGCATTAGGCATGGCCATTGCTACACAACTGAAACACGAACAAAAAGAAAGAAAAGTCATTGCTGTCATCGGAGATGCCTCCATTGCCGGAGGATTAGCTTTCGAAGGATTGAATAACGCATCCATCAGTCCCAATAACTTGCTCATCATACTGAACGACAACGATATGGCAATCGACCATAATGTCGGAGGGCTAAACGAATATCTAGTAAACATCACTACATCGAAAAGCTATAATAAACTCAGATACGATGCTTATCGTACCCTACGTAAGCTAAATCTGATAGACGATGAACACAGGGGGGCCATTTTACGTTTCAACAATAGCCTAAAAGCTTTGCTAACCAAGCAACAAAACATTTTCGAAGGTTTAAATATACGATATTTCGGTCCCATAGACGGGCACAATGTGGTTAATATCGTCAATAAACTCAACGATATAAAAGATATGACCGGTCCGAAAATACTTCACCTACGTACGATCAAAGGGAAAGGATATGCTCCGGCCGAAAAAGAACCGACTATTTGGCACGCTCCGGGCTGTTTTAATCCAGAAACGGGCGATAGAATTACCGTAACAGAAGAGCAAAAACCTCCCAAATTTCAAGATGTATTCGGACTCACGCTTGTCGAATTGGCTAAAAAAAACGATAAAATAACAGTTATCACACCTGCAATGCCAACGGGAAGTTCTACATGTTTCATGATGGAGAAATTTCCCGAAAGGTCTTTTGATGTCGGTATCTCCGAAGAACATGCCGTCACCTTTGCCGCTGGTTTGGCCAAAGAAGGATTACAACCATTTTGCAGTATCTATTCGACTTTTCTCCAAAGAGGATTCGACGAAGTCATTCACGATGTCGCCATACAAAACTTACCGGTAACATTTTGTATCGACCGCGCTGGACTCGTGGGAGAAGACGGGGTTACCCATCACGGTGCATTCGATATGTGCTATTTGCGTTGCATACCCAATATGACTATTGCTGCACCTATGGACGAACATTATCTGCGACATCTCATGTACACAGCACAACTATCCGACCGCGGGCCGTTTGCCATTCGCTATCCTCGCGGTTGCGGAAGTCATGTCGATTGGGAATGCCCTATGCACGAAATTCCTATCGGGAAAGGTCGCAAGCTCTATGACGGAAATGAGATAGCCGTACTGAGTATCGGGACTGCGGGCGTCGCGGCACAAGCCGTAGAGCGGGCCCGAAAGACAGGTGTAAAAGCAGCTCTCTACGATATGATTTTTGTCAAACCCATTGACGAAGAAATTCTTCACGAAGTAGCCCAAAAATACAAACGAATCATAACCGTAGAAGATGGATGCATAACAGGAGGCTTCGGAAGTGCTGTATTAGAATTCATGTCCGACAATGGATATACACCCCATATAAAACGAATAGGAATCCCCGATAAATTCATAGCACAGGGGACAGTTAAAGAACTACACCAACTATGTGGTATAGATGAAGAAAATATTCACTCGGTAATTATTGGTAATTGGTAAATCATAGAAATAAAAGAGAACTAATAATTATGAAAATAATCATTGCTGGAGCCGGAGAGGTTGGAACACATTTAGCAAAACTGTTATCCCGAGAAGAACAGGATATTATTCTAATCGACAATGATGAAGAGAAACTACGAGAACTCGATGCCAATTATAATTTAATGACTGTCATCGGGAACCCTACTGCATTCCAAACATTAAAACAAGCCCAAGTATATAAAGCCGATTTATTTATTGCTGTCATGCCCTTCGAGTCTCGTAATATCATGGCATGTACAATGGCATCGAAACTAGGCGCAAAAAAAACTCTGGCAAGAGTAGACAACTACGAATACCTTTTACCTGAAAATAAAGCCTTCTTTGAAAATCTGGGAGTAAATGAACTGATATATCCCGAAAAACTGGCCGCAGAAGAAGTAATAACCGCATTAAAACACACTTGGACACGCAACTGGTTTGAACTTTGTAATGGAGAATTAATCGTACTAAGTGTAAAATTACACGACAACGCTAAAATTCTGAATAAAAAACTCTATGAACTCACAACAGCCGAAAGCCAATTTCACATCGCGGCCATCAAACGTATACATGAAACTATTATTCCAAGAGGAAACGACGAAATAAAAATAGGAGACATCGCATACTTTACCACGACTCCTAATCATATACAAGAAATTCAAAAACTCTCAGGTGAAACAGAAGCAGAAATTCACAAAATAATGATCATGGGAGGCAGCCGTATCGCTATACGCATATCGAGTTACGCGCCTGATAATATGGCAATAAAACTCATCGAATGCGACAAGCAAAAGAGTTATAAATTAGCCGAATACATGAACGATATAATCATTATTCAAGGAGACGGACGCAATGTGGATCTTTTGAAAGAAGAAGGAATCCGTGACATGGATGCATTCATAGCATTAACCGATAGTTCCGAGACAAATATATTAGCCTGTTTAACCGCCAAAGAATTAGGGGTAAAAAAGACTATTGCAGAAGTCGAAAATATCCAGTTCATCTCTACTGCCGAACGGCTAAATATAGGAAATATCATCAATAAAAAATTACTAGCAGCCAGCCGTATCTTCCAATTGTTGCTCGACGAAGACTCCTCAAATGCTAAATGCCTCGCATTATCCGATGCCGAAGTCGTAGAATTGGTCGCAAAAGAAAATTCTAAAATTACCAAAGCCGCAGTAAAAGACCTAAAACTCCCGTCCGATTTAACAATCGGTGGATTGGTTCGTAATGGACACGGCATGGTCGTAACCGGAAACACATGGATACAACCGAATGATCACGTCGTTATTTTCTGTCTCGACACAGCATTACATAAAATAGAGAAGCTTTTCAATTAGGAATATCATGCCCAAAATTAACTTTCATGTCATACTGAAATTCATCGGAATATTACTATGCATGGAATCTATATTCATGCTCGTTCCGTTTGTCGTAGCTCTTATTTATGGAGAAGGAGATGCGCCGGCCTTTATTAAATCGGCATCAATAACTGCAATCGTAGGTGGTATATTATTCTACATTTTTAGAAATTCCCGTAACGACGTAGGAAAGCGTGAAAGTTATTTACTGGTAACTTCTATATGGCTTTTCTTCTCGGCTTTCGGGATGCTCCCATTTTGCTTAATGCCCAATCATTTGAGTATTACAGATGCTATTTTCGAAACGGTATCCGGTCTAACAACGACAGGAGCTTCCATTATAGAAAACGTAGACGTTCTTCCACATGGTATTCTCTTTTGGCGCAGTTTCATGCATTTTATCGGAGGAATGGGTATCATCTTGTTAACAATCGCCATACTGCCCATGCTCAACCATCAGGGTGGATTACTTTTATTTAATTCCGAAGTAACCGGTATAACAACTGAAAAATTGAAACCAAAAATCGGAGAAACAGCAAAAAAATTATGGAGTGTATATATCATACTCACCATTATCCTCTGTCTCCTATTGTGGTTGGGTCCCATGAATCTTTTCGATGCTATCTGTCAAGCATTTTGCGTCATGGCAACAGGTGGATTTTCGACCAAACAAGCCGGTATAAATTTTTGGAACTCCTCTTACACAGAATATGTCATGACTATATTCACATTTATCGCAGGTATAAATTTTGCTTTGGTGTATAGAGCCGTAACCGGAGATTTCAAAAAACTATTACACAATGAAGAAACCAAATGGTACACGGCAATTGTATTAGGGGCCACTTTATTAGTCATTACAGGACTATACATAACCGACCAAAACGGATCCTTCGAAGATACTTTTCGAAGATCGCTATTCTTGGTTGTAACAATTGTTACGTCAACCGGATACACCGGAGATGACTATGTCGCTTGGGGCCCATTTTTTACAACTATATTTTTACTACTCATGTTCTTCGGAGCTTGTGCCGGCTCCACTTGTGGAGGAGCAAAAATAGACAGGCTGGTGGTCCTCGCCAAAAATACAAAAAATGAACTTTACAGAGTCATACACCCCAATGCTATATTACCTGTACGCGTAAATGGGAAAGCCATATCTCACGAAATAGTATCCAAAATATTAGCATTTATCTTAGTATATGTCATGGTACTTATAGCAGGGTCTATTATCCTATCGGCATTGGGGTTGTCTATGGAAGAATCATTCGGTTCGACACTTTCCTGCCTCAGCAATATCGGTCCCGGGGCCGGTTCAACCGGTCCGGCAGGTAACTATGCTTTTATCCCCGATTTAGGAAAATGGACTTTGTCAATCATCATGCTCATCGGCCGGCTTGAACTGTTTACAGTCCTCATTTTATTCACATCTTACTTTTGGAAAAACTCATAATATTGTTGAGAATAAGTATTTTTTGTACATTTGTATCTAATCTAAAATCCAAAGCGAAGTATTCTCATAATATGCCTACAACAGACTTAGAAGAAAATAAAATAAAACAAGCCCAACCCGAAGAGGGAAACGATACAGCTCAGAATGAAAGAGAAATACGTAAAAACATATTTAAAAATGAACGTGTAAATTTCATTTTAGGTGTCATTTTAGTCATATTCTCCCTCTATTTGACTATCTCTTTCATCTCATTCTTTTTTACAGGAAGCATCGACCAAAGTAAAGTTGAGAATCTATCGGTAGGAGAACTTTCTTCCATTGGAAACGAGATTCAAAATTGGACGGGTGCATTCGGGGCATACTTATCCAACCTCATGATAAATCGTTGGATGGGTATATCTGCTTTCATCGTTTCTCTATGGTTATATGTCGTAGGCCGTCGATTCATGAAAGTCGCCCATACTCGAATGATACGATTTACGATTAGCTGTGCCTTGTCGATAATAGTTTTGTCTCTCTTTTTCGGATTCATTTTCATGCACAGTTATAACAACACCTTCCTATATTTAGGGGGATATCACGGGTATTATGCGACTTTATGGCTCAATGCATGGATAGGACCATGGGGAACGGCTCTGTTCATTATAGCTCTCGTTATCATATTGCTCGTCCATCTAAGTTATAAAACCATCGAATATATTCGACGAGTATCGTCCGTCAACCTCACAGGGAAGGCGATCCAAGCAATAAAAAACAGGACGGATAATCCAGAAACAGATAACGAAAATGACAATAGGGAAACTGAATCTAACGAAATCCAAAACACTGAAAACATACCCTCATCGGAAAACGATATTGTAAATACATTGCCCGAATATCCCGATGACCCTACCGAAGAAATCCCTACACTCGAAGATATACAAGAAAATATTCTTCCTATCGAAGAGGAGACTAAACGAGTTACCATCGAGACCGGTGACCCCGACTTTGTCATCGAGACGGCTGAGACCGAAGTATTAGCCACACAAGCTCCTATGGAAGATTATGATCCTACGAAAGACCTCTCGCATTATAAAAGACCGACATTCGATTTACTGGACAAACGGGAAAACAGCGAGGTGGAGATCAACATGGAAGAACAGTCTGCCAACAAAAAACTGATCACCGAAACCCTCAAAAATTACAATATAGAAATCAGTTCCATTACGGCGACTGTGGGTCCTACCGTTACTCTTTATGAAATAAAACCAGCACCCGGAGTAAGAATAGCCCGGATAAAAAGTTTGGAAAACGATATTGCCCTCAGCCTGTCGGCGTTAGGGATTCGCATTATAGCCCCTATTCCCGGCAAAGGAACCGTCGGTATCGAAGTACCGAACAAAGATCCTAAAATGGTCTCTATGTATTCTGTTCTAGCTTCCAAAAAATTTCAAGAATGTAAATATGAACTTCCCCTTGCGTTAGGAAAAAGTATTACGAACGAAGTCTGCATAGCAGATCTTTGTAAAATGCCTCACATATTGGTGGCTGGTGCTACCGGACAAGGAAAATCCGTCGGGCTGAATGCCATTATCACATCTTTACTTTATAAAAAACACCCGGCTCAATTAAAATTCGTATTAGTCGATCCCAAAATGGTCGAATTCAGTATCTATTCGGTTATAGAAAGACATTTTATGGCTAAATTACCCGACGCAGAAAAGTCCGTAATTACCGACAGCGACAAGGTTATCGCCACTTTAAATTCTCTCTGTATCGAAATGGATAATCGATATGCCCTACTCGCCAAAGCAAATGTGAGAACAATCAAAGAGTATAACGAAGAGTTTATCCATAGAAAACTGAATCCGAATAACGGACACAAATTCATGCCCTATATCGTGGTGATTATCGATGAGTTCGCTGATTTAATTATGATGGCAGGCAGAGACGTCGAAATGCCCATCGCTCGAATAGCACAAAAAGCGAGAGCTGTCGGTATTCACATGATCATAGCAACACAACGTCCTTCAACGACCGTTATCACCGGTAACATTAAGGCAAATTTCCCGGCACGTATCGCTTTCAGAGTTATGCAAATGGTCGATTCACGGACTATACTCGATGCTCCCGGAGCAAACCAGCTCATCGGACGAGGTGATATGTTATTTACCGAAGGAGGTGATTTGAAACGTATTCAATGTGCGTTTATCGATACTCCCGAAGTAAAACGAATTTGTGAGTATATCAGCAAACAACAAGGATACCCCGAACCATATGAACTTCCAGAATATAAAAATCCCGACAGTGACGCAGGGAGCAATGGAAACGATGTAATCAACCGAGACCCCCTATTCGAGGAAGCCGCTAAAATGATCGTCGTTTCAGGGCAGGCCTCCACATCGTCTTTACAAAGACGCTACTCCATCGGATACAATAGAGCGGGACGACTGATGGATCAACTGGAAGCTGCCGGTATCGTAGGCCCAAGCGAAGGGGGTAAACCTCGACAAGTACTGATTGTGGATATTATGGCTCTCGAAAACAAATTAGAATTAATGAAATGAAAACAAATCGCATTCTACTATGCTGCTCTGTACTTTTTCTACTATTAAGCATGGAACCTCTACATGCACAAAACGGTACACAGGCATTAGATAAAGTCGTTGGTAAATTCCAACAATCGAACGGTATATCGGCTACTTTTACACTGACCGTTTTTAATGCACTGAACGAACCCGTAGAAAAACAAAACGGAACTATAAAACTATCTGGGAACAAATTTTACTGGAATACAACATCTATGACTGTATGGTACGATGGTTTGCAACAATGGACATACGTAAAGGCAACAGAGGAAGTAAACCTAACCGAACCAACGACCGAAGAAATCGCAACAGTCAATCCCTACATACTCATCAATAACTACAAAAAAGACTTCTACATCAAAACATTAAAGTCAAAAAGTTCCAAAGAAAGTATAGCAGAACTTACACCAAAGAAGAAAGGAACAAATATAGACCACATTATAATTATTATCAACACAACTACATGGAATCCAAGCTCTTTTAAGCTCTATTATAGCGATCGGACATATAGCATAATCAACCTATCAAAATATGCTACCGACCAAAACTTTCCAGACTCGACATTTGTTTTTAACAAAAAGCAATATTCAAAAGCAGAACTTATCGATTTACGCTAATAACACAAATAAATAGAAATTATGGAACAAAACGAACGCATACGTTGTCTAATTATAGGCTCAGGACCGGCCGGTTATACGGCAGCTATTTATGCTTCACGAGCAAACCTATCACCGGTTCTATATGAAGGCATGCAACCGGGCGGACAACTAACAACGACCAGCGATGTAGAAAATTTCCCGGGATATCCCGAAGGTATATCAGGATTCGATATGATGGAAGATTTGAAAAAACAAGCCGAACGATTCGGGGCAAACATTCGCCGAGGGATTGCCACAGCTGTCGATTTTTCTCAAAAGCCATATCGTATAACCATAGACGGTGAAAAAATTAAAAAAGCCGATGCCTTAATCATTTCTACTGGTGCTTCGGCCAAATATTTAGGACTCCCAGATGAGGTTAAATATGCAGGTATGGGAGTGTCGGCCTGCGCTACTTGCGATGGATTTTTCTACCGAAAAAAAATAGTCGCGGTAGTAGGTGGAGGCGATACGGCTTGCGAAGAAGCAGAATACCTTTCCCACTTAGCCTCTAAGGTTTACTTAATCGTCAGAAAAAACTTTCTAAGAGCCTCCAATATCATGCAACGCCGTGTCAATGAAAATCCTAATATAGAAATCTTATTTGAAACTCAGGCCGAAGGATTGTTCGGAGAAAACGGAGTGGAAGGAGTACATTTGGTTAAAGGCAAAGACACAGCGCATGAAGAGCGTTACGATTTACCCATAGATGGATTTTTCCTTGCCATTGGACACAAACCTAATACAGATATATTCAAACATTCCATTACCCTCGATGAAAACGGATATATAGTTACTGCACCTCACACAACCGAAACTAACATAGAAGGTGTATTCGCTGCCGGAGATGTCGCAGATCCCCGGTATAGACAGGCTATCACTGCGGCGGCATCGGGTTGTAAAGCGGCAATGGATGCCGAACGCTATCTTATAAATAACAGTCTATAAGGACACTTTTGCTTTATACAAATAAGGAGCGTAAATGATTTTTTCGCTCCTTATTTTTTATTGATATAAATCCCGATTTACTATTAAATATTATAGTTTTTCCTCTTTTAAGGAACAATGTATCAATTTTTTATATATTTTTGTGCTGTAAAACATAGTTATAAGGCAAATGGTTAAAAAAAGCACATTAGAATCCATACTACAACAAGAAATGTCTGATTTTTGGGCTCTACTTGAAAATGAAGAAAAACGCATTATCGCCGAAAACTTTAAAATTCAGAATTTCAAAAAGAATGAAATTATTTACAGTGAGGGAGAAGATCCCGCACAACTAATGTGCTTATTAAAAGGTAAAGTAAAAATTTACAAAGACGGAGTTGGGGGCAGGAGCCAAATTATTCGATTAATTCGACCGGTTCAATATTTCGGCTATCGGGCATATTTCTCTCGCGAACCTTATGTAACGGCAG
>ENA-OROO01001251-OROO01001251.1-human-gut-metagenome-genome-assembly--contig:-NODE-1251-length-13700-cov-2.698571_pt1 | contig 13700 bp, 9 predicted proteins | sample MGYA00242130_ERZ509052 | MGnify/ENA primary metagenome ERZ509052 (study PRJEB26280, sample SAMEA2338730) | human gut metagenome | biome: human gut; feature: human-associated habitat; material: faeces... | reverse complement strand
CAGAAAGGCTGCAAATATCGTATCGGCACAGGTGATTATGAAGCCTAACTGTGTATTGGGACTGGCTACGGGCTCTACACCTGTCGGATTGTATAAGCAGCTTGTTGAGTGGTTCAATAAGGGAGATTTGGACTTCTCTGAGGTTATGACGGTGAATCTTGATGAGTACAAGGGATTAAGCCGCGAGAATGACCAGAGTTACTATTATTTTATGCATCAGCATCTGTTTGATCATGTGAATATTCCGATTGAGAATACGCATCTGCCAAATGGCATGGAACCGGATTCGGACAGGGAGTGCAAACGCTATACTGAGCTGATTCAGGCACTGGGGGGTGTCGATTTACAGCTTTTAGGTATAGGACACAATGGCCATATTGGATTTAATGAGCCGGGAGAGTCTTTTGACAAGCAGGTACACTGTGTGAATCTGACAGAGTCTACTATTGAGGCCAATAAGCGCTTTTTTGCATCGGCTGATGATGTTCCGAAGCAGGCTTATACGATGGGCATCAAGACCATCATGCAGGCTAAGAAGATTCTTATTGTTGCAAGTGGTGAGGATAAGGCAGAGATTGTGCACAAGGCTTTCTTTGGACCGATTACACCACAGGTGCCGGCTTCTGTATTACAGCTGCACAATGATGTTACGCTTGTAGCGGATGAGGCTGCTCTGAGTTGCTTGTAGATGTTTTTTAGTTAGAAGGTGCATATATATGATAATAAAAAATGCAAGGGTATTTACAGAGGATGGCAGCTTTATGCAAGGTGATGTTGTCGTTAAGGATGGCCGTTTTGACAGTGTTTTGGAGAGAACAGCTGACACGGACGCGGCTAATGACAGCACACCGCAGGAGATTATAGATGCATCAGGTCTTATCATGATACCGGGTCTTGTGGATATTCATTTTCATGGATGCAAGGGAGCTGACATGTGTGACGGCACCAAAGAGGCACTTGATGTGATTACAGCATACGAGGCTTCTATCGGAGTGACGAGCGTGTGTCCGGCTACTATGACCATTCAAAGGGATGAGCTTTTGAGTGTCATGAAAAATGCCGGTGATTATAATTATCATGGTGGTGCACACCTTGTAGGTATCAATATGGAGGGACCTTTTATCAGTCCTTCTAAAAAGGGCGCACAGGCGGCAGAGAATATCATGCGATGTGATTATGATTATTTCTGTGAGCTTCAGGATGCGGCCAATGGCTTGATAAAGCTTGTAGATATTGCTCCGGAGGAGCCTGGGGCGATTGATTTTATAGACAGGGTAAGAGGAAGTGTTGTGGTTTCAATAGCACACACAGCGGCTGATTATGACACAGCGGTAGAGGCTATTGAGCATGGTGCAAGCCATGCCACACATTTGTATAATGCGATGCCACCGCTTCATCACAGGAATCCCGGAGTTATCGGGGCTGTGAGAGATTCAGAAAAGTGTCATGCGGAGCTCATTTGTGACGGTGTGCATATTCATCCGTCGGTTATCAGGGCGACATTTGCCATGTTTGGTGCGAAGCGCATGATTTTAATAAGTGACAGCATGAGAGCCACAGGGCTTGAGGATGGCGAGTATACACTCGGTGGACAGGCAGTGACGGTCAGAGGTCCGCTTGCCACACTTCATGATGGGACAATTGCTGGCTCGGCAACCAATCTGATGGATTGTATGCGTTTCACAGTAAGGCAGGCAGGTATTCCGCTTGAGGAGGCAATTATGTGTGCTACAGCCAATCCGGCTAAGGAGATTGGCATCTATGATGAAGCAGGCAGCATTTCTGCAGGAAAGAGAGCAGATTTTGTGCTTCTCAATGATGATTTGGATATTGTGAGTGTGTATATCGACGGAAAGGAGATATCATGTTAGGTTTTTTTAAGAATAAGTCAAAGGGAAAGGTGATCTGTTCTCCGTGCAACGGCAGAGTGGTTCCTATTACAGAGGTTCCGGATCCTACTTTTTCTGAGAAGATATTGGGAGACGGCGTGGCCGTGATTCCTTCTGAGGGCAGGTTTTACGCTCCGGCGGATGGTGAGGTGACAGCTGTATTTGATACGCTGCATGCTTTTACCATGACGACCACTCAGGGAGTCGAGTTGCTTTTGCACATTGGTCTGGATACAGTGACACTAAAGGGTGATCCTTTTAAATCACATATTTCCGTTGGTGATCAGGTGAAGAAGGGTGACCTTTTGATGGAGGCTGACCTGAAGCAGATTAAGGCAGCAGATCTTAATGTCATCACTCCGGTTTTAATTGGCAACACTGCTGATTATAGTGAGATAAAGATGCTCAAAGAGGGAAATGTATCCGCCGGTGATGAGATTTTGAGTCTCGCGTAGATTTGAATATAATTATATAATAATAACGAACTTTATTGGAGTATCTCCAGTTTAGTATACATAATGTAAAGGAGGGGGAAATTTATGAAATTTCTTCAAAAACTGGGTAAAGCTTTAATGCTTCCCGTAGCAGTACTTCCTATCTGTGGTATCCTCATGGGTATTGGATATTTTTTATGTCCTGCAACCATGCAGGGTGGTGACATCGAGGGAGTGCGTAATTTAATAGGTCTGTTTTTAGTTAAAGCAGGGGGCGCTTTGATTGACAACATGGCCATCCTTTTTGTAATCGGCGTTGGTGTCGGTATGTCGGAAAAGAACGACGGTACCGGCGGTATTGCAGCTTTAGCTTCATGGCTGATGATGACAACACTCCTGTCTACAGACTTTGTTACAACAATCATGCCATCTATCGCTGACAGCGCTACAAAGACACTTGCATTCGACAAGATTGAAAACCCATTTATCGGTATCTTAGCCGGTGTTATTGGTTCTTTGTGTTACAACAGATTTAAGGATACAAAGCTTCCTGACTGGCTGTCATTCTTCAGTGGCAAGCGTTGCGTAGCAATTATCGCAGGTGTTGTTTCAATCCTTGTATCTGTAGTATTACTGTTTGTATGGCCATTACTTTTCGGTGCTCTTGTAGCTATCGGTAAAGCAATCGTTGGTTTTGATGTAGTCGGCGCAGGTATCTATGCATTCCTGAACCGTCTGTTAATCCCTACAGGATTACACCACGCATTAAACAACGTATTCTGGTTCGATACTATCGGACTTGGAGACCTCTCTCATTTCTGGAATGGCGAGACATCAAAGGATGTTTCATGGAGCCTCGGAATGTACATGTCAGGTTTCTTCCCATGTATGATGTTTGGTATTCCTGGTGCAGCACTTGCTATGGTTAAGTGTGCAAAGCCTGCTAAGAAAAAGGTTGCCATCGGTATCCTTGCTTCTGCAGCTATCTGTGCATTTATCTGTGGTGTTACAGAGCCTTTTGAGTTTGCATTTATGTTCCTTGCTCCTGGTCTCTATGTGATTTATGCTTTACTTTATGGTATTTTCACAATGATTACAGTAGCTCTTGGATTTAGAGCAGGCTTCTCATTCTCAGCCGGCGCGATGGATTTATTATTCTCATCTTCACTTCCGGCTGCAGCAAAGACATGGCTCATCATTCCTCTTGGAATCGCAGCTTTTATCGTATTCTACATCGTATTCTATTTCGCTATCAAGAAATGGAATCTTAAGACCCCTGGTAGAGAGGACGATGATGTTGAGGAAGAGAAGAAGGCAGTTCTTTCTAACAATGACTACACAGCAGTAGCTAAGACTATTCTTGAGGGCTGCGGTGGCAAAGACAATATTGCAAGCATTGACAACTGCATCACAAGACTCAGACTTGAGGTTAAGGATATCACTCAGGTTGATGACAAGAAGATTAAATCTGCAGGTGTTGCAGGCGTTATGAAGCCTGGCAAGAATTCTGTTCAGGTTATTATCGGAACCAAGGTTCAGTTTGTTGCGGATGAGTTTTCTAAGCTTTGCGAGTAGATTTGTTCTGCAATATAGCAGTGTTGATTCACATTAGGTGATTCGCATAATTTCATAATACATGATTAAAAGCCACACCGGGTGTTATGCCTGGGGTGGCTTTTTTGAGTTCGGGCCGTAAGATCCGCCCAGCGGGGTGGGAATCCGCCTAGAAGAGAGTTACTGGTCACACTGTTAGGGGGGAACAGTAACAATGAGATGGATAGATGGAGAGAAAGAGAGTATTTGCTGTTGACATTTGATGGAAATTACCATTAAAATTATTGTTGAGAAGGTTACAGTAAAAGGAGTATGGTGTCAATGAAAAAGAAACCTAAAAGTATTAATGCGCTGATGGCATATATGCGAGATGAAAAAGGATTGAGTATTTCTGGAAGTTGTGATAAGAAAAAACTTAGATATATGGGTTATTTCCATGGATATAAAGGATATCGTTTTCATAATAATCCAGCGAATACATATGCATTCAATTCCTTTGATGAGGTGCAGGCAATCTATGACTTTGATATGGCGATTAAGACAATGTTTTATCCGGAGATAATGTTTTTGGAAACTGCATTTAAAAACTATGTTTTGGAAGTTATTTTGGAAGATGCTGAAAGTAAAAGATTTGCGAATATATATGCGAAATTGTTAACGGATTACAAAGCCTATCCGATAGGTAGTAATGATTATAAAAAAGCAATCAATAAAAGAATGAATCTTAGAAATAAAGTATATAGTCTTATTTCCCGAGATTATGGTAAGAGGTTTATAGTGAATCATTATTATGACAAGGATCAGCCGCTTCCTATATGGGCAATTTTTGAATTAATTAGTCTTGGTGAATTTGGTACATTTGTAGGTTGTCTTGACCAAAATACCAGGAAAAAAATTTCTAAGAGCGTAGGCATAAAGGTTGCTTATGACCGAGATGGTAAATTGTTACCATTGATCGTATATGCCTTAAAGGATTTAAGAAACGCTGTAGCACACAATAATACGGTTTTCGATGCTAGATTTAAAACGGGTAAGGTAAGCTTGAGAATTGCTAAGTGTATAAGTGCAGAGACAGGAATTAATAATATTACATTTGAGTCTATTGTTGATTATGTGATTCTTATAAGCTTTATGATGAAACTATTAGAGTGTCAAAAGAAGAAAATTATGGCATTTATTCGTTTGTTTGAAAAGGACTGTGAAGAACTTAGGGGAAAAGTTTCTACGTCCATTTTCAACACAGTTGTGTATACAGATACCAGAACGAAGTTGAATTTATTGAAAAAGTATTTGTAGAGAATTCAAAAATATTTGTGGAAAATTCAAAAGTGCTATTGCATAAAAGTTTTCATTATGGCATAATATATTACAGAATTGCGGCGGACGTCTGCGGACTATGCCTAAGGGAGTTGGATGCGTCCGGCTTCCTTTTTATTTTATAGAAAAAAAATATACATATAGGTTTTGATTGTGTGTATATTTACTAAAAAAGAAGTTCGAGAGTTGTTAGTATCATCGAGCAATCTTAAATGATAGTTTAATAAGCTGGTATTTATAAGGATTCGAGCATTTGCTCGAATCCTTTTTTTAGTTTACGTGACATAGGTGCGTACTACCGGGGAAACTCACTAACATACCAAAATAGTGGGAAATAGATAGCTTTACAGCAAGGGTTGAAAAACAAACAAACGTTTGCTATAATAAATGAAGCGAGGAAATAAAAGTATATTAGGTTTAGTAATTTAAGTATTCATTGAATTCATTGAATTTATTGTAATTAGGGAAAATCCAATATCAATCGATTGATAGAAAGAGTGATTTTATATGAACATATGGCTAAAGTTAAGGAAAACAGCTGCAATTACACTATGTGAATTACTTGCAATTGCTACAATTTTTACAGGCTGTGCCTCCGCTGATTTATCCGGCACTGAAGGTGCCGGGCATGCCGTAGGAGCTGTTGTAGCAGATGAGGATTCTTCCGGTGCTTTAGGCAGCAAGGATAACGCAGATGGTGCACAGAGTGGAAGTGACCCGGCGGAAGCTGATTCAGGTGCTAATGGTACAGGACAGGCGGATTCAGGAAAGCCGCAGGATGATCTGGTAAATAACAATTCCTACGTTTCCCTCGATGCGATTCCTGCATATGATGGCAAGGCATACGTGGCTGTCAACAATAATGAGCCTTTTTTTACGGACAGCGATATGACTACCACTGCTTTTGAAAATTACAGTGATTTGGATTCACTTGGCAGATGCGGTGTGGCTTATGCCAATATCTGCAAGGATATCATGCCGACTGAGGAGCGTGGCAAGATAGGCATGATAAAGCCATCAGGCTGGCATACGGTGAAGTATGATGTGATAAAGGACAGGTATTTATATAATCGCTGTCATCTTATTGGCTATCAGCTTGCCGGGGAGAATGCCAATCCGAAGAATCTTATTACCGGTACGAGATACCTGAATGTGGAGGGCATGCTTCCGTTTGAGAATCTGGTAGCGGATTATGTAAACAATACAGGAAATCATGTGCTTTACAGGGTGACTCCTATGTTCTCGGGCAGCAATCTAGTTGCAAACGGCGTTCTCATAGAGGCAAAGTCGGTTGAGGATAACGGTGGCGGCATACTTTTTAATGTCTATTGCTATAATGTGCAGCCCGGAGTCGGAATAAACTATGAGAATGGTGACAGCTGGCTGGATGGCACCACTCCGCAGCAGAGTGCTCAGACGGATACACCGCAGAATGAAGGCTCGCAGAGCAGCGCTGGAAGCGGGGCAGGAGAATCCGGCTCTTCAGGCAGTACAACAGGAAGTGCATCATCAGGCTCAGACAGCTCAGCAGCAGAAAATAGCGCTGCAGATTCCTCAAACAGCGAGACTATGGTTCATATCACAGCAACCGGCAAGAAATATCACCGTGCGGGCTGTCGGACCTTGAAAAAGAGTGACACAGAGGTAACGCTTGATGAAGCAAAATCAATGGGCCTGTCACCGTGCGGCATCTGCAATCCGCCGCAGTAGATGTGCATTAGCATTTGCAAGCCACGGCACCGCTGGGGCGCACGCATATGCATTTGATTGAGCGAATAGCGAAGCCGCTTAGATACTGTAGGATTATGCATATGAAGCACAGAAATGACTTGCCATGGAGGGCAAGTCAAGGAGAACCGCGCCATGGAAGGCGCGTTTCGACGGTTTCGTCAAACATAGAAGAATAAAAAGCATAATCCGTACAGTATCTTAGCGGCAAAGCGTAGCGAAAGCAAAGCATATGCGTGTGCCCTGGCGGTGCCGTGGCTTACAGTCCGTCCTGTAGTACATCCTATAGCACATACAGCAAAATCCCCTGTAACCCTTGACGATTGCAAAACCGAAAAGTATAATAGAATAGCTAATGAATTCAATATTTTAATATAGATGGAGGAAACCAAATGGCATTGAGCAAAAAGCCGGTTAACGGCATGAAGGATATATTACCTGCAGAGATGGAAATCCGCGATTATGTGACAAGCGTGATCAAGGATACATACAGAAGCTTCGGATTTACACCGATAGAGACACCATGCATGGAGAATATAGCAAATCTCACAAGCAAGCAGGGCGGAGAAAATGAGAAGCTAATCTTCAAGGTAATGAAGAGAGGCGAGAAGCTGAATCTGGAGACAGCAAAGGAAGAATCGGATGTAGTAGACTTTGGAATGCGCTATGACCTTACAGTGCCACTTTCAAGATATTATTCAAACAATGCCAACAACCTGCCATCGCCGTTTAAGGCACTTCAGATGGGCAGTGTGTGGAGAGCAGACAGACCTCAGAGAGGCCGCTACAGACAGTTTACACAGTGTGATATAGATATACTCGGAGAGCCAAGCAATCTGGCAGAGATAGAGCTGATTACAGCAACCACTACCACAATCGGCAGACTCGGCTTCGAGAACTTTGAGATAAGAATCAACGAGAGAAGAATCCTAAAGGCAATGGCTGCTTACAGTGGTTTCGCTGAGGAGGACTACGACAGCGTATTTATCACACTCGATAAGATGGACAAGATAGGAGTGGAAGGCGTTGCAAGTGAGCTTGCACAGGATGGCTATCCACAGGAAAATATTGACAAATATCTTGATTTGTTCAAGCTTTTGGAGCAGACAAGGGATGTCACTGAGGGTGTAAAAATACTTTCAGAAAAGCTCGGTGAATATTTAGACGAAGAAGTGGTTACAAATATGACAGAGATAGCTACGGCTGTTAATGCTACAAAGGGAGCAAAGTTTGAGCTCGTATTTGACCCTACACTTGTTCGTGGAATGAGCTACTACACAGGAACTATTTTTGAGATATCAATGCCTGAGCTTGGCGCAGCCTGTGGCGGTGGCGGACGATATGACAAGATGATTGGAAAGTTCACCGGAAATGATGTACCTGCCTGTGGTTTTTCAATCGGTTTTGAGAGAATTATCCTGCTTCTCATGGAGAGCGGTTTCAAGATTCCTGAGAGTCCAAAGAAGGTGGCTTATCTGGTTGAGAAGAAATATCCGGCAGACAAGCTTGTTGATGTCATGAACCAGGCAAAAGACGCAAGAGCAAACGGACAGCAGGTGCTTGTTGTGCGCATGAACAAGAACAAGAAATTCCAGAAGGAGCAGCTTATGAAAGAGGGCTACGAGGAGTTTGTTGAGTTCTTTAACAGATAGGAATCTGATAAGCAGCAGATTAGCTGTGTAGCAGCGGTACCAAACAGTTATTAGAATATATAGTAGAAATATAAGGAGTATAAAATGGCAGAATCAATGCAGGGCTTACATAGAAGCCATAGATGTACAGAGGTATCAAATGCCAATATCGGTGAGAAGGTCACCGTCATGGGCTGGGTACAGAAGAGAAGAAATTTAGGAAGTCTCATTTTCGTAGATTTAAGAGACAGAAGCGGAATACTTCAGATAGTATTCGGTGAGGAAAATGTAGGTGCAGAGGGCTTTGAAAAGGCAGGCACCTTAAGAAGTGAGTTCGTCATCGCAGTTGAGGGAACTGTCCAGAAGAGAACAGCTGCTGTCAATGAGAACTTAAAGACAGGTGATATCGAGGTTATCGCTACATCAATCAGAGTGCTTTCAGAGGCACAGACACCTCCATTCCAGATTGAGGAGAATTCAAAGACCAGCGAGGACATCAGACTTAAATACCGTTATCTGGATCTTCGCCGCCCTGATATCCAGAGAAACCTCATGCTCAGAAGCAATGTGCTTCGCGTGATGCGTGACTTTATGGCAAACGAGGGCTTTTTGGAGATAGAGACACCAATCCTTTGCAAGTCTACACCGGAGGGAGCCAGAGATTATCTCGTGCCAAGCCGTATACACCACGGACATTTTTATGCGCTCCCTCAGTCACCACAGCTCTTTAAGCAGCTTCTGATGGCTTCAGGCTATGACAGATATTTCCAGATTGCACGATGCTTCCGTGATGAGGATCTGCGTGCAGACAGACAGCCTGAGTTTACACAGGCCGATATGGAGCTTTCATTTGTAGATATCGATGATGTAATCGAGGTAAATGAGAGACTGTTAAAGCACCTTTTTAAAGAGGTCATAAATGTGGATGTTGAGATTCCGTTTAAGCGTATGCCTTGGCAGGAGGCTATGGACAGATTTGGTTCTGACAAGCCTGATACACGTTTTGGTATGGAGCTTTGCGATGTTTCTGATGTGGTAAAGGACTGTGGCTTTGGAGTATTCACAGGAGCTCTTGAAAACGGTGGCTCTGTCCGCGGTATCAATGTAGAGGGACAGGCAAAGATGCCTCGTAAGAAGATTGATAAGCTTGTAGAGCACGCAAAGGGCTGTGGAGCAAAGGGACTTGCTTATCTGTGCATCAATGAGGATGGCACATACAAGTCATCATTTGCCAAGTTTATGACAGAAGCTGAGCTTGATGCACTTGTTGCAAAGATGAACGGAAAGCCGGGAGATTTACTCCTTTTCGCAGCAGACAAGAATAAAATCGTATGGAATGTACTTGGAGCGCTTCGTCTCATGCTTGGAGCTGAGCTTGGCCTGATTGATGAGAACAAGTATAATTTCCTCTGGGTAACAGAGTTCCCACTCCTTGAGTGGTCTGATGAGGAAAACAGATTTATGGCAATGCATCATCCATTCACTATGCCTATGGAGGAGGATTGGGACAAGATAGACTCAGATCCGGGCGCAGTTCGTGCAAAGGCATATGATATCGTACTCAATGGTACAGAGCTCGGTGGAGGCTCAGTGCGTATCCATCAGGATGACATCCAGGAGAAGATGTTCGAAGTTCTCGGCTTCACAAAAGAGAGAGCAAGAGAGCAGTTCGGTTTCCTTCTTGACGCGTTCAAGTACGGAGTACCGCCGCACGCTGGTCTCGCATACGGTCTCGACCGTGTCGTTATGCTCATGGTAGGCGCAGACAGCATCCGTGACGTCATCGCCTTCCCGAAGGTAAAAGACGCATCCTGCCTCATGATGGAAGCTCCGGCTCCGGTAGATCCGAAGCAGCTTGAGGATCTCGATATCGCGATCGTGGAGAAGAAGGAAGAAGAATAAAACGAGAAATTTCATCCAGAGAAATGCCCGTGAACAACGGAAATATCCCTTTGTGAAATGTTCGTGAACTTATAGAAATCCCACTTATTATCTGCTAAAATATAGCTGATGATAAGTGGGATTTTTCTATTCTATAGGAAATTTGTGAGACAATAGATACGGAGGTAATACTCATGGATGCAATAAAAGTACTTATGGTCGACGATGAAGAGAGAATGCGCAAGCTCGTAAAGGACTTCCTGACGATCAAAGGATACCGTGTTCTGGAAGCAGGGGACGGCGAGGAGGCGATCGATATCTTCTTTAAAGAAAAGGATATCAGCCTTGTGATCCTGGATATCATGATGCCGAAGATGGACGGCTGGGAGGTCTGCAAAACGATCCGCCGCTACTCGCAGGTTCCGATCATCATGCTGACAGCGAGAAGTGAAGAGAGAGATGAACTTCTCGGCTTCGAGCTCGGCGTGGACGAATATATCTCAAAACCGTTCAGCCCGAAGATTCTTGTTGCAAGGATCGAGGCGATCCTGCGCCGTAGAAACGGAGTGGCGACCGGCGAGATCCTGGAGGCGGACGGAATCCGCGTGGACAAGGACGCCCACGAGGTGACAGTCGATGGAAAACCTGTGGATCTGAGCAACAAGGAATTCGAGCTGCTCACCTACTTTATGGAAAACAAAGGAATTGCACTTTCCAGAGAAAAGATTCTGAATAATGTCTGGAACTATGACTATTTCGGTGATGCGAGAACGATCGATACACATGTCAAGAAGCTGAGAAGCAAACTTGGTCCGAAAGGCGACAACATCAAGACCATCTGGGGCATGGGATATAAACTCGAGGTGGATGCATGATGAAATCGGTACGTTCCCGTCTGACGGTTACGTTCATTGGACTGATCGCGGTGATCCTGGCTGTGATCTGGGGCGTCAACAAGTGGTACCTGGAAGACTTCTATGTGACGAAGAAAGTCCAGGCATTAAATGCCATGTACACGGCGATCGATGCCCAGATCGCGGAGAATAAAGACAACGGGATCACGATCGAGGAAGCGATGGAGCGCGATCGCGACGCGAACGGAAACATCACGGAAGGAAACTTACAGCGCCTGATCCGGAACTTCAGCGACAGTGCGAATGTTTCGGTCCTGATCATTGATAACAGCACGGAGGACGCGACGGTCTACTCGACGTCCCGGGATACGAAGTTCTTAAAAGACCGCGTGGACCGGTATATCTTCGGCTGGGCAAAGGCAAAGTATACGATCCTGGAAGAAAACGAACAGTACAAGATCCAGAAGACGTACGACCCGCAGCGCGAGAGTATGTACCTGGAAAGCTGGGGCTTTTTCACGGACAACAGCACGGCCTTCATCATGAGTGCGCCGCTCTCGAGCGTCGAGGAGAGCGTCCGGCTTGCAAACCAGTTCCTGCTCTATGTGGGAATCATCGCAGCGGCGATCGGAGGTCTGGTCATCTACCTGACAGCGCGACAGATCTCAAAACCGATCTACCGCCTGTCAAACCTCTCTGAGCGGATGTCGAATCTCGATTTCGAAGCGAAATATGAGCCGGAAAAGCATGAGATGGAGGAGATCCAGGTCCTTGGCAACAGCATGAACACGCTGTCAGAACGCCTGGAAGAGACGATCTCAGAACTGAAATCCGCAAATAACCAGCTCACGAAGGATATTGAGGAAAAGACAAAGATCGATGAGATGCGAAAAGAATTCATCGCCAATGTCTCCCATGAACTGAAAACTCCGATCGCCCTGATCCAGGGATACGCGGAGGGACTTCAGGAAGGAATGGGAGAGGAGAAAGAGAGCCGTGATTACTATTGCGATGTCATCGTGGATGAAGCCAACAAGATGAATCAGATGGTAAAACAGCTTCTGACACTCTCTTCTCTCGAGAGCGGAAACGACAAGCCGGTGATGGACCGCTTTAACCTGACGGAATTGATCAAAGGCGTTGTGAATGCGTCAAAGATCCTCATTGAGCAGAACCAGATCCAGGTGGAGTTCGACGATCAGACACCGGTCTATGTCTGGGCGGACGAGTTTAAGATCGAGCAGGTAGTTACCAACTATCTGAGCAATGCGATCCACCACATTGACGGCGAGAAAAAGATCATCATCAGGATGATCCCGGAGAACGGACTCGTCCGTGTATCTGTCTTCAATACCGGAACTCTGATCCCGGAGGAGGCGATCCCGAATCTCTGGACAAAGTTCTATAAAGTCGATAAGGCGAGAACCCGCGCATACGGAGGAACCGGAATCGGTCTCTCGATCGTCAAGGCGATCATGGAGATGCACCATAAGGCGTGCGGTGTGAAGAACCATGAGAACGGTGTGGAGTTCTGGTTTACGCTGGACACGGCTGGTGAAAAATGAAAATAAAATTTTGCCAGAGACAGAATCTTAGAATTATGAAATATGTTTCAGAATCGTGATTTGCATTATATATGAGATGATATAAAAAACACTTGAAAATACAGGGCATTTCGGCAGCCTGGGGCAAAAATATTTTGTTCCAATATGGTTGAAATTCCCTGTATTTTTGCTCTTTTTTGTCGGAAATTAAAATCTTAAATAAATATAAAAGATCCGTCATTTCCTTGACAACGAAAAGAAAAGAAAATATAATAACAATGTAATAAGATTTAATAATTATGTAACATTTCGACCAATAGATAACACCACAGCGATTGGGACTCGATTCTTTTGTTTCAGCAATATCTGCGGGAATCACAAAATCTAATTAAGGAGTTTTGAAGCATGAATTTAAATAGAACAAAGAAACTTTTCAGTATGGTATGCGTGTGCTCAATGCTGACCATTGGCAGCGCGCAGGCAGCTTTTGCGGGGCCGTCTACAGGTTATGAGAGCGACATGGTGGCAACCGTGGCAGCAGACCTTTCGATCTATGCGGATGAGGATGAAAACTCAGAAGTAGTAGCGATGGCTGAAAAGGGCGAGTCCTATGACGTAGTTGGAAAGGCAGATGACAGCTGGATCAAGGTAGCGGCCGGTGAGATGGAAGGCTATTTGAAGGTTCAGAGTAGCGTTATGCTCAGCAAGGCAGAGGAAGCAGCTGCAGTCGCAGATGCATTTGTCGCAGAGCAGAGCAATCTCTCGACCAGAGAGCAGTTAGTCAATTATGCACTGCAGTTTGTAGGTGGACGTTATAAATTTGGCGGCAGCGACCCGCACACAGGTGTTGACTGTTCTGGTTTTACGA
>ENA-OROO01001249-OROO01001249.1-human-gut-metagenome-genome-assembly--contig:-NODE-1249-length-13713-cov-5.058281_pt1 | contig 13713 bp, 7 predicted proteins | sample MGYA00242130_ERZ509052 | MGnify/ENA primary metagenome ERZ509052 (study PRJEB26280, sample SAMEA2338730) | human gut metagenome | biome: human gut; feature: human-associated habitat; material: faeces... | reverse complement strand
AAGTTGCTGGATTAATCAAATTACAGATTAAAGGAGGCGCTGCAAATCCATCACCTCCCGTAGGACCTGCTTTAGGTTCGAAAGGATTGAACATTATGGACTTTTGCAAGCAGTTCAATGCCAGGACAGCAGACAAGGCGGGAAAAGTATTGCCGGTCGTAATTACATATTACACCGACAAGTCGTTCTCGTTTATTGTAAAAACTCCTCCTGTTGCAATCCAACTGCTCGAAGCTTCTAAGAAAAAAAGCGGATCAGCAGAGCCCAACCGTGCTAAGATAGCCGAAATCACATGGGATCAAGTGCGCGCTATTGCCGAAGATAAAATGCCCGACCTGAACTGCTTTACCGTTGAATCGGCAATGAAAATGGTTGCAGGAACGGCACGCAGCATGGGTATATCAATAAAAGGGGAATTTCCTAATAACAACTAAAACTTCAATTGAAACATGAGTAAACTGACAAAAAACCAAAAGTCTGTAGCCGGGAAGATTGAAGCAGGAAAGATGTACACATTGAAAGAAGCATCCAGCCTGGTTAAGGAAATCACCACTACCAAATTCGACGCTTCGCTTGATATTGACATACGCTTAGGCGTAGACCCCCGCAAATCGAACCAAATGGTTCGCGGCACTGTATCATTACCCAACGGAACAGGTAAGACTGTTCGTGTTCTTTGCCTCTGCACCCCCGACGTGGAGGAAGCAGCAAAAGCAGCAGGAGCAGACTATGTTGGACTCGACGAGTGCATAAATCAAATAAAAGGCGGATGGTTAGACTTTGATGTTGTTATCGCAATGCCTTCGGTAATGGGCAAAATCGGACAAGTAGCCCGCATTTTAGGTCCGCGCGGCCTTATGCCCAACCCCAAAAGCGGCACAGTTACGATGGACGTAGCCAAAGCCATAAGCGAGGTAAAACAAGGTAAAATTGACTTCAAAGTAGACAAGGCTGGTATAGTACATACCTCAATTGGTAAAATTTCTTTCACTCCTGAGCAAATAGCCCAGAACGCAAAAGAGTTTATCAATACTGTAATTAAGCTCAAGCCTGCAGCAGCAAAGGGAACATACATCAAGAGCATATACCTTTCGAGTACTATGAGTCAGGGACTGAAAATCGACCCGAAATCAATCGACGAATTAAACTAAAATCGAATCATGAGAAAGGAAGACAAACAATTAGTAATAAAGCATCTTTCTGAATTACTAAAGACATATGCTCACTTCTATCTTGTAGACGTTACTGCGATGAACGCAGAGGCAACCAATGCTCTACGCCGCAAATGCTTCAAAAATGAGATTAAGATGGTTCTTGTAAAGAACTCCCTTCTCCATAAAGCATTCGAAGCGTCGGACATTGATTATTCGCCACTGTACGATTGTTTGAAAGGAACAACAGCACTTATGCTCTGCAATGTAGCGAACGTTCCCGCCAAACTCATTAAAGATACCTCTAAAGATGGCATACCCGGCTTGAAAGCCGCTTATGCAGAAGAAGGATTCTACATTGGCGCAGACCAGATAGATGCATTGGCTGCAATTAAGAGTAAGAGCGAAGTTATTTCTGAAATTATTGCATTGCTACAATCGCCGGCAAAGAATGTCGTATCTGCTCTCCAGTCTGGTGGTCAGACCATACATGGAGTATTAAAAACACTGGGAGAACGTCCCGAATAAAAACAAGAATAAAAACAATTAAAAATAAAAATTAAAAATGGCAGACATCAAAGCTATTGCTGAAGAATTAGTTAATCTTACAGTAAAAGAAGTAAATGAATTGGCAACTGTCCTGAAGGACGAGTATGGAATTGAGCCCGCCGCTGCAGCAGGTCCAGCAGAAGGTGGAGCTGCTGCCGCTGAAGAGAAAACATCTTTCAATGTTGTACTCAAAGCTGTTGGTTCCGCTAAGTTACAGGTTGTAAAAGCTGTTAAGGAAGCTTGCGGCCTTGGCTTGAAAGAAGCAAAAGACCTCGTAGACGCAGCTGGTTCAGCACCTGCAACATTAAAAGAAGGTGTTGCTAAAGAAGAAGCAGAAGCTCTCAAGAAAACAATTGAAGCTGCTGGTGCAGAAGTAGAACTCAAGTAATTAGTTTTACAGCTACAAATATAGTTAAGAGTCCTCTGGTAGAGGGTTCTTAACTTTTTGCGTATTATAAATTCTTACATCCTAACAAATAACGAATGTCGTCACATATTGTTAACCAAAGAATAAATTTTGAATCTGTCAAGAAGCCTATGCCATACCCCGACTTTCTTGACGTTCAACTTAAATCATTTCGAGATTTTCTGCAGCTCGACACTCCGCCTGAAAAACGTAAGAACGACGGACTTTACAAGGTTTTTGCAGAAAATTTCCCCATAGCAGACACGCGCAATAACTTCGTTCTTGAATTTCTTGATTACTATATCGACCCACCACGCTATACCATTCAAGAATGCTTGGAACGCGGGCTTACATACTGCGTACCTTTAAAGGCAAAACTTAAACTATACTGTACGGATCCCGGACACGAAGATTTCGATACGGTGGTTCAGGATGTATTCCTTGGACCTATTCCGTACATGACCGACAATGGAACATTCGTTATTAACGGTGCGGAACGCGTAGTAGTTTCACAATTGCACAGGTCGCCCGGTGTATTTTTCGGTTCAAGCGTACATACTAATGGAACACAACTGTATTCCGCACGAATAATCCCATTCAAAGGCTCATGGATTGAATTTGCTACAGACATTAACAATGTCATGTACGCATATATCGACCGCAAGAAGAAACTTCCGGTAACAACCTTGCTTCGCGCCTTGGGCTTTGAAAGCGATAAGAGTATTCTCGAGATATTCAACCTGGCCGAAGAAGTTAAGGTAAACAAGACGAATTTGAAAAAATGCGTTGGCCGCAAAGTAGCAGCCCGCGTATTGAAAAGTTGGATAGAAGACTTTGTTGACGAAGATACGGGCGAAGTTGTTTCAATAGAGCGTAACGAAGTCATACTTGACCGCGAAACCGTTATTACAGAAGAACATATACAGCAAATTATTGACTGTGGGGCACAGAGTATTCTTGTACACAACGAAAAAACAAGCAATTCCTCTGACTATTCTATAATCTTCAACACACTGAAGAAAGACCCCTGCAACTCTGAGAAAGAAGCTGTCTTGTTCATCTATCGTCAGCTCCGTAATGCAGACCCGGCGGATGATGCCAGCGCTCGAGAAGTTATAAATAATCTTTTCTTCTCTGAAAAACGTTACGACCTTGACGAAGTAGGACGTTACAGGATAAACAAAAAGCTCGGTCTTTCTACAGACATGAGTGTACGTGTACTTACAAAAGAAGATATTATTGAAATAATAAAATATCTTATCGAACTAGTCAATTCAAAAGCTACGGTTGATGACATTGACCACTTGAGCAACCGCCGTGTACGTACTGTAGGTGAGCAGCTCAGCAACCAATTCGCTATAGGACTTGCACGAATGAGCCGCACCATTCGCGAACGAATGAATGTAAGGGACAATGAAGTTTTCGTACCTACAGATCTTATCAACACGAAAACTATTTCGTCCGTAATAAATTCGTTCTTCGGTACAAACCCGTTATCGCAATTCATGGACCAAACCAACCCATTGGCAGAAGTGACACATAAGCGCCGCCTTTCTGCACTCGGTCCCGGTGGATTATCTCGTGAACGTGCGGGTTTCGAAGTTCGAGACGTACACTACACACATTATGGCCGCCTATGCCCTATCGAATCTCCAGAAGGACCTAACATCGGCCTTATTTCTTCGCTTTGCGTCTATGCCAAAATAAATAACCTTGGCTTCATATCCACGCCATACAGAAAGGTTCAGGATAAAAAAGTAGACTTGGATAATGACAACATTATTTATCTTACCGCTGAAGAAGAAGAAAATAAAATAATTGCGCAGGGTAATGCCCCTCTTAATGATGACGGTACATTTATACGCACTAAAGTAAAGTGCCGCCAGGATGCCGACTATCCTGTTGTTTCTCCTGAAGAAGTTGAGCTTATGGACGTTGCTCCGCAACAGATAGCTTCAATTGCAGCAGCCCTCATTCCATTCTTGGAGCATGACGACGCACACCGCGCGCTTATGGGCTCAAACATGATGCGTCAGGCTGTTCCACTAATACACAATGAAGCTCCTATTGTGGGAACCGGCATAGAAAAACAAGTGTGCGAAAACTCACGCACCATGATAACCGCCGAAGGCGACGGTGTCGTTGACTATGTAGACGCAACCCGTATTTGTATATTATACGACAGGACAGAAGACGAAGATTTTGTAAGTTTCGACTCGGCACTAAAAGAATATACAATTCCTAAGTTCCGCCGCACCAATCAAAATATGACAATTGACCTTCGTCCTATCTGCGTTAAAGGGCAACGCGTAAAGAAAGGAGAAATTCTTACGGAAGGATATGCTACAGAGAAGGGCGAACTCGCTTTAGGACGCAATTTGCTGGTTGCATACATGCCTTGGAAAGGGTATAATTACGAGGACGCTATTGTATTAAGCGAACGTTGTGTTCGCGAGGACATACTGACTTCTATTCATGTAGATGAATTCTCGTTAGAAGTGCGCGAAACCAAACGTGGTGTAGAAGAACTTACTTCTGATATACCCAACGTAAGCGAAGAAGCAACCAAAGATCTTGACGACAAAGGTATAATCCGTATTGGAGCCCGCGTTGAACCAGGAGATATCCTGATAGGAAAAATCACTCCTAAAGGAGAAAGCGATCCTTCACCCGAAGAGAAACTATTACGTGCTATTTTCGGCGACAAGGCTGGCGACGTAAAAGATGCTTCACTTAAAGCAAATCCATCTCTAAGCGGTATCGTAATAGACCGCAAATTATTCTCCAAGGCAATAAAGACACGTGCGTCCAAAGCAGCAGATAAAATAGAGTTAGAGAAAATCGACAAGGAATTTGAAGCTAAGGCTAACGATTTGAAAGATATTCTTGTCGACAAACTTATGATTCTTACAAAAGGACGCACATCACAAGGAATCAAAGACAACCTTGGTACAGAGATAATCGAAAAAGGAGCTAAGTTCAAGAAAGAAGTACTTGCAAACATCGATTATTCCTCTATACAGCTGAGCAAATGGACTTCCGATGTCAAGAAAAACGAACTCATATCCAAACTTATAATGAACTACCTTAAAAAGTTCAATATAATGGATGCTGAGCTTAAACGCAAAAAGTTCGTAATTACTATCGGAGACGAACTGCCCTCGGGAATCATACAAATGGCAAAAGTCTATGTTGCAAAAAAACGTAAGATAAGCGTAGGCGACAAAATGGCCGGACGACACGGAAACAAAGGTATCGTTTCCAAGATTGTACGCCAGGAAGACATGCCGTTCCTTGCCGACGGAACACCTGTGGACATTGTACTTAACCCGCTCGGCGTGCCTTCGCGTATGAACCTTGGACAAATCTTTGAAGCTATTTTAGGAGCTGCCGGAAAGAAATTAGGCGTAAAGTTCAGCACGCCCATATTCGACGGAGCCAAATTAGACGATTTGTGCGAATGGACCGACAAGGCCGGGCTGCCCAGCTTCTGTTCAACACAGTTGTACGACGGCGAAACCGGAGAACCTTTCGACCAAAAAGCTACAGTAGGAGTCACATACATGCTCAAACTGGGGCACATGGTTGAAGACAAGATGCACGCACGCTCTATCGGCCCGTACTCATTGATTACTCAGCAACCTCTTGGAGGTAAGGCGCAATTCGGTGGCCAGCGTTTCGGAGAAATGGAGGTCTGGGCACTCGAGGCGTTCGGCGCTTCACATGTTCTGCAGGAAGTCCTTACTATCAAGTCTGATGACGTTATAGGACGTGCAAAAGCATACGAAGCCATCGTAAAAGGCGAACCGATACCTACGCCCAACATACCTGAATCTCTCAATGTGCTATTACACGAGCTGCAAGGTTTGGGACTCAGTGTAACGCTCGATTAATAAACGGAACTCTTTACACAACATAAATATACATAAAATGGCTTTCAAAAAAGAATCAAAGATAAAGAGTCAATTTACGAAAATTACCATAGGACTTGCCTCTCCTGAGGAAATACTGGAAAATTCGTATGGCGAAGTACTAAAACCGGAAACCATAAACTACCGTACATACAAACCCGAACGCGACGGATTGTTCTGCGAACGCATATTCGGTCCTACCAAAGACTACGAATGCCACTGCGGTAAATACAAAGGCATACGCTATAAAGGCATTGTCTGCGACCGTTGCGGTGTAGAAGTCACTGAGAAAAAAGTACGTCGTGAACGCTCGGGACACATTCAGCTTGTTGTGCCTGTTGCACACATTTGGTACTTCCGTTCACTGCCTAACAAAATGGGTTATCTATTAGGGCTTCCTACAAAGAAGCTTGACATGATAATCTATTATGAACGTTATGTCGTTATCCAGCCCGGTGTATTGGCCGAAGAAGGAGTCGCAAAATATGATCTCCTTACAGAAGACGAATACTTAGAATGGTTGGATAAATTGCCCAAAGACAACCAATATCTCGAAGACACCGATCCCAACAAGTTCATAGCCAAAATGGGCGGCGAGGCAGTTTACGATTTGCTCACACAAATAGACCTTGACGCATTATCCTACGAACTTCGCGACCGTGCAAATACCGATTCGTCGCAGCAGCGCAAAAACGAGGCTCTAAAACGCCTCCAGGTTGTAGAATCCTTCCGTGCAAGTCGCGACCGCAACAAGCCGGAGTGGATGATAATGAAAATAATACCTGTCATTCCCCCTGAGTTGCGTCCTCTTGTACCACTCGACGGCGGACGTTTTGCAACATCCGACCTTAACGACCTGTACCGCCGCGTACTCATACGCAATAACCGTTTGAAGAGACTTCTGGAAATAAAAGCTCCCGAAGTCATCCTGCGTAACGAGAAACGTATGCTTCAGGAAGCCGTAGACAGCCTTTTCGACAACTCACGCAAAAGCAGTGCCGTAAAAAGCGAGTCAAGCCGTCCGTTAAAATCCTTGTCAGACTCCCTCAAAGGAAAACAAGGACGTTTCCGCCAGAACCTCCTCGGTAAACGTGTAGACTACTCTGCACGTTCGGTAATCGTTGTAGGCCCTGAGCTGAAAATGGGCGAGTGCGGTCTGCCAAAACTTATGGCAGCCGAATTATACAAGCCGTTTATAATCCGCAAACTCATAGAACGCGGCATTGTAAAAACAGTAAAAAGCGCGAAGAAAATAGTCGATCGCAAGGACCCGATAATCTGGGACATCCTCGAATACGTGATGAAAGGCCATCCCGTATTGCTAAACCGTGCGCCGACACTCCACCGTTTGGGTATCCAGGCTTTCCAGCCAAAGATGATAGAAGGAAAAGCTATCCAGCTGCACCCGTTGGCATGTACTGCGTTCAATGCCGACTTCGACGGCGACCAGATGGCAGTTCACTTGCCTTTGAGCAACGAGGCCATACTCGAAGCGCAGATACTGATGTTACAAAGCCACAACATCTTGAACCCTGCAAACGGAGCACCTATCACCGTTCCTTCGCAGGACATGGTGCTCGGCCTCTATTACATCACAAAACTACGTCCTGGCACTAAAGGCGAGGGACTTACTTTCTACGGTCCGGAGGAAGCCATCATTGCATACAATGAAAAACGTGTCGACATACACGCACCGGTAAAAGTGCTTGTGAACGACCTTAACGATGACGGAATCCTTGAAAAACGCCTTGTTGAGACTTCTGTCGGACGCGTTATCGTAAACGAAATAATACCTGAAGAAGTTGGTTTCATAAACAAGATCATCTCTAAGAAATCACTTCGCGACATTATTTCGCAAGTAATAAAAGCAGTCGGCATGGCACGTGCCTGTGAGTTCCTCGACGGTATCAAGAACCTCGGCTACCGCATGGCTTACGTGGGCGGCCTTTCGTTCAACCTCGACGACATCATCATTCCCAAGGAGAAAGAAGAAATCGTGAAACGCGGCAACGACGAGGTGGAGCAAATCACGGCGAACTACAACATGGGTTTCATAACCGACAACGAACGCTACAACCAAGTTATCGACGCATGGACGCATGTTAACTCCGATCTTAAGAAAACGCTCATGAAACAGATGACCGAAGCCGACCAAGGCTTCAACGCCGTATTCATGATGCTTGACTCGGGAGCACGTGGTTCGGCCGACCAGATTGCCCAGCTGGCCGGTATGCGCGGACTTATGGCAAAACCTCAGAAAGCCGGTGCCGAAGGTGCACAAATTATAGAAAACCCGATTCTTTCGAACTTCAAAGAAGGCATGTCGGTGCTTGAATACTTCATCTCTACCCACGGTGCCCGTAAAGGTCTTGCCGACACGGCTCTTAAAACGGCCGACGCAGGTTACCTTACCCGCCGTCTGGTTGATGTATCGCACGATGTTATCATTACAGAAGAAGACTGCGGCACACTGAGAGGCTTGGTATGTACTGCCTTGAAAGACGGCGAAGATGTTATTTCTTCCCTCTACGACCGAATACTCGGTCGCGTGTCGGTTCACGACATTGTACACCCGACAACCGGCAAGCTGATAGTTGCAGCCGGAGAAGAAATAACAGAAGCCATTGCCGACGAAATCGAAAAATCTCCTATCGAAAGCGTCGAGATACGTTCTGTGCTCACATGCGAAAGCAAACACGGCGTATGTATGAAATGCTACGGCCGTAACCTCGCCACCGGGCGCATGGTACAAAAGGGCGAAGCAGTAGGTGTTATTGCGGCACAATCAATCGGCGAGCCGGGTACGCAGCTTACGCTCCGTACATTCCACGCCGGAGGTGTTGCTGCCAACGCAGCTGCCAATGCAACTATCGTGGCAAAGAACAAATCACGAATCAGTTTCGACGAACTACATACCGTTAATGTTGTTCGCGACGACGGTTCTACCGGAAAGATTGTAGTAGGACGTCTGGCCGAAGTCAAATTTATTGACGAAAACACCGGCATTGTACTGTCGTCACAAAACGTACCCTACGGTGCCGAACTCTTTGCAAACGAAGGCGACATAGTGGAGAAAGGCAAAATCATTGCTAAATGGGATCCTTTCAACGCCGTAATCGTAACCGAATGCGCCGGTATAGCAAAATTCGAAGATGTCATCGAAGGTGTGACCTACCGTGTGGAAGCCGACGAAGCAACAGGTCTGCGCGAGCTTATAATCATAGAATCCAAAGAGAAGTCGCGCGTCCCCACCTGCCACATCGTCGACGAGAACGGAGAACTCATTCGCTCCTACAACTTCCCCATCGGAGGACACATCGCAATCGAAGACGGGCAAAAGCTCAAAGCGGGCGACATCCTCATTAAGATTCCTCGTGTTGCCGGCAAGGCTGGCGACATCACCGGTGGTCTCCCCCGCGTTACCGAGCTGTTCGAAGCACGCAACCCGTCGAACCCCGCCATCGTTTCCGAAATCGACGGCGAAATCACAATGGGCGGCGTGAAACGCGGAAACCGCGAGATAATCGTAACTCCCAAGTTCGGCGACCCGAAGAAATACCTCGTGCCACTGTCAAAACAAATCCTCGTACAGGAGAACGACTATGTACGCGCCGGCACGCCTCTGTCCGACGGCTCCATAACTCCCGCCGACATCCTTGCAATCAAAGGTTCGACGGCTGTGCAGGAATACATTGTCAACGAAATACAGGACGTTTACCGCTTGCAGGGTGTTAAGATTAACGACAAGCACTTCGAGGTAATCATCCGCCAGATGATGCGCAAGGTGCAGATTGTAGAACCCGGCGACACACGCTTCCTCGAACAGCAGATTGTCGACAAACTCGAGTTTGCCGAGGAGAACGACCGCATTTGGGGCAAGAAAGTCGTTACCAATGCAGGCGACAGCGAAACGCTAAAGCCCGGTATGATTGTTACCGTGCGCAAGTTGCGCGACGAAAACTCGCAGCTCAAGCGCAAAGACATGCAGCTTGTCGAAACGCGCGACGCCGTACCGGCTACATCAACCCAGATACTCCAGGGTATCACACGCGCCGCTTTGCAGACCTCGAGCTTCATGTCGGCCGCTTCGTTCCAGGAAACCACCAAGGTGCTCAACGAAGCAGCTATAAACGGCAAGGTAGACCGCCTCGAGGGTATGAAGGAAAACGTGATTTGCGGACACCTCATCCCCGCCGGCACCGGTCTGCGCGAGTTCAGCAAGGTAATAGTTGCCGACCGCGACGAATACGAGCAAATGGCTTTCGAACGCAAAAACCGCGAAACCGAAGCCGTTGAAAGCAACCCGGCCTGATTAACCCGGTAATATTTTAAAATCGCCACCTGCCAAGCAAAGCAGGTGGCGATTTTTGTTTAAACTTGCCGATACATCTCTATATTCTGACCCGTTATTTTTCACGATTGCCTGAGCGGAGCTCCTCGCCCAGATAATTGTCATTACGTCAAGCATCGGGGCGCGGAATGTTAAAACTGGGTGCGCGGAAACGGCGGTGGCTAAAAGATTCTCTGCAAGCGCTTTTCGACTGCCCGAAAAAAGGTCCGACATATTTCGAAATATGTGCCTTGAATTTTAAAATATGTCCGACCTAATTTTTATTTGCTCCTATCCCCGCCTGTAACTCTCCTTTTGCGCCCCCGTATTTCCGTTCACAATAGTTAAAACCCGTCCGGCAGAAATGCGGCTCTGCGACGTCAACCCGACGAGGCCATACAAAACGTTTCTTTCGCCGAATGCCTGCATGGCTGTCTTACCCTGCCGGTTTCAAACTAACCATGTAATGCTGTTTTATCCGCCCTGTTTGGCTGTCGGTAAATACAAACGTCGGCAAAAATCGCTGTCTCAGGGCACACTCAGCGTTAGAGACGGAACTTATCTGCGCACAAATTGCTACTTTTGCAATCCGTATTAACAAATAACACACATTACTATGTTTGAAAAAGGAACGAGGGCAAACACCCTGCACGGGATATTGCTCATCGCATTGTTTTCGTTCGCGGCATTCTACCTTGCCGAAGTACCATTCGTAAAAAGTCTTTCCTTCTCGCCCTTAATAGTGGGAATCATACTCGGAATGCTTTATGCCAACAGTCTGCGCAACAAGCTGCCCGAAACATGGGTGCCGGGCATTAAGTTCTGCACAAAGCAAATACTCCGCACGGGCATTGTGCTCTACGGCTTCCGCCTCACTCTCACCCACGTGGCCGCCGTTGGCCTGCCCGCCGTTGTGGCCGACACCGTAGTGGTGTGCGGCACGATATTCCTGGGCCTGTGGTTCGGCAGGCTGCTCAAACTCGACCGCGACACGTCGCTCATGACATCCGTGGGCAGTTCCATCTGCGGTGCGGCGGCCGTACTTGGCGCCGAACCTGTTGTGCGCTGCGAGGGACACAAAACGGCCATAGCGGTAAGCACCGTGGTAATCTTCGGCACAATATCCATGTTCCTCTACCCCATAATGTACCGCGCCGGAATGCTCGACACGCTGGGCAACATGGGCACGGCCATATACACCGGCTCAACACTGCACGAGGTGGCACACGTGGCCGGGGCAGGCAACGCCATGGACCCCACCGACGCGCTCGGCATTGCTGGCAATGCCACCATAACGAAGATGATTCGCGTAATGATGCTCGCTCCCGTGCTCGTGGTCATGGCCTTTTGCCTCAGCCGCACGGGCAAAGCCAAGGCCGCAGGCGGCAAACGCAAGATAACAATCCCCTGGTTCGCGTTCGGCTTCATTGGCGTGATATGCCTCAACACATTGCTGCAACACGCCACGGGCGCGGAAACGGTTAAAGACATCCCGCTCAACGGCGCAATAGAATACATCGACACGTTCATGCTCACCATGGCGATGACGGCATTAGGCACCGACACGAGTATCGACAAGTTCCGCCAGGCCGGGGCAAAACCGTTTCTCCTGGCAGGCATGCTGTACGTATGGTTGGTTGTGGGAGGATATTTCCTTGCCAAATACACCGTGCACGCATTCGCTTGAAACGCGCCCGCACGCCCTGCCGCACCCCAGGCGGTGTATGACATAAGAATAAAAACAAACTGATAATAAAAGACATGCCCGGCACTATGTATGTGCCGGGCATGTCTTTATGGTGTCTTATTTTTTATGAGAGAATCGAATTTCACGCTTCTCACGTAATTCGACATTTTCTTGTTCACCGGTATTTTGTCCAAGAAACCTTTTTCAACCAATTCCTGCAAATCGGCTTTGGCAGTAGGGTGCGACACGGAAAACCTGTTCTGCACCTCCTTTACCGTCAGTATAGCGTCGGGGTCATTTGCCACGAGCGACAGGATGCTTGCCTGCCTCCTATTTATCCCCTCCGATTTCAAATAACTTATTGTATTCTTTTTCTGCTTTATCTTCCTTTCTATGTACAGTTTGAGCTCCCTAAAAGCCAAATCGAGCACACGCAGGTTATATGCTATAAAATACCCCATGTCGTTATCATCCGCTTCCGTGTACAGGTAAGACTTCTCATAACCGGCTTTCGACCTGTATATTATTCTGGAAACAGACAGGTATTCCGTGAGCCAATAACCGTTTCTGAGCATATACCAGTAAAACAGGGCACGCGCCGTCCTGCCGTTACCGTCAACGAACGGGTGCACGTATGCCACCATGAAATGTATTATAACGGCTTTTATTATAGGATGTATGAACCCCTCTGTGCCGTTCCCGTTGAAAAACGCACAAAGCTCTTCAACAAACTGCGGAATATCGCCGTACGTTGGCGGCGTGTGCACCGTTTCGTGCGTTATGGCATTCTCCACCACAACGCCATCGTCCGTCCTGAACCGCCCCTCATCCCGGGAATCTTCCAACGTTTTGTAAGTCATCAGTGAATGCACCGACAGCAAAAGTTCCGGCGTGAGAGGGTCTTCCTTATGCTCAACTATGAAACGTATCGAATTGTAGTTGTTGTATATCATCTGTTCGGAACGACTCCGCGGAGTAAGGTTATTCCGCAGCATGTCCTTTGCCACTTTGCGTGTAGTCGTGGCTCCTTCCATCTGGCTTGACGAAATGGCCTCCTCCATTAGAGATGAAACCAGATATTGCTCGCGATCCTCACCAGGTATTATGGAACCGTTGCCCCACGAACCGCCGAAATTCATGTCAAATTCATGGCACAACTGCTGCATTCGATTCGTAACCGACACGTTTATGCCATACCTGTCCCACCGAAATGCCCTTTGCAACACACGGCTTAACTTTACGGCAGCCCACAACTCTTGATGTGTTATGCCTTCAGGAAGTTTTTTATATTTTACGTCCGACCAATAAAGGTAGTCATTGTTTATATCCGCAATGAGTTTCCTTATCTCCGGCCTGTCCATAATCATGGCAACTTTAGCCGCGAAGCTTTTATCTAATTTCGGTGGAGACTCAATCATACGCCGTATTATTTATATTGCAAATGTACAAACAAATCGAGAAATATGAAAGTTTTTCAAATACTTTCATATTCTTACATAAATATCGAACAAAAGCTCACGGCCTTACGAGCCGCGCGGATATAGGCGGCATTACGCGGCAGGATGAGTTGCCGTGATTCGCGCAACCCCGGCACACCAAGTCCGCGTGTCCGTATTTATCCGCCGGCGAAACCTTAGTTTTCATGCGGGTTTGGAGGGGGTAAAAAATTAGTGGCTCGG
>ENA-OROO01001246-OROO01001246.1-human-gut-metagenome-genome-assembly--contig:-NODE-1246-length-13728-cov-9.711621_pt1 | contig 13728 bp, 15 predicted proteins | sample MGYA00242130_ERZ509052 | MGnify/ENA primary metagenome ERZ509052 (study PRJEB26280, sample SAMEA2338730) | human gut metagenome | biome: human gut; feature: human-associated habitat; material: faeces... | reverse complement strand
GGCTGCGCTCCACGCCCAGCGCCTCCACCGCGTCGCCGCCGGAGCGGATGCCCGCCGTGTCGATGAGCCGCAGCAGCACGCCGCCCACGCTGACCTTCTCCTCCACCGTGTCCCGGGTGGTGCCGGCGATATCGGTGACGATGGCACGGTCGTAGCCCAGCAGGGCGTTCAGCAGGGAGGACTTCCCGGCGTTGGGCTTGCCCAGCAGCACCGTGGGTACGCCCAGCTTCATCAGCCGCCCGCGGGAGAAGCCCGCCACCAGCGTCTCCAGATCGTTCTGCGCGGTGCGCAGGGTGTCCAGCATCTGCTCGCGCTGCACGTCCTCGATGTCCTCGTCCGGATAGTCCACCACCGCATAGAACCGGGCGGCCATATCCATCAGACCGTCGTAAATGCGCGCCACCGTTCGGCTCAGTGCGCCGTCCAGCTGGCACACGGCGTTGTGCGCCTGCTCCGCCGTCTCCGCGTCGATGAGATCCACCACGCTCTCCGCCTGGATGAGATCCATCCGCCCGTTGAGGAACGCCCGCTTGGTGAACTCCCCGGCGCCGGCCTGCCGGCATCCGGCGGCCAGCAGCGCCCGCAGCCCCGCGTCCAGCACGATGGGGCTGCCGTGGCAGTGCAGCTCGGCGCAGTCCTCGCCGGTATAGCTGTGGGGCGCGGGGAAGCGCACGCACAGCACGTTGTCGATGACCTGCCCCGTCTCGTCCAGCAGGTCGCCCAGCACCATGGCGCGGGGACTCTGCTGGGCGGCGGGCTTGCCGTTCCCGGCGCGGAACACCGCGTCCAGCGCGGCGCACACACCGTCTCCGCTGAGCCGCAGGATCCCGATGGCGCAGGGCTGCTGCCCCGTGGCGATGGCGGCGATAGTCTCGGACATATAGCGTCCCTCCTTGGGAAGTGATTTTTTCTCAGTATACCACGCGGCGGCGGAAAAGGAAAGATTTACGAAATGTTCTTTCCTTTTCCGCCGGAAGTTGCTATACTTCTATACGGAACTACCCGAAAAGGAGATATGCGTATGAAACGACTGCTGCGCCTGACGGCGCTGGCGCTGGGGCTGACGCTTTTGCTGTCTGCCTGCGGCCATAAGAATACGGAGCCGGAGCGGAGGGACGCCGCCACCCAGACGGTGCCGGTGGAGGGCATCACCGGCCTGACCCTGTGTGACGGCGACGTGACGCTGCGCTTTGAGAAGAACGAGGAGGGCAGCTGGATCTGGCACGACAACCCCGCCTTCCCGCTGGAGCAGAGCGCCATGGACGAGCTGCTGGCGCGGCTGCGGGTGCTGACCCGGAAAAAGGGAAGCGGCAGTACCAATGTGTACACTCTGGCCGATCTGACGGTGGACACTGCCGCGCGGACGGCGAAGCGGGGCGGCCGGACGCTTGAGCTGTCCGCCAGGGAATATGCGCTGCTGGAATACCTTATCCGCAGCAAGGGCGTGGTGCTGTCCCGGCAGCAGATCGAGGACAACCTGTGGAGCCTGGACTACGCCGGGGGCACCAATGTGGTGGACGTATACATCAGCTATCTGCGGAAGAAGCTGGAGCTGCCCGGGGAGCGCAAGCTGCTGCACACGGTGCGGGGCATGGGCTGGGTGCTGAAGGAGGACGCATGAGGAACATATCCATCAAATGGCGGATGACCCTGTGGTTCTCCCTGCTGATGATCGCCATCACGGCACTGATGCTGGTGTTCGTGATGCTGATGAACCGCAACACCGTAACGCGGCCGCCGGAGGCGGAGCTGCTGTACATGGTGGGCCGGAACGCCGATGATGTGGAATTCGACCACGGAGACTGGGATTTCAGCGACGTGGAGCAGTACGCCCACGGGGTGTACACGGAGATCTTCGACGAGGACGGACAGCGGCTGTTCGGCACGGCGCCGGCGGAGGTATCGGACGGCGCGCCGAAGGAGAAAAACGCGCTGCACACCGTCGTCGGCAGCAGCGGCGGGACGTATCTGGTGTACGACTGCTGGCTGGAGATCGGCGGCAGCGGCCTGTGGGTACGGGGCACCATCGACAGCTCGGCACGGGGCAGCGTGATGGAGGTCATCGTGCCGCTGGCGTGGTCGGTGCTGCCGGCGCTGGTGGTGCTGAGCGTGGGCGGCGGCTGGCTCATCTCCAGCAGCTCCTTCAAGCCTATGGAGAAGGTCATCGCGGCGGCGGAGAGCATCTCCGGCGGCGAGGACCTGTCGCGGCGCATCGGCCTGCCGCGGGGCAGAAGTGAGATCAACCGGCTGGCGGGGACCTTTGACGATATGTTTGACCGGCTGGAACGCTCCTTTAAGGCGGAGGCGCAGTTTACCTCGGACGCCAGCCATGAGCTGCGGACGCCGGTGACGGTGATCCTGGCGGAATGTGAGACGCTGGAACGTACAGCGGAGACCACAGAGGACTACGTCGAGGGCATGACGGTCATTCATCGGCAGGCGGAGCAAATGTCCCGGCTCATCGGGCAGCTGCTGCATATCACGCGGCTGGAACAGGGCACCCAGAAGACCTGCATGGAGCGCGGCGACCTGACAGCGCTGGCGGAGGCGGTATGCGAGCAGCAGAAAATGATCGCGCCGGAGGGCGTGGTCCTGACCTGCGACGCGCCGGAGAGCGTGGAGGCACAGATGGACGTGATACTGATGACCCGGCTGCTGAACAATCTCATTTCCAACGCCTTCCGGTACGGCAGCGGCGGCGGACACGTCCGTGTAACCGTCCGCCGGACGGGCAGCTGCGCCGTGCTGTCCGTCAGCGACGATGGCGCGGGCATCCCACCGGACCAGCAGGAGAAGATATGGCAGCGCTTCTATCAGGTGGACGCGGCCCGCAGCGGCGGCGAGGGCACCGGGCTGGGGCTGTACATGGTACGCCAGATCGCACGGCTCCACGGCGGTACGGCGGAGGTGGAGAGCGTGCCCGGGCAGGGCAGCACATTCACCGTGCGGATCCCGGCGGAATGACGTATATTTTCCCCGCCTGCGGGCGGGGAAAATTTTTTCACATTTCCTATTGACTCTGCCATGGTGGGAGGGTATAGGATAGGTACAAGCTCAAGGAAAGACGATGGAGGTGCCCCCATGCTGAAGATCGGAGATTTTTCAAAGCTGTCCCCCCGGCCGCGCATTTGCGCTCCTCTCACGCCCCCCGCCTGACGGTGGGGGCCTTATGATTTGCTTGACCGGGTTGACTTTCACGGAACAGGCGGGCATAATAGGGCATACTATACTGATGGGAGGTGCGGCCATGGCGGACATTTTCATACGGGCGCTGCCCAGGTACACACCGGACCTTATCGTACTGCTGGGGCTGTATCTCCTGCTGCTGGGCCGGTGGAAAAAGCAAGGGCGACGGCGGGTGCTGGTGTACACGGTGTTCAGCGTGTATATGCTGGGTGTGCTGTGGGTGACGGTGCTGCCGGTGCTCTCCATGCTGGGAATACACCATGCCTACGCGCCCATGGTACTGGAGCCGTTCCGTGACCTGCGGCTGGGATACGGCAACGCAGAGCGGCAGGTCTTTCTAAACGTGCTGATGACGGTGCCCTTCGGCATTCTGTGGCCGGTGGTGCGCCGGGGAAAGGCGGGGGTGTTCCGTACGGTGGGGGCGGCGTTTCTGCTGAGCCTGTGCATCGAGCTGATCCAACCGCTGCTGCCCACAGCACGGATGTCGGACATCACCGACCTGATCTGCAACACTGCCGGCGGGCTGATCGGCTACGGGCTGTACCGGCCGTGGAAAAAGGCTTTAGGCTGCTGGATGTAAAAAACGACCGCCTCGGCGGTCGTTTTTGCTTATTGCAGGGCTTCGCGGAGGCAGCGGACCTTTTGGGCCAGCTGGGCGAAGGCGGCGGGGGTAAGGGACTGGGCGCCGTCAGACAGGGCGGTGGCGGGACGGTCATGGACCTCCACCAACAGTCCGTCGGCCCCGGCGGCCACGGCCTCGCGCACATGGTCGAGGGTGCGGCACTCGCCAGCGGCTCCACCAGATCGGCGCGGCCCGCGGCGTGGCTGGGGTCCACAATGACCGGCAGATGGGTCAGGCGCTTCAGCACCGGAACGGCGGACACATCCAGGGCGGCGCGGGCGGGAGTCAGGCCGCTGCGGATACCACGCTCACAGAGAATGACCTGCGTATTGCCGCCGGACAGGATATACTCCGCGGACAGCAGCAGCTCCTCCACCGTGGCGGAGGTGCCGCGCTTGAGCAGGATGGGTTTGCGGGTGCGGCCAAGAGCCTTCAGCAGGGCGAAGTTCTGCATATTGCGCGCACCCACCTGCAGCACGTCCACATCGGCCAGCGTGTCCAGCTGGGCGGGATCGGTGATCTCGGTAACGGTGGGCAGGCCCGTATCACGGCCGGCCTGTACCAGCAGCGCCGTGCCCTGCTCACCCAGACCCTGGAAGGTGTAGGGCGAGGTGCGGGGCTTGAAGGCGCCTCCGCGGAGTATGACGGCCCCGGCGGCCTTTACGGCGGCGGCGACGGTCTGTATCTGGTATGCGGACTCCACGGCACAGGGCCCTGCGATCAGGCAGAAATCCGCGCCCACGCGGACATCGCCCACCGGCACCACGGTATTCTCCGGATGAGCGCTCCGGGCGGCCAGGTGATAGGCCGGAGTCAGGCGACGGGCCTCCTGCACATAGGGCAGGGCCTGAAGCGCGGCGGGGTCCAGCCGCCACGTCTCCCCCACCAGGGGCAGGAGGAGGGACGTCTCCCCCGCTACGCAGCCGCCCTTGACGTTTTGCAGAGCCAGCTGGGCCAGCAGCTGGCGGATGGCAGGCTCCGGGGTGTTCTTTTGCAGTACGAGTATCATAACGGATCGCTCCCTGTATTGTAGTCAGGTGGTTATTATAGCGTATCCCATCGGTTTTTGCAATCCGTGAAAAGCGCATATTGACAAAAACAGGCAGAGCCATATAATGAACTTGTATTACAAACGGGCGTTCTGCGTGCCCCCTTCCCTGCCGCAGACACAGCGGAACAAAGGAGTAAAAAGGAGAAATAATGGAACGGAAATTTACACTGAGCTGCTGCTCCACGGTGGACCTGCCCTATTCGTACATGGAGAGCCGGGACATCCCCGTGCTGTTTTACACCTATGTGGTGGACGGACAGACCTATGACGACGATATGGGCCGCGATCCGGCGGCGCTGCCCCGGTTTTACGGCTTTCTGAAGGCGGGCAAGCTGCCCCAGACCAGCCAGATCAACGTAGCGGGGTATATGGACTTCTTCGAGCGCCTGCTGCAGCAGGGCGGCGACGTGCTGCACATCGCGTTCACATCCGGGCAGTCCTGCTCGGTGAACAACGCCTATCTGGCGGCAGCAGAGCTGAAGGACAAGTACCCCGGGCAGAAGCTGATCGTCATCGACTCCCTGTGCTCCTCCAGCGGCTACGGCCTGCTGGTGGACTACGCCGCCGATATGCGGGACGCGGGTGAGGACATCGGCACCGTGGCCCAGTGGGTGCTGGACAACCGGAACAAGGTGCATCACCAGTTCTTCTCCAGCGATATGACCCAGTTCCGGCGGACAGGCCGGGTATCCGGCGCGGCGGCCACGGTGGCCACGGTGCTGAACATCTGCCCCATCATGCGGCTGGACGACAAGGGCGCCATCAAGGCATACAGCAAGGTGCGGGGCAAGAAAAAAGCCGTGGAGACCACGGTGGACACCATGGAGCAGTGCGCCCAGAATGGCCGGGACTACGACGGCAAGTGCTTCGTCTGCCACAGCCAGTGCCCGGAGGACGCCCGGCTGGTGATCGAAGCCGTGGAGGAGCGGTTCCCGAAACTGAAGGGGAAAATACGCCTGTGCGACATCGGCACCATCATCGGCAGCCATGCCGGACAGGGCACCGTGGCGGTGTTCTTCATGGGCGACGAACGGCCGGAGATGGAATAAGGGAAGAGGCAGGAATGGTCCTGCCTCTTTTCGTTCTCTTGGGCTTTAATCCGCATAGCCAATAATATCTCTTTCCACCGTATGTATCACCTCTTCGGGTACATCTTTCACGAATAATCTATAAACCCGGTTCAAACGCGGATTATATATCCCAAGGTATTCAATTTTTTCAAACTCCGGATGTACAGAGCGAAGCCCCATCCTCCAGTACATAAGCAACTGCAAGGTGTGTCTCGTCGTTATTGATGCAGAAGTAACCTTAAAGTCCCACAAAGTATCCTCCGTAATGAAATCTCCATCGCCTGCCTGCACTATATCGGTATATCCGCCCTCGAATGTGAATCCTTCCAAAATTATCGGACCATACTCCTCGACAAACTTCAAAGACCGTTCGACCATAATCCGAACATTTCCTATTGTTGACTTATCAACCAATATCCAGTCAACGCTGAGTAAACAGAAAGAGACGCGCTGCGGCGCGTCTCTTTTTTGCTCTTTTCCTTATCTTCCGGTCATGACGGTCATGACCTCGAACTCCTCGTGGTTCAGGGTCTTGGTCATCGCCAGGCCCTCGTCAATGTCCACATTGCTGATCCGGTCGCCCTTGGCGCAGACGATGCGGTTGGTCTTGCCCTCCGCCAGCAGCTGCACCGCCTCGTAGCCCATGCGGGTGGCGGTGACGCGGTCCTTGGCTGTGGGGCTGCCGCCCCGCTGGATGTGGCCCAGAATGGTGACGCGGGGGTCCAGCCCCAGCTCCTTTTTGATCTGCTCGCCCACGGCCATGCCGCTGGCGGCGCCCTCAGCCACCACGATCATAAAGTTGGTCTTGCCGCTGATACGGGCGCGGCGGATCTTCTCAGCCACGTGCTTTTCAAAGTCGTAGGGGCGCTCGGGCACCAGCACGGCGGTGGCGCCGATGGCCACGCCCACATACAGCGCCAGATAACCAGCGCGGTGGCCCATGACCTCTACCACGGAGCAGCGCTCGTGAGACTGCATGGTGTCGCGGAGCTTGTCCATACACTCCACGGCGGTGTTGGCCGCGGTGTCAAAGCCGATGGTGTAGTCGGTGCAGACGATGTCATTGTCGATGGTGCCGGGGATACCCACCACGGAAATGCCGAACTTGGACAGGTCCTGCGCGCCGCGGAATGTGCCGTCGCCACCGATGGCCACCAGGCCGTCCAGACCGATGAGCTTGCAGGTGGCGTAGGCCTTCTCCTGTCCCTCCTTGGTGCGGAACTCGTCGCAGCGGGCGGAGTACAGAATGGTGCCGCCGCGGTTGATGATGCGGCTGACGCTGGCGTTGTCCATCTCGACAATGTCGCCGGAGATCAGGCCCTGATAGCCGCGGCGGATGCCCACGCACTCGATGCCCCGGGCGTTGGCGCTGCGGACCACGGCGCGGATGCAGGCGTTCATGCCGGGGGCGTCGCCGCCGCTGGTCAGCACACCGATACGTTTGACTGCGTTTTTCATACGCTATTCCCTCACTTTGTCAAGGGGCGGTGCCCCTGAATATGCAGGCACATTGTACCATACGTTTGGTCTGTTTTCAAGTCCTTCGGCGAGCCGCGGCAAATTTTTGCCTGTACAGTCCGTCGGTTTTGTGGTATCATCCCTATGATAAACGAAAGGAGCGACCGTCATGCACCCTCAATTCGCAGAATTGACGCCCAACTGGTTCAATCGGGCGTTCATATACACCGGCTCCATCGGGGAGTTCCGCTATCGCTTCGATGGGGATAAGGACGCTGGCCTCCTGCACACCGCCGTATACAGCAATGTATGCTACGAGCTGGCGCAGGACAAGGAGGAGCGGGATTTCACCTGGGACGAGGCGGGCGTGGAGACGCTGAAGGCCTGGCTGCAGGAAAAATATGAGGCATACTGCACGGCGCAGAAATGACAAAAGCACCCCCGCGGGGTGCTTTTTTGCGTCAGTCACGCCAGGTGCTGCCCAGGAACAGCGCCAGCAGGGGCATCAGCTCCAGACGGCCCATGAGCATCTCCAGTGACAGCACCAGCTTGCTCAGGGGCGAGAGGATGGAGAAATTCTCCATGGGGCCGAGGATACCCAGGCCGGGGCCCACATTGCTGATACAGGTCAGTGACGCGGCGAAGGACTCCTGGAAGCCGTAGTTGTCCCAGCTGACCACCAGAGCACCCGCCAGCAGCACCAGCAGATAGGCGCAGATAAAGGAGCTGGCGGCGGAAACGACGCGCTCCTCCACGGCCTGACCGTCCATCTTGATGACGCTGACGTGGTTGGGATGGGCCAGACGCTTCAGCTCGCGCTTGAGACTCTTGCACAGAATGGCGATCCGGGATATCTTGATACCGCCGGAGGTGGAGCCGGCGCAGCCGCCGGTGAACATCAGCATCACCAGTGCCATGCGGCAGAAGGTAGGCCACAGGGCGAAGTCCACAGTGGCGAAGCCGGTAGTGGTGATGATGGTGACGGTCTGGAAAGCAGCATCGGTTATGGAGTCGTGGAAGCCCACACCGGCCTGCGCCCACAGATTGACACACAGCAGCAGTGTGGTGGCGGTCACCACGCCCACATAGATCCACAGCTCCTCGCTGCGGAGCACCTCCTTCAGCTTGCCGCGAACGGCCAGAAACATCAGGGAGAAATTCACGCCGGCCAGGAAGGAGAACACGGTGACGATCCACATGACCGCCTTGGACGCGCCCGCTAGGGAGGTATCATAAATCGAGAAGCCGCCGGTGGCCATGGTGGTAAAGCTGTGGCAGACGGCGGAGAACCAGCTCTCGCCCGCCAGACGCAGGGCCAGCACCTCGCAGAGGGTCAGCACCACATAGATCAGATAGAGTATTTTGGCGGTGCCGCCCACCTTGGGCACCAGCTTGGTCTTGATGGGACCGGGGCTCTCGGCCCGCATGAGGAACACCGCGCCCTCGCCCAGCTTCGGCGTCAGCGCCAGGAACAGCACCAGCACACCCATGCCGCCCATCCACTGGGTCAGCGAGCGCCACAGCAGCACGCTGCGGGGCAGATGGGACACAGCGGTGAAGGTGGACGAGCCGGTGGTGGTCAGGCCGGAGACAGTCTCGAACACGGCGTCGATATAACTGTCCAGAACGCCGGTGAACACATAGGGCAGCGCCCCGAACAGTGCCAGCAGCACCCAGCTGAGGGCCACTGCCGCAAAGCCGTCGCGGCTGTGCATCTGGGTCTTTTTCACCGGGATCAGATGCAGCACCGTGCCCGCCGCGGCACAGAGCAGCGCCGTCAGCAGAAACTGCTGCCAGCAGGTCTCGGCATAAATACAGGCCGTCAGTGCCGGCAGCAGCAGGAAGCCTGCCTCGACCCACAGGATGTAGCCCATTGTGTGTGAGAGCAATCGAAAGTTCATAGAAAATACCTCAAAGAAAAGGTGAAAAGCCTTCGGGTATTATATAACCGCGCGGGACGGGTGTCAACCTCAGTCCAGCTTGCCCTCCAGCGCCGAGAACAGGGCGGGCATATCCACGTCCTTGCCGGTGAACATCTTGAAGGCACGGGCCGCCTGGTAGAGCAGCAGGTCGATGCCGGACACGGTGGGCAGGCCGCGCTTTTCGGCCTCGCGCAGCAGCATGGTCTGCCGGGGGTTATAGACCAGATCGTAGACGGTGACGCCTGCCGGGGCGTCACGCAGGAAGCCCAGGTCGGAAAACTCCTTCATGCCGGCCATGCCCAGAGAGGTGGCGTTGATGAACAGGTCGCTCTCGGCCATGGCATGGCGAACGGGGAAAATGCCGAAGTAGATGAACTGCGCCTTATCCGGGTAACGCGCGGCCAGATCCTGGGCCGGATAGACGCTGCGGTTGGTGACGAAAATCTTTTTCACACCGGCGCCGACCAGCGCATCACAGATGGCGTCTCCGGCGCCGCCGGTACCCAGCAGCAGCACGGTCTTGCCCTCCGGCTCCAGGCCGCGGGCGCGCAGGCTGTCCACAAATCCCCGGCCGTCAGTGTTATAGCCGATGGCACGGCCGTTTTTGATGCAGACGGTGTTCACCGCACCGCAGGCGGCCGCCGCAGGGCTCAGCTCATCCAGCAGTGGCAGGATGGCCTCCTTGTGGGGCATGGTGACGTTGAACCCGGCACAGCCGCCGGCCTTGGCCTCGGCCACGAAGTCGGCCAGATCGCGGGGCTGAACGCGGCGGACTTCATAGGTGTAGTGTACGCCGGTCTGGGCGATCATGGCGCCGTGGAGCAGCGGCGAAAGGCTATGATCCACGGGGTCGCCGATAAGATAGAGCTTTTTGTTGGTCATACAAGTGCCTCCCCAGTGCAGCCGCAGGTGGGCGCAGCCGCAGTGTCATTGGTGTGTTGGAGCAGATAGTCCATGGCTTCGAGATAGCCAGCAAGTCCGTGGCCGGTGATGACTCTAACGCAGGCCGGCGCGGTAACGGACACGGCCCGGAAGGGCTCGCGGGCGTTGATATCGGAAATATGCACCTCCACCGCCGGGACGGGGGCGCAGCGCAGAGCATCATAGATGGCGTAGCTGTAATGCGCGTAGGCCCCAGGGTTGATGACGATGCCGCCGAAGCCGGCCCGGGAGGCCTGGATAGCATCGATAAGCGTGCCCTCATGGTTAGACTGGAACAGCTCCACCTGGCAGCCCACGGCGGCGGCGTGCTCGTAAATCAGTTTACATAAATCGTCATAGCTCTGTCTGCCGTAGATGTCCGGCTCCCGCTGGCCCAACAGGTTCAGGTTGGGGCCGTTGAGGATGAGCAGCTTCATGGCGTATCCCTCCATAGTCGCAGAATAAAATCCTTCATTTGGTCAACAGTGCCGTCAGGCACCCGATAATGGGCGCAGGCCGCGTACAGCGGGCAGCGGACGGCATACAGGGCCCGCAGGGCCGCCTCTCCCCCGGCGAGCAGCGGACGTCCGGCGGTGTAGTCAGTCGACATAATATTATCCACCGTCCGGTCCAGCCAGAACACCGTGCCGCTTCGACGCAGGAGCTCACGGTTCTGCTCCGTCAACACCGCACCACCGCCGGTGGCGATGACGCAGGGTGTTTCCGTCTCTGTGCAGAGCGCTTCCAGCGTCCGGCGTTCCAGGGCACGGAAGGCAGCCTCGCCCTCCGCGGCGAAAATCGCCGGAATGGAACAGCCCACCGTCTGCTCCGTCAGTGCGTCCGCGTCGTAAAGGGGCACGGACAGCGCCCGGGCCAGGGCGGCGCCGATGGTGGTCTTGCCGCTGGCGGGCATACCGATAAGGATGATTCGCCCCGTCATGCCTGCTCCTCCCGGGAGAGCGCCATCAGCAGGGTCATCAGGCGCTCCGCCTGATCGCGGCGCTCCGGCAGCATATCGCCCCGGGTACGGAGGACTTCCGCCTCCCGGGCCTTATCCCGGACCGGCAGACCGTGGGCGCTCTTATACGCGCCGATGGCGGCAGACAGCCGCTGACGGCGGTCAAACAGCTCCAGGATCGCCGCGTCCGTCTCGTCCAGCCGTTGACGCAGGCCGTTCAGGTCGGCGGGCGTGTCCGGCAACAGCTGGCACACCGCCAGGGCGGCGGCGGACTCCACCGCCGGGGCAGCGCGGAGCGCGATGCAGGCGTCGTGGCGGCCGGAGACGGAGATGGTGGTCTCCGTCATGGTATATAGGTCCACGGTCCGCTGTTCCTTAGCGATGGACGGTGTGGGGCGGAACGTCACGTCGAACACCACGTCCATGCCGTTGGTGATGCCGGCGTTGACGCCGCCGGAATGATTGGTCGCTGTGCGAACAGCGCCACGGGCCATCGTAAACGGGTCGTTGGCCGCGCTGCCGCGCATTTGGGCGAAGGTCTCCCCTGCGCCGAAGCCGATGGCCTTGACAGCGGGAATGGCAAACACATGGCGGGCGATGGTGCCCTCCACGGTATCCCGCCAGTCAGGGCCGCCCAAACCGGCGGGCAGACCGCTGACGGTGCAGCGGATCACGCCGCCCACACTGTCGCCGTCCGCTTTGGCAGCGGCAGCGCGTGCCCGCAGAGCCTCCTCATCCAAGACATCCGCGTGAACGGCGATATGGGCCGTCTTCAGGTATGTGATCGCCAGCGCGCCGGCCACGGTCAGCGGCGCGGTGAGCCGCCCGGAGGTATGGCCGCCGCCCCGGGGATCGTTGCAGCCCAGGGCGCGGACCGCGGCGGTATAGTCTCCGTGGGAGGGCCGGGGCTTGTGTTTCAGGCTGTCGTAGTCGGCGGAACGGACATCACCGTTGTAAATGACCGCCGCCAGCGGATCGCCGGTGGTGCGGCCCTGATAGACGCCGGACAGGAAGTGCACTTCCTCTTTTTCCTGCCGGGCGGTGGTCAGTCCCCCCTGCCCCATACGGCGGAGCAGCTGTTCACGGATAAAGGCCTCGTCCAGCGGCAGACCCGGCGGCACATCCGTCAGCAAGACACCCACCGCCGGACCGTGGGACTCGCCGAAAAGCGTGTAGTGCATCACGATTCCAGCACCTCCCAGTTTCCGCCCAGGGCGGCAAGCTCGCGCCAGAAGGCGGGGTAGGACTTCGCCACCGTCTCAGCGCCGGACAGTGTCACGGGGCCGTCGGCCACCATAGCGGCGCAGCCAGCCAGCAGGGCGATGCGGTGGTCACCGCAGGCAGAGACATCTCCGCCGTGCAGCGCGCTCACGCCGTGGATGACCAGTCCGTCCGGCTGCACCTCTGCCGAAGCGCCCAGCGCGTTCAGCACAGCGGAGACGGCGGTCAGGCGATCACTCTCCTTCTGCCGCAGGAACGCGGCGTGGGTAAAGCGGGTATCGCGGCCCGGGCGCAGCGCGGCGTACAGGGCCAGCGGCGGCAGGAGGTCCGGGGTGTCGGAAATATCGATCTGCTCCGGCAGCTTGTCCAGATAGCGTAGGATGGCCGCGTCGCCCTGGAGATAGGGTGGCGGCGCCAACGGGATACGAAGGGCCTCTCTTCTCTGTCTGGGAAGCAGGGCACGCAGCACCAGCCAATAGGCCGCAGCGGACCAGTCCGGCTCATCCAACAGCGGCGCGGGGCGACAGAACTGCCCGCCGGGGATATGCCAGCCATCGGTGATTTTCTCCACGGTGACGCCGTGGCGAGCCAGGACCGCCAGAGTCATCTGCACATAGGGCCGGGAGACGGCCTCTCCGGTGACGGTAATGTCCGAGTCCCCCGGCAGCAGCGGCAGCGCCAGCAGCATACCGGAAATCAGCTGGGACGTCTCATCTCCCGGCAGCGACCAGTGGCCCGCTGTCAGCGGGCGGGTCAGGGCAAGGCCCTGCTCCGTGCGCCGCAGGCCCAGATCCCCGGGGATAGGACGAGAGAGCAGCCGGTCGGAGCCGGTGAACACCGCGTCGGTGCGGCCAAGGGCCATGAACAGCGGCAGCAAGAAGCGCAGGGTGCTGCCGCTGTCGCCGCAGTCCACCAGCGGCGCCGGGGCGGTCAGGCAGGCCAGTCCCCGGTAGGTCGCCAGCACGTCCTGGGCCGCGTGGGGCGGCAGCTCCGTGACCTGGCCCGCCAGAAACCGGCAGATCAGCTCGCGGTGCAGCAGGCTTTTGGAGGGTGGCACCGTGACGGTGCCCCGCAGAGACGAAGGCGTCAATAACAGCTTCATGCTTTATCCTCCCATAAATCGGACAGGGGCACCGTCACCAGTTCACCCTGTCCCATACAGCGGACGATGACCAGCTGCACCGTACCGCCGGCGGTTTTTTTATCGTGGCCCACGCAGCGGCGCAGGGCCGCCTCGTCACAGTCGATGGCCGTGGGCAGGCCGTACCGGGTCAAAAGGGCTTCGATCCGCCGGGCGGTGCCGGCCCCGGCGATGCCCC
>ENA-OROO01001241-OROO01001241.1-human-gut-metagenome-genome-assembly--contig:-NODE-1241-length-13751-cov-4.640333_pt1 | contig 13751 bp, 5 predicted proteins | sample MGYA00242130_ERZ509052 | MGnify/ENA primary metagenome ERZ509052 (study PRJEB26280, sample SAMEA2338730) | human gut metagenome | biome: human gut; feature: human-associated habitat; material: faeces... | reverse complement strand
GCAAGACCACATGCCCGGCGGTCGTCGACGCGAGGTCCAGCCCCCGTTCGATCTGCCGCACCCCGTGGTCGCGGTAGAACGCCTCGGCCAGCCGGTTGGTGACGTTCTCCTCGGCCGCAAGCCGTTCCGACGGATATTTCGCGGCGGGATTCTCGGGCAGAATGCGGTGTTCCGGCCGCCGTTCGCGGCGCGCTCCGGCAAGTGCCGCCAACGCTTCGCGGCGCAGTTCCGCAGCCAGCGACGCCGGCACGAACCACTCCGCGCCCCGCACTTCGGCTTCGCGGACCGCGAAGATCGTGTCGCCCGACTTCATCGCCTGCGCACGCAGTGCGGCGGCATTGGCGTCGGGATTCTTCGCCGGGTCGAGCCGCACGGCCCGCACGGCCGAGGCCGCAACGCCCTCGCAATCCGTATAAGTAAGTTTCAGCCCTTCGGCCGTCGCCTCCGCCGCGGCCTTCGCCGGAATCACCCGCCGCGTGCGGCTGCGCTCCACGGCCAGCGTGAAACGGCGGTCGAAATTGCGGCGGACCTCCGCCCCGGGCGTGATCCCCTCCATGCGATTGGGCGTGATGCGGCGACCCTCCACGGCGTTGACGTTGGTCCCGGTCACGCCGCGCGGCGTCAGGAAACAGATGCCGTCGCCCGGCGCAAGATCGTGCGCACCGTCGAGCGTGAACGTGCCGCCCGAAACGCCCGCCACGCGGCCCACCCGTTCGCCGACCGCCTTCGGGGTGTCGAACGACGCCACTCCGGCGCGCTTTCCGTCCAGAAAATAGTCGGACTCCCCGCGTGTAAAACTCTTCGACGGGTCGGGCGTGAAATCCGGGACGCTCTCGCCGACGGACGACCGCACCAGCCCCGGCCGCAGGGCCAGCGCCTCGTCCACCGCCCGGCGGTAGTGGGCCACAACGTTCCGGATATAAGCGAGATCCTTGAGCCGACCTTCTATCTTGAATGAAGTGACGCCCGCATCCAGCAGATCGCCAATGCGTTGCGAAAGATTCATGTCGCGCACCGACAGCAGATGCTTCCCGGCAATCCAGGTCCGGCCCTTTCCGTCGGTGAGGTCCCACGTCAGGCGGCAGGGCTGGCTGCACACCCCGCGATTGCCGCTGCGCGCGGACATCGACCGCGAGAGGAAACAGCGGCCGCTGTACCCCACGCAGACCGCCCCGTGGACGAAGCATTCGACCTCGGCCGCGGTGGCGGCGCAGATGGCCCGGATCTCCTCCAGCGTGAGGTTGCGTTCGAGAATCACCCGCGCAAACCCCGCCTCGCCCAAGAACCGCGCCCCCTCGGGCGTGCGGTTCGAAACCTGCGTCGAGGCGTGCAGCTCCACCGGAAGGTCCATCCGCCGCAGAGCCATGTCCTGCACGATCAGCGCATCGACGCCCGCGTCGATCAGGCTGCGGGCCTGCCGTTCGGCGGCCTCCAGTTCGTCATCCCACACGAGCGTGTTGAGCGTGGCATGGACCCGCACTCCGAAGCGGTGGGCATACTCCACGACCCGGGCGATCTCCTCCGCGGAGTTCCCCGCGGCCTGCCGCGCGCCGAACCGCGCGCCGCCGATATAGACCGCATCGGCGCCGTAGTCTACGGCGGCCGCGGCCGCAGCGTAATCTTTGGCAGGAGCTAACAGTTCGACGAGTTTCATTTTTTTCTTTTTGCAAAAGTAACAAAAAGCGGTCAATATCGGGACGTCGCGGACGGAAAATCGCGGGAACCGCCGCCGGGACGGACATTATCAATTATCATTCAGCGGCTTACGCCCCAAATTGTCAATATATAACAAACATCCTTCTTTTTCACCGGACCGGAAATATCCCTGCGATGACAATATCCGACAAACAAAACAATTGCAGCCGCAAAACGGCCGCCATTCTTCAAAATCGCTAAAATCCAACCTTATACACACGCATAACACCGAAAAACAAACAATACGAAAAGACTTTTACGACAATATTTTCAGGATTTCCAGAAAGCATTCGGGCAAATTTTCGTATATTGTGCCGCAAATAAACAAGTCCAAAAATTTCACACGATGCAATTTTCAGCAAATACGGTTCTCCGGAAACGGGATACCGTACCCATTCATTTTTTATTCCTAATCCAATTTTTATGAGAAGATGCTTTACGCTATTGACGGTTCTCGTCCTCTGCGCCTCAAGCGGCTGCGACGACAAGAACAAAGAGGAGGTCGCGGATGTGATCGTCCTCTCGCGAAGTAGTGTCGCGTTCGCCCAGAAAGGCGGAACGACCACCGTCGCGGTAGCCACGCCCTCCGACTGGAAGGTGAGCTGTCCGGACGATTGGGTGACGCTGGCCTCCGAAGAGGGCCTGCTGACCATCTCCGCGGCAAGCAATACGACCGACAATGTCCGCAACTCGAAAATCACCGTGGAAACGGCCGGCGACAAACAGGAAATCGCCGTTCACCAGGCATTCTCGTGGGAAACGGTCCTGCTGTCCACCACCGCTTCGGAGGAAATTTCGCTGGATTCCGAAGGTGAGAGCGTCCTCTTCACCGTGGTCTCCAACGGCCAGTGGAGCGTCACGAGCGACGCCGACTGGGTTTCGGTCGAAAGCGACCCGGTCAGCGGAACGGTACGCGTCGGCGCCCCGCGCAATCCCGACGCCCACCGCAATGCGACGCTCACCGTCCGGGCGACCAAAGGCTCCGCTACGGAATCCTGCAAAGTGACCGTTTCGCAAATCTCACGCGAGGAAAACCCCTACTACCAAATGCTGGGATATTACGGACTTCATGCGGAAAACTGGTATTACGGCCGTGAACCGATCGGCGTGAGCGGCACGGGTACGTTCTGCACCGTCGAAGAGAAAGAGTACCGCAAGAGTTTCTACATCAAGAACCTGTTCCTGACGGGCACGGTCGTGGAAGCCACCTACGACAAAAACACCCAAACCATGTCGATCGAACTGGGCAGGCTCTGCTACACCCGCGAGATTTCCCCGACGGTCTCCCGCTTCCACTACCTGTACTCGATCAACATGCAGGGCGGAGGTTTCCACAACGGCATGCTGACCGGCAGGCTGGGAGAGGGCTACAACGACGACGCGGACGAAACCCGCAAGGCGATCCTCCTGAACGGTTTCGAATCGCCGTACACCACGCTGGGCATCATCGGATACCAGGAGCAGCAGTGGCTGTCGTTCGGCGACCTCTACTACGCCACCGGCACGATGTATCTCGTGGACTGGGACATTCCGGCCGACACCGGCACGGCCCCGACCTCCGTCACCCGGGCCGCCGACGGCATCGCGCCCTCGGGCAGCACCTTTCCCGTATCGAAACATTAAACCGCAGCACACATGAAAAAATTATATGCACTGACAGCTTTACTGCTCGGCATGACGGGGTGCTCCGAAGAGACGATCACCTACACCAATCCCGTCCCGGGCGACGAACCGTCCGGCATTGCGGCCGAACTGGGCATCTCATCGAAAAACACATGGTTCGCCGCTGAAGACGAACGCAACGCCTCGATCGGCTTCAAGAGCCTGGGCGGAGAGGTCGTCGTGGACATCCAGACCAACACGACGTGGAAATACGACGCCGTCAACGCCGGCTGGCTGACCATCGAGAAAGACGACGTCGCCGACCAGCTCGTCCTGAACTGCGAGGGCAACAAGGTCGAGGAGCAGCAGCAGGCTACGATCACCATTACCGCCGGCGACAAGACCGCGACCATCTCCGCCACGCAGAACGCGTACGGCACGCTCGAAATCGCCGCATCGAAAAACAACTTCCAGATTCCCGCCATCGGCGAACTGACCGCCGAATTCGAAGTGCAGTCGACCGACGAAGACTGGATCTTCGAAACCAAAGACTGCCCGTGGCTGCTTCTCGAACAGCAGGGCGACAAAGTCACGATGACGCTCGACCCCAACGAGGAGATCGAGGACCGCGAAACGACCTTCGTGCTGATTGCCGGCGAGGGGGGGGGAAATCCCGTCTCTGAAACGATCCGCGTCACGCAGGACCGCGCCGTCTACGTCAACGTTTCGCTAAAAACCATTCCCCTCTCGCCCACTCCCACCGAATCCGACAAAAAAGAGTTGGGAATCAGATCCAACTACGACTGGGAGTACACGCTTTCCGAAAATTCCGACTGGCTCTCCGCCACGAAAACCGAGCAGGGACTTACAATCACCGCCGAGACCAATTCGAGCGGATCGTCCCGCACCGCAACCATCACCGTATCGGCCGGCGACGGCAAACAGAACCAGACCGAACAGGTCGTCACCGTCTCCCAGACCGGCCTGGACCTCGACGCCTTCATCCTCGGAATCGACATCACCTCGTCGAGCCTGAAGACCTATCTGCCGTTCGACAAGGCCATCGACGCCACCATCGACTGGGGCGACGGCAGCATCGAGGAGAACGTCACCTCGGCCTACCCCTCGCACACCTACACCGACCCGGGCTACTACATCGTCTCGGTCAAGGGCAGCGTGACGTCGCTCAACTCCTACGACATCCCCGACTACGGACTGGGCAACCAGTTCAGGGAGGTTTACAACTGGGGCCGCACGGGGCTGACCTCGATGGCGCGCGCATTCCAGAACTGCCGCGAGCTGAAACGGATTCCCTCCGACAACACCGAAGCCTTCGCCAAGGTCACCACCTTCCACTATGCATTCACCGACTGCCGCGTCCTCGAAGCCGTTCCCGACGGGCTGTTCGACCATGCAACCGAGGCGGAAACCTTCGCCTACTGCTTCCAGAACTGCAACATGGTCACCGAAGTGCCCGCCGACCTGCTTTACAACTGCACGAAGATCACCTCGGTAGGTTCGCTCTTCTCCGGCACGGCGATCACCCAGATCGACGAGGATTTCTTCTCTCGCAACACGGAGCTGACCGACTGTTCGATCATCTTCTCGAACGGCAAACTGAAGACGGTTCCCGAAAAACTCTTCGCCAACAACAAGAAGGTGACAACCTTCAACTCGCTGTTCGCCAACAGCGAGTCGTTCGAATCCGTCCCGGCCGGCCTGTTCGCCAACAACCCCGAGGTCGACTCGTTCCGCATGCTCTTCTCGGGAACAAGCCTGAAATCCGTCCCGGCCGGCTTGTTCGCCAACAACCACAAGGTCACCAATTTCCAGAGCGCATTCAGCAAAACGGCCATCCAGAGCGTTCCCGCCGACCTGTTCGCAGGCTGCGACAAGGTGACGACCTTTATGAGCTGTTTCACCGGATGCAGCGAACTGCAAAGCGTCCCGGCCGAGCTGTTCAAAAGCAGCGGAGCCTTCACGACCGTGACGAAGACCGCCTTCAACAACATCTTCAAGGACTGCACCTCGCTGACCGAAGTGCCCGCAGGGCTGTTCGACGGCTTTACCCTGGTCACCGCCTTCAACGACGCCTTCAACGGCTGCGCGTCGCTCACGACGCTCCCCGCAGGGCTGTTCGCCACCAATACGGCGGTCACCTCGTTCACCAATGTCTTCAAAGGCTGCACCTCGCTCAAAAGCATCCCCGAAGGCGTCCTCGGCGGACTTTCCAAAGTCACCTCGTTCTCGGGCCTGTTCGCAGGCTGTACGGGGCTTGAAGAGATCGGCGCCAACATCATCTCCGGCTGCGCCGCCTGCAAGAATATCTCCTCGATGTTCAAGGACTGCGACAACCTGAAAACCGTTTCCGCGGAGGCGTTCGCCGGCGCACCCGCGATCACCAGCATCGGCAGCCTGTTCGAAAACTGCACGCTGCTCGAAAGCGTTCCGGAGGATATTTTCGCCGGGATGCCGAATCTGGCGACCGCCACCAGCGTATTCGCGGCGTCGGGACTGAAAACGGCCCCCGCCGGTCTGTTCAGCCGCAATCCCTCCGTCACGACCTTCGGCAAGGTGTTCCAGAACTGCGCCGCACTGACGACGCTGCCCGACGGACTGTTCGCCGGCAACCCGAAAGTGACGACCTATTCCAACGCCCTGGAGAACTGCACGGCCCTCGAATCGGTCGGCCTCCTCTTCGGGAAGAGCACGGCCTCGGCCAAATGCGACCGCCTCTTCGCAGGGGCCACGGCGCTGAAGAGCGTGCCCGCCGGAATCTTCGACGGACTGACCGGGGCGACGGCCTTCAACAACACGTTCTCCGAATGCTCCGCCCTGGAGACGATTCCGGCAGGACTCTTCGCCAAGAACGTCAACGCGACCACCGTGGCCCAGTGCTTCCTGAACTGCACCCGCCTCACGATGGTTCCCTCGCGCCTGTTCGAAGCCAACACCAAGACGAAGACCCTGACGGAGATGTTCTCCGGCTGCTCGGGAATCGAAAGCATCGCGCCGGACGCCTTCACGGGACTGAACGGCACGTCGCTCAATTTCCAGAAGGCATTCCTCAACTGTACCTCACTCCGGGAGATCCCCGACGGGCTGCTGAAAACCACGCAGATTTCAACCTACACCAGCCTGTTCGCCGACTGCACGGGACTGGTCCGCGTCGGGTCGGAGGTGTTCAACTGCGCTTCGGCCACCATGTTCAATTCGGTCTTCGACGGTTGTACGTCGCTCGAAGAGGTCGGCAAGAACATGCTGGTCAGCCCCGTCAAACTGACCAGCGTCGCGAATCTCTTCCGCGATTGCGGGATGCTCAGGAGCGTTCCGGTGAGCCTGTTCGACGAAGCCGTGAAGCTCAAGACGCTGACTTCGACCTTCCAGGGCTGCGCGTCGCTCGAAGGCGAATCGCCCTACACGGTCGTCGACGGTGTGAAATACCACCTGTACGACCGCACGGCGGAGAATGCCGCCGCCTCGGGACTCACCGCGATCACCGCCGCCAAGAGCAGTTTCGCGGGATGTACGAAACTCTCGGACTACGACAAGATCCCCACCACATGGAAGGAATAGACGAACACAAAACGATCCCGAACATGAAAAATATGATAATATGCAGCATCGCAGTGCTGTCGGCCGCACTGCTGGCAGCCTGCACCGAAACCACCCGGATATGGCCGGAGGAGGGCGAAAGCAAGGCCTACGTGGAGGTGTCGAGCCAAAAAGTGATCTTCGACGCCGACGGAGGCAACGCCGTGATCACCGTGGCGACGAACGCCGACGGCTGGGACTACGCCGCCGAAGGCGACTGGTTCACCGTCGCCCGGCAGGACGGCAACGCCCTGCTGGTCGAGACCCTGATCAACGCCGGAGCCGAAACCCTGACGGGCAAACTCACGGTCAGCGCCGAGAAGAACGGGGAGACCGTTTCGCAGGAGGTCGCGCTCGTACAGCGCGCCGAACGGAGCGTCAACCTGAGCGCCGAAGGCACGGCCAACTGCTACATCGCCCGGACCGGCGGCGTCTACAAATTCGACGCATCGGTCAAGGGCAACGGCGGCGGCGACGGAGTCAGCGACTACATCGCCAACTACGGACTCGCCATCGAGGACGGCGCCTTCGCCGAACTGCTCTGGGAATCGCGCCACGACGGCGACAAGACCATGTCGCGCGAAATCATCGACGGCGCGCCGATCTACCGGGGCGGCTACGTGACCTTCTCGACGGGGCGTTCGGAGGGCAACGCCGTGATCGCCGTGAAGGACATCAAAGGCAACATCGTCTGGAGCTGGCACATCTGGGTCTGCAACGACGAAATCACGGCGCACGACCACATCGACTCGGAAGGCAAAGTCGCCGCCGTGATCATGGACCGCAACCTCGGAGCGCTGAACAACACCCCGATGGACGTGGGCAACCGAGGCATGTTCTACGAGTGGGGCCGCAAGGACCCCTTCACGCCTTCGCGATCGCCCTACCACGCGGATACCGACGGCAACAACGTCCCGGCCTACAACGAACCGAACACCGCGATCGGCGACGGAACGGGAACATGGGTCTACAACGCGCAGGCCGCCGTGCTCGCCACGCCGCCGGCCAACATTCCCAATTCGATCCTGAACCCGATGACCTACCTGCAATCGCCGTACAACGGCCATGCCGACTGGTACTGCACGGGAACAGACCCGAAGGCCACGCATCCGGGGCTGTGGGGTCCCGAGAAGACCATTTTCGACCCCTGCCCTCCGGGCTACAAGGTCCCGGGACCCGACCTCTGGGGCATTCCCGCCGGAAACAACTCGATCACCAACGGCGGCGCAGCGGCGGATTACGACGAAACCGGCGTCAGCGCCAAATGGGACTGGAACGCCTACGAAGACTGCGGGCGCCGCTGGAAAAACACCGGCGACTTCTACCCGATGGCCGGTAACATTTACTACACGGACTACATCTCGGTGAGCATCTGCAACTACACGGGCGGCATGGCATTCTACTGGACCGCCCAGGCGACTCCCGACGCGACGAAGTCATCGGCCTACTTCGTGAACTTCAACCCCAACTGGTGCAATTACAGGCTCGGCGCGCACGACTGTTCCGCACAGATACGCTGCATCCGGGAATAACACTAAAAACTGATCGTCTATGAAATATCCATTCAAATCGCTTCTCCTGGCGGCAACCGTCCTCGCGGCGGCATCGTGCGCCAAGGACGACACGCAGAGCGGCGGCGAAGAGACCGCGGGTCCCGTCATCGTCAACGCCTCCCCGGCGGCCATCGGCGGCGAGATCATCCTCAAACTGAAGACCGAGGCCTCCGGCATCGTGGAAAAGAGCCGCGCGCAGGGCGTTTCGAAAGGCAGCGGCATCGACGAGATCGACCGCATCCTCAACACGGTGAACACCGTACGTTTCGAACGGCTCTTCCCGGACGGCGGGCGTTTCGAAGAACGCACCCGCAGGGAAGGCCTGCACCTCTGGTATTACGCCAAATACGACCCGTCGGTCCCGACGAGCGAGATGGCCAGCCTGCTCTCTTCGTGCAAGGACATCGAAATCATCGAATACTCGCTGGCCGCCGAAACTTCGGACCACCGCCGCGCGGCATCTCCCGCCGCCGGGGCGCAGAGCGTCACCCGCGCCATCGCAGACGAGGTGCGCAACGTCCCCTTCCCGTTCAACGAGAGCGAACGCTCGCAGCAGATGCAATGGCACTACAACAACACGGGAAACATCTTCGCGCAGACGAGCCAGCTGGGCGCCGACGCCAACGTATACGCCGCCTGGCAGCTCTCGACGGGCAATCCCGACGTGATCGTCGCCGTCGTGGACCAGGGCGTCAAATACGACCACGAAGACCTGGCCGCCAACATGTGGGTCAACGAGGCCGAACTGAACGGCACGCCGGGCGTCGACGACGACGGCAACGGCTATGTGGACGACATTTACGGCTACAACTTCACCAAGGAGACCGGCGAACTGGATTTCTCGGCCGAACTGATGCACGGCACGCACGTCGCCGGCACGATCGCCGCCGTGAACAACAACGGCGTGGGCGTCTGCGGCATCGCAGGCGGCTCGGGCAGGGGCGACGGCGTGAAGATCATGTCGTGCGAGATTCTCGGCAAGTCGGAGTCCGGATCGTCGGGCGCCGGACTGGCCGGACAGATCCGCGCCATCAAGTACGCCGCCGACAACGGCGCCGTGATCTGCCAGAACAGCTGGGGATACACCGCCGGAACCATCTCCGTGACCGACTGGACACGCGGTTCCTACTCGGCGCTCTCACGTGCCATGGAGTACTTCAACAAATATGCGGGACTGGACGAAAACGGCAACCAGACAGGCCCGATGGCCGGCGGCATCGTCCTCTTCGCCGCGGGCAACGACGCTTCGAGCGAGGTCTGCTATCCCGCCGCCGACGCCAACGCGATCAGCGTGGGCGCAACCGCGTTCACGGGCGCCCCGGCCTACTACACCAACTACGGCACATGGGTCCGGATCTCGGCCCCGGGCGGCGACCAGATGCTGAGCAACGCCTACGGCGGCGTTTACAGCACGAGCGTGGCCGCCGACGGCTCTTCGGGCTACGAAGGCAGCCAGGGGACCTCGATGGCCTGCCCCCACGTGTCGGGAGCCTGCGCGCTGGCCGTCAGCTATTACTACGGTGCTGAAAAACGCAAGGGCCTTACGGGCGAAATGCTCCGGCAGGCGCTGTTGAGCAGCACCCAGTCCGTCGACCGCTACTGCACCGGCAAATACCAGCAGTATCTGGGCAACATGGGCATCGGCAGCCTCGACACCTACAAGCTGCTGCGGAACATCGCCAAGATCGACGGCATCCCGGCGCAGCGGGTCGGCGTGGGCGACACCGTCAGCATCGACCTGAGCAACCACTTCACCGCCACCAATGTCCTGGGGTACACCGTTTCCGTTCCCGACCTCGTGAAGATCGAACTTCGGGGCGGAGTGATGAAGCTCACCGGCCTCAAGAAAGGCCGGACGACGATCATCGTCTCGGACGGCGCGGCCATTCGCAAACCGATCGAGGTAACCGTCGAATGACACATTCACTAACGCAAAAGAGAATCAAACCTATGAAAACCTTTTATAAATACGCGGCATTCGCGGCGGCGGCCCTCGCGGGACTGTGCGCCTGCTCGTCGGACGACGACGCGGCGGAGACCGGCTCCGGCCTGCAACCCGTCGCACAGCCGCAGATCATCGTCAGCGACCTGACGACCACCGGATTCACCCTCCGCTGGGAAGCCGTCGACGACGCAGGGTCCTACGTCTACACGTTCGACGGCGGGAGCGAGACCTCGACGACCGGCTGCCGGCTGGAATTCAACAGTCTGGAACGGCAGAAAGAGTATGTCGTGGCGGTCAAGGCCTGCCCCCGGGACCCGGCCGAATACACCGAATCCCCCTTCACCTACATCCACGTGCTGACCGACGATCTGGAGCAGCTTCCCCAGCCGAAGATCACGCTCGGCAGCGCCTATGCGTCGAAAACCGTCATCTCCTGGACCGAAGTGCCCGAAGCGGAACTCTATGAGTTCTCGGTCGACGGCGGGGAGGTGTCGACCACCCGAAACCGTACGGTCATCCTGTCGAAACTCGACAAGGGCCGCACCTACTCCTTCTCGGTGCGCGCCATGACGTCCGACGCCACGCGCTTCACCAACTCGGAAGCCGCACAGCTCTCGTTCGTCACCTCGGACGCCGACGTTCCGCCGCTGGTCATCGCCCCGACGACGATCATCTCCGACGCCGTGGCGTTCGACATCTACGCCTCCAGCGACGAAACCTACTATTATGAGATTCTCCCGGCCACGACCTTCGCCAAGTATTCGCCCGAAGAGCTGATGACCGCCTTCCAGACCTATATCGTCGAATACGCCAAAAAGCAGGGCATCAGCCTCCAGCTGGCCATGGCCTCGATGCTCAAGTCGGGAACCCAGAGCCTCCAGATGACGGGACTCACCCCCGAGTTGAGCTACGTGATCTTCGCCTTCGGCATGGACCTGCGGGGCAACATCACCTCGAACCTCTCCTCCACGCAGTTCAAGCCCACGGCCGACGGCTCCTCCGCCGGTCCGAACTACGGCGGCAGCGACTGGTTCACGCAGCGGTTCTACATCACCAACGCCTACCTCGCCCTGACGGGTTACGGCTGGACCAACTCCGTGTGGACCCACTGGAAGGGAGACGACGTGACGGACGTCCGTTACCGTACGCTGACGACCAAGCTCTTCAATCAGGTCTTCTCCGATCCCTACGACCAACAGGCCATCGCCGCATTCCTGAAAGACCCCAATTACGGAGTCCAGTTCAACCCCGAGCTGCTCTCGGCGACGGTAAACAGCGCCGACGGTTACAACGGACTTACGGAAGGAGTCAGCGCCGGCACGTCCTACACGCTGCTCACGCTGGCCACCTCGTCGAGCGGCGCCGAAACGGTCTGCGTCAACTCCGTCACCACGAAGACCAGCACGGCCGCAGCCGCGTGGTTCGCAGCCGCAGCCTCGACCAACGCCAACTACGGCCCGACGCACAACACCGTGGCCGGCGTCATGAAGGGCATCGACATCGCAACGGTGCGTTACGCGATTTTCAAACAGAGCGCCCTGGCGAACGTCAGCACGGACAACTATCCGGCCGTGATCGAAGAGTTCGGACACGACCTCAAGGAGGAGTACCTCCCCTACATCAACGGAAACGGCTTTGCCATCCTCTTCACCGGGGAGAGCGGCGTAACGCCCGAAACCACGTACGTCTTCATGGCGACGGCGACCAACACGGTCGGCGACAAAGTCACCAAATGGGGTTCGGCGACCACCAGCGCGGCTCCGGACGCCGCCCGGGCGAAGGCGCAGGCCGCAACCCGAACGGACGAACCGCTCCGGTCGCCCGCCGGGAAACCCATCGCCAACCCCGAGAAGTTCATCTACCCGATGGAGAGCGTCCAGCTGCCCGCCGGAGCGAAACCCGAAGGCGACCTCTGGACCATCATTCACAACACGCACAACATCAAATAAGAGTACATCTATGAACAAGATAGCAGCAATTCTCTGGTGCATCCTGTCGCTGGCATGGACGACGGCCTCCTGGGCGCAGAACGTCGCCGTCAGCGGCAAAGTCACCGGAGCCAACGGCGAAGCCATCATCGGCGCGAACGTTCTCGTGGAGGGCACTACGCAGGGCATCACGACGAACGTCGACGGAGACTACACCCTGACGAACGTCCCGGCCAACGCCACGCTCGTCGTCTCCTACCTGGGCTACAAGACCGAGAAAATCCCTGTCGGCAACAAGACCCGCATCGACGTCACGCTCCGGGAGGACACCGCCGAGATCGAAGGCGTGATGGTCGTGGCCTACGGTACGGCCAAGAAGGAGTCGTTCACCGGTTCGGCCGCCGTCGTCAAAGGCGGCGAACTCCAGAAGCGCGTCGTGGGCAACGTCACCAAATCGTTCGAAGGAACCGTAGCCGGCGTGCAGGTCGCCTCCGGCGGCGGCCAGCCGGGCGAGGCGGCATCGGTCATCATCCGCGGCATCGGGTCGGTGAACGCCTCGGCGACACCGCTATACGTGGTCGACGGCATCCCCTTCGACGGGTCGCTCAGCGCGATCAACCCCGCGGACATCGAGACGATGACCGTGCTCAAGGACGCATCGGCAGGTGCGCTCTACGGCGCCCGCGGAGCCAACGGCGTCATCGTCATCACGACCAAGAAGGGCAAGAAGGACAAAATCCGCATTTCGTACAAGGGCAACGTCGGAATCGCCTCGCGCGCCATCCCGCGCTACGACCTGGTCGACATGAAAGATTACGTCGAGATGAGCTACGAAGCGCTGCGCAACAGCGCCCAATACGGCACGGGCATGGATTTCGAGGGCGCGAGCCGCTACGCCGCCGCCAACCTCGGCCAGCAGATCGGCGGACTGAAGAATCCCGAATACTACAACCCGTACAAGAACTACACGTGGGAGACGCTGATCGACCAGTCGACGGGCAAGATCCGTTCGGATGCCAAAGCTGCATGGAACGAGAACTGGCTGGACGAAATCAGCGACAATTCGGCCATACGCACCGAACACATCGTCTCGGTGAACGGCGGTTCGGAACGCGCCAACTACGTCGCATCGCTGGGATACTACATGGAAGACGGCATTCTCCAGAACACCGACTTCTCCCGCTACACGGGCCGCGTGGGCGCCGATTCGCAGGCCAAGAGCTGGCTCAAGATCGGCATGAACGCCAACTTCGCCCACAGCGAATCGAGCTACCAGAGTTTCGAGGACGCAAGCACGTCGAACGTCTGGTACACGGCGCAGTTCATGGCCCCGGTCTATCCCGTCTACCTGAAGGACATGGCCGGCAACAACGTGCGCGACGCCGACGGGCGGCTGCAATACGAATACGGATCGGAGGATGACAACGGCTACGC
>ENA-OROO01001231-OROO01001231.1-human-gut-metagenome-genome-assembly--contig:-NODE-1231-length-13803-cov-2.992581_pt1 | contig 13803 bp, 8 predicted proteins | sample MGYA00242130_ERZ509052 | MGnify/ENA primary metagenome ERZ509052 (study PRJEB26280, sample SAMEA2338730) | human gut metagenome | biome: human gut; feature: human-associated habitat; material: faeces... | reverse complement strand
TAAATCCATCTTTACATACAAATGAGTCCTTTTATCCCCCTATTCAGGTCTATTTTTCTCATTCAAGATTATTTACAAGACTATTAGACTATTTTTGCTCCGAAAAAATAAAAATATTTATGACCATTCACATAACCGATATTCCCAACGAGAGCTTCAATCATTACAAACATGTTTTACATGTCGATAACGAGTTCGCTTTGATAGAGATTAATAAAGATAATATCTCGGATTTATCAAAATTCAACTATCCTTACAAAGCAGAAGCATTCACATTATGTATTGTCCTGAAAGGTTGGGTTAAAGGAAAAATAAATTCCATAGAGTATAATGCAATAGCTCCTTGCGTAATCAGCATTTATCCCAATCAAATTTTACAACACGATAGTAACAGCGAAGATTTTTATATCATTTGCATTGCTTTTACCAAAAACTTCGCCAGCAATATCGCATCGTATTCCAAAAATGAAATTTTATTATTAAGGTTCCCCCGGCAGGACAATATATCTCATCATTTATCTCAGGAAACTTTAACTGCATTATTGGACTATTGTGCTTACATAAAAAAGATAATAGCCGATACTGATAATCCTTTCCGAATAAAATCGATACAACACCTTACCGTAGCACTTTTCTATTCGACAGTTTGGAAACAAATAAGTTCTTACAAAAAAAACGAAAAGACAAGAGCCGACTATATTACCTACGAATTCTTAGATTTGGTAGAAAAAAATTTCAAAAAATATAGACAGTTGAATTTCTATGCCGACAAGCTATGTATTACAGCCAAATATTTATCTACAACCGTAAAAAATAATAGCGGCATATCGGCTAGCGAATGGATAAAGAGGTATGTCATTTTGGAGGCTCAAAGATTACTCAAAAATTCAAGTATGACGATTCAGCAAATCAGCAATGAACTGAACTTTCCCTCACAAACTTTTTTCAGTAAATATTTTAAACATCAAATCGGATTATCACCCAAAGAATATCGAAAGAGCTGATTCCCCTTGTAAAACTTTTATTTTTAAAGAAATGTTTTTCTTAACATAAGAGATGAGATAAATTTGCTACATTTGTACTCGATATGCTTACAAATTAAAAGTTATTTAACTTTTAGGAATACAAATTAAACAGATAAACCACTAAATAGTATACTTATGTCAAAAGTTTCAAAAGAAGATGCCTTAAAATATCACAGTGAAGGTAAAGCTGGAAAAATAGAAGTAATTCCTACCAAACCTTATAGTACACAACGAGACCTATCCCTAGCCTATACTCCGGGAGTAGCAGAACCGTGTCTTGAAATAGAACAAGATGCAGAAAAGGCGTATGAATACACGGCCAAAGGTAATTTAGTAGCAGTCATTTCCAACGGGACGGCTGTATTGGGTTTAGGCGACATCGGTGCTTTGGCCGGAAAGCCCGTCATGGAAGGGAAAGGCTTGCTATTCAAGATATTCGCAGGTATCGACGTATTCGATATTGAGGTCAATGAAAAAGACCCTGACAAATTTATTGCCGCAGTAAAAGCCATATCCCCCACTTTCGGAGGTATAAATTTGGAAGATATAAAAGCTCCCGAGTGTTTCGAAATAGAAACCCGATTAAAAGAGGAACTAAATATCCCCGTTATGCACGACGATCAGCACGGAACAGCGATTATTTCCGGGGCCGGACTTTTAAATGCTCTCGATATACAAGGGAAAAAAATAGAAGAGGCGAAACTCGTCGTTAACGGCGCCGGAGCCGCAGCCAGCTCTTGTACGAAATTATACATGGGATTGGGCATTAAAAAAGAGAACATCGTCATGGTGGACAGCAAAGGGGTCATCAGCACCAGCCGCACCGATTTGTCGCCGGCAAAAAAGCAATTCGCCACCGAACGAACCGATATAAAGACCTTAGCCGATGCCATGCGCGGAGCGGATATTTTTCTGGGACTTTCCGTGGCCGATGTCTTGACAACAGAAATGGTACAATCCATGAATGAAAAGCCCATCGTATTCGCATTGGCCAATCCTAATCCCGAAATATCTTACGATAAAGCAATGGCTTCTCGCAAAGATTTGATATTCGCTACCGGTCGGTCGGACTATCCCAACCAAATAAATAATGTATTGGGATTCCCTTACATTTTCAGAGGAGCTCTCGATGTTCGCGCTACCGCCATTAACGAAGAGATGAAACTGGCTGCTACGTATGCCATTGCCAAACTAACCAAAGAACCTGTACCCGATGTTGTCAACTCGGCCTATGGAATAAAGAGACTTTCGTTCGGTCCCGAATATATTATCCCCAAAGCTCTCGACCCCAGACTATTGACCGCAGTAGCCCCCGCAGTCGCCAAAGCAGCGATGGACTCTGGTGTCGCCCAGCATCACATCACCGACTGGGATGCCTACAATGACCGGCTGAAAAAGCTGATGGGATATGACAACAAGATGTTACGGGAATTTACCGAAATGGCCCGCAAAGAGCCCAAACGTGTCGTGTTTGCCGAAGCCAATCATGCCAATATGTTACAAGCAGCTTCTACGGCAATGAAAGAGGGCATTTGTAAACCTATTTTATTAGGAAACGATGAGTTAATAGGAAAGTTGGCAGAGTCCATAGGTGTAGATTTATCGGGCATGCAAATTATCAATTTGAGGCATCCGAACGAAGAAGACCGCCGTATCCGCTACGCACAGCTTCTTACAGAAAAGAGACAACGCGAGGGCATGACCTACGCCGAAGCTCATGAAAAGATGTTCGACCGCAATTATTTCGGTATGATGATGGTCGAAGCCGGAGAAGCCGACGCCTTCATCACAGGCACATACTCCAAGTATGCAGAGACTATACAGATTGCAAAAGAGGTTATCGGTATACGCGAAGGATACAAACATTTCGGAGCTATGCACATCATGAACACCAAGTGCGGGACTTATTTCCTTGCCGATACACTCATCAATCGGAAACCGACTACCGAAACATTAATCGACATTGCAAAATTGTCCTATGACTCTGTAAGGTTTTTTGCCAAAGATCCTGTTATCGCTATGGTATCCTATTCTAACTTCGGGTCGGATAATCAAGGAAGTCCCCTAAGAGTACACGAAGCCATTAAAATTTTACACGAACAATATCCCGAAATCATCATCGACGGAGAAATGCAAATGAACTTTGCCCTCAATAATAAACTCCGAGACAAATCGTACCCGTTCAACAAGCTGAAAGGGAGAGAAGTAAATACGATTGTTTTCCCGAATTTAAGTTCGGCGAACTCGGCTTATAAAATGATGCTGGAAATGGGTGTGGCAGAGTCTATCGGCCCGATACAAATGGGATTGAACAAGCCTATTCACTTCACCGATATTGCCAGCTCGACGAGAGATATTGTCAACCTAACGACGGTCGCTGTTCTCGATGCCATTGTTCAGGAGCGTAGAAACAAACAATAAAAAAATGCACATCGTTTATTTCAGCCCGACGGGTGGAACCCGAAAGGCTGCCTATATCATCGGCAAAGAGATAGACCCTCAGGCTACGGAAATAGATATTACCGACCATACACGGCAACAGAACTCTTACGAGCTAAATGGGGAAGACACCCTATTAGTAGCTGTTCCTGTGTATGGAGGGAGAGGTCCTTCCGTAGCCATAGATCGACTGAAACGTATAACCGGGCATAACACCCCGGCTATACTCGTGGTCGTCTATGGGAATCGGGATTACGACGATGCTTTACTTGAATTAAAAACAACGATGGAATCGAACGGATTTCAAACCGTTGCTTGTATCGCCTGTATTGCCGAGCATTCTATCATGAGGGTTTATGCCAAAGGTCGTCCGGATTCTGACGATGAAACGATCTTAAAGAATTTTTCAGAACAAATCAAAACTAAATTGGTGCAACTGAAAAATGGAGAGAGTTTCACAGAAATACAAGTGAAAGGAAATGCTGATTATAAAATATATAACGGAGTACCCCTGAAACCTCGTGCCGGTAAAAAATGCACACAGTGCGGGAAATGCGCGGCATTATGCCCCACCAACGCTATTCCCCAAGAGAATCCCCGAATGACGGACGAAAGCAAATGTATCTCTTGCATGAGATGTATCGCCGTCTGTCCTCAAAATGCGAGAAAAATAAATCCACTGAAATTATTTCTATCTATTCGGGCTTTCAAGGAAAAATGCGAAACAAGAAAAGAACCGGAACTATTTATATAACAAGACAACAACGCTGATTAAACGACAAATACAGGATTATTTTCGCTCGAATGTTCAGGCGAGAAGTGGAAGCCCTCTGCCGAGAAAGAACAAATATCGTCGGGGTGAGATATTTTGTTTTTTAGAATATAACGAGTCATCGCCCCTCTCATCATTTTCGCATATATCACGATTGTCTTAAACCCGTCGCCTTTATATACTTTAAATTCGGGAGTGATTACTCGTACCCTTTTATTTATTCGAGACCAATCGAACGATTGCTGGATTTCACGGCTTTGCCAAATTGACCAATATTCCACCAGCCTCTTTTGTATCGTCAATCAATTTATCGGTTAAAAGCGGCTTCCAATATTCCGAAACAGGAATACCCATCGAAGGCAATTCAACAGCATATTCCATGCGGTAGGGTTTTATTACATCGAGCGGCCGAGTCAATCCGTAACAAGCCGATGCCATACGCAGATGATTCTGGGCATATTCAAAATCGGCCTCGGTAAAATCGGCCGGCGAAATGTAACGAAAGACAATACCGGTATAGGCCAAAAGAGCCGGTAATCCATACACGTCGGGCGAATGAAATACATTATATCTCTCTTTCGTCTGCAAGGCCAAATTACGATTTATCCCCAGCATACCCGACAGTTCTTCGACCGAATAACCAGCCATTTCCATCGCTATATGCTCGGCCTCATTTTTATATAACGGAACGGTAACAAAAGGAACAGTAGTTCTACTACTCCCTACCATCGTTTTTGCCGGAGACAACAAAATCAACATAACTCAATCAATTAAACTGCTTCTGCAACTCGTCATACGAAACGATGATAAAAACCGATTTGCCATCGGGTGTATAAGCCGGTGTTTTCAAAGATAACAAATCATCGACCATAGACAACATTTCTTCCTGAGAAAGAGACTGTCCCACCGGTACAGCAGCAGCCTCGGCCAAAGTCCAAGCCATACGCTTTTGCAACGAAGCCTTTGCATCATGTTCTTTCTCCGAAGCAGTTACAAGCATTTGCCCAATAAGGTCTCGTACATCTATCCCTTCTATACCGGCCGGTATCGCATTGATAGAATAGCTATTCTGCCCCATATCGGCTAAATCAAATCCAAGTGCTATCAATTCTTCCCAGATTCCATGTAAAGTTTCTGATTGAGAGACTGTCAATTGCATGATTTCGGGGAACAAAACACGTTGCGAAGCCATTTCGCGAGAGGATATTCCCACCATAAAACGCTCAAACAAAATTATGCCATGAGCCCGATGTTGATCTATCACCATTAACCCCTCAGCCGAAGAAGTCATAATGTATTTCCCTTTCAACTGCAACACAGTCCTACCGCTTTGATTCAGTTTCGACTCGAACTCAGGAAAAACCGATTGTTCCCCTTCACTAGAAAAATTAGAAACATATCCATCAGAGAAATCCAATTTAGACGGAAAATCGTTGTCTGAATCGGGCTGAACGGTCGAACCTTCTTTTGTATTGTTAAAGCTGCTATAAAGCTGCTGCCAATCATAATTCGGTCTCTTCACAGAAGAACCGCCACCTCCTGCTCGAAAAGGGTTATACGTCGTATCCACATGAACCGTAGGGGGAAGAACATGTGTGCCCGGCTTCGATGTTGGAATTTCCGGTGCATCTTCCATATCGAAATCGATAGAGGGAGCCGTACTGAATTTTCCCAATGCTTCCTTTACAGAGGCAGAAAGAATTTGCCAGATGGGCTGCTCGTTCTCAAATTTTATTTCGGTCTTAGTCGGGTGGATATTCACATCAATCGTCTCGGGATCGACCGTAAGATTGATAAAGTAATTGGGCATTTCACCGACCGGTATCAAATGTTCGTAACAAATCGTCACCGCTTTATGAAAATATGGGTGGCGCATATACCGGCCATTTACAAAAAAATATTGTAATGCTCCTCTTTTGCGAGCAGCTTCGGGACGCCCCACATAACCCGAAATCTTCACCAAAGACGTTTCCGTTCCCAAAGAAAGTAACTGCTGATTAAGACTCTTACCAAAAAGTGCAACAATACGCTGCCTCAAATTGGTAGCCGGCAAATTATACAATTCCGAGTCATTATGGACGAGAATAAAACTAATCTGAGTATTAATCAATGCCATACGCTCAAACTCATTGAGTATATTGCTCAATTCCACCTGATTGGATTTAAGAAATTTACGTCGTGCTGGCACATTAAAAAAGATATTTTTTACCGCAAAATTACTCCCCACAGGAGTAGAAATCGCCTCCTGACCTTCACATTGGGAAGCCGACATACGTATACAAGTGCCTACCTCATCGTCGACTCTGCGCGTACGAAGCTCTACCTGAGAAATAGCGGCGATAGAAGCCAACGCTTCTCCTCGAAACCCCATCGTACGTAGCGAGAATAAATCGTCGGCCGAACGAATTTTAGAAGTCGAATGACGTTCGAAGGCTAACCGGGCATCGGTCGGAGACATTCCTTTGCCGTCGTCTATCACCTGAATAAGAGTACGTCCTGCATCTTTCAAAATAATCTGAATAGACGTAGCACCCGCATCGACAGCATTCTCCACCAATTCTTTAATTACCGAGGCCGGACGTTGTATCACTTCTCCAGCTGCAATTTGATTAGCCACAGAATCGGGCAATAAATGTATGATATCACTCATAATTCGACCAAATCTTAATGATTGAAGCGATGTTTTTTCTCTTCAACAACTTCTATTTTCACTTCTGGTTTTCGAAATATGTCTTCGGGGCTTACCGGCCTCAAATCACTATACCATTTATAGGCCGGTAAATATAGCTGCTCGGGCTTTATCAAGTCCAACGGAGTCATGCTTCCCTGCGGTTGAGGCCAAATAATTATCTTCTCCATCTGCTGATTTTTCAAGTACATTCTCAAAAATCCGCTTTCGGCTTTATTCAGCCCTGTCAATGTCGAATCCCGTTCCTGAGGATAGAAAATCGTTTGAGCATTGCCATTTACATCTATTTGACGCAACTGCCCTTGCTCAAACCATGCTTTCAACTCCTTACCGGAAACTTGATCATAAAAAACAGAATCTTTATGCTGTGCAGCAAAAGCAGACCCGGGAATCAAGGCCCAATCGACCGTACTGTCATTCATGTGTATACGAATCGTATCTCCGGTTATCTGATAATTTTCATTCCAAATGATAGGGAGTTTATACATGTGAAGAAGCGAATCTACCGACGTAAACTCCATAGAATCACAAACTCCCTGCGCATCTATCCTAAAAAATCTCACACCATGATAGGCCTGCAAAAGACGGGTGGAATCGGGCAATACCAAGTGAGATTTAAGAGTATCGGCATGCAAATACAACGTATCGCCTCGCGAAAACTCCAATAAGCGTGCCGAATCTGTCGCAAACGAATACTCGGTTCTTTCATTGTAGAAACCATATTGTCCCTCCATAATCAACGAACGAATGGAGTCGTTGAGCACCATATTACCGAACACTTCTCCGAATCCCGATCGCCTATCGTAAAAAATCGTATCCCCCGTAAGGCTCTGTCCTTTCGACGTAACCAAAGAACGATCCAAAAGCATCGATTTATCAGTTTCGGTATTATACCAACCCGCCGACGAATAAATGATATTACTATCCGACACAATAGTCGAAGGACCCACAATATCGGCAATCTTAGTCTGCGTATTATATTCGAGCGTATCGGAATATAATGTATATTTTTCATTCACCAACTGCACATCGAAATTGAAGACCGACTGTTTGGTATCGGGGGAATATTGACCATATACAGAAGTCAATTCATTCTGAGAATCAACCAATTTGCCCCCATCGAAATAATAGCCGATATTCGGAATCATCTCATAATTCAAACTATCGGTAAACAAAGTTACATCTCTGTTTTCCATGCGCACATTATTCCGCAGTCGAGCTATCTGCTCATCTCCACGATAATATAACACATCTCCATAAATAAACAGAGTATCGCCCTGCTCCATGCGAACATTACTAAATGCATCGAGTGAGTTGTCTTTTTCATAAAAATATGCACTGTCGCAGTACATATACATACTATCTTTCCGAAAGACAACATTTCCCCTCAATACTCGATAATCGGCACTCTGCTCCTTATCGAAAGTAAGTTCGTCACTATTCACCAAGTACACTTTATCGGGATCGTCCTGTTTAGGAAGTTTTTTTTCGGGAGTGCCCGATGCCGCCCACATACCAAGAGTAAGCAGGCATAAAATACCGACCAGTATTTTATGCCTTCCCTTTTCATCTTTTATTCTTTTTTGATGCCCCATTGGCGTCGATCTTATTTCTTTATCCAACCGTCATACTTAAATTCGCAGTTTCGCCAACCTTCTTTTATGCGGATATATGTCTCGCTTTGCTTCTTAGCCAACCACTCATTCAATATATCGGTCTTCTTCTTTTCCTCTACAATAGCTTTTAAGGTTTGATAATCATCAGACATATTGGCTTTATGTCCATCTATTCTGTTTTTCAGCTTTACGATTGCAACCACCTCTTTATTTTTACGTTCGTCGGTCATGACAAACGGTTTCGAAATTTCGCCCACCTTCAAATCGGCAACCACCTTAGCCACATCTTGGGGCAATTGTCCCATTTCGAACTTAGAATTTCCGGTTTGAGGGTTTACCATAAGTCCCTTGTTATTGCGAGTATCCTTGTCTTGCGAAACATATTGGGTTATTTCATCGAACGATATTTTCTTATCTATTAAATCTACCCTCAACGAATCGAGACGAACCAAAGCATCGGATATATCTTTCTCGGAAACGTGCGGACGAAGTAGTATATGCCGAACATTTATACGGTCGCCTCTCTTCTCTATCAACTGTATAATATGGTAACCATATTCGGTCTCCACAATTTTAGAAACCTTCTTCGGGTCATTCAAGTTAAACGCGACATTGGCAAACTCCGGCACCAAATTGCTTTTGCTCACGAAGCCCATTTCTCCCCCCATCATGGCAGATCCCCGATCTTCGGAATAAAGAACCGCAAGAGTAGAGAAATCTCGCTCGCCTTTATTTACTTGTTCGCTGAAATCACGCAATCGAGCTTTCACATTATCTATTTCCTGCTGCGGAACCTTAGGATTCAAAGTAATAATTTGGACTTCTACCTGCATGGGAATATAAGGAATACTGTCGGCCGGCAATTGATTATAAAACTTACGCACCTCGGCCGGTGTGGTTTTTACATCTTTTACCAAATTTCGTTGTACTTCCTGTACGGTTCCCTGATCACGAATAACATTCGCCAACTCTTCACGAATTTCGGTTACCGGCTTTTTAAAGTATTCTTCCATTTTTTCCTTCGACCCGATATTAGCGATCAGATAATTGATACGAGCCTCTACTTGTTGAAAAACAGTAGCATCAGGAACTGTAATCGTATCCAGTTTCGCCTGATGCAGAAAAAGTTTCTGCACGGCAAGCTGTTCGGGTATTACACAATAAGGATCGCCATCAATACGTTGTCCGTCGTATTGCATTTGTCGATATTGCTCTTCAACCTCAGACTTATAAATAGCTTCATCTCCTATTATCCATACAACCTCATCGATAACATTGTCATCGGAAAAAGCCGGCAAAGACACCGCCATAAAGAAAAATAAAAGCCAATCAGTAACTTTACACATAATTCAATTATTTTATACTCTCTTTTTCAATAGATTTCTCACCTTTATACAACCACTTTATATCACCCGACTTCTCGGCATCCCGATACAGATTTTCTTCCAGCTCCCGATCAAAGTTCAACCGATTGCTATTTGTCAAAATTTCCTGAATTTGAGCCCGAGCAAAATCATAAGGCATTTCTTCTCCCGGCAAACGATATTCTGTAATATTCAGTAAATACCAATATCCGTTTTTATTAAATTCCAACTTATGATGTGTCTTTAAAAAGGATTCAGCATCTCCAAACTCGTATGGAATATTATTGACGATTTCTTCAAACGGTATCCACTTGTCATAAAAGTAGTCATAGATCACCGCATTTTTCAAAGCATATTTCTCGATCTTTTCTACTCCATCGGGATTTGTAGAACAATACCATTTTTTCAACTGTCCAAGATTGGGCGTATTCTCCGGTACTTTAAGAAACAACCCTTTCAAGATGGCTTCATGCAAACGAAACATTTCTGAGTTTCGCTCATAATAATCCAGCATTTCTTGTTCATCAAAAGACTTCGTCACCCGTTCATTAACCAATCTCTTACGATATTCGAATATGACTAAATCTCGTCGGTATTTCTCAACCAATGCATCAATACGTTCTATATCGGGAATATTCTTTTGTGCCATTCGATATAGTAATACATCACAAATCCATCGACGGATATACTTGTCGGCAAAATCGGTACTATCAGCGCGAGAGAGTCCCTCTGGCATGGCATCGGCAAGCTCTTGACGCGATAGTATTTCATCGCCCACTTGTACCAATGAATTTTCATCGCTCTGTAACCCACTTCGGCATGCCGAAAAAAGGCATGCCGAAAATGCTGCGCATAATACTATTATCGAGACTTTATACATCTATATTACCTACATAAATATCCGCTAAATTACGACTAAATAATGGCAACTACGGCCTATTAACTGTTTTTAGGACATCTTCATAGATTTCTACCGGATATTTTTTATTGAGTTTCTTCACCCAAACTTTTTCAAGGTAAGTTTGGTAATCGGCCGTTACTTGTCCTCTCACATCGGTATACGCTTCCGGCATCTTCTTCAATAGTTTACCAAACACAAAAGCTATCGGCAACTTCTCATCGGCTTTCACCGGAGCTCCCTTAAATACCAATTCGTCAATTTTTTCATTATCTCCCTCAACAAACAAACCTCGTTCCACTTTTACTCTTGTTAAAGAGTCGGTATTGAACTCTCGATTCAACACGACGATTACAGAATCGTCATCGAGTTCTTTAATCCGGTTCTTTATGCCATCGGCGTTAGCCGCATCACAGCATTGAATCAAAAATCCTTTATAATGAGGTTTATCCCATTTGTATTTTTTCCTATTTTTCTTGAAAAACTTCTGCAAGCCCTCGGTATCTTTCGATGCTTTTTCCCAAACTTCCCTATTGCTAATTTCAAACAGCAACATGCCGTCTCGATATTCATTCATCAAATTACGAAAATCGGGATACTTATCTTCCAAATGAGCCTTCTCGAAATCTAATATTTCCATATCGGCCATATAACCAATCATAGTCGAAATATAATCGGGTGCATTGACCGTCACATCTCGGCCTTTGGACAAAAACGAGGCAAAATCGGCCACTGTATATGAATGGTTCTCAAATGAGAATAAAACACTTTGGTCATTATGAATAGCCGCTATATAAGAAGAATCGACTTTACCTAAATCGCCAGCCAATTTCATCAACTTCGCCCGCTGCGATTCTTCCAAAGAAAAACCATAATCATTTTTCAATTTAGCCACCATCGCATTACGAGCCATGCTACCTCTTTCGTCTCGTGCCATCATTCGCGTAATCTCCGAGCGCATTTGTTCAAAGGGCTTAATATCCCGCCGGTCCATTAACTTAATGATATGCCAGCCATAGGGAGATAATACAGGCTCTGTAATATCTCCTTTATTTTTAAGAGCAAATGCAGCATCCTCGAACTCTTTTACAAATTGTCCACTACTCACCCACGGTAATTCTCCACCTCGTACGGCAGAAGCCTTATCTTCCGACCGCTCCTTTGCCATCGTAGCAAAATCGGCTCCCGACTTCAATTCTTCATAAATGGCTCGTATCTCGGATTCTTTCTGCGCTTTTACTTCATCAGAAGCACCACGAGGCACTAATATCATGATATGGGAAAATAGAAACTCTCCCGGATTGGGACGACGACTATGTACTTTTATAATGTGATATCCGAACTGGGTTTCCACTATATCGGAAACTTCTCCCGCTTGTAATGCGAAAGCAGCCTTTTCAAAAGGATAAACCGTACGTCCGCCTCTAATAAATCCTAAATATCCCTTATTCTGCCTCGATCCGTCTTCACTGAATTTCTCTGCCAACATTCCAAAGTCTTCACCCGCCTTGATTTCAGCCAATACCGATTCGGCTTTTTTCTTTGCCTCGGCTCGGTCCTCAGGAGTCCGAGCATTCAATCCTATGAGAATATGGCTTACCTCCACATCTTCTTTCATTCGGTCATAAGCCTCATGTGCCAAACGGTCATCAACAGAAGCATCGATCAAATAGGGTTTAGCCAACTCTTCTCTATACCCCGCCAATTCATTTTTAAATGCCGAAGTCGTATCAATCCCCATAGCTTCGGCCTCGGCGACTTTCAACTTGTAGTTCTTAAATAGTGTAACGTATTCATCGAGAGATTTATGATCGATTTGTTGCTGGCTGTTCTTATTATAGATATACTCAAATTCCGATTTGTGAATATCTTTATTATTCACTCTCATAATAACAGGGTCGACATCGGTAGCCCCCCCTCCAAACCAAGAATTTCCGGCAAGCAAAGCCGCTAAGAGCCATTTGTTTTTCATTGTGTTATGCACTACATTTTATTGAGACTTGATAGTCCCGAGTTATCAACAAAAATAATACACTATTTTAACGCTTCAAATATAAGAAAATTATATCGTAATCACTAAAATAGTGTATTCTTCCCAAAAATAAAAATCCACCTTCCTTATCGGAAAAGTTATCCTCTACTATAATTCGGAGCCTCGCTGGTAATCGCGACATCATGCGGATGGCTTTCCAACACACCGGCATTGGTAATACGAGTAAACTTAGCATCATGTAAAGCCTCTATATCCTTAGCTCCACAATATCCCATTCCGGCACGCAAACCGCCGACCATCTGATAAACTACTTCATATAAAGATCCTTTAAAGGGAACACGAGCCGCAATTCCCTCGGGAACCAATTTTTTAGTATCAGTCTCATTAGCTTGGAAATAACGGTCTTTCGAACCTTTCTCCATCGCTTCGAGAGATCCCATACCCCGATATGACTTATACTTACGTCCATTGAATATGATCGTTTCTCCCGGCGATTCTTCAACACCAGCTAGCATACCGCCCAACATAACCGAGTAAGCCCCAGCAGCCAATGCTTTTACAATATCACCCGAATAACGAATTCCACCATCGGCAATCAATGGCACGCCTGTTCCTTTCAATGCTTTCGCCACGTCATAAACGGCAGATAATTGAGGAACCCCGACACCGGCAATCACCCGGGTCGTACAAATGGAACCGGGGCCTATACCTACTTTCACTCCGTCGGCTCCGGCTTCCACCAAAAAATTAGCGGCTTCACCCGTCGCAATATTTCCCACAACGACATCGATATCTGGATATTTTGCTTTTATATCTTTCAATACACCGATTACGCCCTTAGAATGTCCATGCGCCGTATCAATAACGATAGCGTCAGCACCAGCATTTACCAAGGCTTCCATACGCTGCAACGTGTCGTTTGTAACGCCTACTCCGGCTGCAACACGTAAACGTCCTTTGGCATCCTTACAAGCCATCGGTTTGTCTTTGGCCTTTGTAATGTCTTT
>ENA-OROO01001228-OROO01001228.1-human-gut-metagenome-genome-assembly--contig:-NODE-1228-length-13815-cov-15.482122_pt1 | contig 13815 bp, 15 predicted proteins | sample MGYA00242130_ERZ509052 | MGnify/ENA primary metagenome ERZ509052 (study PRJEB26280, sample SAMEA2338730) | human gut metagenome | biome: human gut; feature: human-associated habitat; material: faeces... | reverse complement strand
CTTTATATATACTCTGTTGTTTATCTGCTAATCTTTTTTGACGAAAAGCGGCCATACCATAAGGCACAGCCGCTTTTCTTATGCTGCATGTATCCCTACGCCGGCGCTGATCCAGGTCAGACTTGATCTACTCCTGGGCAGGAGGTACATCAGATGTACAATGCATACACTTTGTTGCTTTGATATCTATCTCACCCATACAGTATGGGCACTTTCTTGTGAGAGGAGCTGCCTCCTCTTTCTTCTTACCAAGATCCATGATCGCATTGATTCCCTTCATGATGACAAATATAACAAATGCCATGATTATGAAGTTGATAACTGCTGAAATAAACGCTCCATACTCGATATACTGTCCTGTATGGAATATCTGAAAATGTCCACCAATCTCTGCTCCACCGATACTGTTGATTATTGGTGTGATGAAACAGTCTGTAAAAGATGTAACCAATGACTGGAACGCTCCACCAATGATAACACCGATTGCAAGACTCATCACATTTCCCTTAAGGGCAAACTCCTTAAACTCTTCCAAAAACTTCTTCATATGTATCCTTCCAACTGAATACAGCACCGATCATAACAATCTTATATTATAATTCGGTGCCGTATCTTTTATTTATTGTTTCTCGCGCGATTGATATGACATATATCTACATTTGCTGTCATCGCTCATCGCACATCATCTTTTTTACTTTCTTACAATAAGTGACTTGCCTGTCATCTCCTTAGGCTGAGGAAGTCCCATGACCTCAAGAAGTGTAGGTGCGATATCTGCAAGACATCCGCCCTCACGAAGCTCTACATCTTCACCATAGTTGTAAAGGATAAATGGTACAGGGTTAGTTGTATGAGCTGTATGTGGAGCACCGGTCTCATAGTTGATCATCTGCTCTGCGTTACCATGATCAGCACAGATAAAGAGAACGCCATCAACCTTATCAATTGCCTCTACAGCAGCGCCAACGCACTTGTCAACTGTCTCTACAGCCTGGATAGCTGCTGGGATAATACCTGTATGACCAACCATATCAGGGTTTGCAAAGTTGATGATGATCACATCATACTCGCCACCAAGGATAGCTGCATTGAGCTTCTCGCTTACCTCTGGAGCGCTCATCTCTGGCTGGAGATCATAAGTTGCTACAGCAGGTGACTTTACAAGGATTCTGTCCTCGTTCTTGTTAGGCTCCTCAACACCGCCGTTGAAGAAGAATGTTACATGAGCATACTTTTCTGTTTCTGCAATTCTGAGCTGTGTCATGCCCTTGTCTGATACATACTCGCCGAGTGTGTTCTTGAGAACCTCTGGCTTGAATGCAACTTCAACATTAGGCATTGTTGCATCATACTGAGTCATGCAAACAAAGTTTACGGGGAAGAAACCGTTCTTTCTCTCAAAGCCCTTAAAATCAGGGTCAACAAATGTTCTTGTAATCTCTCTTGCTCTGTCAGGACGGAAGTTGAAGAAGATGATGCTGTCGTTAGGCTTAACCTGAGCACCGCCCTCAATAACACAAGGAACAACAAATTCGTCTGTTACGCCGTCATTGTAAGAGTTCTTAATTGCGCAAACAGGGCAGTCTGCCTTGTTGCCCTCGCCATATACCATAGCGGCATATGCCTTTTCAACTCTGTCCCAGTTGTTATCTCTGTCCATTGCGTAGTATCTGCCCTCAACTGTGGCAACCTTGCCTATGCCGATTTCTTTGAGCTTGTCAAGAAGCTTGTCAGCATATTCAGCGGCACTTGAAGGCGGAACATCACGGCCGTCAAGGAATGCGTGAATGTAAACATCTTTAAGACCCTTTTTCTTAGCAAGTTCAAGAATACCGTAGAGATGCTCAATGTGGCTGTGAACACCGCCGTCTGAGAGAAGTCCCATAAGGTGAAGTGCCGTGCCGTTCTTGAGAGCCTTGTCCATTGCATCAACAATAGCCTCGTTATCTTTGAGCTTGTCCTCGTTGATAGTCTTTGTAATTCTTGTGAGTTCCTGATAAACGATTCTGCCGGCACCCATATTTGTGTGACCGACCTCAGAGTTACCCATCTGACCGTCAGGAAGACCTACATCCATACCCGACGCACCAATCTGTGTGAGCGGATTAGATGCAAAAAGCTTGTCAATGTTTGGCTTTTTAGCAGCCTTGATAGCGTTGCCTTTTTCGGGAGCAATACCAAAGCCGTCAAGAATCATTAAAATTACCGGTTTTTTCATTTTGCGTGTCCTTTCCATAAAGCATACACAATCTTGTTATGCAAAAAACAAAATCCAAAAGCCGATTACAGACTTTTGTGCCGCGCCCAGAAGGACACGGCATTGTGTTTGAATATACTGTTTAAATTACTTGCTTGCAGCCTTTACGATTGCGGCAAACTTCTCGGCAACGAGTGATGCACCGCCGATAAGACCACCGTCAACATTTGTCTTTGAGAGAAGCTCGTCAGCATTGCCGTCATTCATTGAACCGCCGTACTGAATTGTAACAGCGTCAGCAGCAGCCTGATTGTAAAGCTTAGCGATTGTAGCACGGATGAAAGAGCAAACTTCTTCAGCCTGATCAGCTGTAGCAGTTTTGCCTGTGCCGATAGCCCATACAGGCTCATAAGCGATAACAACATTCTTGAGTTCTTCTTCTGTTACATTGAAGAGGTCAAGCTTAATCTGTCTTGCGATAACTTCTTCTGTGATGTCGCACTCACGCTCCCAGAGGAGTTCGCCGACACAAACGATTGGCTTAAGACCTGCGGCAAGAGCAGCCTTTGTTCTCTTGTTTACAGTTTCGTCTGTTTCGCCGAAATACTGTCTTCTCTCGCTGTGACCGAGAACTACATATTCAACGCCCATTTCCTTGAGCATACCTGTTGAGATTTCGCCGGTGAAAGCACCGCTTTCAGCCCAGTGACAGTTTTCTGCACCGATTTTAACATTTGTGCCTTCTGTAGCCTCAAGTGCTGTTGCAAGGTCAACATAAGGAACACAAGCGATTACTTCACAACCTGCATCTTTTACGAGAGGAGTAATAGCGTTGAGGAGCTCTTTAGCTTCCTTTGGAGTTTTGTTCATTTTCCAGTTGCCTGCGATAATTGCCTTTCTCTTTGACTTATCCATGATAATTTTCCTTTCAGAATATGTTTTTATTATAATAAAGTAACAGGATTAAATCAGTAAGGGCGGAAAAATCCGCCCTTATATTTGATTAAATTATTTGTCAGCGATTGCTGCGATACCCGGAAGAACCTTGCCCTCAAGATATTCAAGAGATGCGCCGCCGCCTGTTGAGATGTGGCTCATCTTGTCAGCAAAACCAAGCTGAATAACAGCAGCTGCGCTGTCGCCGCCGCCGATGATTGTTGTTGCGTCTGTGTCGGCAAGAGCCTTAGCAACAGCAATTGTACCCTTTGCAAGAGTCGGGTTCTCAAATACGCCCATAGGACCGTTCCAAACAACAGTCTTTGCGCTCTTTACAGCGTCGGCAAAGAGTTCCTGTGTCTTTGTGCCGATGTCAAGACCTTCCATATCAGCAGGAATCTTGTCTGAATCAACAACCTTAACTTCGATTTCAGCGTCGATAGGATCAGGGAAACCTGCAGCGATTGTTGTGTCGATTGGGAGAAGGAGCTTCTTGCCGAGCTTTTCAGCCTTAGCCATCATTTCCTTACAGTAGTCAATCTTTGTATCGTCAACGAGTGAAAGACCGACTTCCTTGCCCTGAGCCTTGAGGAATGTGTAAGCCATACCGCCGCCGATGATGAGTGTGTCGCACTTTTCGAGGAGGTTTGAAATAACATTGAGCTTGTCAGCAACCTTAGCACCGCCGAGGATTGCAACGAACGGACGAACAGGAGTTTCAACGGCATTGCCGAGGTAGTTAATTTCCTTCTGCATGAGGTAACCTACTGCTGTGTCCTTGATGTGGTCTGTAACACCTACTGTTGAGCAGTGTGCACGGTGAGCCGAACCGAATGCATCCATTACGAATACATCAGCAAGTGAAGCAAGTTCTGATGAGAACGGCTCAAGATTCTTTGTTTCTTCTTTTCTGAAACGAGTGTTCTGGAGAAGAACAACATCGCCGTCTTTCATTTCTGCAACAGCCTTTTTAGCATTTTCGCCTACAACCTCGTCATCGTTAGCGAAAACAACATCCTGACCGAGGAGTTCAGAAAGTCTTACTGCTACGGGAGCGAGTGAGAACTTTTCTTCGGGACCGTTCTTCGGCTTGCCGAGATGTGAGCAAAGGATAACCTTGCCACCGTCAGCGATAAGCTTCTTGATTGTAGGAAGAGCTGCTGTAATTCTGTTGTCGTTTGTGATTACGCCGTCCTTGAGCGGTACATTGAAGTCACAACGAACAAGTACTTTTTTACCTTTTACATTGATGTCATCAACAGATACTTTGTTGAGCTGCATAATATACATTCCTTTCGTGTAAGAAGAAATTTGTAAAAATTTAGTATTTTTACAGTCACCATTATTATATATCAAAAACCCCTTTTTATCAATAGAAAACTTTAAAAATTTCGCCTGCAAAGGTATTTTTTGCACTGCCCTTACAAATACTGATTTTAAGGAAGTTTATGAATATTATTTTTGTTCTTATGTCATATTGTTGAGGTCGCTCCACTTGTGGTTGTGAAGCTCGCCCTTGTTCTGCAAAGCAGGATAATCCCATTGCCTTAAAACTTCATAAGCCGCAATTGCAACCGAGTTTGAAAGATTAAGACTTCTTGCCTCGTCAATCATAGGCAGTCTTAAAGTATCATCGGGATGCTGCATTAAAAGCTCCTCGGGCAAGCCTTTTGTTTCTTTGCCAAAAAGAAGATAGCAGTTGTCGGGATATTCAACATCGCTGTGGCGGTGAGTTCCTTTTGTTGAAAAGAAAAAGTATTTTCCGCCCTTTGTTTTTTCAAAAAAATCGTCAATGTTTTCATAATATGTGATGTCAAGCAAGTGCCAGTAGTCAAGTCCTGCTCTTTTGAGTTTTTTATCGTCGGGTTCAAAGCCCATAGGCTTGACAAGATGAAGTCTTGTTCCCGTTGCGGCACAGGTTCGTGCCACATTACCCGTGTTCTGCGGAATTTCGGGTTCAACAAGCACAAGGTTGAGAGTTGCCAAAAGTTATCACTCCAATTTTTATTATTCCATTCTTTTTCTGTTTAAATACATTTTAAATCGTAAACAATAATAATGCAAGTTTTTTTGACAAAGCCGTGTGACAAAGATGAAAAAACACACATTTTGTCAATGAATTTGCAATATGGGGAGGTGTGATTATGAATACAAGTCCAATGATGAATGTGATGAAAGGCGTTGCAATAGGAATGACGGCAGGCGTTTGCATGGGTATTGTCGGCAAAAATATGGTAGACAGCAACCCAAAACTCAAGAAAAAGGCAAACAAAGCCTTTAAGACAATGGAGTCAGTCCTCGACACCGCACAGTATATGTTCAGATAAAATCATATTCATCATAAACAACCCCCCGACTCAAACGAATCGGGGGGTAATTTTATACTCTCTTGTATGTGCTTTTCCTGAAAATCAATGTGTCGCCCGAAATATAATATTTGTGATAATCATTCAGGGCTTCCTCTTCGCTTTGAGCAAGGTCAAATGATGATGTGCCGTCCCATTCCATTGTGAATACAAGTTTTCCATCACTCATGACCTTGTATGACACAGGGTCAGCACTTGTCGGACCATGATAATCAATATCATTGCAAGAACCGTCATCATTAAAATACATTTTTGAATTTTCGCTAATTTGCCCATCGTCGTCAACAAATGCCCATATTCCGGTTATGCTGTTGTTACTGCAACCGCTTAATGACATAACCGCAAACAACATCGTAATTATACATAACACCATTGATATTTTTCTTAATTTTATCATATTGTTACCTCTGTTTACAGACTTGCCTTAATCTGTTCAATGACCTTCATAACAGATTTTTTTGGTACAGCGGCAACAATACCGTTAAGTGCCATTTCGTTTCCGCCAACACTACCGACACCTGCTTGTACCCAACCAGATACAATGAGCGTTGTATCTGTAAATTCAATTTTTATGTATTGCATAGCAGTCAAAAGTCCTGTACCTTTTTTCCATACAGTTTCGCCGTTGTAGGAAACTTCTTTAAAACCGTTTGCCTGCAAAATGTTTACAGCAGTGTTGTATGATTCATCAACACTGTTTCGCAGTGGCAGGTTAATAATTGTTCTTGCCATTATAAAAACCTCCGTCAATATTATTAAGTTTTTGGTGGCATCGTGGACATTCGTTAATACCTGCGGTAACATTAAGACCGCAATTTGGACATTTATTGTTATTTCCTAAATTTTTAAGTGAATTAAGCTTATCCTCATTTTTCTTTTTAACAAAAGAAAATATAACCATAATAATTCCTACAAGCAGAATAATAAATGAAATTATAGCAACTGCAATAATTGTTTTTTCAAATGAAGAAAATGGAGATGTCCACGAATATCTTTTGTTTGTATTCACAGTAAATAACGAATATGCAAGTCCGCCAAAGCCGAGAGTTGTCAGAATATACCCAATAACAGTAATCACTTATTGCCTCCTTATTAAATTTTTTAGATATGAAGCTTCATTGATTCAATTATAACATTGCGTAATACAAAATGCAAGACAAAAGTAATACGCAATTTTTGTGTAAATTGCATACAATAGTAATATATAATGTAATACAGGAGCAGTTCACGCAATGAAAAAGTTTAAAATTCCGCAAATTCCCCAAACAACAAGCAAAAGTATACGATTTCCAAACGATGTGATTGATGAAGTGGAATCTGTCCTTGTCGGTACGGATTGCACATTTTCTGCCTTTGTTGTGGAAGCAGTAAGAGTAGCTCTTGAAAATTTAAAAGAAGAATCAGCCGAAGATGAGTAAACAAAACCCCCTATTCAAGTGAATAGGGGGTTATAATTTTGCATTTTATATTTAATTAAATCAGCTTGTGTAGCCGAGGGGATCCATTTTTTCGCCGTTGAGGCGGATTTCAAAATGGAGGTGAGGACCTGTTGAGTTGCCTGTTGAACCGACATAACCGATGAGGTCGCCCTGATTTACATACTGACCTGTTACTGCAACAAGTGAACTGCAATGACCGTAAAGTGTTGTGTAGCCACTGCCGTGGTCAATGATAACATAGTTGCCGTAGCCGCTGTTGTCACCGCCCGAGAATGTTACGGTACCGCTTGCGGATGCATAAATAGGCTGTCCGTAAACACCGCCGGCTGAAATGTCAAGTCCGCCGTGAAGTCTGCCCCAGCGTGTGCCGAAGGTACTTGTCAATGTATGTGTGTAGGGGAGTGGCCATGCAAACATACCCGATGAACCTGTTGTGTAGCTTGAAGATGAATTTGAACTTGATGAAGAACTGCTGTCTGATGAGGTTGATGATGAACCTGAGCTTGATGAAGTATCCTCAGCCTTGCCTTTTACGACAACTTCGTCAACTGCCTCTTTAATAGTTTTTGCGTCAGTCTGAACCGCATCGGTCTGAACACCGTCAACAAATGTAGTTCTTACCGTTACTTCTTCTTCACCCTTAACGCCTTCGGTAGTTACCTTTTTGTATGAAGAAGACTTGTCCTCGTCATACTTAACCTTTGTGTCATAAGCTACATCTCTTGTGTAAACAATGTCTGTTGAAAGTGAGATTGAAAACTTGCCGTCTGCAAGTGCCATAACATCTTCTGCCGACACAAGGTCTGTACCGCTTGGGTTGCCTGTTACAACCTCCACCGAATTTGCAAATTCGGTTGTTGTTTCGTCATCGTAATCCTTGCGGTAATCAACAAGAACCTGATCGAGGTCTGCTTTAAGCTCGTCAATCTCTTCTGTCGCACCGATAAAGTTGCCGTCAATATAAAGACTTGCACATGACGGTGAAATTGTGTTGAGGTCAGCATATTCATCGCTGATTTCTGTGTAATCGGGAACTGCTTCATCACTTGTAGCTGCAGCAACAACTGCAGCAGCTTCTGTTCCGGTTCCGTTAGTATTTGTTTCTTGCACATCAAGAGCGCTTGCAACAGTAACGCACGAAAGTGTGATTGCGCTGAAACACGCAACAACCGCAAGCACAGCCTTCTTTTTAATCAATTTCTGTGAACGGACTGTTGACGGTGCAAGGTGCGCGTACTGCTTTTCACTCTTGAACGAAAGTCCGGATACAATTTCTCTTGCACTTTTGGTTGTGCCGCTTCTTGATTCTCTGAACGCTTTGTCAATTGCCAACGCTTGTGTTTTTGCCGTTTTTGTCTTTTTCGGCACATTAACTGATTTGACTGTTGCAGACTTAAAGGAACCCTTCCTGTTCTTTATCGTCTGAGCAAGCTTTGCAGCGGAATTTTTTGAAACTCTTACAACCGATTTTGCACAAAATGTTGTTGCTCTTTTTACAAAGCGAACGGTTTTCTGTGCGGTTGTAAGCTCACGCTTGCAGGCTTTGCGTTTTTTTGTCGGAAGACTCTCGATTTCATTGAAACCTTCCAAACCAATGAACTTTGTCTCCAAAATAATTTCTCCTATCTCATTAACCGTTACATTTCTGTAACAAACACGATACCTTTATTATACCAAATAGTTACGAAATTGCAATATGAGAATTAAAAAATGTCACAATCAATAATATAATAGGGGAGAAGGTTACAAAAAACAGGGTAAAATCAACAATAATTCCCTATGTTAATTATACTTTAAGTTATCAACAGTGTAATTTCTTAACAGAGAGTAATATTTATTCAACTCTTTCAGAGCGCCGTCAAGGTCGTGTTCAAGGTAGTTTCCGCATTCAATTGCTGTTGTTCCGGGTATTTCTCCCTTGTGCTCCGCACACTGCTTTATTGTGTCTTTTATAAGCTGTAATGCGTCCTCTTCCGACATATCACGAACAAGAAAATAGAAACCCGTTCTGCATCCCATAGGACCGAAGTAGATTACATTGTCGGCAAATTTGCTGTTGCGGGCATATGTTGCAAAAAGGTGTTCAATTGTGTGCATAACGGGATTTGGAAGATACGGCGGTGTGTTCGGCTTTACAAAACGCATATCATATGTTGTAATGTCGCCGTCAATTCTTGAAATGTAAACACCCGGCATAAGTGTGTTGTGGTTGATTGTAAAGCTTGCTATCTTTTTCATATATATTATCCTTTCTTAATCGTAATCGGCTATGTTTGTGAAACAGATGTTCATATCAACATCGCCCTCAATTCCGTCAACCTTGCCCGATGAGGAATATTGCCACATAGAAAACTGATAATAGAATGTAGGAACATTTGCGTATTCGCAGTACCAGATGTCAAAATCCGCAAGCTGAGTGAGGTCATATTTGAAGTAAAGCTCTTTGCTCGGAGAATAGATAATCGGCGTGTAGCCAAGCTCCTTTACACGGTTGCAGAATGCCTTTGCACAGGCTGTTGCCTGAGCAGCCGAAACGCCGTCGGTTCTTGCGTCATCATCTTTTATGATTTCCCAGTCATATGCAACGGGGAAGTCGATTGTTTCATCGCCGAGAAGTGACTTTATATAGTCAGCCTCTTCAATTGCCTCATCGTTATTGACCGCCTGCGAGAAGAAATACACGCCGACTTTAATACCTGCCGCTTTGGCACCCTTTATATATGAAAGGGCGGAGTCATCCGAGTACATTTTTCCGTCAGAACCGTAACCTCTTCCGCCGATGCGAACCATAGCAAAATCCACGCCGGACTTTTTAACCTTGTCCCAGTCGATTGTTCCGCTGTATGATGAAATGTCAATTCCCTCCATTGACGCAGGCTTGCCGTTTTCGCTGTAGTATTTGAATGTGTCGTCAGAGGTGAAGCTGTCATTGTTGAGTGTATTTTTCGGCACACCGTCAAGCTCGGTAATCCAAATTTCTCCGAGAGTGCTGTCGTTTATATGTATTTTTTCGCCTGTTGTCTTGACCGTTGTGTCTGTGGCAACGGTCGCCGAGGTCGTACTGCCCGATTGCGAACTGCTTTCGCTGTTGTTTGAACAACCGCACAAAACCGAGGTAAGTGCAAGCATGGCAGCCGTTACGGCACAAATAGTTTTTTTCATTATTCTGCTCCTGTTAAAAGATTTTTAACGCTGAAAAATGTCGATTATACGGGCATTTTGCGTATCTGTTAGTCAGCATATCATAAAAAAGAGTTGATGTAAACAAAGAAACAGAAAATAAATATTGAAAATTTTGTGAAAATTAAGTATAATCTAAGGTATAAGTGTCACTCGCTCAAAAGGCGATGGCAGTCATTTGAGAATTTAATGATTACAGTGTTTTGCAGGAGCGATAAAGGGCGGTGAGCAAAATTGAAGGAAACAAAGGTGCATGGGTACCGTCACAAAACTACCGAAGAACTCGTCAAGGCAATTGACGAATGTACCTCTCTAAGTCAGCTTTTCGCTCTCATTCAGCACGAGCATATTACGATTCAGATGCTTACCCGTCCCGGTGCTTCAAACCTTGCACCCAAAATTTTAAGCCCGAAAGAGATAACAGGCAACCGTGACACCCCTTTTGAAAGACTGCAAAGGCAGGTTCGTGAGTCTGTTCTTGAGGACGAAAGACGGCTTAAACAAAGTAAGCTGATTGCCGAGTGTGAACGCATTTCAAAACTGAATAAAAATGACAAGATAAAGTAAGAGTAATTAGTGGAAGATTTTTGAATTTTTTTACTAAATACTCTTTATTTTTTCCAAAAAAACATATATAATCTAATTATCAAATACGATTGGAGATGGAATAAATGACATTCAAATTTAAACACGCTTTGGCTGTAATGCTCGCAGCAATCACCGTAGCTTGTTCCATTGTCGGAACAATAGCTGTTTCTGCCGCAGAAACAGGCACTCGGTATTCAACAGAAAACACCGTTTCATCTGATGTAGCGGATATGGATACTGAATCCACCAAGGCAACGGAAACTGCCAAGCCCTCACAGCCGTCAACAAAACCCACTTCAAAGCCTTCCGTAGTTCCTCCGACTAAGCCTATCAAGCCGAGCGTCGGTGCAATTAAGAACCTCACAAGAACGAAATCTACAACAAACTCACTTTCGTTCAAGTGGAATAAGGTAAAAGGTGCAACGGGCTATGTAATCTATTACCGCAACAATGACGCACACAAGAATTTTTCAAGACTTACATATGTAAAGTCAAATGCCTGTACAGTCAAAAAGCTTAAGTCAGGCACATGGTATGATGTTAAAATTGCCGCTTATGTTAAACAGGGCGGCGTAAAGTATGAGGGCAAGAGCCAAACATACAGAACAGCAACATTGCCGAACTCCGTAAGCGTTTCGCTCAAAGAATCAGGCTCTGCCATCAAGCTTTCGTGGAATAAGATTCCGCAGGCAACAGGCTACAAGATTTACCGTATGAGCAGGAACACAAACGGAAAATATGTTCTTTATAAGACAATCACTTCAAACTCAAAAACATCATACAGGGATACCGGCGTCAAGCAGGGCAAGGCTTATTATTATCAGATTAAGGCTTACCGTGCAATCAAAAAGAACACTTACTATTCGTCACCGTCAACAATAAGATGTATGGCAGGCCTCAGCGCCCCTTCCATTTCAATCGGTTCAAAGCTTTCAAGGGCAAATCTCACATGGAAAAAGACGCCTGTTACTCCTACAGCCTATGAGATTTTCTATTCAACCTCAAAGAATGGCAAATATAAGAAACTCGGTGAAACAAAGAATGCATTTTATAACACAAAAAAGCTCACAGCAGGCAAAACCTACTACTTCCGTGTTCGTGCTTACAGATATGTCGGTTCAAGTAGCAATCCAAAGAAATACAAGATACTCGGAACATATCAAACAAAGGGTGTAAAAATCAGTAAGAATGCCTACGGTGTTTCAGTCGGCGGCACATATGTTGAAATCAGTATTAATCAGCAGCATATGTGGTACTACAAGAACGGTAAGCTTGTTGTTGAAACAGATGTTGTAACCGGCAACTACGGTACAAACGATACGCCAAAGGGTGCATATTCAATCATCTACAAGGCATCGCCTGCAACTTTGATGAATAACTCTCATGTAACATTCTGGCTACCGTTCACATCTGACGGTTGCGGAATCCATGACGCATCATGGCGTTCAAGCTGGGAATACGGCGGAACAAGGTACAAGGGTCACGGCTCACACGGCTGTGTAAACACACCGTACAACGCAGTTAAGAAAATCTATAACAACATTTCCTCAGGAACCCGTGTTGTTGTTTATTGATTTTAATCCGTAGCAAAAACTTGATAAAATAATTAAGGCTGACAGATTTTTAATAACCTGTCAGCCTGATTTTTATATGTTTTTATATGAAAGTTACCGCAATTTTGTAGCGGCGAACCTCGTTCTCCCGTCTGAAATATAGTCGCAATGCGTTGCATATAAATGTGCTTCCTATTGCTCGTTATTTCAGACAGCGCATTGCTCCCTTTTTCCGCCACCGGCGGCGGTCGCAAGGCTACCAATCATTTCGTGTGCAAACACGATACGAATAAAATTATATTGGCTACAATTAACTGTGCTTTAATCCCATAATGATACCAAGGGCAATGTTTTGTTTTTCTTTTGGCAGACAACGAAATTCATTGAGAAGTTCGCATTCCGTTTCCGAAAGTTTAGACTGTGCAATTTTGTCAATCGGCTGTCTGATGTTCGTATATTCAATTATATAATCAACAGATGTATTAAAGATTGACGCAAGCTTTTTGAGCGTTGTAATGCTCGGTTCAACCTTTCCGTTTTCATATTCGCTGATTATCTTTTGCGAAAAGTTAAGTTCCATTCCCAATGCGATTTGGTTCATAGATTTTTCTTTTCGTAGTTCCTTAATTCTTTGCATTTGCCGTACCCGCTCCATAAATTATACTTTGTGAGTATAATATTATAACTTTTTGTTGACAATTTTATACAATATGGGTATAATTCAAGTGAATAAAGTATATAAAATTATAGAACTTGCTTTTGCATTAAGTGATTTTTTAATTAGAAATAATTTAAGGAGTACGCAATGATTATTTTATTTAGTAATTGTGGTTTTGCAATTATTGCATTTTTATTTTATCTGTGTGGAAGTAATAGAGTAGCCGAAGTATTTGCTGATTTCATTGTTAACAATTGCTATTTAATATTTGCGGTTTTATTAATTATTACTTTTCTTATATCTTCCTATTTAGTTCGGAAAAATTCATTCAAATCAGTAAAAGTTACAGCTACGATTGGGTTTACAATACTTGATTTTGCAAAGGTGTTAATTTTTTATTTGTTACTTGTTACTTGGTCAATAGATTTTGTTTGTCATAATGATGTGCTGAATTCAATTATATCGTTGTTTGTGATACCTCTTGACTTAATGTTCATTAGTTGTATATGTGTAGTACCGACATTGATTTTAAGGTTAAAATATGCAGAATACGGTAATATTTTAAATATCTGTTTAGTAATGGCATTGGATTTATTTTTAACAATACTATTTGTCATACTCATTCGTTTGCTAATAGCGGAAAGTTTTCTCACAACCTATTCAATAATATCATCTAATGAATGGTGGGAAAATATTCTTAACATTGCAAGAAAATGATGATTGCATTAAAAAACAGACTGATAATCTGTCAGTCTGTTTTTGTATGAATGTTATTGCTAATCAGTAGGGGCGTTCATCGGACGCCCGCTTTGATGAAATTATTTGTTTATTCACATAATTTTTGATGTGATGAAAACTGTGTATAATCTGTAGCGGCGGTCAGTGCCCGCCAATCGTA
>ENA-OROO01001227-OROO01001227.1-human-gut-metagenome-genome-assembly--contig:-NODE-1227-length-13816-cov-67.902405_pt1 | contig 13816 bp, 7 predicted proteins | sample MGYA00242130_ERZ509052 | MGnify/ENA primary metagenome ERZ509052 (study PRJEB26280, sample SAMEA2338730) | human gut metagenome | biome: human gut; feature: human-associated habitat; material: faeces... | reverse complement strand
TCTTTGCATATTGCAAAATACAGAAACGAGCAGAAGTCCGCTCGTTTCCATATTGGTACCTATATAATATAGGCAAACGACCAACTTCTTGATTTTCAATCAAAGTCCAATTTAGAGCGAGTTAGTAATTTTAACTTTTTAGCCCATTTTCTATCTTTTTGCGCCTAAACGGCTCAAAACAGAGACTTTTAAATCTTCTTCTTATAGCAGCGATGACGGCGATGCTGTTCGCTCTCCAGATACTGCCACTGGCTCTGAACACCGGTATTGGTCTCCATCTGCGGCATTGCCTCAGCCCATTTAAAGCCATAACGGTGATACTGCTCTATCAGATCGGCAAAAATAAGCGCGTTGGCTCCCTTCTTGCGATATTCCGGAAGAACACCAATCAAAAGCAAATCTACCGTATCCGTCTTGTGCCACTTCAGAACCTTCAGCACCTTCAGCCAACCCGTAGGGAAAAGCTTGCCATCGCCTATCTCGCGCAGCGCATCGGTAAACGAAGGGAAGGAAACACCAAAGGCTACCAGCTTGTTGCCAGCGTTGCCATCTACCACACCCGTTACCAGGTTCAAGTCAGCCTTCTTGATATAAGTATTTACATATTCATCTATCTGCTTCTCCGTAAGCTGCTGGAAATCATAGAGATTCTTATAAGTTTCGTTCACTATTTCGAACACTTTCCTGCCCATTCCTCCCGAGGTCAGTTCCCGGCGGGTAAACTTATGAACCTGCAGATTATATCGGCTCTCTATCATCTGGGCAGTCTTGGCAAACTTAGCCGGCGTCACTTCCGGAATCCTGATGCGGTACTCCAGCCAGTCGTTATCCTTCTCATAGAGCGAATAACTCTCCAGATGCGTCTTATAATAAGGATAATTGTAATTGATATACATCGTAGACTTCCGGTCGAAGCCCTCGATGAGCAAGCCCTCACGGTCCATATCCGTAAATCCGAGCGGACCTACGCATTCGTTCATTCCCCTGCTCTTGCCCCAGTTTTCTACCGCGCGCAACAAGGCACAGGAAACCGCTACATTATCCACGAAATCGAACCAGCCGAAGCGAACCTGCTTCTTGTTCCACTCTTCGTTGGCACGATGGTTGATAATGGCAGCAATTCTACCTACGATACGAGCCTCGCTGTCAACCGCCAGGAAGTATTGAGCTTCACAGAATTCAAAGGCAGGATTCTTCTTTGGGTCCAGCGTATTCATCTCGTCAAAACGCAAAAAAGGAATGGCAAACTTATGTTCTCTGTAGAGATCATAATGAAACTGAATGAAGGTTTTCAGCCCTTTTTTAGTCGTTATCGGTATGATTCTTATCTCATCATTCATTAGTATATTGTTTTATGTATATATATCCAATTACGGTGCAAAAATACAATAAATTTATGAATAATACAACTCTTTTCTTATAAATTTATAAAAGTTGGTTCATAATTGTCCAACTTTGTGGATATTTATGTACCTTTGCAGGTTGAAATGCCCCAAAAGAGCATCATAAAGTTATGAAGAAAGAGAAAAGAGACAACTATACGTTCCTCACACATGCCCCTGTGCATCATGTGATTTTCACGATGGCCATACCAACGATTATCAGTATGCTGTCGACGAGCATGTACAACCTCGCCGACACCTATTTCGTGGGCAGCATCAACACGCAGAGTGTGGCAGCGGTAGGCGTTTCCTTTGCAGCAATGGCTGTGATTCAAGCGATAGGTTTCTTCTTCGGTCACGGAGCGGGCAATTATATTTCGCGACAGTTGGGCGCCAAGCATACGAAAGAGGCACAGAAGATGGCAACCACGGGCTTTGTGCTGAGTTTTCTTACCGGTCTTCTCATCGCCATCCTGGGTCATGTGTTCCTCACACCGCTCTGTCTTCTGATGGGTTCTACGCCCACCATTCTTCCTTATACAGAGCGTTATCTGGGCATTATCCTGCTGGGTGCTCCCTTTATGACCACATCGCTTACGCTGAATAATCTGATGCGCTTTCAGGGCAATACGATGTATGCGATGAAGGGCATCATGTCGGGTGTGCTGCTCAATCTGATTCTGGCTCCTCTGCTCATCCTCTACTTCCAGCTGGGCATTACCGGAGCCGCCGTAGCCACCCTCATCAGCCAGTGTTTCGGCTGCGCCATGCTCTTTTGGATGACGCATAAAGGCGAGAACATCCGCATCCATCTCAGCAATTTCACCCCTACCCGCGCCTTTGCCAAGGAGATTATCTTCGGCGGAACCCCTTCGCTGTCAAGACAGGGACTGGGAAGTATCGCTACGCTGATGCTAAATGTGGCAGCAGGTGCGTTTGGCGATGCAGCCATTGCGGGCATGAGCATCGTTACCCGCATCTCCTTCTTTACCTATGCGATGGTCATCGGTCTGGGGCAGGGATTCCAGCCGCTCTGCGGATTCTGCTACGGCGCCAAACTCTATGGGCGTGTAAAGGAAGCCTTCTTTTTCTGCATCAAATGCGGCACGGTTTTCCTCAGCGTCTGTGCCCTTCTCGGCTTCATCTTCTCAACTTCCATCATCAGCATCTTCCGCGATGATGCAGCGGTTGTAGCCGTAGGTTCGGTGGCTTTGCGATGGCAGGTGCTCAGTTTTCCGCTCGTAGCCAGCATCGTGCTCACCAACATGCTGATGCAGACCATCCGTAAACCGGTGAGAGCCAACATCGTAGCGGCAGCACGCAGCGGACTTTTCTTCATTCCGCTCATCTTCATCCTCCCCTATTTCTTCGGACTGCTGGGCGTGGAGATGTGTCAGATGTGGGCAGATTGCTGTTCGTTTGCCGTTGCGGTTCCGATAGCCTGGAGCGCTTTTAGGGATATGAGAAGAGAGCAGATGGAACTTGGGAAAAGCCACTAGAAGATAAGAAAATACTAGAAGATAAGAGAAAATACTTGAGATAAGAGAAATGGAGAAGACTTATTACATAGGATTGGACGTTGGCTCTACGACAGCCAAAATAGCCGTTATTGACAGCGATAACCGGGTAATTTACTCAAAATACGAACGCCACAACGCTCGTGTAAACGAACTTGTGTCGCAATATTTCGATGAAATTTTAGCCCTCACGAGCGATGCAGAGGCAAGAATCTGCGTAACGGGAAGCGTAGGAATGGCTACTGCCGAACAGCTCCAGGCGGAGTTTGTACAGGAGGTGGTGGCTGCATCAGTCTATGCCCGTACTGCCCATCTTGAGGCGAAGGCGCTCATCGATATTGGTGGCGAGGACGCGAAGGTTATCTTCTTCAAGAAAAACGGAAATATGGAACTGCGAATGAACGGCAACTGTGCCGGCGGAACGGGCGCTTTCATCGACCAGATGAGTGTGCTGATGGGCGTAGAGAACCAGAAGATGAGCGAGTTGGCGATGAAGGCAGAGCACGTTTATCCGATGGCTGCCCGCTGCGGCGTGTTCGCCAAGACCGACATTCAGAACCTGATGGCACGCAATCTGCCCGAAGCAGATATTGCAGCCAGCATCTTCCATTCCATCGCCGTACAGACGGTGGTAACGCTTTCTCACGGCATCAGCTTCGAGGCTCCTATCCTGCTCTGCGGCGGTCCGCTGACCTTTCTTCCGGCTCTCCGCAAGGCTTTCTGCGATTATCTCCATCTCTCACCAAACGATTTCATCGTATCAGGAAACAGCAATCTCATCCCGGCTCTGGGCTGTGCTTACCGGGCTAAATCGGCAGATTCTGCAGCCTCAGTATCTATTCTCAGAAGCCGGATGAAAAAAGAAATACAAACGGAATGGACCAGCAGTCTGCTGCCTCTGTTCAAAAACGAGAAAGAGCACCAGGAATGGCTCAAATCAAAGGCGAAATTCGCTACCGAAACCCAACCGCTGAATAAAGGAAAACAGCAGGTTGTGATTGGTATTGACTCGGGCTCTACTACGACGAAGATTGTTGCGGTAAGGGTGAATGCGGAGACGCCTACGGGAGATATTGTCTTTACAAATTACCGCCTGAATCTGGGAAATCCGATCAAGGCTGTAGCGGATGGACTGAACGCCCTGAAGCAGGAAGCAGCATTGCGAGGAGCAGAACTGGAAATCCTAGATTCCTGCTCTACAGGTTACGGCGAAGAACTCATCAAGGCGGCTTTCGGCCTCGACAGCGGCATTATCGAAACAATGGCGCACGAAAGAGCAGCTGCCTCACTCATGCCCGACGTGAGTTTTATCCTGGACATCGGCGGACAGGACATGAAGGCAATCTTCGTGGAGAAAGGGGCTGTGGTGCGCATGGAACTCAACGAGGCGTGCAGTTCGGGCTGCGGAACATTTATCCAGACCTTTGCCAACAATATGGGTTATTCTGTAGGCGATTTTGCCCAACTCGCCTGCCAGTCGAAGGCTCCCTGCGACCTGGGAACCCGCTGCACCGTCTTCATGAACTCGAAGGTAAAACAGGTGCTCAGAGAAGGCGCATCTGTAGCTGATATTTCTGCAGGAATCTCTTATTCTGTCATCAAGAACTGTCTTTATAAGGTATTGAAACTCCATGGTAATGAGAACCTTGGAGGCAAAATCGTTGTGCAGGGTGGTACGATGAGAAACGATGCGGTGGTAAGAGCATTTGAGTTGCTCACCCATACCGAAGTGGCACGAAGCAACATGCCGGAACTGATGGGCGCCTACGGTTGTGCCCTTCATGCGGCGGCAGATTACAAGCATCGCACATCTGCAGAAGACGAGCGCCCTGCCTCATCAAGATCCATCGATGATCTCCAGAATCTGGCTCATTATGAAACCAAACAGCTGCAATGCAAAGGCTGCGAAAACCATTGTTATGTTTCCCGCTACACCTTTGCCGGCGGCAACCGATTCTACTCCGGAAACAAGTGTGAGCGTGTGTTCAACAACAAGGGAGCAAACGGGATAAAAGGCAAAAATATTTACAAATACAAATACAGTTTACTCTTTGATAGAGAGACAGTTAACACACCTACTACCGCGTTTCGCGGTACATGGGTAGGCATTCCTCGCATCCTCAACATGTACGAGGAATATCCGTTCTGGAATGCGCTGATCCGGGCAGCAGGATTGGGCGTGATTCTCTCTTCCGATTCCACTTTCAGCCAGTATGAAGGAGCCTTGAATACGGTGATGAGCGACAATATCTGCTTCCCGGCTAAACTGGCTCACAGTCATCTGAAGGAACTCAACGAGAACCCGAAAGTAGACCGCATCCTCATGCCATACGTGGTTTATGAACATAATGACGACCCGAAGAATACGCTGAACAGTTTCAACTGTCCGGTCGTTTCGGGCTACAGCGATGTCATCAAGTCAGTCATCAATCTGAAGAAACCGATCGATACGCCCGTCATCAACTTTGCCCAGCCTAAGGCACTGGAAAAGCAGATTACCGATTATCTCAAGCAACTGGGAGTAAGCAAGAAGACTGCCCGTAAAGCGCTGAGAGAGGCCCTCTATGCTCAGGCAGTATATGCAGCTGAGATTAAGAAACAGGGCTGGGAGATTCTGAAGTCAAACAAGGGACTTACGATTCTGCTGGCGGGCCGTCCTTATCATACAGACCCGCTGATTCAGCACAAACTGAGCGAGATGATAGCCAATCTGGGAGTCAACGTCATCAGCGAAGACATCGCCCGGGGTAATCTCTTTGCAGATTTCAAAGACTTCAATCTGGAGGACCTGGCGGCAGAAAGAAATGAGGCAGCATTAGCCAGCCAGGACAACAACGAAGCATACAACTGTCAGCCAGAGACTTATCTCGTGAAGCAATGGGCGTATATGAACCGCATTCTGAAGGCAGCGCAATGGGCTGCAGAACAGGACGATGAGGTTCATTTCGTCCAGATGACCAGTTTCGGCTGCGGTCCTGACAGTTTTATCCAGGACGAGATTCGCGACATCATGAAGCGCCACAACAAGCCTTTCACGCTGTTGAAGATAGATGATGTGAGCAATATCGGCTCACTGAAACTCCGTGTCCGCTCGCTCATAGAAAGCCTGAAGGGAGTAAAGGAAGTGAAGAGTGAAGAACGAAGAGTGAAGAAACAATGTTCGGCGGCCGAAGAGAAAGCCAATTCAACACTCAACATTCAACATTTACAACAGACCAAGGTATTCACCAAGCAGGACATTCATCGCAAGATTCTCGCTCCTTTCATGACCGAATACCTCACCCCTATCATTCCGCCTATCCTGAAACTGATAGGCTATGATGTTGAGGTACTTCCGATGAGCAATGAGGTAAGCGCCGAACTCGGCTTGAAGTTTGCCAACAACGAAGTCTGCTATCCGGCTACACTCATCGTCGGCGACATCATCAAAGCCTTGAAATCAGGCAGATACGACCTGAACAATACAGCAGTAGTGATGAGTCAGACGGGCGGCCAGTGTCGCGCAACCAACTACGCTGGTCTCATCAAGCGTGCGATGATTTCCAATGGATTCCAGGACATTCCGCTGCTCACACTCGGTGTAACAGCCTCAACAGGCGAAGCATCAGGCTCAACAGACGACAAGCAAGACTATAACGAGCAGGACGGCTTCAATGTGCCTTGGCTGAAATACAGTCAGATTATCGTTACCGCCATTTTCTATGGCGATGCAATCAACGAGATGTACAACGCCTGCATCGTAAGAGAGCGTAAACCGGGCATTGCCAGAAAGTTGCGCGATAAATACATGCAGCTGATAGACGGACCTATCGCCCAGAATTCAGCCAAAGGACTCATCCGACTCCTGGAACAGGCAGCCGAAGAATTCAACCAGATGACCCTCGACAGAGAACTGCCGAAGGTAGGAATCGTAGGCGAAATCTTCCTGAAGTTCAATCCTTTCGCCCACCAGTTCCTGGAGCAGAACATCATCTCGCGCGGCATAGAGGTGGTTCCGCCTCTGCTTGCCCCATTCTTCCTGCAGGAATTTGTGAACGTGGAGATACAGAAACACATGCGGCTGAGTTGCACCAAAGTGCCCGATTTCATCATCAAGGGCGCTTATCAGGCGCTGATAGGCAGAAGATTGCGCCAGGTAAACAAGGCAGCCGGCAAGTTCCGCTACTTCCGTCCGTTCACCAATATCTATGATGATGCGAAGGACGTACAGGGACTGGTTTCGCTCGCAGCCCAGTTTGGCGAAGGCTGGCTTCTGCCTGCCGACATCGTAGGTTACATCCGTGATGGCGTGAACAACATCATCTCGCTCCAGCCTTTCGGTTGCATCGCTAACCACGTGATTTCCAAGGGCATCGAGAAACGTCTCCACGACCGTTTCCCAATGCTCAACCTCGTATCGCTCGACTTCGATTCCGGTGTTTCAGAGGTAAACGTCACCAACCGACTGCTCCTCTTCCTGGACAGCATCGCAAAATAAGACAAGCCAGACCCATGTACGGTAAAACACCGTACATGGGTCTTTCCGTCTTTCATCCCTCAAAAAATCACTCTAAAAAATACAAAAAACAGTAGCTATTTCTTTGTCATTCAAGAAAATAATCGTATCTTTGCACTCAAATTTTATTGAGACATTAAGAAAATGAGTAAAGATACATTAACTCATCAGCTGACAGAGACCATCGAGGAGCTTTCGAGCGCAGAATCTTTGAAGGGTCTCTTCCATCAGCATCGAGACGGGAATCCACTTCCTTCGGGCAAGGCGCTCGAAGAAATCATCAGTTTGTCCCGTTCTATCCTCTTTCCGGGATATTTCGGCAATTCTTCGGTAAATATCTCAACCATCAAATATCATATTGGAGTAAGAGTAGAGAAACTCTATGAGATGCTGTCAGAGCAGATTCTCGCCGGTCTCTGCTTCGCCAACGACTGCGAAACGGAAACCCAGGCTGAACTGCAGCACCAGCGTGCCAAGGCAGGCGTGATTGCAGCCAAGGCAATCATGGAATTCCCGAGACTTCGCAAGATTCTGGCTACCGATGTAGAGGCAGCCTACGAGGGCGACCCGGCTGCCATGAGCCACGGAGAAATCATCTCCTGCTACCCGGTCATCAAGGCGATTACCAACTACCGCATCGCTCACGTACTGCACGAACTGGGAGTGCCGCTCATTCCGAGAATGATGACTGAGCTGGCGCATTCGGAAACCGGTATTGATATCAACCCGGAGGCTACCATCGGCAAGCACTTCACCATCGACCACGGTACGGGTGTGGTAATTGGAGCTACCTGCATCATCGGCGACAATGTGAAACTCTACCAGGGTGTAACCCTCGGAGCCAAGAGTTTCCCACTCGATAAGGACGGCAACCCTATCAAGGGAATCCCTCGCCACCCTATCCTCGAAAATGATGTCATCGTCTACGCCAATGCCACCATCCTCGGTCGCATCACCATCGGAGAAGGCTGCGTAGTGGGAGCCAACGTATGGGTTACCAAGGATATGAAACCGAAAACAAAGAAATATAAAAAAGAAAAACAAAGTTTATTAGATATAGAATTCAATAATGGAACAGGAATTTGAACTCATTGCCAAGACCTTCATGGGCCTCGAGCCTGTCTTGGCTGAAGAGCTCACCCAGTTGGGTGCCAATAATGTACAGATCGGTCGCCGCATGGTGTCTTTCACAGGCGACAAGGAAATGATGTATCGTGCTAACTTCCAGTTGCACACAGCCATCCGTATCTTAAAGCCTATCAAGCACTTCAAGGCTAGAAGCGCTGAAGAGGTGTATGATCAGATTCAGAAGATCAAGTGGGATGACATCTTAGATGTGAAGAAGACTTTCTCTGTTGACTCAGTAGTCTACTCAGAGGAGTTCCGCAACTCACGCTTCGTAACCTACAAGGTAAAGGATGCGATTGTTGACTGGTTCCGCGAGAAGCAGGGTACACGTCCAAATATCAGCGTATCTAACCCGGATATCCGCCTCAACATCCACATTGCAGAAGACAATGCCACCTTGAGTCTCGATTCGAGTGGTGAGAGTCTGCACCGCCGTGGCTACCGCCAGGAGCAGGTAGAGGCTCCTCTGAACGAGGTTCTCGCTGCAGGTATGATTCTGATGACCGGCTGGAAGGGCGAATGCGATTTCATCGACCCGATGTGTGGTTCAGGTACCATCGCCATCGAAGCTGCCCTCATAGCCCGAAACATCTCTCCAGGTGTATTCCGCAAGGAGTTTGCCTTCGAGAAGTGGAACGATTTCGACCAGGATCTCTTCGATACGATTTATAACGACGACTCTCAGGAGCGCGAGTTCGAGCACCATATCTATGGTTACGATGTTGACATGAAGGCTGTCAATACAGCTAATCTCAACGTTCGTGCTGCCGGTCTCAGCAAGGACATCACCATCTCACAGGCTGATTTCAAGGACTTCACCCAGCCAGCAGAGAAGAGCATCATCGTCATGAACCCTCCATACGGTGAGCGCATCTCTACCCCTAACCTCCTGAACACCTACAAGATGATAGGTGAGCGCTTCAAGAAGGCTTTTGCCGGCAACGAGGCTTGGGTATTGAGCTACCGCGAGGAGTGCTTCGAGCAGATTGGTCTGAAACCATCTATCAAGATTCCTGTATTCAACGGAAGCTTGGAGTGCGAATTCCGCAAGTATGTGATGTTCGACGGCAAGATGAAGGACTTCCGTTCTGAAGGCGGTATTGTGAAGACTGAGCGCGAGAAGAGCGAGATGGCTCAGAAGCACCGTTTCAAGAAGGAGCGTGAATTCAAGAAGCGTGTAAGCGAGGAGACTGAAAACGAGGAGGACGATATCCGTTCTTTCAAGTTCCATACTCACCGTCTGGAAGACTTCGAGAAGAAGCGTGCTGAGTTCCATAAGGGCGGCCGTTCACGTATCGGTGGCGGCGGTCGACGCAATGATGACGACGATGACAAGCGTGGCAGCCGTAGCTTCAAGGGCGACCGCAAGGGTGGTCGTGACTTCGGTGGCAAGCGCGACGGAAAGCGTTTCGAGAAAGGCGACAAGCGTGGTGGCTTCAAGGGCGACAAACGTGGTGGCCGTGATTTCGGAGGCAAGCGCGGAGGCAAGAAGAACTTCAGCGTTGACTTCGACGACGAGGATTAAAGACATATCGACCCATACGTCGTGTTTCACGACGCATGGGTATTAAACCCGATAAAGTAAAGAATATAATGAATCTGAAGAATTCAATTTATAAATTATCTTTTGCTGCTATGATTATGATGGCTATGAATGCAACCGACTTACAGGCTCAGGGCGTGGTTCCTGCTCAGAAAGGCGAGAAAACCTTTACATTGGAAGACCTGAACTTCGGCGGCAACAACTATCGTAACATGGTGGCTAAGAACCGCTGGTGCACCTGGTGGGGCAATGAACTCGTTCGCCAGGATGTGGATGCTTGCTATCTCGTCAACAAGACGACAGGCAAGGAGACCAAACTCTTCGGCATCAATGACATCAACCAGTGGATTGCTCCTACCAAAGACATCAAGGTAAGAGCCCTCTACAATGCTCTGTTCCCGTTTGCAGGCAAGAACATCGTGATGGTGAGCAACGGCAGCAAGACTTATACCATAGACTTCAAGAAGCATAAGCTGCTGAGCGAGATGGATTTTGCTGACGGCGAGAACCTCCTGGAGGCTAATGCCCAGCAGAACGCCTTCGCCTATCTGAAGGGCAGCAACCTCTATGTGCGTACCTTCGATGTAACCAGCAACGCCTTGACAAAAGAGAAGAAATCTCACGATTTCCAGCTCTCAAAGGACGGAAGCCGCGAAATTGTTTATGGACAGAGTGTTCACCGCGATGAGTTCGGTATCAGCAAGGGAACCTTCTGGAGTCCGAACGGCGAACTGCTCGCCTTCTATCGTATGGACCAGAGTATGGTAACCGACTATCCGCAGGTCGACATCCCGGAAATCGGTTTCAATCATCCTGAAACACAGAGTTGCATTGCTACTCCTGCACCAGACAAGTATCCGATGACTGGCGAGACATCACACAAAGTAACCGTAGGCGTGTTCGACTGCATGACCGGCAAGACCGTCTATCTGAAGGTTGGCGATCCAACCGACCGCTATTTTACCAACATCGCATGGAGTCCGGACAGCAAGACCATCTATATGTTCGAACTGAACCGCGACCAGAACGACTGCCGTCTGACTGCCTACAATGCAGAGACCGGCGAGAAGACTGGCGAGCTCTATCGCGAAACCGACGAGAAATACGTGGAGCCTTGCCACCCTATCCAGTTCCTGCCTTGGGACAGCAGCAGTTTCATCATGCAGAGCCGCAAGGATGGCTACAACCACCTCTACCTCTGCACCCTGGGCAAGCACGGAAGCCGCATGGCCAGCAACACAGAATCGCTCGAAATCAAGCAGTTGACTTCCGGCAAATGGGAAGTGATGGAAGTGCTCGGTTTCAACAGCAAGCGCAAGAGTATCATCATCGCATCCAACGAGAAATCGCCTATCCAGAGAAACATCTTTGCCGTAGACACAAAAACCGGTAAGCGTACGCTGGTAGATGATTGCGGCAAGGGATGGCACAGCGCCACTTTGAGCGAGAACGGACAGTATGTCTTCGACAACTACTCTACTCCTACCGTGCCTCGCAAGATTGCCCTCGTGAATACCGAGAACGGCAAGCGCACCGCTTACTTCACAGCCGAGAACCCTTGGAAGGGCTACAATGTGCCTGAGTACAGCTGCGGTTCCATCAAGGCTGCCGATGGCGAAACAGACCTCTACTGGAGAATGGTGAAGCCGGTAAACTTCGATCCAAACAAGAAGTATCCTACCATTATATATGTATATGGTGGACCTCATGCCCACAACGTAGATGCCCGCTGGAACTACTCTAGCCGTGGTTGGGAAACCTACATGGCAGAAAAGGGCTATCTGCTCTTCATCCTCGACAACCGTGGAAGCGAGAACCGTGGCAAGGCTTTCGAGCAGGCTACCTTCCGCCAGCTCGGACAGATTGAGATGCAAGACCAGATGAAGGGTGTGGAATATCTGAAGACACTTCCTTACGTAGATGCTGACAAGATTGGCGTTCACGGCTGGAGCTTCGGCGGATTCATGACCATCTCGCTGATGACCAACCACCCTGATGTGTTCAAGGTAGGCGTAGCAGGCGGCCCGGTAATCGACTGGCACTGGTACGAGGTGATGTATGGCGAGCGCTATATGGATACCCCACAGACCAACCCAGAGGGTTACAGGAAGACCTCCCTGCTCTATCAGGCAAAGAACCTGAAGGGCAAGCTGCAGATTATCCAGGGCTTGAACGATGTGACCGTAGTGCCACAGCACTGCCTCACCTTCCTCAAGGCTTGCATCGCAGCAGGCACCCAGCCAGACTTCTTCGTCTATCCTGGCGAGCCTCACAACATGAGAGGTCATCAGAGCACTCATCTGCATGAGCGCATCAGCAATTATTTCTTCGATTATCTCAAGTAAATATCTAGGAGTAAACATCCCCCAAAAAAGGGGAGTTTACTCCTACATCAAATAACAAACAATAACTTACAGCAAATGAAAATTTTATTGTTAGGAGGCGGTGGCCGCGAGCACGCCTTAGCATGGAAAATCGCTCAGAGCGAAAAGTGTGAGAAACTCTTCATCGCTCCTGGTAATGCCGGTACACAGAATGTCGGCGAGAACGTAGATATCAAGGCAGACGACTTTGAGGCGCTCAAGAACTTCACAGTAGAAAATGGCGTTGATATGGTGGTAGTTGGTCCGGAAGACCCATTGGTAAAGGGTGTTTACGATGACTTCAAGAACGATCCTCGCACCCAGAACATCCCTGTCATCGGTCCATCAAAGGCTGGCGCCGTACTGGAAGGCAGCAAGGACTTCGCCAAGAAGTTCATGAAGCGCCACAACATCCCTACTGCCCAGTATGAGACTTTCGACGGCGAGCACGTAGAGGAAGGCTTGAAATTTCTGGAGACACTGAAGGCTCCTTATGTATTGAAGGCTGACGGTTTGTGCGCCGGTAAGGGCGTTCTCATCCTCCCTACCCTGGAAGAGGCTAAGAAAGAGTTCAAGGAGATGCTCGGCGGTATGTTCGGCAACGCTTCTGCACGCGTAGTCATCGAGGAATTCCTCAGCGGCATTGAGTGCTCTGTATTCGTATTGACCGACGGCAAGAACTACAAGATTCTGCCTGAGGCTAAGGATTACAAGCGCATCGGCGAGCACGATACCGGTCTGAATACCGGCGGTATGGGTAGCGTTACCCCTGTACCATTCGCTACCAAGGAGTGGATGCAGAAGGTAGATGAGCGCATCATCCGTCCTACCGTAGAGGGACTTGCTGAGGAGAACATCGACTATAAGGGATTCATCTTCTTCGGTCTGATCAACGTTGAAGGCGAGCCTATGGTCATCGAGTACAACTGCCGTATGGGTGACCCTGAGACAGAGAGCGTGATGCTCCGCCTGAAGAGCGACATCGTGGATCTCTTCGAAGGTGTAGCAGCAGGCGACTTGGACAAGCGCAGCATCGAGTTTGATGAGCGTGCTGCAGTCTGCGTGATGCTCGTAAGCGGCGGTTATCCTGAGGCTTACAAGAAGGGTTATCCTATCCAGGGCATCGACGATGTAGAAGGTTCAGTAGTATTCCACTCCGGTACAGCCATGAAGGATGGTCAGGTAGTAACCAACGGTGGTCGTGTCATCTGCGTAAGCAGCTACGGCAAGGACAAGGAAGAAGCCTTGAAGAAGAGCTTTGCTGAGGCACAGAAGATCCAGTTCACCGACAAGTACTTCCGTCCTGATATCGGACAGGACCTTTAGTTTTTTAATGTTGAATTAGATGTTAAGAAAGAAAACTTTTCAAAATAAAGTAGCGGCTAACC
>ENA-OROO01001223-OROO01001223.1-human-gut-metagenome-genome-assembly--contig:-NODE-1223-length-13846-cov-3.754695_pt1 | contig 13846 bp, 9 predicted proteins | sample MGYA00242130_ERZ509052 | MGnify/ENA primary metagenome ERZ509052 (study PRJEB26280, sample SAMEA2338730) | human gut metagenome | biome: human gut; feature: human-associated habitat; material: faeces... | reverse complement strand
TACACGAAGTCGTAGCTCACGGTGCCGCCGGCGACGATGAGGCACGCGCGGTTGTCATTCGAGTACGGGGAGCTGTTGGTTGTCCAGCCCGTTGCCAGCCAATAGGGCTTGGAGGTCAGCGGCAGGACGCTGCGGTGCTTGCGGTACTCGTCGATGGTCAGCGCCCGCGCGACAGCCAGGGGCTTGCCGTAGTCCGTCATGCCGTCCATGGTGGTCAGGTCGATGGGCCGCTCCACCACGGCGGAGAAGATGGCCGGGTGCTTGTCCCGCAGCCAGCGCTCCACGGTCTTGGAAAGCAGGCTGCCCGCGTAGTTGTTGTGGTCCTCCCGCTCGGCGTCGTCATCCTCGAACTGGCAGCACTCCGGCAGCGTGTCGGCGGCCACCGCAAAGGCGGCGTCCATGTCGTCCTCCAGCTTAACAAACTCCACGCCGTCGAGGGTGAAGCGTTCGCCCCGACGTACCTGTGCCAGGGCCAGGTCCTTCATTTTCATGTCCTTGTCCTCCTCTTTGGTTTACTGGCCGCTCTCGGCGGTCGTGGTGGTCCGCCGGTTGCCCCGGCGGCGGATTGCCTCTTGAAACGTCCTTTGAGCCAGGCGGGGGTCATACTCCGGGCGCTGGTTCTTGTCCAGCTTGCCCGTGTCGCCTCGTCGCAGCTCCTCATAGATCGTTGCGGGGTGGCATCCGATTTTGTAGGCGATGTCCAGCACGCGGGCTTCCTCCTGGTACATCTTTGCGATTTTCTTTCGGTCCTGGAAATCCAGGTACTTGCAGGCCATCACGCGCACCCCCTTTCCTGGGAAAAAATAAAGCCCGAAGGACTGTTTCATCCTTCGGGTTTTACGATAGCATTTGCGCAGGCCAAATGTCAATAGTAAAACCCGAATTTCTTTGAAAAATTTTTTATAGTCTTTATAGGCTTGCAAGGAACACGTTGAAAAGCTCCGCAGAGGTGTGCCAGTCCAGGATTAACCGTGGGTAATTATTTATCCAGTCCTGGACCCGGCGCACCTCTTTTTGTGTTACCTTGCGGAAGTCCGTGCCCTTGGGGAAAAACCACCGGATAAGCTGGTTCTGCTTCTCGTTGCTGCCGCGCTCTCCGGGTGACCTGGGGTGGCAGTAGTAGACGTGGGTGCGCTTCTCTCCGGGCAGCAGACAGGAGCGCTCCATGCCCTTGCAATCGGCAAATTCGCTCCCGTTGTCCACGGTGATGCTCTTGAACACCTGGCGGAACATAGCGGTCCCCATGCGCCGCTCCAGCCGGTCCAGAACGCCCACGACGCTGGCGGCGGTGTCGTCGTGCATCTTGCGGATGATCTCGTCCCGCGTCACGCGTCCGGTGAGGACGCACAGGGCGGCCTTGGTGCCCTTCTTGCCCACTACGCTGTCCATCTCCCAGTGGCCCGGCTCCTCCCGGTTGTTGATGTGCTCCGGGCGATGCTCGATGCTATCCCCTCTGGGGGCTTTCGCTGCTTTCACGCGGTTGTAGGTCCGCTTCTGGTCACTCTTGTAGCGCAGCTCCTTGTTGGTCAGGGGCCACAAGTCCCCGTTCTCGATGTACTTATACACAGTCTGACGGCATAATGTGCAGGAGAAGGTGGTCTCCGGCGTTTTGCCCAGCATGGAACAGGCAGCAGACGGGGAATACCCCTCGGAGATGGTTTTGACCAGCCACCGGGCCAGCCGGTGGTCTTTGCCTATTTTCAGAGGCTTTTCCATGTTCTTCTTGCGGTCCAGGTGGTAGTCCTTGGCGACATCGGCGGAGTAGGAGATATAGGTGGTCAGATCGCTGCGTTTCAGCTCCACCGCGCCCCTCCGGCACTCGTCGTAGACCGTGCTGTGATGCACGCCCAGATAGCGGGCGATCTGCGGCTTGCTGTACCCCTCGCGGAGCATTTTTTCAATGGTCAATCTGTCGTTCCAGGTCAAGTGTGCGCCCTTATATCTCGGCATAGGAAAACCTCCATTTGCAATACTTTTGCATAGCATTTGTATATCTTTAGCACACTTTTTTCGGCCATGTCAATAGCCCCGGAAGATGCAAAAATCCCCCTACTATCCGTAGGGGGATTTCAAAATTTTTTATTCTTTTCCGGTCAGCCAGTCCATCGTCACGCCCAGGACCTCGGCAAAGATCATCAGCTCGTAGTCCGTCACGAAGCGGTCCCCGGTCTCTATCTTGCTGATGGCCTCCCGCTCGATGAACACGCCCTTGACCTGCATCCTCGCAGCGAGGTCCGCCTGGGAGATGCGTTTGGTCGCCCGCACCTGGTGGATGCGGTCGCCGGAGATATTCTTTTGTCCCTCAAAATCGTAAATCTTCACACGCAGCCCCTCCTTGGCACCTTGACAGTACCACGGAAAAGGGCTATCTTTGTAATAAAGATTTACAACCTTTATCGTTTTGGTACAAAAAGTGGGAATATCTCACTTCACGTCCGGCAGCTTCTCCAGCATACCGGCGGCCTCCAGCAGATTGTAGATGATCTGGGCTGTGGCCTCGCGGGTGATGGGCTTCTGCCATCCGTAGTTGCCCGCACCGTCTCCGGCGAAGATACCCTTGCGCTTGCAGTAGTCGGTGGCCTCCTTGGCCCAGGCGGAGGGGTTGTCCCCGGTGTCGGCGCAGCTCGTGAGCTGTTTGGTGTCCATAGTTTCTTCATCCTTTCCGGCCTTTGCGGCCTCCAGTCTTTTGTTGACTTCTGCGGCGATCTGGCCGTGGCGGCTGTAAAGCCAGTCGCCAGGGCAGGCTTTCGCCGCAAACCAGCGGTGGACGGTCATGTTCTGCCGGTCTACCTGACCTACGAGGTTTTTATCTCCCTTCCAAAGCAGCCTGGGGATGCCGTTGCGTTGGCAGATGTCCACCAGCAGGTCAATGAGGGACTTGTAGGCCGCGTCGGAGACCGGCCACGGGTCCTTGGCAACGGTGTTCGCCACCTCAATGGTGACGGCCCGGTTGTCGTTGCTGGCGGAGGAGGTACACCACGAACGGTTGGCCTCGTCCACATACAGACCGATGCGCCCATCGCTGCCGATGCCGTAGTTGCTGCTGGCCTGGCGTTCCTTGTTCTGGAACAGTTCGCCGCAGCGCTCCACGGACAGGTTCCCGGCCATACAGTGGATGGAGATGGTGTCGATGGCGTGCTTGCGCTTGCCGGAATGGTTGGGGGACAGCTTGGTGTAGCTGACCAGCGGGCTGTTACTCATTGCCCGCACCTTCTTTCAGAACGCCGTGGTTGAGTTCGTAGACGGCGGCCTCAATGAGCGCGTCGATGCGTTCCTCGTCCAGGGTGATGCCGTGCTCCGCCAGCCAGTTGAGGACGTAGGCTTTCTTCTCCTCGCCGCGCCCGCTGCCACGGTAGATTTGCTCCGCCGCCGTCACAGCGATTTTCACCCAGGCATTGATCTCCGCCTGCTGCTGGGCCGTGGTCCGGCTCTTGATATAGGGGATGACCACGGCGGTGATGACGGCCACAAGGGCAGCCGCCGCTTCAATGATGGTCGTAATATCCATGATGTGCTCCTTCCTTTACTCCACGATTTCCCAGTCGTCGGCCAGCATATCCGCCTGGCTTGCAAGCCATCCCATTTGCACGCCGGAAGTGCCGCAGAATGCGATAGCCTTGTTCCCAATGGCCGCGTGCTCGGCATTGACGATTGTGCCAGCCGGGGACGTGTAACTGATGGCAGAGGCCAGCTCAATGTGCTGGTTCTTTCCGTTCCAGCCCGCCCGTCTGCACTTCTTCCCCTTCTTCATGGCCTCGATAGCCAGCCCGAAGTTCATACTGTCGATGGGGCGGTACGCCGCCTCGAACACGGCCTTGGGGCTGAAACTCTCGTAGCCGTCCGGGTAGCGGACCTTATAGCCCTCCTCCACGGGGTCCATGCTCTTGGGGGTTGGCTGGCCCTCCTCGTAGACCCTGACGCCCTTGCGAATAGCAGGGACCGCCTCAATGATTTTCGTGCCGATATAGGTTTTCATTTCGATTTCCTCCTTTAGCAATCTCGTTTGATTTTCTTCTCCGGTGCGTTGCTCTTGCCGAACACCACCCCGTCGTTGTGCTCGAAGATGTTCTCCACCACCTTGAGGACGTTCACGCCCAGAATGGTCTCGATGGCCTGCTCGGACAGGTCCACCACCGGGAACACTTGGCCCAGGCGCACCGTGGCGTACAGGGCGATGAGGTAGGACATCGTGACCCACCCCAGCGCGGCGATCTGCGTTGTCACGAACAGCCGCCGCGTGGTCGTCTTAATGTTCTTCATCTCGTACCGCCTCCAGATGGTCAATGCGGTGGTGTGCGGACTTGGCGCTGGCCTCCACGGCAGCCAGACGGCCCTCCACCTCTGTGTTGGTCTTGCGCTGCTCTCGCTGTTCCGTCTTGATCTCGTCCGTGTTGGACTTGATGTACCCCAGCTCTGTCAAAACAGTGCCGAGCTGTTGGCCGTTGCTCCTGTCGTCTTTTCCCTTGTTGTGGGAGAAGGTGGCATAACTGATGACAGCGCCCAGCACCGTGCATACCAGTCCCACAATGATGTTCCACTCCATTGGTATCACCTGCCTTTCCCATTGAGCATATCAAAGCCCCGCATCCTTTTCGCCCCGAAGCAGATAAAAATTTGAAAGAGAGGGTCCACCTATGAAAGCCTTGGTCTATATCGTGTGCGTCGCCGTAGCAGCGATGGTGCAAACCGCCATAAGCATGAGCGGTGTACAACTCGGCGGTCTCCCTGTGGTCCTGCTGTATGGCACGGCCTTGGCTGTCGCTACCGCCGCTTGCAAGGCCATCCAGCGCAGGAAAACGCGTCCGGCCATACCGAAGGAACGATGGTACACCTGCCCGAGGTGTGGGCAGCTCGTCCCGGAGGGAAAGCCGTGTGACTGCGAAAGCCTTTCTCCCCAGCCGGGGGAGAAGTTGTGCGGCACACCGTTCATCCAGGCAGGCCAGACCCCGCCCGGAGTTGAAACCGAACAGCCGAAGCCGGGAAAGCGGCCTCCGGTGGTTCCGCTTTGCATAGCCGCTGCTTTGCTGGTGGTATGCACCTGCATCCTTGGCTACCGTGTCTCCGTGCTCACGGCAGCGCGGGATGACCTGGCAGCGGAGAATGCGGAATTGCGCTCCAGGGGTTCCGCGCTATCCACTGAAAAGACGCAACTGCAAGAAAAAGTGAACGACCTGGAGGCTCTGAACGAGGATTTGTCCGGCTATCTTCACGACGCCACTTTTCTTTACAACAACATTGGGTTCATCGTCGAAGGGTCAAACCGTTATCACAATTACGATTGCCCTGTGTTCCAGGGTGCTGACGAATACTGGGCGCATAATATAGAATACTGCGAGTATCTGGGGTACTCGAAGTGCGGAAATTGTTGGTGACGACATGAAAAAATGGGAGCAGGGATGACCTGCTCCCATTTCTTTACCATTCACTGGTGTAGACGGTCCCCCAGAGGAAAGCCCGCTGCTCGTCGGTCAGGCCGGAGAAGTCCTCCAGCCATTCCCGCACATGGTCGCTCTTGGCCTCGCCCTTCACGGTCTTACCGTCTGCGTCCTTGGTCCCTTCCATCTCGTTGTAGGCGGTGTGGAACAGGACGTACTCCCAGGGTTCGATGCCCTGGGCCTCTGCGTCGTCAGCCTGGGCCATCCACTTGGTGCTGACCTCGTACTGTCCGTCGGAATGGTCCGCCAGGGCGCTCTTGTCGGCCAGATCATAGGCCGCCTTGAGCACCTTGTCGCGGGTCTCGTCGTCCATTCCCCGGAAGATGGGGCTGCTCGCCAGGTCGTCGGCCATGCTGCGGTAGTCGTTGGCCCGCTGGTCGGAGTATGCCCGGTAGGCGCTGCTCCCCAGGTCGTCCGCGCCAAAGGTCTCCTCCTTCTCCTTGACAGGGACGTATTTGTCCCTGCTGCCGATAAGGTCCCGCGCCCTCTGGGGCAGGGTGTAGTCCGGGTCCTTCTCAACGGCCTTGTTGTAGCGGCTCCGCATGGCGCTGTCGATGCTTGCGCCGTCCACGCCCATGCTGTTCATCAGGTCGTCCCTGATGTGCTGGTAGGTGTCCATGTCGCCCTGCTCCAGCGCCCGGTACAGAATGGCGTAATAGCGGTTCTTGTTGCCGGTGTTGGAGATGTTGTAGATAGCCTTTTCCATCTCATACTGGAGCGGGATGTTGCCGGTCTCCACCGCCGCGCTCCGGGCCAGGCCCCACATATCCCGCGTCAGGTTGGAGGCCGGGATGCCGAACATCTTTGCACAGGCGGCCAGCAGCCCCTTGAGGGCGTAGGCCCTGGTCCGCTTGCCCTGGCCGTCGGCGCTCTGGATGGCCGTCTGTCCGGCCTGGATAAGGTCGGACACGATCTCCATTTCCGTGCGGGACACGTCGTAGCCCTGCATGATGGACAGCGCGTCCTTTACAAAGGGGATTTGCCCCAGGGGGTTCATGTTGCTGCCGACGTTGCCCTCCATGATGGCGTTCCAGGCTTTCTCCCAGGGGGTCTCCTCGTCACCGGAGATGCCGGTGAACGCAGCCCGGAAGCGCTCCCAGTATTTTTTATCTTCGTCATCGTCGCGCATGGCGTCGATAAGGCTCTGGGCCAGAGCGTTGACCACGTTCGTCACCACCAGGGCCGTGGCCGCCCGGCCCATCGTCTTGATGGCCTTGCCGCGCTTCTGGCTGTTCTGTTCGTAGCGCACCTGGTCATAGGCCCGCATCAGCAGGTTGAGGCTCATTATAGGCTCGCCCATGAAGCTGGTCGCCTGCTTCACCACCGCGTTGCTGGAGCGCATGATGTTGGACCGCTGGAGCACGCCGTCTACCACCTGGGTCTGGTCGATGACCTCCGCGAACAGCTTTGCCGTCTGTCGGTAGAACGCCTCGCTGCCCTTGGTGAGGCCCTGGTGTTCCCGCGCCGTGGCCCACTCGCAGGCGTTCCACAGCTTGCCCCAGGTCACGGCGTCCGCCGCGCCCGCAGGGGCGGAAAGGGCGTCGTTCAGCTTCCGCACGTTCGTCCGGTTGTCGAACAGCGTCTCGGTCATCTTGTAGGGGCTGGAGATGTCGAAGCCGCCCGCATCCTTCCGCATGGCGATGGGGGAGTATTGCAGGGCTTTCTTCCATCCGCTGCCCCGCGTAACGCCTCTTGCAAGGCCCCGCGCCATGTCCTGGGGGTCCAGTACCGCCGCCGCCCGGAAGAACGCCGTGGGCTGCTGGATGACCACGCGGATGTTCGCGCCCACGGCTGCGCCCTTGAAGCCGCCGATGGTCTTTCCGGCGATGTCCCACATGGGGCTGTCGCCGGGGGCGTTGATGCCGTTCTGGATGTCCTCCATCAGGTTGTGCCAGTATTTTTGACTGCCGGGGCCGCCCACGCGGTCCAGCAGTCCCTTGATGGTCTTGCCGGTTGGGTTGCCCTCCTCGTCCCGGAACTGGTAGTTGAACAGGCGGTTGATGTCCTCCATCGTGCAGAGCCAGGAGGCATAGTCCGTCATGTCGGAGGCGTGGTTGGCAAAGGTGGTGAAGATGCCCGCCAGGTCCAGGGCGTTGCTCACGTGGGGGATCGTGGTCTTTGCCATGCCGATGTTCTTAATGGAGCGAGTGTTGTTGCCGCCCTTTTCGATGTTGCTGTGCAGGCCCTCCTTGGCCGATTTGATGGGCCAGTAGTCGCTCTCAGTGAACTTCTTATAACCATAGGCTTCCATGCTGGCCTTGTTGCCGTAGTCGGCCAGCACGCCACGGGTCAGTCCTTGCAGGCCGTCCGCGATCTTCACCTGCTCCGGTGTCAGCGTCCCGGTGATGTTCACCAGGTCGCCCTCCGTCAGGCGGATGCTGTCCGTGCCGCGCCGGATTTGCGAGGTTTTGATCTCTGGCTGCACCACGCCACCCTTGAGCAGATGGTCGTGGGCCTGCTTGCGCTTCACCAGCTCGTACAGCTCCATCACCTGGGCCGTGGAAAGGGTCAGTTTCTCGCCTCGCTCCGTGGTGAAGGTATGCGTGGTCGCCTCCAGCTTCTTCACCGTCTTGGGGTCCACGATCTTGCGGACCTCCTCGGCCACATGGTCCACCATGAGCTGCTGCTGGTCCTGCGCGTCCCGCAGCATCCGGTAGACCGCCTTGCCCGCCTCTCCGTAATGGGAGAAGAAGGTGTACGGGGTCTCCAGGTCAATGAGGGCGTGGTTGCGGGTCAGGCTGTTCTTGGCCCGGCGGCTGCTGGTCCCGATGGAGATAGCCTGCGCCCAGTCCGCCGTCCTGGCGTACTTGGCCTTGGACAGGACTTTCCCCGCCGTGTTCACGCTGTGCTCCACGGCCTTGACCACCTGCCAAACGGTTTGAAGCTGCGCCACGCTCATGTCGGCCAGCTTGGTGTCCTTCATGGCGATGACCGCATCAAAGCCGCCCTTGATGCCGTCGGCGTCGCTGCCCAGCAGGGAGGGGTCAATGACCATATCCCCGCCCTCGGCCACGATTTTGGCGTACTGCTCCTTGAGGGCGCGGAACGCCTCGGTTCGCTTGGTGGGGGTGCCTCTGCCATCCTTCACCCGCTTGCCGTTCTCGTCGAGGGTGTACTGGCTCTCCTGGTTGATGCTCTCCAGCATAGCGGCCACGCTTCCGCGCATGGCCTCCGGGATGTGGTGCTGGTCGCTGGGGCGGAGGAGCTTCTGGGACAGAGCGCTTGCATGGCGGGTGATTTTGGCCCGCAGCTCACGGGCCGCCCGGCGTTCCCGGCCCGCTGCGTCCTTGGCCGCATAGCGGTCTTTTAGAGCACCCATCTGCCGCTCGCGGGCCTCCCGCTCCTTGGCGATGGCGTTCTGTACCCGCTGCCGGTTTTGCTCCCGCAGTTCCGCCAGGCGGGTGGTGTACTGCTCCCGCACCTTCTGGACCTGCTCCCGGCCCTTGACCTTGGCGTTCTCCAGCTTCAATGCCTGCCGGTCCGCAAAGGTCTTTCGCGCCTGGGGCAGGTCGAAGAAGGTCTCCATGATCTCGTTCGCCGCGCCGGTCACGGCCTGGTCCATGTAGCGGGAGAAGGGGTTGTACTCGTTGATCTCGCTGATGCCGTCCAGCACTTCCACGATATGGAGGAGCTGGTCCGTCGGATGGGTCTGTTCCTGCTCGCTGAAAAACTCCGGCCAGCGGGAGGAAAGCTCCTGGTACACCTGGTCGATGTTGGTGTGGCCCTCGCTGCCCAGGTTCAGCCGTCCGAACTGCCGCTTGCGGAAATCGCCATAGTCCGCGATGTCCCCGTGGTATTCCTTGCCGTAGATGATCTTGGTCGTCCGCAGGTAGTCCCGCAGGTCGCTGTACGCATCGTACATATCGCTGTCCACGGCCACCGCGTTGCTCACCAGGGTTTCCGCGATGTCCTCCGCCCGGCGGCGGGCCTCGGTGTAGGTCAGCTCATCCTTGCCGTCGTAGCCGCTGGCGATGTAGTCATAGAGGCTCTGGAGGTCTCCCTGGATGTCCTTCACCGCGATGTCGGCCCCGTAGTTCTGGATAAGCTGTTTCGCGGCGGCGGTCACGGCCTTTTTGTCCGTGGTCACGCGCCGGGTCCGCCGGGTCTGGCCCTGCCAGTAGTCCCGGCTCTCCTGGAGCTTCCCGTTTCGGCGCTGGATGGCGATGTAGTCCTTCATCTGCTCCCGCAGTAGCCGGTTCTCCTCTTGCAAGGCCGCGTTCTCCTGGAGGATGTCCCGCCCCTTGAGGGACAGCCTGTCCCCATCGCGGGTCACGATGGCGCTGACAGCGCCGAATTTCCGGGTCGGTTCCACGGTAAAGCCGTCGCCCAGGGCGTCCTTGAGGTAGGAGACCAGCTCCTTGGACGTGAAGCCCTTTTGATAGCTGCCGGTATTGGAGATGAAATACTCCATCAGATCGTCGTTGATGGCAACCTTGCTCCCGGCGTTCTTCACATCCGTGCCGCGCACATTGATAAACGCCCGCCCGCCGGGGTTCAGCATTTCACCGATTTTCACCACCATAGCGTCGCGGAGGTCCTGGGGCATGACGTTAAGGACCGCGTTGCTGATGATGACATCGTAGGTCTTGTCCAGGGCGGAGTAATCGGTGTAGTTCGGCTGGTACTTGGCATCCGGGAACGGCTCGATGTCGTCCACGTCAAAGCCGTACTCCTCGCGCCCGGCTCTGGTCCCGTAGCCCAGGCCGGAGCTTGCATCCAGGATGGTCCCGTCGAAATTCTCTGCCTGGAGGGCATCGTAAATTTTGCGGTAGCTCTTGACCGTGCCGGAAATCTGTGTCGGGTTGCGGGTGTCCGCCTCGTCGGCGTCCAGGGCAAACAGGGTCGGATGGGCGGCCTTAACCTCGTCGAAGGTTGCCCCCGGCTTCCAGTCGTCGCTTGTCGGCTTCACAGGGGGAACGGTCTTGAGGGAGAAGCGTGCGCCCTCCACGCTGTTGATCTTGGCAAGGCGGTCCGCGTCGTCTCCGGTCTTGTATTCCAGCATCCGCACACCGGCCTGCTCCAGACCGTCCCGCAGCTTTTTGCTGCTGTCATCGGGGATGACGGCGGCCAGCACTTCGTCGAAGCCGACGGCCCGCTGGGGCTTGGCCTCAAAGTAGCCGGTGGGCATTTCCGCCGCCTCCTGGTAGACGGCCTGGATGTCCTGGGCCGTCTGGCTGCTGATTTTGTACCCCTCCTTGGAGAAGGCCCGCATGATAGCGTCCACCGTCCTCTTGCCCTTGGACGTTTCCATCAGGATGCTGCCGATGATGTCGCTCTCGACGAAGGAATTGTCGGAATGAGCCTTGTTTCCCTGCTTGATCTTCGTGATGATGCTGCCGATCTGGTCATCAATGGCCTGGAGCTTTGCTTCATACTCGGCCCCCTCGTCCATGCCCAGCCGCCCACTGTCCGCCTTGATCTCCTGGATGCTGCGGTATTCCGGCGTCGCCACGGATTGCAGGGTCTTGGCGCTTGCGCCCCAGGTGTTGCCGCCGCGCTCCTCCTGGCCCTCCTTCATCGCCTTGACGATGTTCTCCAGGGTGTAGGCATAGTGGAGCTGCGAGAAGCTGCGGAGATTGCCGGAGGGGGTGTAGGGGTCCTTGCCATTGTAGATGCCCGCCTCGCCCAGCAGGCCGTCCAGCTTCCCGGCAATCCACTCCTCAACGGCGTGGTCATCCACGGCGCTGCGCAGCGCGTCAGAGGTAGCCATCCGGTCAATTTCGCCCTTGGTCGCGCCGCCGTCCTGGTACATATCCCATGCGTGGCGAACGATGTCCTCCAGGGTGAAGATGGAAACGCCGTCCATGGAATTGTCGATGCGGGTCTGCCGTCTTTCGTTGATCTCCGCGTCGGTCCAATGCCTCTTGACGGCCATTCTGCGGAGCATGGGTTCGCCCTGTTCCCGGTAGTAGTCCCGGAGAATGTCGCGGATGACCTCGGCATTCTCGCCCAGGGCGTCCTTCACGCTCTCGCCGGTCTCCAGGTTGGCCTCGATTTCAGCCAGCGTGTTCACGCCCAGGCGGTCAACCACCTTTTGCAGGGTGTCGTTGCCGAACTTGTCCCACACCTTGTCCATCTTCACCGGCTCCAGGCTCTTGCCCTGGTCTGCCAGATAGGCCGCCCGCACCGTGTCCGTGGAGGCCAGCTTCTCCGCCAGCTCTGCCGTGCTCCTGGTGCTGGTGTCGTCGATGCCCATAGAGCGCAGGGCGGCGCTGTTCCCGAAGATGCCCCCGGCCACGGAGACATCCCCGGCCAGCCGGTGCAGCTCGTGCTCCACCTGGGATGCCTTTTTGCTGTTCACGGGGTAATCTACTCGCGGAGCTGTCGGCGTCCAGGCATCGCCACCGTACACCTTGTTGGCGCGGAATAGCTGCGGGTCGATGGTGTCCTTGCTGAACACAAGGGAGATGGGGCCGTACTTGGTGTGCCCGTCCCTGGCTTTTACAATGGCGATGGAGGGCATGGGCAGGCCGCCCAGCTTGATGGCAGCCAGGATGCTGTTCTCGTCCTTGTTGTGCAGGGCCAGCAGCTTGTCCGTCTCCTCCACCGGGGTCTTGAGAGAAAATTTGCTCTTGACTTCCGCCCCGTTCTGGGTTACACTCTCACCCGTAGAGCGAATGCCATCTCCCACCGAGGCCATGTAGCCGTAGGTCTGGAGAAACGCATTTGCTCTTTTTTCATCGTACAGGGCAAACTCGTTCCCGCTGTCGATTTGGTTCTTAATCCATTCCGCCGGGTGCTCCAGGCCGTACAGGCTGTTGATGACATTGACAGGCTTGCGGTCCATATCGGTCCCGCGCTCCAGCGCTGCCAGCAGCGTGTAGCCGTCGCCGTCGATGTCGTTCAGAACGATACCGGCCCGGTCTCCGCTCCCAAAGGAGAACAGAGGGGAAGCCAGGTTGCTCATAAGGTTTTTCAGAACGCGGCGGGGGATGTTGTGCTTCTTCTGGGTGGATTTGCGGAAGTCCCCGATGGTCATAGCCAGGGGCAGCGCATCAAAGCCGGACTTCTCCAGCGCCGCAGGGGTCACTCCGAAGTAGAACGCATCGCTGGAGGCCATCTTCCCGTCGTAAAACATCTTGAGCTGCTGGGCCAGCGTCATTTGAGAGGTCCGTTTGATAGAGAATTTTGTGCCGCCGTCCGTCTGGGCGGCGTTTTTGTTTGCCGTCTGCTCGCTGGTCGCTTTCAGCGCCTCCTCCCAGAGGCGGGCCGCTTCCTCCAGGGTGTCGATGCTCACGCCGTAGGCGTTGGCGGCGGCCTGGTTCTGCGCGGTCTTGTTGCCCTTGAACAGAGACTTGACCTTGCGGATGAAGTCCCGCACGGCGTCCAGCAGCTTCCGGGCCACGCTGCGGTTTTCCTTTGCCAGGGTCTCAAACCTGGCCGGGTCAACCGTCAGCGCCTCGGTGAAGTCGGCGGCGATCTCGTCCATGGCCTGCTCCGTGGAGAGGTTCACGCCTGCCTCGGCGTAGCGGCTCTTGTACTGCTCCACGATGGAGGCGGTAGAGCCGTCCCGCTCGGTCAGCGCGGACATGGCATAGTCGCGGTACTTCCGGTATGCCTCCGGGGCCATCTCCTGCATCCGGTGGGTGATCTCGTGCTTTGCCACCACGGTGCCGGGGTTCTCGGCGTCGTTGGCAATATGAATGATGCCGTTGCTGTACCATCCGTTTGCGCCGCCCTTGCCGGTGGCCTCTGCCATCTGGATTTTCACCCCGGCGGCACGGGCCAGGCTGTCGTAGAAGCGCACGGTCTCCTTGGGCAGGCTGGCGGAATGTTCGGACTGCACGAAGCCCGCCTCGTCGCCGTACACCGTGGCGCTCTTGACGCCCTCCCGCTCCAGGGCCAGGGAGGCCGCCGCGTCGTTCTGACCGGCGGAGTAGGCCGCGAAGCGCTGCGCCTGGTTGAGCTGCGCGGCATAGCGGCTCTGCACCTTGTCCATGTCGATGCCGGAGATGCCCGCCTCGTAGTAGGAGGCGAAGCCTGCGTAGTAGTCGTCGGCCTGCACGCTGCCGTCATAGCTGGCAGAGAGGGCCTTGGCCCCGTTCTCGCCCAGGCTGGCCGCAGCGTCCCGCACGCGGCGGATGTCATACGCCTGCTGCGCCGCAGGTCGCTGCTGCTCCACCTGCATGGCGGGGCGCACGGTCTCCTGCGTGGCCGCCTGCCGGGCTTCCGTTGCGGCGGGGGCAGTTTCCCTCGCGTTCGTAGAAACGTCGCTCTGCGTCCTTGCAAGGGTCGCCACGGCGTTCTTGACGGCCTTGCGCTGCTGGGACTTGCTCATGTCCTCGCTGATGTTCAGCCCCGCCTCCTGTGTCAGCGTGTTGATGGCGGTGGGGTTGCTCAAAATGTCGATGGCGGTGTTGTTGGTCACGCGGCCCTTCTGGGTCACTTCCTCGGCGGCCCGCAGCAGCAGG